>Ga0187867_10002328_pt1 | contig 15859 bp, 16 predicted proteins | sample June2016WEW_13_1_FD_132976 | JGI IMG/M metagenome (GOLD analysis project Ga0187867, IMG submission 132976) | Peatland microbial communities from SPRUCE experiment site at the Marcell Experimental Forest, Minnesota, USA - June2016WEW_13_10 | ecosystem: Environmental > Terrestrial > Soil >...
AGTAGAAGTTTGTTCAGCGCCCCCCGCTCTTTGAACGCGCCGGTGCGCTGCTGGTTTTCGAACTTCAAATAAACATGGTTGGCGGTGGCTTGGGAAAACGTCTCTGAGCGCGCACAAGGCGAAAGGTAGATAGAATCGCGAATTCGGCCCAGGGCCGCCTGGATGTCAGTCAGAGTAATCATTTTTGAGCTATCTTACTGGAAAGACTGCATCTGGCACCGTGACCGGCCGACAAAAAACACGAAGGACGTAAGGTGAACCGGGCTGGATTGCGCCTTCCGTAATGTACCTTTTAGTCTGGAACTACGCCCTTTCGAAACCTGTGCATCCGCCAAAACGCCCGTCAGAATGGACTTTTGGAGGATTCATCCCCTGGCTCTCATGACCACAACCTCCGTAATTCCCCAAACCCCGCCGGTCACCAGTTTGCCAAGTCATCGAAAATCCGTGGCGCGAGTCGCGCTCTTTGATTTAGGCGAATCGTCGCAGACTTTGTTGACCGATTGTTTTCGTCAGTTCGGGATCGACACTCTACGGCTGGCGAATCGAGATGCCGCGCGTCTGCAAAGGGAAAAATTCGAGTCCTGCGTCCTGCCGCTTGGCCCGGCAGCGGGCAGCATCATTGAACTGGCACGCGGATCAGCCTCCAACAGCCGCATGGTGATTTTTGGACTGGGTGGCACCGCGCAGGATGCTCTGCGCTATTCCAAGTTATGCATCAACGCGATCTTCCATGAGCCGCTGGAGCGCTCGGCGGCGATCAAACTGGTGCGCTCCACCCGAATGCTGGTCGTGCATGAATTCCAGCGCTACCTGCGGGTTCCGGTCATGACGGAGGTTCGCCTCGTTACCGGCGATGGCGGCCGCGTCACCGCTACCAGCCAGGAGATCAGTTCCGGCGGCATGTCGCTCAAAGGCACCCACCCGCCCGAGACGGGTACTCCCGTGGAAGTATCCTTTTCGTTGCTCACATTGCCGCGCGTCTGGGTTCGCGGAAATGTCGCCTGGAAGAAAAGCGACAAGTCATTCGGCATTCGCTTCGATTCGACCGACGAGCGGCGTCAGCGTCTGAAAGAGTGGCTCGCGGCCTATCTTGAATCCTAGTTAACAACAAGGTTAAGCAACAAGCGCAGACATTGCCAGCCTCTCCCCCGGCTACAATGTCTGCGTGAATTCTTCTCCTGCTGCCGAGCCGGATCGGCTCTCGGGTTTGGATGTGTGCCGATTCTCCCTCCGGCAAAGAATTCTGTTATGGCTCATCAGTTGGGCGAACTATCTCGCCATCACTCTGATCGGCCCGACCCTGCGTTGTTCCATCTCATGGGAAGAACCGCCCTCCCCGCCCGACGCCATCTTTGAAAAGCCTGTGATCTATGCACTCTGGCATCGCGCGATCTTTCCCAGCGCCTGGATATGGCGAAAAACCGGTATTGCCGTGATGGTGAGCCGCAGCTTCGACGGAGAGTACATTGCGCGCACGCTCGAAAAACTCGGCTTCGTCGCCGTGCGCGGGTCGAGCAGTCGCGGGGGCGCGCAAGCACTGCTCGGTTTGAAGAGTCAGCTGGAGCAGGGCGTTTCAACAGTTTTTACGATCGATGGTCCCCGCGGGCCGAAGTATGTCGCCAAGCCGGGTCCGGTCCTGCTTTCACGGGCCAGAGGAAAGCCGATGGCGGCCCTCTATGTGGCGATTAGCGATGCATGGGTGCTGAAGACGTGGGATGCGCTGATGATCCCCAAACCGTTTTCGAAAGCGCTGGTGCGCCTGGGAAAAAAGATTCAGGTTCCAGCCGGCGCCGACGATGCGCAGATGGCGGAATTTCACAAGCAACTCCAGGCCGCGCTCGAGCGCGTAACGACATTCGCTGAAGAAAACGTAGCGCGCGTAGGATCCCCGGAATTTCCCCTGATATAGAGATCAGTTCCGCGGTGCGCAGTGAGCCGTAAGCAATCAGCATTTAGCAATAAGCAGTCACCGATGAGCCGACGATCGTCGCCGTCCGTTTGACTTTGTCTCACGCCACCGCGTAAATTTGCGATGCTGTCGTTTTGCTCTTTCTCAAATTAGGTTTGCGCATGATCGTAGGCCGGATCGACTCCGGCGCTATGGGAAGCGGGTCCAAATCCCGCGCTGCCGCGCAACTGTAAGCGAGGACACTCGCGAACGTTCACTGGGAATGATCTTCTGCTGTTCGCAGAAGACGCCTGGGAAGGACGCCGCAAAGGCCCGGACTCCAATCGAGTCCTTACTCGCAAGCCAGGAGACCGGCGCAGACCATCACCTTCAACCTTTCGCATGGAAAGGAAATGGTATGCGTTTCTCTCTCGCCGGTTTTTTTTGGTTGCTCCTCTCTGCGGCAGCCTTCGCCTCCGATCTCAATTTCTACCAAGTCAAGGTCAAGGTCCTCGATCCTCAATCCGCTGCCGTAGCCGGCGCGCAAGTTCTGCTGCTTCATAAAAGCGAAAGCACCGTTGTCACTACCCACACCACTTCATCGGAAGGAACGACAACCTTCCGCGCCGAAGCCGCAGGGCCGTACCAGATCAGAGTGTTGGCTCCAGGCTTTGCAGTAGAAACTGTCGACGTTTCCTCGGAGGCCGAGCTTATAGTCAATCTTCGCCTGGCAACCGCTTCCGAGACCGTTGTGGTAAGCGCGACGCGCACGCCCGTGCCCGGAGAAGCGGCCGGCGCCGATGTGGACACCCTCAGCGGTGGCCAACTGACGACCATGCAGCCGATCTCTGCCGATGATGCCATGCGTTTTCTTCCCGGCGCGATCATCAGCACTGCGGGACAGCATGGTGGCTTGTCGTCTTTCTTCGTTCGTGGCGGCGAGTCTACCTACAACAAAGTGATTGTTGATGGCGTCGCCATCGACAATCCGGGTGACACGTTTGACTTTGGCACGCTTCCGCTGACGCAAGCTGACCGGCTGGAATTCGTGCGCGGCGCACAGAGTACTTTGTACGGGTCCGATGCAATGACCAGCGTGACTCAGGTCTGGACGCGCACGGGAAGCACGGCTGTTCCCGAATTCCGCTTCGGCGCCGATGGAGGAAATTTCGGCACGGCCCATGGCTATGTCGCCCTTTCTGGCGTCCACCGCCGTTTCGACTACAACTTTTTCGGCGACGAGTTCAAGACCAACGGCCAGGGTCCCAACGACGCATACTCGGATTCCCTGCAGGGCGCGAATGCCGGCATGACTATCACCGATCAGGTGGCGCTGCGCGTACGCGTCCGTCACTCGAACAGTTATACCGGTGTCCCCGGGGAATGGGACTTCAATGGTGACCCCCTCCTGGCTCCGAATCCCGCCGAGTGGTCGCACCAGAACAATCTTCTCGGCAGTGTCGAGCTAACGGTGAATGCTCGTTCGGGCTGGCAGCATCGCTTCACGGCTTTCGATTCCCTTTACCGCTATACCGACATCAACCTGAACAGCGATCCCGCCAGCTATGACGACTTCCCCAGTCGCTATGACACGCATGACAACCGCGTGGGATTGGAATATCAGGGCGACTACTCCGAGCGCAGTTGGGCACACAGCACATTCGGATATCGGATAGAGAACGAGAACGGATTTGTGTCCGACGATACTGCCGTTCCTCCTTCGGCCTCTGGGCAGCGGTTGGATCAGGAAACCTATGTTCAACAGCAGGTTACGCTCGGCCGGCTGTCTGTGATTGCGGGTGGACGCTTCGTCCACAACAGCGCATTCGGCAATACGGGTGTGCCTCGGGTCTCACTGACTCTCTTAGCCCGGCGTGGTGGAGAATTGCTTTCAGAAACCCGGCTGCGTTTTTCATATGCGACGGGGTTTATGGTTCCTGCCCTATACCAGGTTTTCGGCTGGACTGGATTTGGATACGCCGGGAACAATGGCCTGCAGCCCGAGCGCACCCGCGCATTCGAGGCCGGCATCCAGCAGAACCTGCTGGGTGGGCGCTGGACCGCAGGCGCCACCTACTTCAACAATCTCTTTCACGAGCAGATTGAAGCGATCCCCAATCAGTCGGGCGAGTACCAGTTCTTCAACCTCAATCAATCGTTTGCGCAGGGCGCCGAGTTCGAACTGCAGGGAAGGATCCGGTCGAGATTGCTGGCGACCGCGGCCTACACCTACACCTCGACCGAGATACTGGAAAATCCCACCTGCACGCCGACGTTTCCTTGCTCGTTTCCTTACGCGCCGGGAGATCCCTTACTGCATCGCCCCAAACATTCCGGCACCACGTTCCTCAGCTATCTTGGGACGCGCTGGGGCGCAAATCTGGGAGGAAGTTTCATTGGCAGGCGCGCGGATTCCGACTTTGACGGCCGCGGAATCGAACACGCCGCCGGGTATGCCCGCGTCGATCTTGGCGGATGGCATGCGATCAACTCGCGCGTCACAGCCTACGCCAACGTCCAGAATGCCTTGAACGCTCACTACAACGAAGTTCTAGGCTATCCCGGACTGTCAGCGAATTTTCGAGCCGGACTTCGCTTCAGAATTGGAGGGGAGTAAGAAGATTGCAACGATGAAACGCGGTTGTTACCGCCGGCTGCCCGCAGTCTCTTTTGTCCCGTCGTCCGGCTCAAGCTCATCCGAGGCGGCTGGTTTCCGCGATAGCACAGAACTCTGGTAGCGGTGGCGTACTTCGTTGAGTTTCTGCACTTCTTTCTCGCCCAGCGGTTGCTCGTTGCCGAGCAGATGGGTGACGAGCGCAATCTTCGCGAAGTGCTCCACCGTCTCCATCTTCATGTAAGCGCTTTCGAGCGACGAGCCGAACGTCACGACCCCATGATTCGCCATCAGAATGGCGTCATGGTTTGGAATGAGTGGTTCGAGCGCATCGGTCAACTCGGGCGTGCCGGGGGTTCCGTAGCGAGCCAGCGGAATCGATCCCAGACCGACCACGACTTCGCATACCAGCGGCCGGTTCAGGTCGAGCCCCGATGCCGCAAATCCCGTCGCCGTTGTCGGATGCGCATGCACAATGCCCTGCACGTCGGGGCGCAGGCGATAGATCATGAGGTGCATTGCGAGTTCGCTCGATACCCTGCGTTTGCCCTGGAGGCGATTTCCCTTCATGTCAACAATCAGCAGGTCGGAGGTGCGCATCCTTCCCTTGCTGATGCAAGTCGGAGTTACCAGCACGCGGTTTCCGTCCAGCCGCGCGGAGAGATTTCCGTCGGTTGCCGCAACAAACCCGTTGGCGTGCAACAACCTTCCGAAATCGACGATCTCTATCCGGTGCCGGCGTTCGCTGGGCATAAAATCCCTTGCGCGCTATGGTACAGCACCGCTCCGACGCGTGACAACCAATTGCTGCGGCGTTTGCTACACTTTGGTTGCGATCCCGCACACTGTTTCAAGGAGACCTTATGGCCGATCAGCCGCAATCCTACGCCCATCACACCCGCTGGGACCCGCCCTTCCATTTCTTTATCCTGCCGGTATTCCTGATTGTCTTCATCGCGTCCCTTGTCCATCTTGGCATGCGGATTTACCACCATCATCACCCCCTGCATGGAGTTGTGATGGTCGTGATCGCGCTCGCCGCGCTTATGGCGATCTTCAAGATCCGCCTCAATGCCTTGAAGGTGCAGGATCGCGTTATCCGGTTGGAGGAACGGCTTCGTCTCGCCACCATCCTCCCCGAGCCTCTCCGTGCCCGCATTCCGGAACTCACGGTGGGCCAATTGATTGCCCTGCGCTTCGCGTCCGATGCTGAACTGCCGGCGCTCGTACAAAAGACCCTCAACGAGAAGCTTTCTCGTGACGACATCAGGAAATCCATCCAGAATTGGCGCACTGATGATTGGAGAGTTTGAAAGGCTGATCAGAAGAAAAGAAATGAGAAGTCAGATCTTGGCGGTCACTCGGTTGCTGGCTTCTTCGCTTCGCTCAGGATTTCGGCGCGCGGCTCAGTTCTTAGCTTGCCCTGAGCAACTGAGTGAAACGAAGTTGTCGAATGGGCCGCGCAAACGCCTCAACTTCTGCAATCTGACCTCTAACCTCTGACCTCACACCCATGCTTGTCTCCGGCTTCAATTTTGATCTGCCGCCAGAAAGTATCGCGCAGGAGCCGTCTACCGATCGGGCCGCCTCGCGCATGTTGCACATTCATCGGGCAGGGAGGGATGCGCCCCATGGAAATTGGGAGGATAGCTGTTTTCGCGGATTCCCCGACCTGCTGCGTCCCGATGACTTATTAGTCCTGAATAACACTCGAGTCTTCCCGGCCCGCTTGTACGGCCATCGCAGCGGCGAGCGGGCACAACTGCTGAGCCCGCAAAATCCGGCGGCGGGCGACTTCCTTCGCGGACGCGTCGAAGTCCTACTGACCCACCAAAGAAGCGAAACTCCGAATGAGTGGGAGTGCCTGGTTCGCCCCGGACGCAAGATCGGAATCGGCGAAAAGCTCTACTTCGGGAGTCCACCCGCCCTGGAAGCCGTAGTCATCGAGCGCGGAACCTTTGGAGAGAGAATCATCCGCTTTGCTCCCGCCCCGGATTTCTTTTCGACGATCGAGCGCCTGGGCCATGTCCCATTGCCGCCTTATATCGACCGTGAGGACCACCCCGAAGACCGCGATCGCTATCAGACCGTTTACGCTAAGACGCGTGGATCGGTGGCCGCTCCAACCGCCGGCTTGCACTTCACGTCCGAAATTCTGCAACGAATTCGCGCCCGGGGCATCGAAATTGCCGAAATCACACTGCACGTCGGGCTGGGGACGTTTCAGCCCGTCCGCGTTGAAAAAGTCGAAGACCACAAGCTTCATCGGGAGTCATATGAGATTCCCGTTAACTCCGCGCACGCGATCAACACAGCCAAGAAACAGGGGCGCCGCGTCGTGGCCATCGGCACGACCACGGTGCGCACGCTTGAGTACGCGGCCGCTCAGACCGGAGAGAGCAATGTCGAAGCAGGTCGCGGCGAGGCCGATATATTCATTTATCCCGGCCACCGCTTCTGCATCGTCGATGCCCTTCTGACCAACTTTCATCTCCCCCAATCCACTCTGCTGATGCTGGTCTGCGCCTTGGAAGGTCAGGAACTCGTGCTGCGCGCCTACCGGCACGCAGTCGAGGCGGGCTATCGCTTCTATTCCTATGGCGATTGCATGTTCCTCGACTAAAACATTGTCGGCCGAGCGTTCCGGCAAGGAATATGCGCCTCGCTCACGGTATACTCAATAGTTTGTCGAATCCGTATGAGCACACGATCAACACGACCGAGGGTCCCGATCGAGAATCTGGTTGCGAAGTTGCGCACTCTGCCGGCGCCCGCCTTCGATCGCATCGACCAGGTGCAGGGCGTCCTTGCGGAAATGCCGGTGGAAGAATCCAGTCTTGCGCCTTATCTGACCTGGAGCCGCCAGCACTATACCCGCAACCTGATCGACAAGACGGACCTTTACGAACTAATCGCCATTTGCTGGGATATCGGCCAGTGCAGTTCCGTCCACAACCATCGCGACCAGAATTGCTGGATGGCGGCCCCGATCGGGAAGCTGCTGGTTGAAAATTTTCACCTCGAATTTCAGGATATGGCAGCGGGGACGTGCAGTCTGAAGGCATCTAACACGGTGGAGCTGACCGCTGCGAGTCCCTGCGCGGTTGATCCGCAAGAACCTGTGCACAGGGTGGTAAACCCGCGCGAAGCGAACCAGCGCGCCGTGTCACTGCACGTATATTCGCGGCCTTTTGATACCTGCGTGGTCTATTCGCCAGAGCAGGGAACTTGCGGAGATATTCAGCTTCACTACAACACAGTTTTCGGAAAGCCAGTTGTCAGTGGTTAGAACTGGTCTCATAAATGGTTTTGGGTGGGGCACGGCTTCAGCCGTGCCGTTCGGGGCCAATAGAAATGCGGGCTTTAGCCCCTGAGGGCCGGACAGCCTGCTCACAGAACTATTGATGAGACCAGTTCTAGTACATAAGACGCAGTATCCAGTCATTGGATCACTGGCCGCTTGGGTCGAAATGAGATTCTGCGGCCGTCCTGTCGATTTTTACTGGGTACTGGCATCTGTACTGATTTCAAGGAGGAATTCGTGAGGAAATGCCTGGGAGTTCTAGCTGGCGCCGTGGCGCTGTGCATTATGTCGTGGGCGCAAGCTCCGCCGTCTGCTCCCGACCAAGCTCCGGCCCCGGCTCAAGCTCCAGCTCCGCCTGCCACTAAAGCCCCGGATACGACTACGCTGCCTTCCGCGCCGACTCCCCAGGAATCGAGTTCGAAACCCACCTCCGTGCCAATTCGTCGCAAGCTCTCCCCCTCCTATCCCCGGATTGAATGGTTCGGCGGATACTCCTACGGCCAAACTGGCTTCTTCAACTCCGGACATTGGGCGGAATTGAACGGCTGGGACGCTTCCTTGACCTTCAACGTCGCCACCTGGCTAGGGCTGACATTTGACGGCGGCGAGTACTTTGGCAATTCCAAGATTGACACTCTCACCTATCTCCCCTTCCCATCTTGCGGTGGCCAGTCTATTTCGTTCTGCCCAACGACGTCACCCACGTTCAATGTTCACACCCGCGAATACAACTTTCTTTTTGGGGGGCAGTTCCCCTATCGCAAGTATGAAAACTGGACCCCCTTCGGGGAAGTCATGTACGGACATGACGGCGTTAGAGGGACCGCTTTTGGCCAGAACAACTCCGAGGCTATCGAGGTCTCGTCCGGCCGCGCGCTGCTCGTCGGCGGTGGAGCAGACCACAAGATCAACGAGCGATTTTCCTTCCGCGTCAAGGCTGACTACTTTGAGACCAACACAGACTTCGCCAGTCTCGGAAAGAAGAAGCAGGACAATTTCCGCGTATCCGTCGGTGTTGTCATTAAGAGCGTGCGCAAGAAGAAGCGCAGACTCGAAGACGAGACCGATACTGAGCCGTAGGTCGACCGTCCTGCCGCGAAGGAACGCGGCGCCCTAGGAGCGGCGCAGCAGATCGCTTAACGGTTCCGCTTTCGAACGCAGTTCGTCGGCAAAATCAGAGCCCTTTTCGACCACATCCTTGAACCGGCCGCGCGCATCCTCGGTCCAGTCCGAAACCGTGTCCACCGCGTCGTCATAGGAGCGCCGCAGATCCTTACGCAACTGGCGTCCGGTTTTCGGCGCCAGCAGCAAGCCGACCGCAGCTCCAACTCCCAGACCGATCAGCAGAAAGGTGATCGCCGTTCCAGCCGTATTCCCCGAACGTTCATATTTTCCAATTTGCATAAGAACCTCCACGTTGTTACGCCTATTTTAGCGCGAGGATGTTGTCTCGGGGACATTCTTCTCGCTTGCCCTTTTGGGCTGATCAACGGAAGGCAGCACCTGCCCTACACTTCGCCGCCAAGGCTGTGTAAAATAGAAAGTTAAGTCCCGAGTGCCGCGGAAGCCTTCTCAACCTGCCCCGCTGCCAAATTCCTTGTAGAGTGAAGGAGATGTAAACCAGCAATGTCGATTCCCGCGACCCAACTCCGTCCCGGCATGATCATTAAGCACAATAATGACCTGCACTCCGTGTTCAGCGTCGAGCACCGCACCCCCGGCAACCTGCGCGCCTTCATTCAGGCCAAGCTGCGCAACCTGCGCACCGGAGCGATGTTCGAGCACCGTTTCCGCTCGCCCGATCCGATCGAGAAGGTCAACGTGGATGAGGAAAACATGGAGTTCCTCTATTCGGATGGCGACGATTACTATTTCATGAACACCGAAAATTACGAGCAGACGCACCTGACCCGCGACACCCTCGGGGACGCCGTCGAGTACCTCACGCCCAATCTCCAGATCAAGGTCGAGTTTTTTGACGGCAAAGCGGTCGGTATCGAATTGCCTCAGACGGTAATCCTGACCGTGGTAGAAGTCGAGCCCGGACTGAAGAGCGCTACGGCCTCCAGCGTGACCAAGCCCGCAAAGACCGAGACAGGACTGGTCGTTCAGGTGCCACCCTTCATCAACGAGGGCGAAAAGATCAAGGTGGATACCGCGGAAGGCACGTATCTGTCGCGGGCGTAGGATAAGGTCAGAGGTTAGAGGTCAGATTGCAGAGGTAAGAACCGGGGTCTTTGGTGCGTGGTTTGCGCGATGGGATTTTCACTTCTGCAATCTGACCTCTGACCTCTTCAATCAACCATGGCTTCCGCAAAAGATCAATCCTTCGCCCACGCTCGCCGCTACCTCGTCCGCGGCCGCGTCCAGGGCGTCGGCTTTCGCTGGTTTGTCGAGCGTGAAGCCCACATCCTTCAAATTGCGGGCTGGGTGCGGAACAACTCCGACTCCACCGTCGAAGTATTCGCCCAGGGAACGAGCGAACAGTTGACAGGGCTGCGTTCCCGCTTGCAGGAAGGCCCGCGCGCCTCGCGCGTGGACGATGTCGAGGTTTCCGAAGCCGAGCCCATTCCGGGCCTGACTTCATTCCAAATTGGTGGTGCGTAGAAAAGCTGGAAAAACTAAGGAGCGTAATGTCGACGACTGAAACCGTAGATTGTGAGGATCTAAAGAAGCTGATCCGCGAAGTTCCCGACTTCCCGAAAAAGGGCATCCTCTTTTACGACATCACCACGGTGCTCAAAGACAAGCTGGGCTTCGCTCGTCTGATCGACGCGCTTTCCGCCAACTACATCGGCAAAGAGATCGACCTCATCCTCGGCATGGAAGCCCGTGGATTTATCTTCGGTCCCGCGCTCGCTTATCGGTTGAATGCCGGTTTCGTGCCCGTGCGCAAGCCCGGCAAGCTCCCAGCCGAAACCGCCAGGATCAGCTACGACCTCGAATACGGAAGCAATTCGCTCGAAATCCACAAGGATGCGATTCAGAAAGGTCAGCGCGTGCTGATTGTTGACGATCTGCTTGCCACCGGCGGCACTGCCGTTGCCACAGCCGAACTGGCTACGGGCTTGGGTGCCCAAATCGCTGGCCTGGCATTTGTTGTCGAACTGGATTTTCTGAAAGGCCGGGGAAAACTCGCGAAGTACGACGTATTTTCGCTGCTGCATTACAACAGCTAGCCGCAAGGCGCGGGCCGCAACGCTCGGGCGTAGTCGCGCAAGCGCATGCTGCCGAACTGTTCTCTGCGAACGTTTTCAGCGAACCAGCCGCGGCGAATCAGCCTCAGCGAACAAGATGCTGAACGGCACGGATTACACCGGCCCAGGCTGCGAGGCTGACGAGTAGCGATCCCGCATAAGCAAGAATCGCAACCCAATTCCACTGAACAGACCTATCTTCTTCACGGATCCACATGGGGGAGGGCTCCATAGTCACTTTATACTCTGCAATTATTGGGCCGCACAAGTCTTCGCTACAAGTATCTGAAAACATTCTTCCCAACAGAGTATTGCCTTTCCCGGACTGGGTGAAATCCCCAAAAGCATCGTGAAATTTCTGCTGCCAGCTCAAGCGGCACCTGGCGGGTCAGATCTGATTCCGCACCCCTTCGATGGCGAACTTGCTCTCTAAGGTTGGCCATGAATTAAACCGTGTGAGTAGTACAATCGCGCCATGGGCGGCCTGCTCCAACCCAATGCCAACCCGACCAGCGAGCCGGCGGAATCCGGCATGCGTCCGATCCTGATCGGAATCGTAATCGTCGCTGTGGTAGTGGGTATTCTCGTCATGGTCCTGCGCTCCGAGCAGCCAAAACCCGCCGAGCCTTCTCCCTACGCCGCGAACCTGAAGTTTTCGGATTTGAAGGCGAGCGCCGCTCAGAATTTTGCCGGAGCGACTGTGAGCTATCTCGACGGCACCATCACCAACACCGGCAATCAAACCGTCATCCATGCGGTCGTGCGGGTCACTTTCAAGGACGACATGGGACAGATCGCCCAAAAAGAAGAACTACCGATCCACGTTCTCCGCTCCGGTGGCCCCTATGACGAGGCCGTCGATTTCAACATGTCTCCGCTTCTGCCCGGACAGACCAAACCCTTCCGCCTTACCTTCGAGAACATCTCGGCCCAGTGGAATCATGCCTATCCGGATATGCAGGTCACGCAGGTGGTCACCAAGTGAGGGTAGAAGTAAGAGATTGCCCCGAATAGCAACCTTCCTGATGATCGACTGATGCCCACTATTCGACCGCTGTCCAGTCGATTCCAACCGTGCCGTTGCCGCCACCTTTCTTTCACAATCTCCGCGGACGCCCCGTAACCCCCTGTTTTTTCAGCAAATGTCCGGTTATACCCGTTCTTGTCCGTTCGTGACGGTTGCGGCGACAAACGGTTCCGGGGAATATGGGCCCGTCCGCTGGGGCTGAGAAGATCGCAAGCCGCACTTCCTTCCCTAATGACTAACAGATTTCCAGGAGGGTCTATGACCATCGCATCGCTGACCAATGCTTCCCTTGCCGAAGCTTATCGAACTTGTGGCAAGTCGTCCTCGAGAGTAATAACGATCGCAACCTTGCTCTTCCTCGCCTGGGTCATCCTGCTCCCCAACTACATGTATGCTGGGACAGTACCGACCTCCTATAAGGTCACGCAGGTCATTCCGCCGGGGACCACATCTCCCTACGCCGCGGCTGTGAACAAGTCGAATGTCGTCGTCGGCAGCGACGTCGCTTCCAACGGTAATACCCAGGGTTTTGAAATGAAGGGCAGCAAGTTTACGGCCCTTAACTTCCCGGGCGCCAGCGGCTTTACCCGGGCCAGCGGGATCAATGACGCGGGGGTGATCGCCGGCGACTTCTACCTGAGCAGCGACACCGCCTATCACGGCTACACGTACAACAAGGGGAAATACACACAATACGATGTCGCGCTTGGCTCACTTTCGACCTCGGTTTTCGCCATCAATAATTCCGGAAACCTGGGGGGATCGGCTGGGAAGAATGGGCAAGCCAATCAGGGGTTCGTCGACATCGGGGGCACAGTTTCGACCTTCTATGCCGATGGCTCGTCCCAGAGCACGTTCGTTTATGGAATGAACGATTCGAATGAGTCGGTCGGCGATTATTACGATTCCAATAATTACCCCCACTGCTTCTACCGCGATGCGAGCGGCAACATCACCCTGCTGAATGCGCCCAATACCTACCTCACGGCATGCTCCGGCATCAACAACGATGGCGTTATCGTCGGTTGGTGGGTCGACACCAATGGCCAGCTGCATGCGTTTCTTTACAACGGCGGCACCTACACAGAGCTTCCGTTTTATTACGCCTCCGGTGTCAGCAATTCAGGCAGTGTTGTTGGCTACTACTTGGGGCCCGGAAGCTCGAGCGGCGTCATAGTGAACTACCTCGCCGAGCCGAAGGCCTTTGGCAGTTACGCCAATATTGAGATGACCGGCGCTCAGAGCACCGCCATCTACGGCATTAATGACAGCAAAGCAATGGTCGGCGTCTACACGAACAGCTCCGGCGCAACCCATGGCTTGTTGTTCGCGAAGAAAAAAATCACGAACATCGATGACCCGGACGCGCAGACTGGAACAACAACCGCTTTCGGCATCAACACCGCTGGCGATCTGGTGGGCGCCTACACCAACGGCAGCGGAACCGTAGTCGGCTTCTCCTACTCGAACGGAACCTATACCGACGTCGCGCCCGCCGGCTCGCAATACACGAATGCAACGGGCATCAACGATTCGGGCGTGATCACCGGCCAGTGGTTTGACGCGAGCGGCAATGGTCACGGCTACACCTATAGCGGTTCGACCTTCACCAGCATTGATGTTCCGGGCGCCACATTCACCGGTTGCTGGGGCATCAATAATTCTGGCGATCTCGCCTGCCAGTGGGGCGACCAGTACGGTGACATTGAGTCCGCGCTTTACAACGGTTCGAGCTTCACCACGCTCAACGTCCCCGGCGCTTATCTAACCGCGGCCCACTCCATCAACAAGAGCGGCGACATCGTGTTTCTGTGGCAGGACACTTACGGAAACGATCATGGCGCAATCCTCAATGCCGGTTCGTACTATGTGTTCGACGTGCCGGCCTCATACGGTGCGAGCACGGATGCGGACGGCATTAACACCTCGGGAGAGATTGTCGGCCACTTCACACCCACCGGCAGCTCGAACTTTGAGGGATGGGAAGGGAAGCTGTAGCTGGAAGTCGCGAGGGTTCGCTGTGAATGCGGATCCTCGCGCCAGTTGTAGCCCTCTTGTTATAGCTCGGCCCGGGCCGTTCGGGGAGGAAGGCCCGGGCCGTTCTTGCTTTCCCGGCCACCATATGCATTTCTCAGCCGCGTGGAGAGTGCGTCGAGCACTCCTTCCTGCGTGGACGCGAGCCGAGAGAGTTTACGTCAAGCATCCCGGTCGGGCATTCAGGTCTAACCTCTAACCTCTGACCTTCTGCTCCAAGCTCGCCCTCCGTTACAATCTTCTCGTGCCCGAAACAAAGCAATTCCGTCTCACCGAGTCCGTCAAAGCCGCGGGTTGAGCGTCCAAGCTGAGTCCGGCGGTGCTGGACACGGTGCTTGGGAAATTAGCCCGGCAACACGACCCGAATGTATTAGTCGGCTTCGACCATGCCGACGACGCCGGAGTGTATCAACTCACCTCCGAAACCGCGCTCGTCCAAACGGTCGATTTCTTCACACCCATCGTCGACGATCCCTACACCTTCGGCCAGATCGCCGCCACCAACGCTCTGAGCGATGTCTACGCCATGGGCGGAAAGCCGCTTACTTCGCTCGCCCTGGTTTGCTTCCCAGATAAAGGCGACATCGAGATTCTCGAACGCATCCTAGCGGGCGGTCTGTCCAAGATGATCGAAGCCGGATGCACGGTAGTCGGCGGCCACAGCATCCGCGACGAAGAAACTAAATTTGGATATGCCGTCACCGGCGTGATCCATCCCCGGCGCGTGCTGGCGAATCAGGGCGCACAACCCGGCGATCGCCTGCTCTTTACCAAGTCGCTCGGCACTGGCGTGATCTCCACCGCGATCAAGAAGGGGACTGCAAAGCAAGCTTGGATTGACGCCGCCGCCAGATCGATGACGACGCTGAATAAGGCCGCGGCGGAAGTGATTACGGGAGCCCCTGCTGAGCTTCGCTCCGCTTGGGCGGGCGAGGCGCACGTTCCTACATGGCAGGTCCACGCACTCACCGACGTCACCGGCTTCGGGTTGATCGGCCACGCTCGCGAGATGGCACTTGCCTCAAACGTCGGCCTGATCTTCGACTCGGCAAAAATCCCGATCCTTGAGGGCGCATTGGATTGCATTCGCGCCGGCTACATCCCCGGAGGCCTCAAAGCCAACCGCGATTTCGCCGAGTGTCTCGTCAGCTACGCCGATACTGTTCCCGCCGACATCCGCACTCTTCTCTTCGATCCTCAAACCGCCGGTGGACTGCTCATCTCGGTCGCGGCCGATGCCTCCTCCTCATTACTCTCGGCCTTGACCGCAGCCGGAGTGCCCGCGGTCGACATCGGCCAAGTCGTGCCGCCCACCAAGCCGCTCATTCACGTCAACTAGAACTGGTCTCATAAATAGTTTTGGGTAGGGCACGGCTTCAGCCGTGCCGTTTGGGGCCAATAAAAATGCGGGCTTTAGCCCCTGAGGGCCGGACAGCCTGCTCACAGAACTATTGATGAGACCAGTTCTAGCCACAACGGCACATAGCTGGACTAATTTCGTTATCATTTCCAGGAAAGCAATCCAGCGTGCGTTTGCGCGCATCGATCCACTCGCACAGATTTTCATACGGCCGCGGTCCAACTCGAAACGAGTGAATGGAAACTTCAAAATAACTCTGTCATTCTGCTCGAAGTGAGGCGAAGCCGAACGAAGCCGAAGAAATCCGCTGCCTCCACAAGTCTCAAACCAGTGTTGCAAGGCATTCTCACTGTGCTCTCGCAGGCGCGAGCTAGGACCTTTCCACTCAGAACCCCCCGGCTCGGGTCGGTGAGTGTTATCGGGATTTTTCGC
>Ga0187867_10002330_pt1 | contig 15852 bp, 9 predicted proteins | sample June2016WEW_13_1_FD_132976 | JGI IMG/M metagenome (GOLD analysis project Ga0187867, IMG submission 132976) | Peatland microbial communities from SPRUCE experiment site at the Marcell Experimental Forest, Minnesota, USA - June2016WEW_13_10 | ecosystem: Environmental > Terrestrial > Soil >...
CGTTGGGTGCCGAGCCGCCGTCCACGGTGACATAGCTGAAATCGCTCAGCGTCTGAGGGACGTCGCAGTCGGTCCAGAATAGCGTGAGATCCGCGTCCTGGGGCGGGGGACCCTGCATGATGATCCCGATGACCTGTCCCGAGCCCGTGAGGCTCGAGGGCACATTATACGCGGTCCGGACGTCAGGGGGCGCCAGGAACGGAGAGCCGAAAGGCATGACAAGGCCTGGGTGGAAGCGCAGGTGGGGCTGCAGGCCCATGATACCCAAGACAACCGAGCCGTAGGGGGCCGGCACAGAAGGCGCCGTGACGACCGAGGTGAATTCGCCGTCGTTCGACGCCACCCGCGCAAACCTCACTTGAAACACCCGGGCCACGTCCGCGACGGTATGGTGGACGAAGATATTCAGCCTCATGGGGTCGTGGGTTTCGTCCATGACGAAGCCCTCGCCCAGTAGCCAGGCCACCACCCGGTTGTAATCGGCCTCCAGGGGAAGGTATTTCTCCTCCATCTCGTTGCGAGGGACGGTGAGCCCGCTGCTCAGCCTGCCGTGCAGCTCGACCGCGTGGCGCATCTGCAGGCTCACCACAACGTGCATCGGCGCGGCAAATTCCACCGAGGTCAGGGTGTCCCTGACGACATGTGGCTGGCCGGGTTGCGGGTTGGGCGAGATCTCGATGATCGACTCGGAGATCGTGACGCGGTCGCCCACGCCCGGTGCCGCGCCGGGATCCGAGGCGAACAGGATGCCGGGCAGCAAGAATACGGCGGCAGCCGAGGCGATATGCCGCAGATGGGTGGACAGGACCGCGCGAAAGCTCCCGCGCAGCGCGAATAGGGCCCGGCCTTGAGGCACCCAGCGTCCGACTGGGAGATGAGGGTAAGTGGTCACGGGCACTTCGGCTGGGGATTCTCGAGCGGGGGGGCCGGCACCAACTGAAAACAAGCGCCGCTTACTATAGGGTCACGGGTCAATGGATTGCCGGCCCCATAATCTCCCGAGTTGAACAGGGCTATGAAATGATCTGCAAAATGCGGCGCAGCAACCGATTCCGCAAGGGATGGGAAGGTGATAAAACGGCAATTTCCTTTGGAGTAATCCATAGGCGTGAATCCTTTGCTCACCCAATTACCGGGGATTTGAGCGGCAGCCAAAACACAGCATTTTCCATGCTTAATATATTCATATTTAATGATGCACTAAAGACATCCATATGTCGCTATCACCAACAGAGGTAGGACATTCACTTTCATTGCCATTGATAGTTCGCTGATCCACTCGGTCGTGCGATTGTCAATATGCCCGACACATCCACCGATGAGCTTGCCCGTTAAACCTTCAGGATAAAATGTTTAACCATCTTGTTGCCCCGGAGAGCCATTTGTAAGGCAACACGACTTTGTCGGGCGCAAGCGCGCCATGATCCGTTCCCGACCTAGAGTCGGATGTTGCCTGAAGCCATGTCCGGCGCGAAACCGAACCTTTCCCACGCGCAGGAATTGTGGCTCTTGGAGGTCAAATGGCGGAGAGATCGAAGCTCCCCAGCCCGACCGATTTAGGGTCTAGCCTAAGGAGGGGGCTGGCTCAAAAAGATCGCGGGCATCCAGATCACGGCACGTCGTAAATCTCAACCAGCGCCATGCCAGTGTCTCCGCTCGCTCCGGAAACCTGGACGGTGTATGCCCCCGGAGGCAAGGTTACGAGGATCGCCGAGTCATTGCTTGTGAGATTGGGCCACGCAAACGCCCCGACGGCCGCGGCTGCGCTCGCTATCTCCGGGTTTCCACCCCAACCGTTGTTGGTCCCGAGCACCGTGTTTCCGGAAAAGAGCCGCAGCTGCGGATCCGGAAGCGTGCCCAAGACACCGAAGGGGACAAGAGCGGGACCCGAGGCGCGAATCAGCACTGTCTTCGCGGTCATGCCACCTATCACGAATCCCGATATCAGCATGTCGCCCCCGGTCCCGACCCGGGCGCGCGCCGATATGTTGACGAGCCGTGGTGACGCCGGCGTGTAGATCTTTTCAGGCGTCAAATCATAGATTTCGGCGAGCGCCACACCGGTGTCGCCACTTTGCCCGGTGAGCTGCACGGTGTAAGATCCGTCCGTCAAACTCTCGAGGAGGGCCGAATCGTGGCTTGACAGGGCGCTCCAGGCGAATGCGCCCACCGAGGCGGCGGCGGCCGCGATTGCGGGGTTTCCACCCCAGCCGTTGTTGGTGCCAAGCACCGTGCTTCCGGAAAAGAGCTGCAGCTGCGGGTCCGCCAACGCGCCCGAAACGCCGAGGGGAACAAGAGCAGGACCCGATCCACGGATCAGGAGCGGTTCCAGGCCCATGGTGCCTTGCCCGCCGGATGCAAACCCGACGATGAGCAAGTTGGCCCCTGCTCCCACTGGTGCGCGGCACGATAAGTCTATTAGCCGACCAGTGTCGGGGGTACTCGTTAGCGAGACCGTCGCCACGTTGGTTGTCGTCGATCCCGCGGCATTGGTCACGACGCAGGTGTAGCTTCCAGCGGCCGCTGCGGCGTCGGTCAAGAGCAGGATCGGACCAGTCGCATCGGGCACTATCGCCGTACCGTTCAGATACCATTGGTACTTGGGCGAGTTGCTCGCCTCCGCGCTTAATGCGACCGTGCCGCCAGTCACTGTGACCGAGATCGGTTGGGTCGTGAATATCGGTTTGTAATACGGATATTGATACGGCGTATAGGCGAGCACCCAGGCCGACCCGCTCCACTTGTAAATCAGGTGTGAGGTGCCGGCGGGGACGGTCGAATTCCAAGACCCTTGGTCATTCACCTCGAATGCCATGGGGGAATCCGCATATGCGCCCGACGGCGTGATGGCATTCATTTGAGCCGTAGTGCCGTAGCCGGTCCCGCCCGTCAGGCCTGTGAATGGCGAGACCTGGAGGTAAATGTCGCGGTTGGCGGCAATGAGGTCGGTGTCGTCAAAGGTCGATTGGGTCACGCCCGTCTCTGCCGACCAGTTGGTGACGGGGTTGCACACAAGGGTGGGAGCAGCCCCGGATGCGATGGCCTGCTTCAGCCCCGGCGAGGTGAGGACCAGCTCCAAATCTGCCGCCGCGGTCGACGAACCGATGGCGTAGTAGTTTACGTCTCCGGAAATCGACACCACATTGCTGTGTGTGCCGCCGCCCGAGGTCCACGTGTTGGCGTAAAGCTCCGCGCCCTGCGTCCCCAGCACGACGGGCGTAGCCGCAACGCCCTGTCCTATGGAATAGGAACCGTCGCCGTTGGGGCCGCCTGTGGCGCTGACTTGGAATGTTTTTCCGGCGCTGGAATGTTTGAGAGCCCTTGGCACGATGGCGCCGTTGAGCATGTTGTTGACCGAATAGGCCGGATCAAGCGTGACGGTCGTGCCAGAGGGAATCCCTTGGCCCACCTGTTCCGTGATCGGATAGTCCGCCGGGGTCTGCCAGACATAATTTAATGAGCCGCCTTGGAGCTGGTAGCCGTAGTCCTCCCAGTACCACCAGTCGGAAGCCGGGCTTCCGGAGTCCGTGAGCGTGTTATCGAAAACGTATCCGGTGCCCCCACGGAATTCCGCCGCGGGCCAATAGCTCCCCGGTGCGTTAAAGGTCCAAGTATTGCCATAGACCTCCCATGTCCGAACGCCGCCACCCGCGTTCGTTGCGAAGCCGTGGCAATCGATCTTGGTTGGGCCCAAGATCGTATTGAACCGCACCACGACAACGGCATTTGTGTTGGCGTCCATCACGTAGCCGCTCTTTGTGCTGCCGGTCATCGTGGCGGGGTTCCAGTTCCCGAAGGTATTGTTTTCTATGAAGGTCGCATTGGCGGATCCGAAGAACGAGGAATCCGGGGTGCTCCAGGCCGCTTCCGGGCCGGTTATGAAGATCAGTTCGTCATTTCCCGCGGCCGGGAGGATCGTGCAGTTGTCGATCACAACCTGCGAGTCGTGGTTGCAGTAGCAGAAACAAGAGACGTTGGACGTGTCGTTTGTGTTATATGCAACGTTGGTGATCCGGCACCCCGTGGCATTGTTGCCAATGTTGAACGGGGGCGTGTTGGCAACTGACGACGGGATTGCAAAATTCCCCACCCAAGCGCCATGACTGAGCTGGATCACGCCTGCGTTTGAACCGGGTGTCCATGTGGGCGGTAACGTGACGGCAGTCTGGTTGACTCCGTTGCTCCCGTTGCCGGACAGGATTACACAGGTGCCGAAGGTGATGGGCGTGTTGTTGGAGCCCAGCGCGACGGTTCCCGGCCCGGAGCCGGTCATGTAAACTGTCGCTGCGGTCGTGTAACTCGAGGCCGGATGATTCGCAGCCGCGTCATTGATCGCGGCTTGGATGTCCGGCTGCGTGCCGTCGCACCTGTACGTGTTTGCAGAGCTGTCATAAGTGAACCCCAGCGCTGGTTGGACACAGAGCGCGAGCAGCAGAACCGCCGCAGAGAGGCGTCCCATTGTGAGCGGGCGGAGGCTGTTTGAACGACCCATGCCGCGGGGAGCTGAATTGCGCCGATGGAGGCCGTTTGGAGACATGCAGCCCCTAGTTCTGAGGAAGTTGGGGCCAGGTGCAAGGAATCGCCGACATTTTGATGGTCACTTGTCGCACCCCTGGTGGCGAAGCCGTGATTTGTGACGGCCGCGGCCTGCAGTTTCCGACTATGAATTCCGAACGCTCTGACACACAACCCGCTGACGGGTCGTCAGTCGCCCATGTCCGCCTGATACCTGCGTGTTCGCAGGCGCGGAACAAGACTCGAACGGCGGCTCTCGAGCGCTCTTCTTCTCAACGGCCACCCTGCCGCCTTTGGTGCCTCCGGGTCAGGGTGCAGTGTTTCGCCGACCAATGCATCGATCGTGGCAAGGCCCCAACCGACGGCGGGTTTCAATGGCCTGGCCCGATGCAAGCGCCGCGCAATCGCCGGTCGGCGATGCGCGGAGGATTCCGTGCTGCCCGGTAGATCTACGGCGGCAGGGGCTGGGGATTCAGCATGATTCTGCCCTCACCAGAGATCCTCGGCACATAAGCGTTAAATGAGCCGCCTTTGGGGTTCCTCTTCGGGTTTAGGTCCTGGAGTTTGGCACGAGTCTTTGGCGAGGCTTTCTTTTTATGGGAGGCCATTTTTTTTGGGGTGGTGACGTTTTCAGTTGAGAGCCCTCATGTCGGTTAGCGGTTTTTCAGTCGCAGAACCGATAAGATCGAGGCTTTCGTTCGCCGAATCCTCGGAAATTCCGTGTCGGACCGGCAACAATTTAACGCAAGTTGGCTGCGCTGCTCCTGATATATTAGGCCCTTTGTCTCTAGCATTGTTCGCTGACACCCCCGCGGATCCGCTGATTGTGTTCCTTTTCAGCCTGATAGTCCTTTTCCAGCAAATCTTTGCGGCGCCGCGTGCCTGGCAGGATGGAGATTACCGATGCTGTTATTGACCATGAACGCGCTTGAATCTGTGCGAATGTGGCGCAGAGGCCGAATGGGGTGGGTCTTCGGAAAGCCAAGGTACAGGCGGACATGTCCGCCAGGCGACTGGCCACACGCCCCTAGTGCTCGTTAGAACGAGCGGCACGATTGGAGGTCCTTGGCATCCTTGACGGCGCGTTCGCCAACGCCCGCGCTGCGGGGATCCCCATCACCTCCGCGATCATCGAGTTTAAGCCGCGCCGAGTGCTCAAGGTGAAGGATCCAGACGGCAACGAGATCATGCTTCACCAGCGCAAGGCTTAGGGAAATGCAGCGGGGCCCCCGCGAACCGCGGATCACGCGAAGCCTGAGGTTGGCGCGCCTTTTCCAGCATCGCTCAACGTGACGTCTTCCCGGAGAGGGGCGCCGACCCGGCCCTCACCGGTTCCAGAGCGCCTTCTTGGCGCGCGCCTCGCGAGTCTGGGAAGCACCATCTGCGGCGCGGATCGTTACGCCTTTCGCCGCCTCCTAGGCCGGAGTTTGATCTGGCCAGAGGCGCGATGCCCCGATAGCATCGGCTTAGAGCCACGCTTAGTCCCGATACCTTCCCAGCCGGTCCCGAGGGGGCGGCCTTCCCAAGCCACGCCTCGCGCACGAGATGTGCGAGTCCCGGAGGGCAGCGAATACCAGAGAAGGGGCGAGGCCCTCGGACCCTCCTGCTTCCATGGCATCCCGGACGACGTCTGCAGCAGCCCTTATTGTCCCAAACCAAATGAAAACCCCATCCCAAAGCATTGGCCGCAGGGCCTGCCTCCTAATTGCAATGTCAGCCGCGCTCGTTGTCGCGGGACGCGCCGACCCGACGGCGGTGGAGGACAACGACGGTCACTTTGCCGCGAACTTCCCATCCGCGGTCAGGCGCGCAAATCGGATCGTCGACAAGGACATCGGCCAGATTGTGACCTTTCAGGTCTACGCGTCCCAGGGCGCAGTGGCCTTCATGGTCACCTACAGCGACTATCCGGAGGGATATGTGGTCAAGGCCGGTGCCGCGGCCTTCTTCAAGGACGCGGCCAAGGAAGCTGCGGAGGCCGCGAAAGGGACAATCCGCGGAGAGGACAACTGCAAGCTCGGCGATGTCGCGGGCCTGGAGGTCGTGATCGACGGCCCCGACCGGGCATATGTGCAGCGCATGAGGCTCTACGTCGTCGGCGACCGCCTCTTCCAAGTGACCTACATCGGTCCGCCGGATTCGGAGGCGGGTAAGGCCGCCTTGGATTTCCTCGACTCGTTCCGCCTGCTCCCGGTTCCGGAGACCAAGTGATGGAACCCATCGGACCCGCTGCGCGCACGGGCGCGCGCAGGGCGGCCGGTGCGATGCCCACGGCCTGCTGGCATCGCTTGGCTTGCGGGACGTATCAAGTTGCCTCAACAGAGTTCGATTCTCTGAGTTGATTGATGACCCCCGAGCAGCCAAAGCGCATCGTGGAGCTCGACGGCCTCCGCGGGATCGCTATCGCGTCCGTGCTTTGGCAGCATATGGTAAGGCCGTACCTGCCTGAGAACAACCCGCTGACAAAGTGGCTGGAGTCGATCACGGCGCTCTCATGGACGGGCGTGGACCTGTTTTTTGTGCTGTCGGGCTTCTTTATAGGCGGAATCCTGATGGATCACCGATCGTCGCCAAGGCTCTGGCGCGTGTTCTACATTCGGCGCGGGCTGCGGATAGTGCCGGTGTATTATCTGGTCCTTCTGGTACTGGGACTGCTGCTCCATTGGCATGTCTATGGGGCCCACAGTTTCACCCCGCTCTGGGCCTACGCCCTGTTTGTCCCCAATATCGCGTATGCGTACACGGGATCCTGGGACTATTTTCCGCTCGGGGTGTTCTGGACCCTGGCCATTGAAGAGCAGTTCTACCTGCTCGCGCCCTTTGCGGTCCGGGCAATCTCGCCGAAGCGCCTCCCGTGGATCGTCGGCTCGCTGGCCCTGCTGGCGTGGGCGATGCGGGCCGCTCTCCTGCTGAATCATCCCCAGGGATTATTGGCGGCGCATGTGTTGATGCCGTTGCGCATGGACACCTTGGCAGCGGGGGTGCTTGTTGCATGCATGGTCCGAAGCGAGGCTGCGCGCTCCCTCTTTCATCGGGTGTGCGCGCGCTGGAACGCCGGCCTTGCCGGCATTTGCGCGGTTGCGCTGATCGCGCTGACCCGGCTCACCCTGGCCTCCCCGGAAAATGGGTCTGCAGAGTTGTGCCTGTATGGATATGCGGCGATCGCGGCTGTCTTCGCTCTCCTCCTGGCCGTTGTGACCATCGAGCGCCCGCCCGTTCTCGTCCGTATTCTAAGTTCGGGCCCGCTCGTCCAGCTTGGACGGTATTCATACTTCATCTATGTCGCGCACTCGATCATCGAGCTGACGTTTATTCGCTGGTTTGGCGGCGGCGTCGGATTCACGTTGGACTCGGCAACCAGCTTTGGAGTCATGCTGCTTGCGCTTGCGGCAACGTGGGGGGCCGCTGCGTTTTCCTGGCGGTTCATCGAGGGCCCGCTCATAGCGCTGGGTCATCGGCACCAGTACTAGACCAGGCTCTGGTTGGCTCGCCGCATTGCAGCCCATCTATACGGCGCGGGCCCCCGCCGTCCCCTGGCCGTTGCCGCCGCCGTCATCCTCATCTCCGCTGTCGCGTTTCTGGACTGCTGGCTGCCCGCCCGGGTCGCTCAGGGCACGCGATCGCGGTACTCGGCCCATCCATCGAGGAGCTTTTGCGCGACCACGCTGCCGACCCGGTAGTCCGCCTCGAGGGCCGGGATGTACGCGACGCCGCTCGAGTCCGAAATCGTCTCGCCAAAGAGGCTCCTCTCGGCGGTGACACCCGTCGGAGGGACGGTGAAGTTGCAGGCCGTCCGCAGGATGAGCAGGCGGTTGAAGTCCACGCGGCCCATCGCGGCCAGCCTCTGGAAAGCGATGCATGCGCCGGCGTCCTCGCAGTCCGAGATGGCCAGCCTCCCGGCTCCCCTTGTGTAGATTCGGTCCCAGTCCTCCGCCCAGCGGGCCATGATCTCGCCGTGGAAGAAGCGGTCTGAGCCTATGCTATCGCCCATGAGCACGGACGGGGGTTGCTGGGCGACGGGGTAACCCTCGAATCTGCGGCCGAAAGCGCGCAGGGCCTCGCTGTCGGGTATCTTCACGCCCTTCGTGAGCTCGTAGGCCCATTTCACGAGGGAGGCGTTGAGTTTGAAGGCAACCGTGCCAACCCCTCCCGTCGAGTCCTCGGATGCCCCGGCGGCGGGCACCGAGTCGACGTTTGCCGAGCCCTGGCCAGGCCTCGTCGCGCCTATGGCTACCAGCCCGAAAGGCCAGTCGGACGGGATCTCGCGGCTGTCGATCTCGAACGCCGGGTTGCCGTCCACCACCCGCTGGACCCAGACCGCGCTCCCGAGGGACATCACCTTGGGAAACCCGCCGCCGATTCCACTCAACAGGAAATAGGTGTGGGTGAGGTCGAACCGCGGATCCGCCGCGAGGGCCATGATTTGGACCGCGCAGCGGGAGGTCGTGCCCGAGACCATCGCATAAAGGCCCCTTCCGTTTGTCAGCAGCGGATGATCGACCCCTGCGACCTTGATCTCCTGGCCGAGATCCTGGCGCTCCGCCCAGAACTGCAGCTCGCCCGGGGTGTCGCCGCGATCCTTGCCCGTCTCGTATGTCGCGATGACCAGAACCGGGATCGCCACCGGGGCGTTGGCGGCGCTGGCGCGCGGCACGGAAAGGACCGCCGCCGCCGCGAGGAGCGCCAGCTTCGAGAGGGACGAGAGTGACAGGTTTGACATGGCGGAATGAGCGGGCGCCGCCGGCCGGAGAAACCCGGGGGACGTCGGCCGGCGCGGAACCTATCGAGTACTGTTGCGGCGTCAAAAGACTATTTGCGTATGCCACCGACGACGGCGGCCACCGAAAGCTCGCCGGCCGGCTCATGGCTCCGGCGTTGCCGCGCGGCCGCCAACGGCTGCGAGATCCGGGCCTAGGGCAACTCTGCGAAGAACCGTATCAGGTTCGAGACATGGTCGTCGACCGAGACGCCGAGGTGCTCGCAGCCGAGAAAGATGGTGTTGCGGTCGACCTTCGCCGCAAAAGCTGGCTCCTTCAGCTTCCTCTTGATCGAGCTGGCCTTCATCTCGCCGTAGCGCACGGGGTTCAGCTTTCGGTAGGCGTAGAATATCCCGCTGATCTCGTCGCAGGCGAGAAGCGCGGCCGCCAGCTTGGACCTCGGCAGCGTGGCAAAGCCGTGGTAGCCGTAGGCATGGGCCTCGACGGCGTGGATCAGGTCCTCGGGATAGTTCCACTCCCTGAACCATTTGAGGCTCTCGGCGGGGTGTAGGTCGGGATACTGCTCGAAATCCAGGTCGTGGAGCAGGCCGGTCACATACCAGAGGTGGGGGTCCCCATTGAAGGCGCGCGCGTATCCATCCATCGCCGTCGCGACCATTAGGGCGTGATGGCGTTGGTACCCGTCGAGTACGTGCTCCTCGAGGAGCGCCTTTGCTTCTGGTTTGTCAGGGAGGCTCACGGAACCGATGAGGAGTCTGTAAGGCTAGGGGCGACCAGCGCGCCATTCAATTCGCCAGTTCCGTCGCCCGGACAAGCTTGCAGGCGGCGATTCAAAGTCCATGGACGCCTGGGCACCCGCGGAACCGGTGCCACGGAGCGGTGCGCGGCTCGGATCGGCCGCTGTCAATTGGGCCACGCCGGGCCGCGGAGTCAGGCCTTTTCCGCCGGGATTTCGATGCTTTTGCGGCGATTGGAAATGCCGGAACGGACGGGTCTGTAATAACATGGTCAATAACGGCTTGGGAACTACTTAAACGGGCCGCATTAGCTAGCTAACGGGAGCGGGTTTCGCGATGCTGCGCGTCGCGATGAAGTCAATCCCGGCAGAATCCCTTGGGACGCTCCGTCCGACGCCGTTCGCCATCGCCGAATTTCGCCGTGCCTGGCTTCGCGGCGTCGAGCGGGCCATCTGCGAGCGCGGTGTGCCGGGGCGTGCGCCAATGAACCCGGGCGGTTTTTCCGGCCGTCTCGCCCGCGCGGCCGAGACTCCCGCGCACGCCTTCGGCTCGGCGCTGGATCCGGGTTGACCCGGGTCGAATCACGGCCAACCCGCAAACCCTGCCTCGGCGCCGTCAGGACCGCCTCGGGCCAGGGAGGCGCGGGGAGGGTCCTTCCGCGCGGGTCAATCCGCGTGCCGGAGGACGAACGGCCGCGGGGACCCCGGCATTCTCCAAGACCGGCATCTGCGGCGCTACCGCAATCACGGAATCGGCTGCGGGCTGTCTCACGTAGCCCCGAACTCCAGCATCTATCCCAATGAAAACCCCAAGAGTGATGATCCTGTCCGGCGGCGCGGCCCTTGGTACCCGGGCTCCTGCCGACGGGGCCCGGGGGAGCCCGCGGCTCGGTCGCGGCGGCCGGGCCGTCTAGGGCCCTTCCGCCTGGTGGAGCAGGCGGTGCACCACGCCCAGCAGTTCCGCGGCCTTGAAGGGCTTCAGGAGAAATTCATGCGTCACCTTTATTGCCGCCGAGACGGCAGAGTCGTCGGACTCGACCGGGGACAATCCGCTTATGGCGAGCAGCTGGATGTCGGGTCGAATCTGCGACACGGTGCGGGCGAGCTCAGTGCCGCCGAGACGGGGCATGTCGACATCGGTGATCACGAGGGCGATCTCCTCGGCGCGGGAGATAAACGCGAGGATCGCCTCGACGCCGTCGGCGCAGCTGACGACGCGATAACCGTGTTCCTGCAAAATGGCGGTGCCAATCTCGCGGATGGGCGCGTCGTCGTCCACAAGGAGGATAAGCTCGCCGTTTCCCTTCGGTATCTCGAAGGGCGAGGCGCTGGTGGTCTGGGGTGTGTCGCTTTCAACGGCGGGCAGGAAAACGCGGAAGGTGGTGCCGCGGCCTACCTCTGTGTCCAGTTCGATGAAGCCGTCGTGGTTGAGCACTATGCCGCGAACCGTGGAAAGCCCCAGCCCCGTGCCTTTTGTCAGGCCCTTGGTGGTGAAGAACGGCGTCCACATGCGCTCGAGCACGTCGGGCGGAATGCCGGTGCCGCTGTCGGAGACCTCGAGCACGACCCAGGCGCCGGGCTTGCCGCCCGGGATAGCGCCGGCCTGCGTGGCGTCGAGCCGGCGGTTGGCTGCGGTGATCTTCAGCGTGCCGCCCTGCGGCATGGCGTCGCGGGCGTTGACGCAGAGATTCAGGAGCACCTGGTGGATCTGCGTGGCGTTGCCCATCACCGGCCACAGGTCGGAGGGTATCGTCTGCTCGAGTTCGATGGCCCTGGGGAACGTCTCCTCGACGACATTGATGATGTCGCGCGCGATGTGTTTTACCTGCGTGGGCTGGAGCTCGCCGGCGGTGGCGTGCACGAATCCGAGAATCTGCCGAACAAGGCCGACGCCGCGCGTGGCGCACTGCTTCAGCGTGTCGAGGATCTTGAGGTCGCGCGGGGTCGACAGGCTCTCGCGCAGCAGCGGCTCGGCAAACATGATCGGGGCGAGCACGTTGTTGAGATCGTGCGCGATGCCCGCGGCTAGCGTGCCGATGCTCTCGAGCCGCTGCGCGTGGAGGAATTTCTCCTCGAGCAGCTTCTTCTCCGTAATGTCGGCGAGGAAGCTCAGGCGGGCGCGGGGCCGGCCCGCCTCGTCCCGTACAAGCGTGACGCGGTTGTCCACGACGAGGCTGCGGCCCTTTCGATCCCTCACCTTCATTTCGCCGTTCCAGAAACCGTCGCGCTCGACGGCTGTGCGCAGCGCCGACACGATCGCCTGGTCCTCGAGTTGAAACAACGCCTCGGGCAGTTGGCCGACCGCCTCGGCGGCGGACCAGCCGAAGATCTCCTCGGCCCCGCGGTTCCAGAGCGCGATCTTGTTGTCGAGATTCACGATCATCACGCCTTCGTGCGACTTGGAAAGGATCTCGTTCTGCTCGCGCACCTGGGCCTCGGCCAGCTTGTGCTCGGTTACGTCGCGGGAGATGCCGACCATCCCGGTGATGCGGCCCTGCGCGTCGCGCACCGGCATCTTGGTGGTCGAGACCCAGGTGACGTGGCCGTCGGGCCACGTTTCCTTCTCCTCGACGCCGATCAAGGGCTTGCCGGTCTCCATGATGCGCTGCTCGTCCGCGAAGGCCTGCTGGGCATGCTCCGCGCCGAAGATGTCAAAGTCGGTCTTGCCGACCGCTTCCGCGGCGCTGCGCAGCTCGAAGCTTCGCGCCATGGCTTCGTTGATTCGGATGAAGCGGCTCTGGCGGTCCTTGAAATAGATGTGGTCGGGTATCGTGTTGGCCAGGTCCGCGAAAAGGGCCTCCTCCCGTTTCAGCGCCTCCTCAACCCGGCGGCGCCCGGTGATGTCGCTGCCGATGCTCAGGATCTCGTTTGTCTGGCCGTGCTCGTCCAGCACGGGCTTGTTTGTCCAGGCGACCCAGACCTTCTCGCCGTTGCGGCGCGTGTGCTCAAAGACGGTCTGCGCGAACATCTCGGGGCTGGTGCCGATCTGGCTCATCAGCTGGCCGAGGTCCCGGCCGGTGGTCTCGCTTTCCGGGGAGATGATGGTGCCGACCATGTGGCGGCCCTGGATCTCCGCATCCGTGTAGCCGAAGAACTTCTGCCCAAACTCGTTCAGGAACGTGATCACCCCGCCGCGGGTCCAGCGCAGGATAACGCTGTTGGCGTTTTCAACGAGCTCGCGGTACTTCCTCTCGTTTTCCGCCAGCGCCTCCTGCGCCCGCCTGTTCTCGGTGACGTCCTCAACCGTTCCCTCGTAGTGCTCCGTGCCTCGCTTGTCCTTGACCACCTGGATATTGATCCGGGTCCAGATCAGGGTGCCGTCCTTGCGCCGCATCTGCACCTCGAAGTCGGAGATCCTGCCGGACTCCCTCAGCTGGCGCATTATCTCGGAGCGTGTCGTTGCGCTGGCGTAACAGCCGGCGATGCTCGGCATCTCGCGCATGAAGCTGTCGGCCGATTCATAGCCGAAGATCCGCGCCAGCGAGGGATTGGCCGCCACGATGGTTCCGTCGGTCTCCGTCAGGACGATCCCCTCCCTGGCATTCTCAAATATGGCGCGGAACTTGTCCTCGGCCTCGTGGCGTTTCGTGATATCGACGATGACCCCCGCCAGGTTCCACGAATTCGGGCCCTCCGGCCGGATGACGACCTCCTCGCTGAGCCAGTGCGTGCCGTCGAGGCCTATTATTGGAAACTCCTGCTGGTATCCGCTCGCGCCCTCGGAGAGGGCCTTCCTTGAGGTCCGGTCCAGCCGCTCGTGGTCCGGGGACTGGTTGTCGTCCCAGAGCCAGTCCTTCTCGGTCAAGTCCGCCAGCCGGTAGATCGGGTTGTCGCGAAGCTGCGGCGGCGTCCTGATCTTCCAGTTGTATGTCGAGCCTTCCCGCGTGACCCGGCCCCACCAGAGAAGTACATTTGACCGCTCAAGGGTGTCCAGGATCAGCTGGTAGTTCTCGAGCTTGGCGGCGGTGCCCGCAGGAGGCGGCGGCTCGGGTGCGCTCCGCCGCCGGCCCGAGAGAAGATAATACAGGCCGATCCCGACAAGGCCTGCAACGCCAACCGCGCCGAGTGCGAGAGTCGGGGCTGTTAGGGCTGCAAATAGCACGTTGATGGTGGGATTCTCTCGGCCGATCGCACGAGGATTTGGCGCAAGGTGTGGCCTCGGGACCAATCACGTGATGCCAGCCGTGAATGTGCCTTAGCCTGCAAACACTGTCAACCGCGCCCCCAAAGGGTATTTACGTAATCTGAAGCACTCGCCCTCGATGCGCGCAGGCCGGCATCACTCTTGTCCGCCCCGAGGGCGATTCGCTCCCTGGCGCAGCGCCTCCACTGCGCGCCTCCTCCTTGGTACTCGAGGCGCGGCCCGGCGGCACCACTGGCGTTTATGGCATCGCAAGTGCGGAAGTCCCGTTCCCGCTGCGCCTAGGCGCCTTGTCGTGCAGGGGCTATGACCCGCGGTCCGCGCACCCGCGGTTTCCGGTCCGGGCGTCTATCGAGCCGCCGGGAGCGGTGCCGGCTCAGGGCAACGCCGGAAAGGGCCTCGCGCCACCGGATCCCGGTTGCCTCAACTCGGCTGCCAGCCAGCCGAGGCCGACCTGGTAGTTCCTGAGTGTGACCTCCGCATCGCCGCCCTTCTCCGCAATCAGCCCGATTGGGCCCTTCCACCCGCTGGCCTGGATGGTCCGCATCATCTGGAGTTCGCGGTCGCCCTGGCTCGGATAGATCAGGTTTCCGTCCATCGCCGTCCCGGTGATGTTCACGGCGACCACGTGGCGCCTGATCTTCTCCCATACCGCCGGGAAGTCCGCGGTGTCGTCGTGGAGCTCGTCGCGGGCGTGGCTGAAGTTGTAGACAATTCCGACGCCGGTCACGCCGGTCCCCTTGAGGTATTCTATGATGGCGACCTCGTTATCCATCATCCCGAACCAGCCGTTGTGGTTGTATAGCTCGACCCTGCATCCGTACGGGGCCGCCAGCTTCACAAGTGCGCTGATCCGCTCGCCGTCCCGCCTGACCCGCAGGTCCTGTTCCTGCGGATTCCCAGGGAGGCTCTGGCGCATGAGCCGGATCGACAGCTGATGCCGCTCGTCCGGCGACATCCCCTCGGCATTGCTTGGCATGGCAACTTCTTTGCCCGGCAGGGCGACCCATAGCTGCGGGTGGGCATTGTGGCGCCTGAACAGCTCGAGCGTATTCCTCGCGCCAGGATCGCCAGCATCGAAGGGGAACCACCAGGCCAGCAGGTTGACGCCGTGCCTTCGGAGCGCCTCGATTTCCCGGTCAAATGTCGGGACGTCCTTCTCGCGCCAGTCATAGGCGAAGCTCCTGAAGCCCAGCCTCTCGAGCATCAGCGCCCGCTCCTCCGGGGCGCGCGCTCTAGAGTCGAACGGGACGGCGCACCACGCGACCAGGTTGTCGCGCGCCCAGAGGCCCGCAGGTATTTGGGGATCAGCTGGATCCACCGTGTCGGTCCTGCCGGCGGGCACGCTGAGAGCGCACGCCAGGCAGGTCATGACCGCGCAAATGGCTCCTCCGGGCATCTTGTTCTTCATGGTTCATCCCCCTGGCTCAAGGCGGGCAGCTCGCTCGGCGCTTGTCACGTTTTCGATTCCGCCGTGGGACCTCGCCGGCGCCAGTCGCCCGCGCGGCTCGGTCACGCCGCTCGCCTGCCCATGTGATGCGGGGGCCGGTGCGCGGAGCTCAGTTTTCCCAATCCGATGCCAAAATGCCAGGGCGGAAGATTGGCGGTGAAGCCCGGCTGCAGACCTGCCGCCCGGCCCCACTGCAGGATCTGTGCGGGGCGAGGGCGGATCGAGAGTGGAGGCCCGCGCGGCGTCGGGATGTCGGAACGCCAGTGGATGAGGAGCACATGGCCGCCGGGGA
>Ga0187867_10002332_pt1 | contig 15849 bp, 10 predicted proteins | sample June2016WEW_13_1_FD_132976 | JGI IMG/M metagenome (GOLD analysis project Ga0187867, IMG submission 132976) | Peatland microbial communities from SPRUCE experiment site at the Marcell Experimental Forest, Minnesota, USA - June2016WEW_13_10 | ecosystem: Environmental > Terrestrial > Soil >...
ATACTATTCGCGGGCGAGATAGCCGGATCGTTCCAGCCGTGATAGAGGATTAGCTTTCCGCCGCGCGACTGGAAGGCGTGCAAATCGGTTTCAGTGGCGTTGAGGGCGCGCGCGGTCTTTTCGTCAGCGGTTTGGATGGCGGTGTCCACGTTGGCGGTAAGTGGATTCCAGGTGGGATCTGCGAAGACCATGTAGCGGAAGTAATTCTCCATATAGACGGAGCTACTGCTGCCGCCGGGTCCATTGCCGATGAGCCAGGGAACCCAGCCGCCGCGGCCGTCTTCGGCGCCGGGCGCATAGCCGGGAAAGAAGGGATCGCGGTGCGAGTTGCGTCCGCCGGCATAGAGTTTCTTGAGAGAGGCGACCTGCGGCGCGGTGAGACAGGTGCGCGACTCGACATCCTTGCAGAGCAGCGTGGAAGGGTCGAAGCGACAGCGGGTAGGGTCGTTGAGGATGCCGTCCTTGACGCCGTCCTGCGCATCGCACGCGGCGAGGACGGCGGCGGCGATGGCCGGGAACTTGATGCTGGAGATGTAGGCGGCGGGATCGGTGTAGATGGCCTGGCTGATATCGACGCCGGCGGCCAGCATGTGGGTCCAGAAGTTGGCGGGAGCGCCGGCGAGGATGCCGTCATAATCGGCGGGAAAGCGCTGGGCTTCCATGAGGGCTTCGCGGCCGCCATCGGAACAACTGTCGAAGTAGGCGTGCTGGGCGGGTTGGCTGTAGAACGCCTGGACGAGGCTCTTGGCGTTGACGGTGGTGAGGTGCAGGGCGCGATAGCCGAAGTCGTTGACCTTTTCGGGATGATGGTAGGCCCAACTTGCATCTTCGCCGTCGGCTTCGTGGCCGGTATCGGTGCCGGCGGTGGCGTAGCCGCGCTTGAGGTTTGCGCCCATGGAGGAGAAGCCGATGGCGCCGGCGAATCCGCCGTTGCCGACGCCCAGGAATTTGCCGTTCCAGTTGGAGGCGGGCAGCCAGACTTCGAAGCGGATGTAGGAATCGGGGGTGGGCTTGATGAGGCCGGCCACGCGGCAGAAGGCGGGGAGTTTGTCGATGGCGTTGCCGTAGGGCGGGGTGAACGCGCCGGCGGGGATGGATTGGGCGGTGGCGATGGTGGTATCGGGGAGGGCGGCGGCGGCGAGGCTTTCACAGGTGGCGGCGGACGCGGCGGACACGGCAGCCAGGAGGGCAAGGGCGATTAGAGTGCGCATCCTGGGATGATAGCAAGCGGGGTTGGGGGGGTGGGGGCTGGTCGTGCGCGAGCCGTTTTGGCCCTGAGTGGCGCGCACTTCTGCGACGCGCCGCATAGTTTTCTATAAAAACCCAGGCGGCCTGAGAGGCAGTTAAGTTGAAGGTCGACGGAAAGGCCGATTCACAATCGGCCTGCAGGTTGGCAACCTGCCCCACAAGACCTCATCACGGCGCGAAGCGCGGCCTTGGCGCGGCCGGACTGGCCGTGGTGGTGGAGTCGATGGGCGCCAGGTAGCTGCCTCGACGTTGCAGTCGAGCGCTTGCGAATAGGCGGTAGCGGCGACCGCTGCAAGGATCAATGCGACTTTGAGCAGGTGCATGAAGAACCTCCCGGGGACAGTATAAATGAGCGCGATAATGGGTGCAAATTCGGATATAAACTGAGTTTGTGATCCGAACTATCGTCCTGCTGCCGGCAATGCTTGTCGCTGCATCCGCCGCCGAGCGCATCGACCTGAATGGCGAGTGGCGCATGGCCATCGATCGCGCCGGAACGGGCGTGGCCGAGGGCTGGACCGCGAACATTCCGCCGGCCGCCGAGGCGGTGACCGTTCCGCACACGTGGAACATCGGCAAGTACGCCGACTATGAAGGCGTGGCGTGGTATTTCCGCACCTTCACACTGCCTGCGGGCGCTGCTAATCAGCGCGTGGAACTGCACTTCGGCGCCACGTTCTACAAGGCCCGCGTATGGCTCAACGGCGTGGAAGCCGGGTCGCACGAAGGCGGCCATACAGAGTGGTGGGTGGATGCCGGGCCGAAGCTCCGCACCGCCAACCTTATCGCCGTGGAGATCGATAATCGGCCCGGTTTCGCCACTATCCCCGGCTATGCGATGGCGCTGCGCGGCGGCAACACGGTTTGGTACGACTGGTGGCACTACGGCGGCATTGTGCGCGATGTTTGGCTGGCGGTTAGCGAACCCGTTCTGATCCGGCGGCAGCATGTGCGCAGCGTGCTGGCGGGGCAGACGGCCGACATCGCCGATGAGGTGCTGCTGGAAAACCATGGCGCCGGCGCAGCCAGCCTGCGCGTGCGTGTGGAGCTATTGCCGCCCGACGGCGGCGCACCCGTGGAGACAGCCGAACAGAGCGTGACCGTGGCGCCCGGTTCGACTAGCGCGATCCTCAAAATGCGCGCCACGCCGGTGAAGCTGTGGTACTTCGATCTCCCCAACGTCTACCGGATGCGCGTCTCGCTGCTCAATGGCGGCGGCGCCGCCATCGGCGCCATCGAGGACAACTGCGGCTTCCGCAGGATTGAGATTCACGACCGCCATCTATATCTGAACGGCGAGCGCGTACGCCTGAGCGGGATGGCGCGTCACGAGGACTCGCCGTGGGAGGGCCTCGCCGAAACACGCGGCACCATGCTGCACGACTACCGCGAAATGAAAGAACTGCAAGTCACGCTGACGCGGCCCGTACACTACCCGCAGCACCCCGTGATCCTGGACTTCGCCGACCGCAACGGCATTCTGCTGATCCCCGAGATTCCCATGTGGCAGTTCAGCGAGGCGCAGATGACGGACGCCCACGCGATGGCACTTGCAAAACAGATGATGACGGAGATGGTGGAGCAGCAATGGAATCATCCGGCGGTATTCGCCTGGAGCGTCTGCAACGAAAGCGCGACCAACACGCCGGGAGGGCGGCGTTACTTCGATCTGATGTACCGCCTGGTGAAGGGCTTGGATCCGGACCGCTACGTTTCGTATGCCGACGACCGGATCGGGGGCGGCGCCGATGCGAAGATCAATGCCGCGTCGGTCGCCGACTTCGTGATGATGAACGAGTATTTCGGGTCGTTTTCCGGGGCGGAAGAGGGACTGACGCCGGCGCTGGAGCGGGCAGGCCGGGACTATCCGGACAAGATGTTCCTGATTTCCGAGTTCGGCGCGCCGGGCATTTTTGCGCCGGACAAAGCGGCGGGCGACGTGTTGCGGCGGCACGTCATTGCCACTCAACTGGAGATCTTCCGCCGTTTCGATTTCATCGCCGGCGCGATCCTGTGGTGCTATCAGGATTACAAGTCGCACCTGAATCTGCGTCCGGGCGAGACCGGCGGCGAGGTGGAGATCGGCATCGTCGACGAGAACCGGCAGCGCCATCCGTCGTTCTATGTGTGGAAAGAGGAGAACTCGCCCGCGGTGGTGGATCTGCACTGGCAATTCGCGGGCGGGCCACCTTCCGGTTTCACGGCGGTAGTGGCGCGGCGGGGCGAGGACACGCTGCCCTCGTACACGCTGCGCGGGTATCGCGCCGAGTGGGAGGTGCGCGGCACGGACGGCGAGGCGATTTCCGGCGGCGCCAGCGAACTGCCGGACATTGGCACGCCGCACACCGTGACTGCCACGTGGCCCGCGACGAAACAGCGCGGGGCAAAGCTGGTCTTTCGCCTGCGCCGCCCCACCGGTTTCGTGGCCTTCGAGAAGACCCTCGACTGGTGGGAGGGACGCTCCGGCGGCACAAGCGTGGATGACATGGAACGGCAGGGCTACAAGGTCCCGGCGCAGTGAACCGGAAGGATGACGGGACGCGGCAAATTGTAAACAGTACCAGTAAAGGCACCAAAAGGCTCCGGCGAAAGCGGTTAGTGCTATACTGACCGGAGTCTGGGTCAAAAACGAGGGAGCAGACTCCGGGATTTCGCAGACGGCCGACCGCCGAAAGCGCAAACTTCCCGGTACCGGACAGAGGAGAAATCATGAATCGAAAATTACGTGGATCTTTGGTAGCGATCGCCGCGCTTGTGCCAGTCGTTTGCCAGGCGGCATCGCCGGCCCCGGCGACGCGGCATGTGCGCGACGTGGTGGCCAATGGGCAGGCGAAGTCCGTCGGGCGCCTTCCCGCAACCCAGTCTATGCGCCTTGTCCTTGTTTTGCCGCACCGCAACCAGCCTGAGTTAGACAACTTCTTGAAGGAGCTCTACGATCCTTCCAGCCCGTCTTACCGCCATTTTCTCACCGTGGAAGAATTCACCAGCAGATTTGGTCCCACCCAGGAAGATTATGATGCCGTGGTGAGCTTCGCCAAGACACACGGATTCGCAGTGGTTGGAACTTCCCGCAATCGCCTGAACGTGGATGTCGAGGGGCAGGTGGCGAGTATTGAGACGGCTTTTCATGTGACCATGGGCGTGTACCAGCACCCCACCGAAAGCCGCACCTTCTACGCTCCGGACCGGGAGCCCACCCCGGACCTGTCGGTGGGGCTGTGGCACATCGCGGGCCTGGACAACTATTCGATCCCGCGTCCCGCACTCGTGGTTAGGAGTCCGGAAGTGACGCCCGAAGCCACTACCGGTTCGTGCCCGTCGGCCTCATTTTGCGGCAGCGACATGCGCGCGGCATACTACGGGGGAACCCTCACCGGCGCCGGCCAGACGCTCGGATTGCTGGAGTATGTCGGTACCGACTTAGCCGACCTGGCCACCTATTATAAGAACGCGCATCAAACACTGGCTGTCCCGGTCACTGTCCTATCCACGGACGGGACCAGCACAAGTTGTTTCGCATCGGCTAATTGCGACGACACCGAACAGACCTTGGACATGACTCAGGCGCTGGGCATGGCTCCGGGTTTGTCCAGCCTGGTGATGTACGTAGGGTCCAGCGATGCCGCGATTTTCAACGCGATGGCTACGGCCAGTCCGCTGAACGCGCAATTGAGCTCTTCCTGGACGTGGAGCCCGTCGGACCCTGCCACGGACGACCCTTACTTCCAGGAGTTCGCGGGGCACGGTCAGAATCTGTTTCAGGCGGCCGGCGATAGCGGCGCCTGGACTACATCTTCCGCGGTTTACCCGGCCGACGATGTGTACATCACGTCGGTAGGCGGGACGGACCTGGTGACAAGCAGCGCGGCCGGTCCCTGGAGTTCGGAAACCGTGTGGGTCGACGGCGGCGGCGGCATTTCGCCCGACAAGTATGCGATCCCGTCCTGGCAGACGGCGACGGCTGCCGGATGTTCGAAATGTTCCAAAACCTATCGCAACGCACCGGACGTTTCGGCCAACTCGAACTTCACGTTTTATGTTTGCGCCGACCAGACTGCCTGCACCGCCAACGAGTATGGGGGAACCAGTTTTGCGGCGCCCATGTGGGCCGGTTACCTGGCTCTCGCCAATGAACAGGCAGTCGCCGCTCTGAGCCCCACGCTCGGCTTCATCAATCCGATCCTTTACACCATTGGCCTGGGATCGGGCTATGACACCGCTTTCCACGACATCACCAGCGGCAGCAACGGCTATTCGGCAACCATCGGCTACGATTTGGCGAGCGGCTGGGGCAGTCCGAACGGGAGCGGCCTGATCAACGCACTCACCGGAACCACGCTGCCTCCTGGCTTCACCCTTTCGGCCTCGCCCACTTCGGTGACGGTGTCGCAGGGCAGTTCGGGAACGTCCGCCATTACCAGCACGGTGACGGGCGGCTTCGATTCGGCCGTTGCCTTGACCGCGAGCGGCCAGCCTACGGGCGTGACCGTCACGTTCAACCCAACCTCGATTACCGGCACTGGAACTTCGACCATGACGATGACTGCAGCCTCATCCACGGTCGCCGGCACGTATAGCATTACAGTGACGGGAACATCCGGCTCCATCACCGAAACCACCAAGGTTTCGCTGACCGTGACCGGCCCGAATCCAAACTTCACCGTCGGCGCATCGCCCTCGACGATTAGCGTCGTTCGGGGCAGTTCCGGCACCACCACGATCACCACCACTGTTTCCGGCGGTTTCAACGCGGCGATTGCCTTGTCTGTTGGTTTAGGCGGCAGCAACCAAAGCGTAAGCTTTAGCCCTAGCTCCATAGCCGCACCCGGCGCAGGGAAGTCTACCATGACAGTGAAGGTGGGGAAGAGCGCTGCGCTCGGGAACCACGTGGTCACGGTAACGGCCAAAGGCGGCGGCATCACGCACACGACTACGGTCACTGTCGACGTTCTGCAATAGTGACAGAGATGGAAAGGCCGGACCCTTGCGGTCCGGCCTTTTTTGTGTCTGAGCGGCCCCCACTTTACGCGTTGAAGATCAGGCTCATGCAGGTGACTCCATCTCCAGCAGGATGCTGAAAAGTGCATAAACATCGCTCATTCGGGCCACAGACTAAAGTCTGTGCCACCGGTTATCAATGACTTAGCGGCAGTTGGTGGCACAGGCTTCAGCCTGTGAGAGCCTTTTTCAGCATCCTGCTAGTCTAGTACATCATCCAGTTACTTCTTTACAGATCGATGTTGCGGCCAAAGCGCCATATCGCGCTGGTCGACAACCGGCCTTTGCGACCACGACGGGGCGCGCCGTGAAAGCAAGAGCCGCCTGAGAGGCGGCTGCGGCCAAGATTGGCCGCCCCACGGTGCAACCGAACTGCCAGTATTCTATGAGGGACTATCTGTACGATGTAACTAGGCTAGCAGGATGCTGAACCACAGACTAAGGTCTGTGCCACCGGTTATTTAGCGGCAGTTGGTGGCACAGGCTTCAGCTAGGCCGGTTTGCGGGCGAACAACAGGTTGGAGGGGATCTTTCCGTATCCATAGCCGATGCGGAAGGTGAGAGGCTTCGGTCCGGACGACAGATAGGCTTTTCGCAAATCGGCCTGCTGAAGCCAGCGGAAGCTGCCGTAGGGACGAACGTAGGCGCCGTACAACTGCACCGTCCACGGGGCCGCGGCGAAGAAGCGGTACGGGATACCCGAATCGTCCTGCAGCACGGCGACGCTCCCCGAGAGCACCCGCTCGCGGATCATCGAGAATTCCGGTTTGTGGACCATGTAGGATGTCGCTTTGAGAAGCGTCGCGGTCCCTTTCAGGCTGGCGAGGAAGGCCAGGAACGGCTGGTTCTCCCGCAGACGCTGGTCGGAAAGGTTCACCGAGAAGTACAGCAGCTTGTGGACAGACTGATCGTCGTCCCGGCGGAAATCGATCTCCAATCCCTTATTGCCGATCTGGCCGGGCGCCTTGTAGACGGCGGGCCGCTCGACGATCTGTCCGGCATCGTCCAGCCGAACATAGCGAAACCCCAGGATGGTGTGATGGGAGCGCACCAGGAGCTCGAGAATGGGCAGGAACAGCCCGTCGACGACCTGCCCGCGAAGCTGACGATCCATTTGTCTGGTAACGAAGAAGCTGCGGCCCAGTTCCGAAGCGACCGTTGAGCGGATGCGCGCCAGGTATTCCTCGAGGTTCCGGCGCTCGAGTTGCCTGGGCGGCGGCAAGGTGCCGGCGGGCTCCAGCCCCACCATTACGTACACGGGGTTGTCGGGAAAGAACACGGTGACCATCAGCGCGTCGGGGCCGCTAAAAGGATAGAAAACCGGCGCTTTGACGATGGGCGTGGCGCACAATTCCCGCTTCTGGAAGGCGCTCATGGCCGGGAGGGAATCCTCATCGATCCTGCTCCAGGCTCGATCCAGCTCACGGCGGTGTTCGATCCACGCGGGTTGTTTTTCGAGTTCGCCGAACGGGCTCCCGGTTCGCGCCGGCATGCCGGCAAGAAACCGGCCCAGGTCGTCGGCGTATCGATCGCGGGGAGTGGCGACGGAGAAGCGGTCTTCGGAGACCTTCCGGACGGCGGTCTTCGGCGCTTGGTTGCAGGAAATGGCGAGCAGTCCGAGCGCGAGTCCGAGCGCGCGCACGCACCGGTAGCGCCACCGCAACGCGTTGAAATTCGAGATATACATGCCTGTTGATCCCATTATAAGACAGTGCGGGATCGGGCCAGTTAACCTTAGAACACTTGCCCCGCGGCGGCCGGCAGTGTTAATTAAGCCGATAAGGAAGACGAAAGGAGTAGTGTGTGACTCATTGTTGCAAGCTATTGGCGCTGGCGGCCGGGCTGTCCGGTCTGGCGGCCGCCGCCGATCCCGAGATGATGAACCTGGTGATGCCGGACGCGAGCGTGGTCATGGAGATCAATATTGCCAAGATCGTGGCCTCGCCCATCGGACAGGCGATGGCGGATGCGGTTCACCAGGGGATCGCGAAGCAATCGCAGGCCGATCTGGCGAAAGCCAAGCCGGAGTACAAGGATCAGATCGCCTTGCTTAGCAACATCGACTGGAGCCGGGAGGTGCGGGATGTCCTGGTCGCCGGCGGGTACACCAAATCGTCGCCCATGCTGATCATCGTGCGAAGCTCGCTGGACCCGGCGCGGATTCGAGCTTTGCAGGCATTCACCGGCGATATGGCCGACTACGAAGGCGTGCCCATACTGGCCTCATCCAAGCCCGGCAACGGGGTCATCGCGTTCCTGGACAATGGCATCGTGGTGATCGGACAGATGAGCGACGTGAAGTCCGCCATTGGCCGCCGCAACCAACCCGCGGCGTTGCCGGCGGCCCTGGCGGCGCAAGTGGCCAAGTACAGCGGCTATGACATATGGGCGGCCGCAGCGGGCACCTTTCCGGCTCCGGCGCCATTGGCCGGTCCCGCGGCGAAGGCCCCGGCAGAAGCAGCGGCAGCACAGTACCTCGCAAAGGTGGCGGGGTTTAATGGCGGGCTGAGCCTCAGTCCCGATTTCGAGCTTGCCGCCGATGTGGAAGCGCGCACGGAAAAAGCCGCCGCCGAAATGGCCGAAGGGCTGCGTTGGGTGAACAGCACGGTGAAGTCCCAGGCGAAGAGCGCGGGCCAGGCGGGAAGCGGCCTGGAGGGTCTGAAATACCAGGTGAACGGCAAGCACATTCTGCTGTCGCTGCACGTGCCGGAAGAGCAGATCCGCGCGGGATTGCGGCAGATGCGTACGGTCCAGCCGAGCCAGGCGATCCAACCGGCGGCCGCGAGGCAGGCTCCGCGGGCGGCGCCGACGAGCGGCTTGCCTCCACCGCCGACCGGGACGATACGCGTGCAGTCTTCGGAAATGGGGACGGTGCTGATTCCGACGGGGAAAGAGCAGTAGTAGCCGGGCCGGCTAAAAGCCGGCAACACAGGCTAAAGCCTGTGCCACCAAAAGCCGGCTGCGGGCAGGATTGCCTGCCCCACTACTACTTCACCGCCATGGTGACGGTGTTCAGCCCGGCAGTGCCTCCCACGCCGATAGTCACCGGCACCGCGGTCCCCGGAGTCACGCTGGGCGGCACCTGCGCATTAATTTGCATTACACCGGCAACCAATCCCGGCGCAGCGCCTTGATAATTAACTGTCGCAGCCTGCCCCCCGATGGTCACCGCGACAGGCGCCACCGACAAAGGCAAATTCGTCGCGGAGACTATCGCGCCATCCGCCACCGCCGGACTGAGAAGACCGGCACCAGTGGCATAAATCGCGATCCACGACCCACGCGCCGCCGGATTACCCGCCGCATTCACCGACAAATCGGCGTTCAGGATGGCGCCCTGCCCGGCTGCGCTGGTCGCAAATATGGCGGGCGCGGCCGTCGACACGGGCAGCGTCACGGTAAACGCCGCGCCGCCGGAAGCGGAAACCCGCATCAGCGTCGTGGACTCACCCGCCACCGCGAACGGCACGATCGCATTGATCTGGCCTGCCGCAACGTACAACAGCGGCGCCGGGTTGCCATCGAAGCTGACCGTAAGCCCCGCGAGCGAATTGGCCACCTTCCCAGACGAATCCACCTGGAGTCCCACTGGAACGGCCGGGCCGATGCCGTTGCCAAAGATGGAAATCAACTCGCCCGGCGCCATCGCGGAGCTGGTGAAACTCGCCGCACTGACTACCGCCGTGACGCCGGGAACGGAAAGCAAGCCGTAGACGGTCACCTGGTTCGAATCGGTCGGCACGTACACCTTGCCGTTGGCCACCGTGGGATTGGCGAATTTGGTGAAGCTGCCCAGCGCATCTAGGCGGCCCTGGATGTCGCTGTTCCATAGCTCCCGGCTCACATTCATCGCGTCGAAAGCGTGCAACGTTCCCGCCGCCGGCAAGGTTGTCGAGGTGGCGCTGGTGGCCCAGAAGATGCCGCTTTCCGGCACGAAGGCGTTGGACGATACCGTCATGCCGCTGAGAGGCAATGCATTCTGGACCGCACTATTGACCGCCAGCGGGCTAGTATTGAAAACCCCGTTCTGCATTTGAAATTCGCGCAACACATCGTCGTCCCCCCAGATATAAAGAACGGGCCCATCGGGGCGATTCCAAAGAGCCGTGTTGAAGATGGCGAATTTGCTGTTGGGAACCGCTTCAAAGAACTGCAGGGCGTCGGTGTCCAGAGGTTGCCCGCCCATGTCGGTCCGATCGATCAGCGCCACCAGGCCCGCCTTGCCGCCGGCGATCACAAAATTGGTGCCCGGCACCAGGATCGGGCCGTTGGAGCCGAAGTCCATATCCTCGTCGGTCCAGGCGGCGTACTCCGCGGGCGTGAACCAATCCGCGATGCTCAGCGCGGGAGTCAAGCGCAGCACCGTCTCGCCCCACGACACGACGCCGTCGTAATTGCCGTTGCCGGTCGAGCAATAGACACTTCCATCGGGGTCGGCCGCCAAGCCCCGGCCCCCTTGCCAAATTGCGGAGCCGGCTGTGGAGGGCGTGGTATTGAAGACGGCGGTTTGCTGCGGCAGGTCGGTGGCATTGTAGGCCACGATCCAGCCGTGCCAGGGAACGGAGTCGCCATGGGACCCGAAACCGGCGTAAATCGAGCCGTTGGCGAGCAGCAATCCGGGCCTTTGAATGTGATCCCCAGCCAGCAGCGGAAGCTCACCGTTGGTTGCGTCTCCCGTGCCTCCCCACCCGCTACCCGCCACACTGGCCTGGATTTGAACCGGCCCGTTCCACTTCTCGCTGCCGGTCGTAAGATCCAGCGCATGCAGGAAGAAAGCCGCACTGCCGCCGGCCAGCGTCTCATCCACTACATAAATGGTGTTGCCCGCGCGGTCGATTACAGGCGTGCTGAGAATCCCGATCTCGTGCAGGATGTCGGTGTACGGCGCCGCCCCCGGTACGCTGAAAGAGGACGGATCGACCGTGCTTCCCAGGTTCACTTGCCACAGCGGCGCGGTCCTGCCGGAGGCATCCGCGTCGAAGGCGTACACGCTGTTGTGCATGGTGGCCACGTAGAGCACGTTCAGCGTGCCCTCTCCGGGAATGCTCAGGGCGTGCACGTAGAGCGGCTGCGCGTAGACCTGGCCATCCACCGGATAGGCCCACAGCTTGCCGAACTGCGTGGCGTTCACATTGTTGGTATTCAGAATCCCTTCGTTCAGGTTGGCGTTGGTGCGGCTGTTGTCGTAGTTCGCCGTAAGCACGTCCACCTGCGCGCGGACCTCGCCGAGAGAGCCCGCCATCAGGGCTAAGAGAAAGATTCGTCTATCCATGAGTGTGTCAAGTGTGTTAACGATGACGGGCAAACCGATTAGGTTACACCGCCGGCCAAGGGAAATTCATCGAATTGTATTGCGGTATACTTCGCCGTAAGGAGGCGCAATGATCACACGAAGGGGTTTTGCCGCGCGCATCGGTGCGGCCGTGGCAGCCGGGCGGATGCTGCCGGAGATGGCTTACGCGCAGCGCGCCATGATCCAGGGCGACCTGCCCAAGGACATGGTGTGGCTCAACGCCAATGAGAATCCCCTGGGGCCGCCGCAATCGTCCCTGGCGGCGATGGCGGATGTGCTATCGGCTGCGGGCCGATACCACTACCAGGAAGTTCGCGACTTTTATGCGGCGCTGGCGCGCAGCGAGGATCTGCAGCCGGAGAACGTCCTGGTGGGTTCCGGGTCGAGCGAGATGTTGCACGCGGCGGTGGAAGCCTTCACCGCGCCGGACCGGCCTTTGATCGTGATGCACCCCACCTACGAAGGGCCGCCGGAGGTAGCGCGCGCCATGCACCGGCAGGTTGTTGAGGTGCCGCTGCTGCCGGACTACTCGGCCGACGTCCGCAAGATCGCCGAGGCGGCGGACAAGATGCATGGCGGGTTGATCTACATGTGCAACCCGAATAATCCGACGGCCTCTATTACGCCCAAGGCCGAGGTGGCGTGGCTGGTCGCGAACCTGCCATCGGACACCGTTTTGCTGATTGACGAAGCCTACATCCACTTTGGCGAGTCGAAGGAACTGGAGACCGCGCTGCCTTACGTGCGGCAAGCGAAGAACGTGGTGGTGGCGCGCACGTTCTCGAAGATCTATGGGATGGCGGGCGTGCGCGCCGGATTTGTGTGCGCCCCGCCGGCATTAATCGAGCGCATGCGGCCGTTCCGCAACAATGTCCTCTCCATCATCGCCATACGCGCGGTGCTGGCGGCGCTTTCGGAATCGCGCACGCTGGTTCCCGAGCGCCGCGCTACCAACGCGCGCATCCGCGGCGAAATGTGCGCCTGGCTGCGGGAGCGCAAGTTGCCCTATATCGATCCGCAGGCCAACTTCATGATGATCGACGTGGGCCGCAATGCGCGCGAGTTCATCACCAAGATGCCGCCCCTGGGGGTCGCCGTGGGCCGCCCCTTCCCGCCCCTCGACAACATGCTGCGCGTGACCATCGGCACGGATCCGGAGATGCAGAAATTCCGGGATGTTTTCTGGCGCGTCTATCGAGGATGATCAGGCGGCCAGAGCCGGCTGAAAGCCGTCCCCAGAGGGGACTGCGGCCAAGATTGGCCGCCCCACAAACCTCGCTTTGTAATAGACTGCTATCATGCGAACGTTCAAAAGCAGTCTGATGGTGGCAGCCGCGCTGCTCATGCCGGCTCTCGCCCAGAAAAGCACCAATCCATTCGCCGGACGGTGGGATTTCAACATCACTACCCCTGGCGGCACGCGCGCCTGTTGGCTGGGCGTAACCGCGAAGGGCGGCGATCTGGAAGTCTGGTACCAGCCCCCCGGAGGCAACGTCTACCAGGTGAAGGATGTCCACGTGGACGGGTCGCACCTCACGCTCACCCTGTCCGCGGCCACCGCCAGCCGTCCGGCGATGACCTGGAATCTCGAAGCCGCTGGCGGGAAGCTCACCGGCGTGCAGAAGAGCGGCGATATCACGACGGAGTTGACCGGCATGCGCTCGCCGGCAATGAAGCGCAGCGCCCCAACGGCATGGACCGATCCCGAACCGCTTTTCAACGGCAAGGACCTCGCCGGGTGGGAGCCGATCGGCAACCCCGCCGCGAGCCACTGGAAGGTCGAAGACGGCTTGCTATTGAACACTGCGCACGGCGCGAACCTGAAATCCACGCGCAAGTTCGAGGATTTCAAGGTGCACTACGAAGTCAACTGCCCGGATGACGGCAACAGCGGCTTCTACCTGCGTGGCCGCTATGAAGTCCAGATCGAATATGAACCGCTCACCAGTAATCCTCCGGAGCGCCGCATCGGGTCGATTTACGGACGCATCGCGCCGCAGCCCGAACTGCCGCGCGCACCGGGCCAGTGGGAGACTTTCGACGTCACGCTGGTGGGCCGCATGGTCACGGTAGTGCACAACGGCGACACGGTGATCGACCACAAGGAGATCGAGGGAATTACGGGCGGCGCGCTGGACGCCAACGAAGGCGAGCCAGGCCCCTTCTACATCCAGGGCGATCACACCGGCGGCTTGAAATTCCGCAACATCGCGGTGTCGGTTCCGAAGCGTTAGCGGACGGCTAACAGCAGCAGGAACAGCGCCAGGATGGCAAGGTCGGCGATCAGGCCGGCCTTGTTCTGCTGAAGGTGGATCAGCAGGCCGGGTTTTAGAAGTGAGCGCATTCTTTTTGCCTGCCTATGAGACGCCGGGCCGCCCCCGCAGGTTGCACCATCTTGCAGCACCCGACCATCGCCGCCGCAGGGAGGAGACCGGGTCTTCGCCAAGATTGGCCGCCCACATCAGCCCCGATGCAGAGTGGCACATTTCTCGCGAGAACCGTCACCGTATTACGCGAGACTCAAGAGCTGAGATGCTTGTGGGGCACCGTCGAAAAAACGGGCGGCGGAATAGGCGGCCTGAGAGGCCGCCGCAGGCCGAGGGCCTGCCCCACAATCTCGCTACGCGGCCGGCAACGACAGCAGCCCCTTATCCCGCAACCCCGACAAGGCCAGGCCGTAGCGCCCGCGAATCCCCGTCTTCTCAAAGATGTGCTTGAGGTGGATCTTCACCGTGCCCGGGCGAATCCCCAATTGCGCCCCGATGTCCCGGTTCTTCAGCCCTTGCTCCACCAGTTCCACCACTTGCAGTTCGCGGGAGGTCAGGTTCGAGCGGGTGCCCCGCGCCGGACGCTCGGGCTCTTGCAGCACGCTCTCCTCCATGAAGGTGTTCCCCTGAGCCACCGTGCGCATGCAGTCGAGCAGCGCCTCAAGCGAGGCTGTCTTGCGAACCACTCCCAGCGCCCCGACTTGCATCATGCGCAGCGCCTCGGTTTCATTCAGGTTCACGCCCCACACGATGGGGGCCACCGCGCTCCCCGAATTGCGCAGGCGTTGCAGGCAGTCCATGACGGCGTAGATGCCGAAACACTTGTCCAGAATCATGATCGCCGGCGCGTGCTGCCGGACAATCTCCAGGCCCCCCAGCAGCGACGTTTCCGCCGCGGCCAAATACAGGTCCTCGCACTCATTGAGCAGCGTCCGGATGCCTTCGATAGCGATGGGCTCGGTATCGCAGACGGCAACGGGTTTCGCATTGATTGGATGACTCATGTAGCCCTCAAGCGGCGAACGAGCACTCCCTCAATCGCCACATTTGGCAGATTCAATTGTTGTTTAAAAGAACTGTAGTGCCTGGAAGGGGCAGGACTCTCAGCTTTTTGATGGCCGCGGGGTCTTAAAATTGATGGTCCCCCTGCACAGAGCGGAACCGCACCGGCAGGGAACATCGTCGATCTTGTCGGAAAAGTGGTAGTCCACGGTTAGCTCTTCGCCCGCCCGGATGTTCCGTTTGCTCATGTACAGGATGTGTCCCTTGAAGATCCAGGTATACAGGTTGGGAGTGCAGGAGTGGTTGATCAGCTCCGCTCCGCTGCCGCCTACGGCTCCGTCCAGGGTCCAGTAGTTGTCCAGCGTGAACAGGTAGGTGCGCGGCCCCAGGCCCCGCCGGCTGGTTTCGCGGCGGCTGATCCGCTCTCCCGTGTATTCGATCACCTTGTGGCGCGCCGGAATGCGCTCCCCGGCATAAACTCCCCAACCATGTATGCCGGAGCGGCCCAACTTCAACCGGAAGCAGGCGAGCCGGGGGTCGATGCGGGGCTCCGCAATGAACGCGTGTGCAGCCATTTTCCGAAGATTGTACCTAACCCAGGACCATTTAGGAAGAGGTTGGGCCAGATATAATGCGAATTCGTGATCCAACTTGCCAGCAGCGCCTCCCCGGACCTGTTCGAAGCCGCCTTGCGCTTCGCCGAGCGCCAGTTGCGCGCCCTCATCGAACGCCATCCCGATTTCTACCCCATGTATACGGCCGGCGGCCGATGGCGCCACACCGGCGAGGCCTGGACCCACTGGTGCGACGGCTTCCTGCCCGGCATGCTTTGGATCGTCTACGCCCGCCAGCCCCAGGGCAGCCCGGAGTCGCGCTGGTGGCGCGAGCAGGCCATCCGCTATTCCCGGCCGCTGGAACCGCGCAAGTTGGACCGCGCAGTCCACGATCTGGGCTTTCTGTTCATGTCGAGTTACTACCGCTGGTACGGCTTCACGCCCGATCCCACCCTGAAGGCCGTGGTGGTCGAGGCGGGCCGGACCA
>Ga0187867_10002334_pt1 | contig 15843 bp, 16 predicted proteins | sample June2016WEW_13_1_FD_132976 | JGI IMG/M metagenome (GOLD analysis project Ga0187867, IMG submission 132976) | Peatland microbial communities from SPRUCE experiment site at the Marcell Experimental Forest, Minnesota, USA - June2016WEW_13_10 | ecosystem: Environmental > Terrestrial > Soil >...
GCCAACTCTGCAGTGAAAAGACCGTAGAAATTCCTGTATTCTTTCATTGCGCGGGCAAAAATCACTTTTGCCTTGTCAAGGTCCTGAGAATTCAAAATGAGATTTACTCCCATCCTGAATGCCAGATTAGCATCCAGAGTAGGTTTATCCCCGCACAGAAGGCAGAGGTAGAATTGCCTTCTCAGGTGCATCGGAAGAACTTGAACGTGGTGGAGAACAAGGTTTTCGGAGTCCTTGTCGGCATTAAAATTCTCTTCCAGGACTATAAGGTCATAGTTGTTGTGGTGCAGCTTTCCCAACGCGAATGCAGGGCTCAAGGCATGGATGACCCAGAAGTCGAGTTCCTGGAGCGCCTGTGCAATCCTTTCGGCGCGTTTAACGTTGGTGTCGCAGAGCAAAGCGGTTTTTACCCCTTCATCGACTACGTCTATTGCATTTGCGTAATCTAATTCGGAGTCTAGACCAAATTCAGATTCATGGCGTTCCGACAGATACGGAACCCGATCGTCACGTTCGGTAGAGATGGCTTTTTCATTGATTTCCGTGGGCGCTTTGCACCTTGGACATAGAATTTTGTGCGCCTTGCCCTCGGACACTTTATCCTCCGGGATGTTGAATCCAATCCGGCATCGCTTGCATTGAACTCTCACCGTCAATCTCCTATCTTCAAAACTGAAATCCAGGTATATATTCCCGGCGCAGCACTTTTAGGCTATATAAGTAAATCGGCAGAAAACGCAATCAGGCCATAAGATTATGCAATTTCCAGGCCTGCCGGACTAAATTCACGTTTAAAGGGAAGCTCTATGGATTTCCTGAAACCCGATGCATTTTTCGATATGGCTTCATTCGTTCACCGTGACGTATTTGCCGGCTGCAAGTACGTCTGGGACGCCCTGGGTAAAATTTCCGGCTATCTGGAACAGCGCCTCGAGCCAAACGTTGGAGACCTGAAGTGTTTAAGGCGCCCGCTGCCGAAGACGGTGGTAATGTGGCAGGGCCGGATCCTGGAGGGCGGTTTCGAGATTATTGGCGGAAATGTCACCAAGGGCCAATTCCGCGTGAGCATCGGTGGCGAGGAAACGAGTGAGGCGGCTGTGCTGTGGGAGGGGAGCGTGCTGTGGGACGAAGCGATTTTCATCGGTCCGGGGGCCGTCGTTGAACCCGGCGCTCTGGTGAAAGGCCCCTCTATAATAGGGGCGCACACCGAGGTGCGCCAGGGCGCTTATCTCAGGGGCCAATGTATAGTCGGCGCCGGATGCATAGTCGGCCATACCACCGAAATGAAGACAAGCATCATGCTGGACGGTGCAAAGGCCGGGCACTTTGCCTACATCGGGGACAGCCTGGTGGGACAAGAGGCGAACCTCGGGGCCGGAACGAAGCTGGCCAACCTCAAGATAAGGGACCAGGTCATCCGTGTGATGGCTCACGGCACAAGGATTCTTACGAATCTGAGCAAATTCGGGGCGGTTCTCGGAGACCATGTGGAGACAGGCTGCAACTCTGTCACCAATCCCGGGACTGTTCTGGGCAGAGGCTGCCAGGTTTTTCCTCTCACATCCGTGCGCGCCGGCTACTATGAACCCAATTCAGTCATCAGAGGATAGCGGCGAACCTAAGACAGCGGCCGAGATTATCGAATATTTCCGGAGGCTCCACGGCCAGGACGGAGATTATGGCGAGGCCCTGCCCTATCGTTTAACCGCCTCCGGCGCATGGGCTGCTTCGAGGCCCGAGCACCTGTTCAATTTCTTCAAAAGAGTGGACCTGTCTCAATTTCGCCTCTTTATAGACCTCGGGAGCGGGGACGGGGTTGTCTCCTGCACCGCAGGCCTGTTCACCATGTCTATCGGAATAGAGTCCGATCCTTTTCTGGTCTCGCGCGCCGCGCGCGCCGCACGCGATCTAAACCTGCTGAGCCGCGTCGGGTTCATCCGCGCCGATTTCCTAACTCAGCGCATTCAAGAGGCCGATTGTCTTTACATCTATCCCGACAAACCCATCGATGCCCTGGAGAAAACCCTCGAGGGCTGGGACGGGACCCTTTTTATCTACGGCCCTCATTTTCCGCCCAAGCGGCTTTCACTCATGGAAAAGCTGAGGCGCGGCAGGGAGACGATGTCGGTTTATACTTAATCAGAACAAATCTGCGAGATTTCGCCGCCGCCTCTCTTTCCAGCGCCCACGGTGATATGCGTAACTTGCGAGAATGGGTACGGCAATCGTGCCTTCACAAAAGACCATCTGTTGATTTCCCGAGTCCACCTTACCCCAGGACCTCGCTTCCTTAAGAGTAGAGCTGGAGCATGCCCCGTCTCTTGAATCGGCAACAGTGATCTGAACGGCGTACTTGTGCATCGGAACATCCTTTCCAAGTACTTCCGCGCAGATAACGACGTCCTGTATGAAATTCTTCGGCACGCCGCCGCCTATGATCAAAAGACCGGTGTCGGCCGTATTGATTTTTATTTCGGTCAACTCCCTGAAATCTTTGACGCTGTCAATTGACACATGACTTGTCGGCCTTTCCTTCTGGTGCTTCACCAGGCCAAAACCGGCGCTGGAGTCGGAAAAGGCCGGGCAGAAGATCGGCACTTTATTTTCGTAGGCGCACTGAACCAGCGAATTTTTCTTTTTTGCATTCGAAACCAGATGCCTGCCCATTTCTTTAATGAATTCGCGCGATGAATAAGCGCCGGGAGCAAGCCGGTCTGCAATCTCTTTTACCGCGCTGTCACACTCCTGGAGCTGCAATTCATCTATAAATGTATCGTATATACGATCGACATACGCATCCCTTAGAACAGCATCATCTATTTCCGTACTGCCCCTGTAATGCCTGAAGCCAATGGCCTCAAAAAAATCCATATCTACGATGCTCGCCCCGGTCGCCACAACGACATCGACCATGTTAAAGCGAATCATGTCGCTGTAAACGGCCATGCACCCTCCAGCGCTGGTGCTGCCGGCAAGGGACAACACAACCGTGCATGACTCTTCACTTATCATACGGTCAAAAATCATGGAGGCGGCAGCAAGCTCTCTGGCGCTAAAGGACATCCTGCTCATGGATTCGACCAGTCCGACAGCGTTGAAACCGGTTATATCGATATGTTCTATTGGTTCAGTCAAAAGATCTTTTTTTATCATCAGATGTAAAACGCTCCTTTTAGTCAGGCTCTTAATCAACTTTCTTCAGCTTTTTGAAATATTGCGGCCCTGATTCCATCGAGACCTTGCGTGCAGGGGGTCTTCTCAACAGGCCGGCACATTACAATATATCCTGATCCAAATCCACCTTTTCTGCTCTGCCAATTTCATCATGACCTCACCCGATTCCCCGCTCATTCCGCCGGTGCGAGCAGGCTGGACGACTCTGTTCATGCAGGGCTTTTTCCTGGTCTTTTCGACCAAACCCTCGAGCCTGTGCTCATCAAAAGCTTGTTTGATGTCATAGAAATGCTGGCGAGAAAACCCCTTGACCTTACATGCCTGAGAGACGTTGTTGAGGTATTCGGCGAGTTCCAGAAGACTTAACTTACGTCTTACGAGTTTTCCCTGGGTGGTCATAACGGTATCTTTCTCTAGGGTTGGTTAGCGACGATCTCCAAGAGGGTACCTGACCACCCTTTTTATGTTATGTGTCAACTCAGGTCCGTCTTCGGACACCTGAGGATCATCCCTGTCTTCTTCATTACCTATCTTTCTGAGATAGTCGCCACGGAATTGGAATGCTTTTATCCTTTCTGCTCGTTGAATTCAGCAGATCCTCAAACTGCTGCTGTGTCAAACAACCTCGCGAGTGTAGATATTCGAAAAGTTCGTAGGGGTGGCAGACTCTCTCCCGCCCAAGTTCTGCCAGAGCGAGCATCGCCGCATGTTTGTCTCGGGTGACAAGGACTGAATCCCCATCTGACTGAGTCAATGCCCAGGCTATGCTCTCATGTTCAGCAAGATCTGCTGTCCCGCCGGTCCCGGTTCGTAAATGGTAATATAAAATGTTACCAGCCTTGCTTCCGACGGTCACCGTGAAAGATGTAGTGATTGCTGCGCCAGTAGCCCCGGCCTTCGCGGCGAGCATTGACTGCCTGCGCCCAGAACCGTCCTGAGCTGCTGCCTCAGCAGTCGTATTGGCTAATAGTAACTCATTGTTTGGCCAGGTGGACAGATCACTTGAGGGAACTACACAGGCCATGTCATTAAATACCATATCATCTAGTATCCACTTCATACTGCCTACCTCCACGAGAGCAACTCCTTGGCTCGTCCCAATGAAATCACGGAGTCCTCCAATGCTTCTATCACCAACTTTGCAGCCAAGCCTTTCATGAGTGGCGCCAGATTTTCGCGAAGTTCTGGATAAGCACTTAGTAACGAAGCACCGATTTCCTCTCTTTCAAATCGATCGATAGGCATGTCTGGCTGAATATCGGTTGTTGTTAGATCATCGGCAGTCTCAGATTCGATCAGTGCGCAATTCTTAGCATGCCAAATTGCTCCTTCAAATGACAAACCCCAATACGCAGCGAGGTCGTGGACTAAATCGGTTGGATTCCTTGGCAGATTTGTAGCGTTTGCCCATTCGCAAATCTGTCCACGAGGTGCCAGGAAAGCCGGAGCAAAACCACGAGCGCGCTGTTCTAACGCTTCCGGCCAATTACACGCCCCCATTGCACACGTCACTCTTGTGGCAATGTCTGCTTCGCCGCCATCATGTAGTAAATGGCACATCTCATGAGCAAGAATAGCTCGACGAGAGAGGCTGTATTTGACCCGCGTTGCGCCAGTGTTCAGGAGTATCGCCGGAACAGCACCAGATTCCCAAATACTCGCTGCTTCAATGTCGGGAGTCGAGAACTTTGTGCGAGCGATGTGTATACCTAGTTGTGTCAACGTACTCTCAAGCTCGGGGATAGGTCCGTCCACGGGAACAAGCAGCGCCCTTGCTGCCTCACCTAGTTCGTAACCATCCTCCCAAGGTTGAAGGCGTTGCGAAGGTCGTCCTTTAAGATTCCGATATTGGCCGAATGGAGGTTCTTTACCTTGTGCGATCAACACATCTGCCAATGCGAGCCCGATCTCAGAAGCTGTAGCCAACTGGCGCAGATCGGTTGGTGTCAAGATGTTCGGGTCTTCTAGAGCTGAACGAAAACGAGCTACACTTCGAGTTGGTGTATTGCCTTCGCCGCGCAAAAGAGCACTAGGAGAAATGGCCAGCCCACGACAAATTCGCTCAAAGTCAGTAGCAGAAAGATCCTTTTTAGCTTCTTTATCTTCCAACCAGTCACGTGCTTCACCACACCATTGAGCCGCTTCTTGGAGACCAGCTCTGAAAGCCTCCCTTCGTTCGCGAAACAAATCGCCTATAGATTTCATCTGAAGCACCTCATGTCATTATTAATCATACAGTCAGTATCTTTTCCCTTGACAGTATCATTCTAGGCATGCTCTCCCATAATACACGCTCAAAGCGCAGCAACTCAGAAAGCGCCGCAAGTTGCACTATATTGGTCAGGCAGCATGCTTGAGAATGCTATGTCTGCGCTGGCGCGGTATGCGGCCATGCTGCCACCTGAAATCTTCCAACTTTTGAAGCGTCATTCTGAATACAACATTATAATATATCACAATCCAAATCCACCGTTTCTGCTCGATAGTCTTTCATGCAAGGTTTCAGCCTCTTTCTTTTAATCCTGTTAATCCTGTCAAATTTCTTGGTCTTTCTGCCCGCCCAGCAGGCTTGGAGATTGCGGATCATGGCGGGCGTAGTTGGCTTTGGCGCGCTCAAGGCTCGATGTCGCATAGCAGTAGCTGCACCCGAAAAGACAGGTATTGTACATTCCTATATCCCTGCTTGTGGCGCACCCGCATTCTTTTCTCTGGCACGGGTCCTTGGGAGGGCTTATCTCGATTGCGAACAACTTCGAAATCAAATCCGCATCAATGCACTTCGACGAATTTATGCCAAACGCAGACAAATCCTGCTCTGAGGCGCAGGAAAATATTTCCATTCGGTTTTCGCGGGCGGTCTGAGAAATTGAATTCAGCAAACCGCAAATTGCCGGGCTGCCAAAATCGACCGGCTCAGAGCTGCCCGGCGCCGCAGCCTCCATTCGGGCGCGCGCTTTTCGATAGGGTTTGACGAAGCTGATTATGCACCGGTCGGTAGCCCCTTTCAGCTCTTGGGCCACCAGCCGGAAATTGCTTTCATGAAACCCGGTCCCGCTGAGGCCGCTCAAAACTATAGGGTCGTAGCGCCAGATGACCCTTTGCGACCCAACTCGCGCCGAAAGCTCCTGAAAAGTCCTTATGGACAGGCTCAGCGGGGGCGACCCGGGGTCTATCCGGTCCGGGTAGCCGATCAGAGTGAAAAGAAAGTAGTATCGGAAGCCCATGTCGTCGAGTTCGTCCAGGTATCTCATCAGCGGGCGCGGATTACGGCTCCAGAATACAAAAGCATCAACTTCCGCTGCGGCAAGGGTGACCCTCGAGACCTGATTCGCGTTGAACGGATTGGGCACAAGGCACCAACCCCGGCGTATCCGGTTCAAAAACCATTTCGAATAAAAGGCCGGGATGTCAGTCCGGCGGCTTACGCTTACGATCATTTTCCTTATTTACCACATCCAGCTTTGTCACGATATTGACTTCGCTGCTTAAGACCTTAAATCCATTTTATGAGGGGTTGTGAAGATCATATTCAGGGACGCGTGACGCCGAGGCCTGGCGTCCAGGGAGATTCCAATGAAGACCGATTTGAAGAAACCACCTGCAATGCGAAAATCCACAAAAGCCATTCATGCCGGTGGTCTTGAACACAGCATATACGGAGAAATATCCGTCCCCATATTCCAAAGCTCGACGTTTGCTTTCCCGAGCGCGGCAGACGGGGCCGCCCGATTTTCCGGAAAGCAGTCCGGATACATATACACCAGGCTCGGTAATCCGACTGTAAATGCCCTTGAGGAAAGCCTCGCAACGTTGGAAGGCGGTTTCGCGGGAGTGGCGACCGCCACTGGAATGGCGGCTGTAAGTTCGGTTTACATATCCTTTCTGAGCCGGGGAGATCACGTTGTTGCCACCAACTGTCTTTACGGTTCCTCCCGTGTGATTCTTGAAAGCGAGCTTACCCGGTATGGAGTGGAAACCACTTTTGTGGACAGCTCGGAGCTGCTGAACATCGAGAAAGCCATGCGCCCGGCGACCAGAATGATTTTCGTGGAATCGCCCATGAATCCAAGCATGAAAATCACCGACCTAGCCGGGGCGGCGGCTATCGCGAAAAAACACGGGGCCCTTCTGGCTGTAGATAATACTTTCGCAAGCCCATACCTCCAGCGGCCGATTGAGTTTGGCGCCGATATAGTTATCGACAGCCTGACCAAGTCCATCAATGGCCATTCCGACGTGCTCGGAGGGATGGTCGTAACAAAAACCGAAGAACATTACAATCGCGTCAAAAAGATCGTAAGTCTCTTCGGTGGAACTATGGACCCGCACCAGGCATGGCTCATACTGCGGGGGTTGCGCACTCTGCCCCTCAGGATCGAGAAGGCCCAGGAAAACGCCATGAAGCTGGCCAAGTTTCTCAAATCTCATCCGAAGGTAATCTGGGTAAGCTATCCCGGTCTTCCGGACCACCCCCAGCATGAGACGGCAAAACGCCAGATGGACGGTTTTGGCTCGATGATCTCATTTGGAGTGCAAAACGGACTTCAGGGCGGAATAACCTTAATGAACAGCGTGCGGCTGATTACACTGGCGGTATCGCTGGGCGGGGTCGAATCGCTGATAGAACACCCCGCCTCGATGACCCATGCTTCCATTGGGCGGGAAGAAAGGCAGGAGGCAGGAATTGTCGACGAGCTTGTTCGCCTTTCAGTCGGTTGCGAGGATTTCGAAGACCTGCGCGAAGACCTCAACCAGGCGTTGAACCTGATCGGCGAATACAAAATCAGACCGGCAGGCCTGCACGCTGAAACTGCTGCGACCCTTGAGGCCGGCTGCTAAACGGAGATCAGAGATCAGATGTAAGAGATCGGAAGTTCCGTCATCCGTCCTCCGTCCTCAGCCCATATGCTCTATTATCGCCTGTCCGAACATGGAACATCCAACCTCTTTTGCCCCCCTCATCTGCCGGGCAAGGTCATAAGTGACAATTTTTTCCCTGATTGTCCTCTCGACGGCTTCCCTTATGAGGTCCGCCGCTTCGGTCCACCCCATGTACTCGAGCATCATAACGCCCGAAAGAATCAACGATCCGGGGTTTACTTTGTCCAGACCGGCGTACTTGGGGGCCGTCCCGTGCGTGGCCTCGAAGACAGCGGCGTAGTCCCCGATGTTTGCTCCGGGCGCCATCCCCAATCCGCCCACCTGAGCCGCGAGTGCATCGGAGAGGAAGTCTCCGTTCAGATTGGACGTTGCAATTACGCTGTATTCCTCAGGCCTTAGCAGGACCTGCTGGAACATTGAATCGGTAATTCGCTCTTTAATCACAATTTTGCCTTCGGGGGTCTTTCCGCCGAACTTTAGCTGTACATCGGCTTCGGTGACGGTCCGATCCCCGAATTCTTCCTGCGCCAGTTCATAGCCCCATTTGCGGAAAGCCCCTTCGGTGAACTTCATGATATTCCCCTTATGGACCAGGGTGACAGAAGGAAGGCCATGTTCGATTGCATAGGCAATGGCGCGCCGCACAAGCCTCCTGGTCCCCGCCGGACTGATCGACTTTATCCCGATACCGGAGCCGGCAGGCAGCGAGACATTAAAATTCTCCTCAAGAAATCGCGCAAGCTTCTTTGCCTCTTCAGATCCCGATTCCCATTCGATTCCAGCGTAAACGTCCTCAGTGTTTTCCCTGAAGACGATCATGTCGACTTTTTCGGGATGGCGAACGGGTGAGGGAATGCCGGGAAAATATTTTGCCGGGCGAATGCACGCATAGAGATCGAGGACCTTCCTGAGCGCTACGTTAAGACTCCTTATGCCGGTTCCGACCGGCGTGGTCAGGGGGCCTTTCAAGGCAATCATGCTTTTCCTGATCAGATCGATTGTCTTTTCCGGCAACGGGACGCCGGTTTCATCAACGGCCTTTCCGCCCGCGATAAGCTCGAACCAGTGGATCTTTTTTTCCCCGGAATACGCTTTTAGAACAGCCGCATCGAATACCGGCCTGGCAGCCGCCCAGATGTCAGGTCCTGTTCCGTCGCCTTGGATAAAACCGACGTTTGGATTCGATGGAACATCGATCCTTCCCTGGGCGTCCAGGGTGATCCATTCGCCTGTGAATTCAGTATCCTCCATAGACGCTCCCTTTTACTTCCGGAAAGCCAACAGCACCCACTCTCCGGCCGTTTTCGAACCGGTCAGCCCAAGGCCTCTTTTTTCATATTCGGCGCACACCTCATCGGCCTGTTCGATCAGGATTCCACTCAGTGCGAGCAGCCCTTCACCGCGCACTTTAGAGGCGATCGTTTCCGACATTCTGATAAGAGGCTTAGACTCAATGTTGGAAATTACGACGTCGAACGAGCCGCTCACCCCTTCAGGGGTTGCACACAAAAGACCGATTTTTTCCGACAGCCCGTTCAACATAATGTTTTCTTTGGCCGTTTCGATGGCTTCGGGGTCATTGTCGATTCCGACGACCTTCCGAAACCCGATCAGGGCCGCGCCTATTGCGAGTATCCCCGATCCGGTTCCGAGGTCAAGCAGCGACATCCGAGCCGGCCCTGGGTCCAATTGGCAACTTTCGAGCCATTCCAGGCAGAGCTTGGTGCTCTCATGGTGGCCGGTTCCGAAAGCACGCCCCGGATCGATTCGGATGATCAGGCGCTCCGGGTCGCAGTGTACCGCCTCCCATGTAGGCGAGACCCAAAATCGCCTCCCCACCCGCAAAGACTTGAAATGTTCTTTCCACGTCCGCGACCAGTCTTCGTCGGGTATCTCCGAGACGGCAAGACCGATCTCACCCTCGTCAGGCAGAGTCGGAGCGGAATCGACAATCTGCCTCAGGCGCTCGTTTTCGTCGGCGAAGCGGGCGGAATCCAGATAGATGCGGATGCCGCCCGAAATGTATTCCACACTCACCCCGAAAGCCTCGGCAAACTCCACAGCAAGGATGTCGGCTGTTTTAGGCCCGCACGTTACATCAATTCGAGTCCAGTTCTTCGTCAAAACTTCCCCGATTATGGAAGAGTTTTGAGTTATTAGTTATGAGTTTTTAGTCACTACTCAAAACTAAAAACTCGAAACTAAAAACTCTTCATGCGACCGCTATGCACTTCACTTCGACCATAACGCCCCTCGGCAGCGCCTTTACCTCAACAACGGCCCGCGCAGGCTTGTGGGCCGAAAAATACTCTTCATATACCTTATTGAAAGCCGTAAACTGCGCAATATCGGTTATAAAGACATCCACCGCAACAACTTTGTCCAGTCCGGCCCCAGAGGCGATCAGGATCTGCTTCAGGTTCTCCAGTGACCGCCGGGCCTGGTCGGAGAACCCACCGCTTGCGATTTCCCCCGTTTCAGGGTCTAGCGGGATCTGGCCGCTCACGAAAACAAAACCATTGGCGCGGATCGCCTGCGAATAAGGCCCGATCGCGGCAGGAACTTTCACGGTTTGTATCGCCTCCACACTCATTGTCTTCTCCTTTTGTTGCACTCCGGAAATGGTCTTTGGCCGGCAACTTAATGTAATGCCGCCTCTTATTCAAATAAATAGCCAAGAATTAAGGGATTGCGAATTGAGGGATTCCGGGATTAATTCCTAAATTCCTAAATTCCTAAATCCCTAAATCCCTTATTTCGCCATATGCCCGCTCCCCGGCATCGAGGCCGAAGCTCTCCCGTTGTATGTTCATAATTATGTATTATAATTAAAAAAATACCTCATTTCATCTTGAATGCCTCGTTTGATCTCCACCTTGGAATCGAGTAAATGGGGTAGGTAATGTATGACGAAGAGAAGAACATGTTGAAAGCTGGGGAGAAAATTCCATTTCAGCGACGGGGTGGGGCCGGAGAGAAGAAAGCGGGCAGACGCGAAGGACCCTCGCGGGAAGCGCAGGCTTCCGGAGGGGTAATCGAAGCTCAAGAGGCGCGTACCGGACGGGGACAGCCCGGAATGTCCGTCACCCTCTCAAAGATCCTAACCACCCTCAGTAACCAAACGCGACACGACTTTTCCGCATACAAAAAAAGCGCCGTTATACGGGGCATTCTGAGGCGGATGCGGGCGGATCGAGTGCCAAGCCGGCAGAAGTAACTCAACTATCGATTGATTTCGCTCACTCCTTTCAACCTCAAGTTAACCAACAGCCTGCTCCATCCCTGCCTCCTGACAGCCAACGTGGTATCATTGTTTATCCCACATTTGTCCACGTTAAAGTTTTGGAAAAATCAATGACTCTGACCAAAGCACAAATCGCGGAGGCACTCTTCGCCAAAGGTGATTTCACGAAAACCCGATCAGTCCAGATCATCGACACATAGCAAGTTGACGAGGCCCACACTATCAGCATAAGATCTAGAAGAAAAAAGAAAACATCGAGGGCCGGTGTCTAGTGAGTCCGGTTGGTTCCGGCAAGGCTCTCAAGTGATGAAGGAAGGCGGCAGGTAATGCGATATGTCAGACTCGGGAAAACAGGGCTCGAAGTCTCCGAGGTGGGTTTTGGAGGTATTCCCATCATCCGTCTATCCACTGCCGAGGCAGTGATGGTTCTCAGGCGGGCTTATGACAGGGGGATAACCCTGTTCGACACGGCCAATGTGTACCTCGACAGCGAGGAGAAAATGGGGCTGGCTTTTGATGGCATCCGAAGCCGCCTGGTTCTTGCCACTAAAACGTTGAAGCGCGACCGCGCGGGCGCCGAGGCAGATATCGATCTCAGCCTGCGGCGCGTGCGGACCGATTACATCGATCTTTTTCAGATGCATCAACTGTCGCTCGAACCCGATTATCAGGCGATAACCGGACCGCACGGGGCGCTGGAGGCAATATTCCGGGCAAAGCAGGCCGGCAAGATCAGGCACCTCGGTGTGACTTCCCACAGCATCGAGATGGCCGTAAAGCTGGTCAAGACCGGACTTTTCAACACCGTCCAATTTCCTTTCAACTTTATAGAGTCCGCACCCGCTAAAGAACTGCATCCGGCTGCCCGACAGGAGGAAATGGGCATTCTGGCGATGAAACCTTTCGGTGGGGGTGTACTGGACAACGGAGAACTCTGTTTCAAGTTCCTTCGCCAGTTCCCTGACGTAATCCCCCTGCCGGGGTTCGATGCCGTCGAGCAGGTCGATCAAATTGTGGCCGTTTACGAGACTGAAAACGCGGTCATCCCCGAAGACCTTGCTGCCATGGAAAGCTTCCGGACGGAGTTGGGGCAGCAGTTTTGCCGCCGGTGCGAGTACTGCCAGCCCTGTGAACAGGGGGTTATGATCACGGCGGCGATGAGCTACCCAATAATTGCTCGCAGGATGTCCGGGTCTAAGGCAGCGGGGTTCGCGACAAAGGCAATGGAATCCGTCAGGAATTGTGCCGAATGTGGGGAGTGCCTGGAGCGCTGCCCCTACAACCTGCCTATCCCCGAGATGCTCAAAAAGCACCTGGCCCTTTACGATAAACACGCAGCAGGGGCTTGATGCTCTGACCTCACAGTTAAGTGGATTGCCTTCCCTTGCATCCGGAGATTACGCACGCGAAATAAAATCCTGAAATTTTAATTTATAAATAAGACGACCTCTGCCGAAATAATAAATAGCAGGGCATTGTGGAGGGGTCTTATGTTGAATCCTGTGCCGGCCCAGACGGCAAATCGACCAAGTGAGGTTGAAAGACGGGTTTTGTGCTCCCGCTACTCGGAATGCCTTGAAATTTGTCTCTCGAAGGGATGGCAGGGCTTCTCTTGCTCCGAGTGTCAGGACTTTGAGTTTGAGTGTCCTGATGATGCGGCTCATTGGGCCCAACAGAGCAAAAATTCAGGATGGCTGCTCATCAAAGCCGGGTATTTACCCAGGTGGATCGTTGACAGGGCGAGAAATCGAAACGTGCCGGAAGATTTTTCTTGCGATTCTAAAAAATAAAAGCCCCAGGTTTTCCCCAGGCGGCCTTGGGTGACAAATCATCGATTGATTTTCCCCCAGTTACCTGACGGCCTGCTCCATCCTCCTCTGATAGACTTATATAGTACACTACCTAAAAGAATAACCACTCTGCGTCGTGTGAGCGCGTAGCGGGGAGGCCGACCGCTCGACCGTGTCTTTCAGTTGCGGTGGGCGGGCGCGGGAGGCCTCGTATGATAGACTTATAAACAATCCTGTGCGATATACGCCGCGTAGCGCGAAGGCCGGCCGCCGCCATTCTCGACGCTCTCCATTCCTGACCTGTCTATGATCACTGTCCATGACCAGAGACGGGGCGTGCGCAGAGTGCCTTGCCTCCTGACCGCCGGTGCGGTATCATCCCCAGCGTATAGGGAGGGAACCACAAACGGGTAAGGCGATGACTCTGCCACCGGGAAAGGTTATGACATTCAAGTGCTCCAACGTTTTGCGGACCGCAATAAATGGGGGGGGTGACTGATAGGTTTAGTTCTCGCAAGAAGATCGGCAAAGCCGGACTATTCTCTATGAGAGAAAGGGCTTTCCCCGCAGCCGACGAGCGGTATTGAGCCACCAGCGGCGCTAATATCGGGTAATTATCGAACCAGCCCGCTGTCGAGCTGACTCGGGAAGGCTTTGGAAAAATGTTTGGCTGGCGGGAATTGGCGGCGAGTTGAGCGGGCATGTCCAGTCGGCGCGAGATATTCCTCAAAGACAACAATGGCTTGGACCTCAAAAGTGGAAGAAATCTCCAAGGTGATAGGAGCTGTCAGGCCAGGCCCTATCGCAAAAATATGGAACTGCGTCGTTGTTTTTTCGCTTAAAGAGGTGTCCCATGTTACTCAATAGTTACACCAAGGAATTCGTCCACCTGGCGTGCGGGTCCGAAACCCAGCCGGTAGACCTGATAGCACATCTCAATCAGGACATCAGTGAGGTGATTCCCTATCTGAATGCCGTGCTCGGGGGCTTTCAGTACACCAAAGACCCTCGTTCGGTTTCCTTGAAGCTACATGGGAAGCTGGTCGTGATTCATCCGAGGAAAATCTGCGTAAAGGCCCCCGGTGACCAATCGGAGGGAGAGAAAATCATTGAATGGCTGCGAGAGAAAATCAACGATACCTGGGAGCACCGAGGAGCAATTCAGCCCCGTTTCGAAAGTGCTCCAAAACCAAAGGTGATCGAAATCCTGAGATTGCTCCCCAAAACTAACTGTGGTGAGTGCGGTCAGCCAACATGTATGGTCTTTGCTTCCCATATTGCAGAGGGAGGCAAAAACCTCGATGATTGTCCATCGCTCGATGGGGAGCGAAAGACAAGACTTGCAAGGTATCTCGGGCAATTCGAATTCGAACCATAGGAGAAAAACGAACCATGCCGTCGCAAAAGGCACTTTTTTTTGTACTGGTAATTCCGGCCAATCAGCAAAGAAGGTAAGAGCGTAAATGGCGACAAGAAAGCGATGGATGTATGTACCGCCGAAGTCATTTCCCGCGTTTGTCATAGTGTCCTCGTATGACAGACTTATATACAACCCTTCACGATGCAGCAAATGGAAAGGGGGGAAGAAGATAATGAAACACATCAATTATACGGACGTGGAAGGTAAGAAGGTGGAAGAGGCTGGAGCGCATGGTGTCATGATTCGCACTGTCATCGGAGAGCCGGACGGAGCGCCCAATTTCTCTATGCGCGTAATAAGCTTTGAAACGGATGGGGCCACTCCCAGCCACAGTCACGCTTGGGAACACGAAGTATTCATCATGAAGGGAAATGGCCGTGTGGAGGTGGACGGCAAGACGGTTCCACTCAAGCCGGGGGATGTGGTTTTCATACCCGCCAATTCACAGCATCGTTTTCAGAGCGATGAACCCATGGAGATGTTATGAATGATTCCGAGGCAATAACGGTATCTGGATGATGCCGAACAGCTTAGGCTTACAGACTTATGAGGGAGTTCAGAGGACGATCTTCCCTCGAAAACTGATGCGCTTCGAATCCCGCTCAGGTGAAAGATGCTCCATTTCCGAGACTGGCTACTGCTGGTGGCGAGTTTATCGTCCATCCTCATAGGTATTTTTTTGCCCGCATACGGAACGCCTTTCCAGCCTTATCCTGTCTATTGCATGATGGCCCTCCTTTTCTTCAGCTTTCTTCCCATCCGGCTCAGCGCCATCTTGAGTTCAGTAAAGAGTTCCGTGCTCTACCTGGTCTATTGTGTCTTCGCCAAACTGGTTTTGCTGCCTCTAATGGTATTCGTTTCTTTCCGGTGCATGTTTCCAAAATATGGGGTTGCAGCGCTGCTTTTGAGCGGAATTTCATGCGGCGTGTCGTCTCCTTTTTTCGCAACTCTCGTCGAGGCCAACATTTCTCTTGTCTTAGCAATGGTGGTTGTCAGCTCGATTCTGGTTCCGTTCACACTGCCCGCCCTAGCCCATATTTTCGCCGGCAAATACATGGAGATATCTCTTCTCGGCATGTCAGGCCTCCTGGGGATGGTCATCTTCTGTCCGCTCATCCTCGCTGAAGTCTTGAAACGATTTGCCCCGGACTTTACCGCAAAGCTGTCCAAAGGCCAGTACAGTATTTCACTGGTTGCGTTCGTGATCACCAATCTAGTACCATGTAACATTGCTTTTTTCGTATAATGAGGTATAATCATGGCAAATTCCAGGGGGAGGGATTTGCCATGAAACCACGCTACCGTGTGACGTTGACAGAACAAGAACGCCAGGA
>Ga0187867_10002341_pt1 | contig 15805 bp, 8 predicted proteins | sample June2016WEW_13_1_FD_132976 | JGI IMG/M metagenome (GOLD analysis project Ga0187867, IMG submission 132976) | Peatland microbial communities from SPRUCE experiment site at the Marcell Experimental Forest, Minnesota, USA - June2016WEW_13_10 | ecosystem: Environmental > Terrestrial > Soil >...
AGCCGTAAAGAGTGCGATCGGCCTCACGCTTTGCGCTTCGCTTTTGGTTGCGCAGCAGCCGCCTGCCGCAGCTCCCAACTCCCCACCCGCGCCCGAAGTGGTTTTCAGCGTGACCACGACGCTGGTGCAGGTGGACGCCGTGGTCACCGACTCCAAAGGCCATTACGTAACCGACCTCACGGCGGACGATTTCGCCGTCTTCGACGACGGGAAGCCGCAGAAGATCACCAACTTTTCGTACGTGCAGATGGGCCCGCCAGCCCCGGCCGGTGTGAAGCCCGCGCCGAAGCCCGCTGGGAAATCCGCACCGGCGCTGCCGCCCGCGCCTGCGGCACCGCTGCACCGCGAGGACGTCCGGCGCACCATCGTGCTGATGGTGGACGATCTGGGCCTTTCATTCGAGAGCATGGCATACGTGCAAATGGCGCTGCGGAAGTTCGTAGACCGGCAGATGCAGCCCGGGGACCTGGTAGCAGTCTGCCGGACGGGCGCTGGATCCGGAGCGCTGCAGCAGTTCACCGCCGACAAGCGGATCTTGCTGTCGGTAATCAATAGCCTGCACTATAACCTGAACGGACGCGCGGGGCTGAGTTTCTTCGAACCCTACGGCAAGGCCGGTGCTAAATCCGCGGCTCCCAACGGCGCCGTCGATGCGCTGAACGCCTCCTACGATGTTGGGCGAAACACCATTTTTGCCGTCGGCACTTTGGGAGCCATCAACTACATCGTCGGCGCGCTCCGCGAGATGCCTGGCCGCAAATCGATCGTGCTCTTCTCCGACGGCCTCCAGCTCTTCACGCCTGCCCAAGGCCCGAACCGGCACACCAGCATGGACAGTGTCGAAGCTATGGAGAGCAATAGCGAGATCGTGATGGCGATGCGCAAACTCGTGGACCGCGCCAACCGCGCTGGAACGGTGATTTACACGATGTACTCCGCTGGCCTCGAAACCCTGGAACCCGGCGCCGACGATCGTGTCGACATGACCGGAATGAACGGACAGGCGGTGAACGGAACTCTGAGCTCCCTCACCCACGTGGGTGCCATCGGAGGCAGAGACGTCGCCTTGAACGCGGCGCTGCAGGGACTCGAGTATCTCGCCCAGGAGACAGGTGGCATTCCGTGCGAGCCTGGGAACGATCTCAACTGGGGGCTTGACCGGGTGCTGGATGATCAGCAGGGCTACTACCTGATCGGATTCAAGCCCCCCAGCGACACGTTCGACGTGAAACACGGGGCGCGCGGCTATCATCATGTCACAGTCAAGGCTACGCGGCCGGGATTGCATGTGAGGTCGCGGACGGGTTTCTTCGGCGCAACCGACGACGAGACCATGCCGAAATACGCGACGGATCTGGACCAGATGCGCGCGGCCATGCTTTCGCCGTTCCGGTCGTCGGGCGTGCGATTGCGCCTGACGGCGCTCTATGCGGAGGTCGCCAAGCGCGGGCCGGTGGTCCGCAACCTGCTGCACATCGACACGCGGGACTTGACCTTCCAGTCCACTCACGGTGAAAACATCGCCACGCACGCGGCCGGCGCATCGTCGGCAGAGATCGAGGTCGTAGCCATGGCCACCAGCATGGGTGAGATACCGGTGGCCCGGGTCGCCCGGTTATATAAGGTCCAGGCGCCGGCGGACCGGTTTCTGGAGGCGGTCAGGGAAGGGGCGTTGTATACGCTCGACGTTCCCGTCAAAAAGCGCGGCGCGTACCAGATCCAGGTGGCGGTGCGCGACATGGCCACCGGTAAGGTAGGATCGGCCAGCCAGTTCCTCGAGATCCCGGAGTTGAAGAAGGGCCGGGTGGCGCTCACCAGCATCGTTCTGCAGGACGGAGACCGGACCGACGGCACGCCGGCCTGGACTGGCATGTCGCCCGTGACGCGCCGCTTTCACTCTGGCAGCCAGGTGGAATACCTCTGCCTGGTGGAGAATACCGGAAACAAGGTGCTTGCCGCGAACCTGGATTCGCAGATCCGGATCGTGCGCGACGGCAAGAGCGTGTACACGGGTCCCGCCAAGCTGGTCTCCATGGATGGCGGCGGACTGGCGCTTACTGGGACGCTGAAGCTGGGCCAAAAGATGACGCCGGGCGACTACTATCTGGGGATCGTCACGGCGGATCGGACAGCACCCAAGAGCGGTGCGGCGGCGCAGTGGACCGATTTCGAGATCATGCCCTAGGTAGCACAGGCTTCAGCCTGTGAAAGCCTTCTTCAGCGTCTCGCGGGAAGTGCTTAAGGAACTACCTCGAACACCGTCCCGCAACCCGTGCCGCCCGATTCAAACTGGGTGCAGCCCGCATTCCCGCCGATCTGGGTAGTGCCGAAAATCCCGCCATGCCGGCCGAACGTCAACGGTCCTTCGGGATTCCAACCGTCTGCGCCGCTGGCAAAACTGTGCAGAGTCGTTTGTGTGTAACTGGGCGCCGTCAGTTCGTAGACCGTTCCCTTGCCGAACTGACCACCCGCGCCAGTCGTCCCGTACACATTTCCCGCGTGGTCCAGAATTACACCGCCGGTTGGGGCGTAGCCATTGGGGGGAATGTCCGAGAAGCTGCCAATAACGGTAAGAGCGCCGCCGGAGAACTTATAGGCCTCGACATAGGTGATCCCGTATAGCGCGCCCGTTTTGTCCAGAACCACTCCGGAGGTGGGGTTCTGATCGTCGTTGCTGAACCGGTAGGCCACGTTTTCGGTCCAATCGCCAGCCGGCGTTGAAGGCGGTCTGAGACGGAAAATGGCGCCGAAGCAACTTCCACCTTCGAAGCGCTGGCAGTATCCGCCATTTATGGTAGCGCCCCAAAGATTCCCCTGGGAGTCGAGGGTCACCCCCAAGGGGCCTGAGCCGTCCCCGAGGCTTTGCCCGGGAGCTACGCCTTTGAAGACGTAGAGAATGCGTTCGGTCCATGCGCCGCCCTCGGTTCGCGGTGGCGTCATCTCGCAGACGCTGCCGTTCCCGTTAGCGGAACCGGCCACGCCGTAATAACGGCCCGCGGAGTCGAAAGCCGTAAGGCCGCATTGCGCGTCGAGGCTGGAGAATTCGTAAAGTGTCGTCTTCGTCCAAGAACCGCCCGCCGTGGCTGGCGGCGTCAGCTCAAAGAGGTAGCCGCAGCCAGTCGTGCAGGCGCCGCCGCCACCTATGCCAGCCTCGCCAAACACCTTGCCGTCCCGCACCATCAGCCCTCCGGGGATGCCGCCGTCGACGCCGCCTTGGAATTGCCAGATTATGTTTTCAGTCCAGGCGCCGCCGGATGGGCTCGGTGTCAATTCGTAGATCATGCCGCAGCCCGTATAGACATCGAACGTGCAGTTGCCGCTGCCGCCATACGTTGTCGCGCCATAAAGATTGCCGGCGCTGTCCAGGACCACGGGGTAAGTCTCCGGAAAGTATCCGTCGTTCCCCGCCTGGAAAACGTGCAGGACGTTTTCCGTTTGGCCGGCGGCTATGGCGGCGCCGGCTAATATCAGCGCGGCTACCAAGGCTTGGCGCCGCAAGCTCGAAATGATTAACGCTGTGAACTCGCCCATAACAACTATCGGACCGCGATTCGGGCGGTATAGCAAGCACCCCGTTGTAAAATCGCGGGTGCCCGACAAGAAAGTGGAGACCAGCGCGACGCAAAACAGTGGGGCAGGCCCCCGGGCCTGCGGCGGCCTCTCAGGCCGCCTCTTTTGGTTGCGGCTATGCTGCCCTCTAACTTTAACTGCCTCTCGCGAACTGGGCGACAATGGTTCCAGTGATGATCCCGATTGAGGTTTCCGAGGATTTTTCCGGCCTCGACGAAGCCATTGCACAAGTTCCCAACAGTCCCGCCGTCTTCCTTCTTTGGCCCCGCGCAGGCGATCCCTACCTCGCCAAAACCACCCTGCTGCGGCGGCGCCTGTTGCGTCTGCTCAAAGAGCGCGAGCGGCCGTCGCGCCTGCTGAACCTCCGCCACACGGTGCGGCGCATCGAGTACCAGCTCACCGGCTCGGCCTTTGAATCTGCCGTCCTGATGTACGAGCAGGCGCGCCGCTATTTCCCCAAGACCTACCTCGATCTGCTGAAGTTGCGCATGCCCACTTACATCAAGCTCGTGATCGCCAACGAATTTCCGCGCAGCCAGCTCACTACCCATCTCGGGCGCGCGCCCACGCTTTATTGCGGTCCATTCCGCAGCCGCGCTTCCGCCGAGAAGTTCGAGTCGCAGTTCCTGGACCTGTTTCAACTGCGCCGCTGCCAGGAGGATCTGACCCCTTCGCCCGAGCACCCCGGCTGCATCTACGGCGAGATGGGCATGTGCCTGCGTCCCTGCCAACAGGTGGTGGGGCCGGACGAGTATCGGCACGAAACCGAGCGCGTGGCGGAGTTCCTCAAGACCGGCGGCCACTCCCTGCTCGACGTCATCGGGCGCGCGCGCGATCGCTACAGCGAAGAGATGATGTTCGAAGAAGCCGCCCGGCAGCACAAACGCTTCGAGAAGGTCCAGGAGGTCCTGAAACTCCGGGACGAACTGGCGCACGAGATCGGCCAGTTGCATGGCGTGGCGATCACCTCTTCCGCGGTGCCCAACGCCGTGGAGCTTTGGATCGTGCGGGCAGGGCAGTGGCAGGCGTCGCAGTGTCTCAGCTTCGAGGTCCAGGAAGGCAAGCCGGTCTCGCTCGACGGCAAACTGCGGGACATCTTCGGCGCGCTGCCCGTGCGCCAACTCACCATGCGCGAACGCCAGGAGTACTTGGCCCTGCTGGCGCGTTGGTATTATTCGAGCTGGCGGGACGGCGAATGGCTGCCCATCGAGTCCTTCGACAACCTGCCTTACCGGAAGCTGGTGCACGCAATTTCGCGCGTGGCGCGTGTGGGGCAGGTGTTTTCTCCTGGCAGTCACCCTGATCCGTCGTAAAATTCCACAACACCCTTCCGTTGTGGTGGCATTTGACATATCATATAGGCATGAAATCCTTAATCGCATCCGTAAGTCTTATACTTGGCTCGCTGCTGATGGGCATCGGCATAGGCGCGGCCCAGCCGCAGGAGGCGCCCCCCGCCGTGAAGAAGGTGCCGGTCCACGCGACCCAGTCCTTAGCGGGTAAGGATCTCTACCGGGAGTACTGCGCCGTGTGCCATGGAACCACCGGTAAAGGCGATGGCCCCGCCGCTGCCGCGCTCAAAGCGCCCCTCTCGGATTTAACCCAAATCTCCAAGAAGAACGGCGGCAAATTCCCGGAACTCCACGTGCAGCAGGTCATTAACGGCGAGGCCGAGGGGCCGATTGCGCATGGGTCGAAGGATATGCCGATCTGGGGCAGCCTCTTCCGGCACATGGGTCCGAACCCCGATATGAGCGGCGTCCGCATTCATAATCTGATGAAGTACATCGAAGAGATCCAGGCGAAGTAACCGCGACGAGCGGTCTACTTCGGCTTCTTCACCCGCTGGTTCGGTTCCCACGTCCGCCAATCCATCCGAAAGCCGGCGGCTATGCGCAACTGCTTCCCCGTCAGGTGCAGGACGCCGGTGCCGGGAATCTGCGGCGCGTGAACCGTCTCCGCGGCATGGCCGGCAGACGAGACCACGTCGGGCACTCCCCCATCTTTACTGGGGAGATTGATCAACGAATTCTCACCTTCCCGCGCGGACGCCGGCGGGACCAGTTCGCCATAGAACTGCGCCCTCGAGTTTTCCCATTCCAGCTCCGCGATCTCGATGGTCAGGTCGATGGCAGGCCCGGGCGCACGCAACCGCTCGATGCCCCGGACACGGCCGGTAGCGATGGCGCCTTTGGGGATGATCGTTTTGCCTTTGCGGCGTACGTCGCTCGTAACATGGCCGCGCAGGATATCTCCGATATGCGCTGTGGCGCTATCGACGGCGGTGTCCAGCTCGATGGATACTGTAAGACCCGCCGGCAAGTCGACCGTCTGCCATTGCTGCGCGGGACGCGCTGCGGCGGTGTCCGGCATGTCGAAGCGGATCGTCGACTCGGTAAGGTATTCATGGCAGTGCGAGAACTGGATGTCATTCCGGCGGACCTCTCCGGTGGGCAGCGCCACGAGTATTCTGGCGGCCTGAGGGAGCAGGATATCGGAATCGCCAATGCGCACCGGTGCGTAGTCGATGTCCGTTTCAGTCCGTTCGATTCCGATCGCGGCCGGTATATCGCCGGCCCGCACTTCCATGCGAACCAGTTCCAGCGAGGCGGGGTCTATCCAAAACGAGCCGGTTGTGCCGACCTTGGCCGAGGCGCCATTGGCCTGGATCTGGTAGCCGCTCCAGGCCTCCGGCACACGGAAGTCGAAGCGCGCCAGCATCCGTCCCGATACTTCTTCGTCCCCGTGATACTGCATCGTGGTGGTCTCGAGCAGGAAAACGTTACGAGCGTGCGACGCAAAAACGCCGCTGCCGATCATTCCGCCGCTCGCGAACGAGGACATGTTTCCCTCCTCGAACCGGCGCGCGCCCGGCCAGGCCAGCAACTCCTTGTCTCCCACGGTGGAAACCTCCAGAAGCACGATGTCGATGGGGCTGAGAGCATTCGCGCGCGGCTTCTGCATTGAGCGTTGGACGGTTTCTAGACAAGTGTAATTGGGAATCTGCGTCAGCACCTGCCGGATTTTGCGTTTGAAGCGCGCCAGCAGCAGTGTTTCGCGCGGCAAATCGCCCGGCGCGGCGGACGCCTGCTGCGCCGGCGCCGCATCCACACGAAACAACTGGAAATTGGAATACCGGTGGCTATTCCGGAACACCATGCCTTGCCAGTTCAGGGTCACCGTTACTTCCTCAGGCAGCCAGAAAGGCTGCGGTACATCCTTGAAATGAACCCCGGTGAAACGCGACTCCGTCGTTTCCACCTTCAGGTCTGGGTCGCCTTGCGGCTCTAAAAGCTCCGTGCGCATACGGACGATCTGGTTGTTGCCGGAATCGATCCACGCCAATCCCTGAATCAGAATCTGCAGCGACCGGATATCGGTCTTCAGCGATTGCTTTACCCGCGCCTTCCCGGGGATCTGTGCAAAATACACCACCTCGGTTGCATGCCCGTTCACACTCTGGGTGCCCAAATAGCGAAACGCGGACTCGGACTGGTACAACGGGTGAAAGTGGACAACCATGGACGCGAAGCCCTTGGTCACAAACCCATGCTCCAGGGCTTGTGGCTCGGCGCGCTTGCCGGCCGCATTCGTCCGGAATTCATCGAGCCCCACGCCGCCGGCGACCGGCCGCGGAAGATCCAGATAGTTGAACTCCTCCTTGCGGTGTTCCACCCAATCGATCCGGTCGAGGTTAATCTGTTCGTGCGCGGTGGTCTCGGGCAAAGTCTCGAAGAAGAGCTTCACATTCCGCCCGGCGCTCTCCAGCAGAGTGGGGAGGCGATCCTGGCCGGGAGCGGGGTCGAGACCCTCCAGCTCAGGCATGGCCTTCATGAATTCGGCGGGGCTCCATTCCGCCATGAGTTTGTTCTTTTTCTCTTTCTTGGGCTTGGCAGGCGCGGCGGGCTCCGCCGAAGCCGCCGTTTGGACCGGCGGCGACGCGGTCACCTCGACGTTGCAGTTCAGCGCCGACGTTTTCTTCGACCCGGTGTCCCGCACCACCTCGCGAATCCTGTATGTGCCCGGCGCCAGGCGAAAGCTGGTTTGCGCATTGATGCCGGACTTCGCCAGATCTTCCAGCTTGGCGTCCGTCAGCCGGAAATCCAACGACGACTCTTTTCCCGCAACGTACTTTCCATCGCGATCGAATACCGCCGTGTCGAAGGTTAGGGTGTCGACACTGCGGTCGGCTTCCTTGCGGAACTCGACCGCACCGATATCCACGTGAATCTTCACGGTGACGGTGGATGCCTCTCCGGCCGGTTTTTCCACTTGCGCCGCAACCGTGGCCGGCAGGTCGTGCCGTTCGTCTTGCGAGTAGACCATGCTTTCCAGTTCGGTCTTAGTAGAATTCTTCTCCGCCAGCGTGGTATTGGCATAATACCCGCGCCGCGCTTTGACCTCCCAGCCATCCCCGGTGTTGAGAGTGACCTTCAGCGGGTGGAATCTTCCGTCCAGCTTCACGTCCCGCGGCGAGAAGCTGAGCACGTAGTAAACCTCGGGCGCTTGGGCTGTCTGCCGCAGGCCGTCGTCGAAATCGTTGCTGTTGTGGAAGAATGTGCCTCCCGTCCCTTGGGCCAGCGCCGCCAGCACATCCCGCTGCACGCTCACCGCCTCGTTTTCCACTCTGAACTTTTCCCTATCCAGATCCGGGCGCCCCATCAGGATTGGGGTGTGGTAGGTTTTGGTGTATAATCCCGCGGCGTCCAGCGCATTTACGACAATGTTCCGGCGCAGCGCCCGGTCGACCAGCGCGTCAATCGATGTTTCCCGCGTGGCGGTGAGGAAGCCGGACGAAACCAGCACCAGGGTGCGTTGTCCGGGACGCGCCGCCAGAAGGTTAACCACTCCATCCATGACATCCAATGCGTCTTGCGATTGCCTGTCCGCCAAGCCCCAGATCTGAGCGGCCAACCCCTGCGCCTGAACCCTTTCGGCGTCGCGGCATTCACCCGTCTCATTGATACCCGTGCAATGGCAGTAGTAACCTTCCTGAACCGCAATCTGCAGGGCCTCGCTCTCCTGCCGCGCCGCTATCAGGAAGGCTTGGTATTCGCCGATGGCCGGACACTGGTTTGTCTGGGGATTCGTGCGCGAATGCGGCGCCAGCCGGAATAAGGCGTCGTGCAGTTTAACCCGGTCGCCGGTGAAATCGACGATGCCCCGTTTGGACGTGTTGGACGAGGTGAAGATGGCCACGCGGTCGTCGGGCCGCAACGTCGTGGAGATGTACCGCCAGGCGGCGTCGCGGGTCTGCCCGACCGCGCCGGCATCCATGTGCAGATCGTCGAAATACAGCGCCACAAAGCGCTCCGGGACAGCCGCGGCGGGAGCAGACGCGTTTCCAGGCGGCGGGTTCGGCGCCGCTTCAGCCTCAGCCGCTCGCCCAGCGGCGGTTTCCGCCGCGAAACCGGTGATCTCTTGCGGCTTGCCGCTGTCCGACAGGCGGAAGTCCTCTTTGCGGAGGCCAGCCACCGGGTGCCCCTTCGCATCACGCACCACCACCCGCACCATCACCACGTTGGTCTCCACGCGGATTTGAAACGGCGGCGGGGTTTGCGCTCGCGCTCCCCAGACGCCAGCCAGGATCAATGCCGTTATCGCTGCCAGCGCAGCCTGACAGGCCGCCGCCGGCGGGGGGCCTGCCCCACTTTGACACACCGCTACCAGACGCGGCAGGGATCGGCCGAGACCATCGGATCGCCCACTTTGCATGAGAATGCCTCCTGGAACTCCTGCAGGTTCTGCAGCACCCCGTTGGCGCGAAATTCGCCGGGCGAATGCGGGTTGGTATTGGCTTGCATGCGCGCCGACTGCTCCGTCGTATTCTCGCACCAGATTTGCCCGTAGCCCAGGAAGAACTGCTGTTGCGGCGTGAAGCCGTCCGTCTTCCCCGGCATATGATTCGCCAGGCTGTCCATCAGCGCCATATATGCCAGGCGGATGCCCCCGTTATCCGCAGCGTTCTCCCCCAGCGTCAGCTTCCCGTTTACATGCGCATCCGGCGCCGGACTGAAGCCATTGTATTCTTTCACAATGCACTCGGCGCGCGCCTCGAACGCCTTGCCGTCCTCGTCCGTCCACCAGTCGCGCAGATTGCCCGCGCCATCGAACTTGCGCCCTTGATCGTCGAATCCGTGCGTCAGTTCGTGGCCGATCACCGCGCCAATACCGCCATAGTTCACCGCATCGCCGGCCCGCGGATTGTAGAAAGGCGGCTGCAGAATGCCCGCCGGAAAGTTGATGTTGTTCATGTTCGGCGAATAGTAGGCGTTCACCGTGGGCGGGGTCATGCCCCATTCCGATTTGTCCACCGGCTTGCCGATCTTTGCGAAGTTGCGCCGCAGCTCGAAGTCGTACGCCCGCAGCACGTCGCCGAAGTAATCGTCCCGTGCAACCTTCACGCTGCTGTAGTCCCGCCATTTCTCCGGGTAGCCGATTTTGTTGGCTACCGCGCGCAGCTTGTCGAACGCCTGTTGCTTGGTGGCGGGCGTCATCCAGGCGGCGTTGTCGATGTCCTTGCGCATCTCCATCTCGATCTCGCCCACCAGTTGCAACGCTTTCTCCTTGCTGGCTCCGTTGAACGCCGCCTTCACGAACTCCTGGCCCAGCGCCTCTCCCAACCCGCGATCCGTGGCCCGCACGCAACGCTTCCAGCGCGGCGGCATCTCTTTGGTGCCCTGCAGGATGTGCTGGCTGAAGCGGAAGTCTTCTTCGTCGAACGCGCGCGGCAGCATATCGGCGTGCGCTGCCAAAACATGCCACCGCAAATATGTTTTCAGGTCCGCCAGGCTGGTGCTGGCGATGGTTGCATCTAGCGCCTTCACGAAATCGGGCGCCACCACGTCCAGCGATTCCACCGGCGGAATGCCGACCGTCGACAGGTAATGCTTCCACTCAAAATCGGGCGTGAGCAGCGCCAGCTCGTCCACGGTCATCTTGTGATAGGTGTTCGCCGGATCCCGCCGCGCCACGCGATCCATCGACGCTTTCGCCAGCGCTGTTTCGAAGTCCATCACGGCGCGCGTCTCGGCCTCGGGGTCGCCGCCGCTCGCGCCTTGCGCCTTCCCCAGTAGCGTGAACAGCGCGTGAATGTGCTCTTCGTACTGCTTGCGCAGCTCCACCGAGCGGGCATCCGTCTTCAGATAATAGTCGCGGTCCGGCAGGCCTAGCCCGCCTTGATCCACGTGCGCGATCTCCTGGTCCGACTTCTTATCGTCGGGGCTCACGTGGAAACTAAAAAGAGCGCGCACCCCAGCCTGGTGCAGACTGACCATCTCGCCCGCCAATTCCCGTTTGGAAGCCAGCGCGTCGATTTGCTTCAGCAGCGGCTCGATAGGCTGGATGCCCTTACGTTCGATGGCCGGCTCGTCCATGCAGGCGGCATAGAAATCGCCGATCTGCGAGTCCCCCGCCTTCTCCAGAATGCCGCGCTCGATCGCCAGGTTGCGCTCGGCCAGTTCATTGAAGCGCGCCCAGCGCGATTGATCGGCCGGAATCGGATTGTTTTTCCGCCATGCGCCGCAGGCGTACTGATAGAAGTTCTGGCATGGATTCACTGTGGTATCCATGGCCTTGAGATCGACACCGGATGCGGAGGGTGCGTCGGCGGCCGGTAAAGCGGCCGTCGTCAGGGCCGCGGCGATCAAGCAACGAAGCGTGTACATGATTTCGATTGTACGCCCATGCCCAGGGGGCAGTACCGTACCGTTCCACCCACAAAACGCTTGACGCGGGAAAAATTGCGATGCCATAATGGCACTCATCTGCATCAGAGGACGGGCGCTCGGGGTGGGTGGCGTCTCTGTTCTCACATCTTCAGGTAACGAGGGAGAAGAATGGGTACCAATCTCAAAGTTCTGGCGTTTGTGATTCTGGCGTCTTGCGCGGCGCTGGCACAGCAGTTTAGTTTCACCGACGCGGGCGGCACGGTCACGCTCGGCACAGACCTGGTGGTGGCCGGCGCCACGGTTGCCAGCCCGAGCGGGAGCTTCACCCTGAGTTGTCCGGCCACCGCCCTCCCGCCCGGCACCTATCAGGCGCTGTGGATCTGCACGGGCGGCAGCCTCACCATCCAATCCAACGACGGCCTGACCGTGGTCAGCGGAAACCTGACCTCCGGCACATTAACAGAGACAGCCTCCGGTGGAGGGAGGGGCGGACACACCACATACGATTACTCGTTCTCGGGCACCTTTACCGGGACCATCACCCAGAGCGGCCAGGCGCAAGCCATCACCGGGTCTACCACGCAGGTACTGGCCGGATCGAGCAGCCCGCTTGGCACGGGCTCGATCTCAGGCGGCAGCACCTTCGTGAATACGGAATACGAGCCGGTCTATGTCGCCGACACTTCCAACAACCGCATCGTACGCATGGACGACATGACCGGCGACAACTGGATTACGTTCGGCAAGACTGGCGCCGGAACCAACCAGTTTCAGGGTCCCTATGACATCTCGGTGGATACCTCCGGGAGGATCTACGTCACCGACAGCGTGAATTGCCGGGTTGTGCGGATCGACAACATGTCCGGCAAGAACTGGACCGCCCTCGGCGCCTGCGGCTCCGGTAACCTGCAGTTCAACAATCCTACCGGGCTGACCGTCGATTCCACCGGAAAGATCTACGTCGCGGACACCGGCAACAACCGCGTGGTGCGGGTCGCCGATATGGCCGGCGACGGCTGGGTGGCCTATGGCGCCGCCGGCAGCGGGACCGGCCAATTCGGCTCGCCGGAAGGCGTCGCGGTGGATTCGTCCGGTAAGATCTATGTCGCGGACATGAACAATGGCCGCATCGTGCGCATGGACAACATATCCGGTACGAACTGGACCACCTTTAGCGGCGTCGTCGCCGGGGCCTTGGGCGCACCGGTGGCCATTAGTCTGGACGGCACCGGCAGGATCTATGTTCTGGACTGGTATTTTGCCCACGTCATGCGCACGGATGACATGTCCGGCACCAACTTTACAACGATGGGCAGCTTCGGCGGGGGAGTCGGCCAGTTCATCAACCCCTATGGCTTGTATGTCGACGCGTCCGGGACGATTTATGTGGCGGATTCGCACGACAACCGTGTCGCGCAGTTCGACGACATGTATGCGGATGCCTGGACTGCATTCGGGACATGCTGCCTGGGCACTGACCAGTTCAACCTGCCGATGGGCCTGTTTGCGGCTCCCGTCAGGACGCCGACGCCGGATGGGACGATCTCGACTGCCAGCCTGTCATACTCCGATACCGTGGTGGGAACCCCGAGCGCTTCCCAAACCGTGACCCTGAACAACATCGGCACCGCGCCGCTGACGATTACCAATATCGTCCCCAGCGGCGACTTCTCCCAAACGAACACATGCCCGGGCACCCTGCCTGCCGGCCAGAATTGCGTGGCGACCGTGACTTTCTCGCCGACCACGACCGGAACCAGAACCGGATCGGTGGCTTTCAACTTCGCTTCGTCCGCCGCGAGGAGTGTGCATCTGACCGGCGTTGGAACGCTGGTGGCTGTGTCTGCCACGGCGCTGAATTTCGGCAACGTGAATGTGGACGGCCTCCCCCCGTCCCTCACGGTTACGGTTTCGAATCCAGGGATCGCCGCGGCCGGCATCGCCGTGACTCTCAAGGCGCCGGCGGTCTACCGCCTGACCAACGCGTGTCCGGCGACCCTGGCGGCGGGTGCGAATTGTACCGTTACGGTGAAGTTCTTCCCGCAGGCTGCCGCGTATTATACTGGCACTTTGACCATCACGGACGCTTCGGGGATGGCCCAAAAGGTTAGTATCACTGGCACGGGCGTAAGTAACTGAGGGGCCTTGTGGGGCAGGTTGTCAACCTGCAGGCCGATTGTCGATCGGCCTTTCCTTGGCCTTTCGATCGTGCCCCACAATATGGCTTCCGCGACTGAGACGCACACGGTCTGGCTCTCCGGCGTCATCACGACCTTCATGAGCAAGGTCGTGATGCCGACCCTATGGCTCGGCGCGCTCATAGGCGTGCCCGTATGGGTCTACGCGACTATGGGCCGCATCTCCATCCGGTCCGATTTTCAGTTCATCGTCGGGTTCGTGCTGATTGCCACGGTGCTCCTCGGGTGGCTCACCGTGCACCTGCAACTCGTTGGTTACCGCGGCCGCGAACTGGTAGTGGCCAACTACTGGCGGGAGGCGCGCGTGCCGTTCCAACACGTCGCAGCGGTCGAGTCGGTGTGGTGGTATAAGGGCCGCATGGTCCGCATTCGATTCAACCGCAGGACCCCCTTCGGCTCGGTGGTTTATTACATGCCCAAGTGGGGAGCATTCCGCGCACTGTACTCTGCGCCGGAAGAACATCTGCGGAGCATTCTCTTCACCAGCACCGAACCCTAATCCGTCAGCGGACGTATCAACCGCAGCGCTAATGAAAGATCCAATTCGCGATCACATGGTTCTCGAAACCGGCGCCAGTGCCGGCGGTAAATCCGACGAAGGCGGAACTCTGCCCCAGAATGCTGGCGATGTCAATCGGGTAGCTCATAAGGTCCGCCGGGCGCGTGGTGGAATTATCGGCGATGGCGACACGCAAGTTCGTGCCGTCGTAGTCGATCCAAACCGACCACGTATCCCCATTGGACATGCAACCAAATACACCCGTCGAGGGTTGGCAGTTTGTAACTCCGTATGGCGTCTTGGGGTCGAGATCGTTCATTTGGCCGTTCGTCAGGATCGCCACGTGGTTATCGTTGATGTCAAACGGGTTTTGCCACGTATCGAACTCTACGGCAACACTGGGCGTGATGCCCGCGTAACCCAAGTCCCCGCCGTTCGCCCCCAGGGCACTGGCGCCCTCCGTCTGGAGCACGAAGGTCATCCCATCGGACGCACCGTAGTAGCCTGGGTCGGTCATCTTGAACTGGAAGAAGGTGGCGAATGTGTACGTGGAATCGAATACGATGCTGTTCGTAGTGAAGACTGAGCCCGCCTGGGATTGCTGCGCTGGCGTAAGCAGGATCACGGGACCACCTCCAGGGCCGGTAAAGATCTTCGCGGATCCGTTGACCGTCAAGCCGCTGGTTGCGCCGAACGCTGGAATACTAAGCAGGCAGGCTGCAACGGCTGGCAAAGTGTATCGCGGAATACGAAATCCTCGGTGCATGGTGTCACTCCTTTGGTGGGTAGACTACCACGGCCCGAAGAGTTGAGTCAATCAGCGGCCGTATCAACCGCAGCGCCGGGCGGGTGTTATATTGCTCGCGGTATTGCCGGTGCGCGGCGTCGTCCGGGAAGTGCTCGGCATCTTTATACGGGTACTGCGACATAGCGTGGAACGGCAGCGGCTCCACGGTCTGCGAGTACGCCGTATTGGCATCGGCATCCTTGGCCCATCCGTCCACGAAGAGCAGGAAGTCGCGCTTCCATCCGGCAGGCAACGGCCCGGCGGCGCGCTCCGGAAACAACAGGCGCAATTCGTCGCCCGATCCCATAATCACCAGGCGGTCGTCGATCGCACCGATCAGCGGCAGCACGTCGCCGTAGCGCGTATAAAGTCCCTTGGTGGGGTTCCACATCGATACCGGCATCCAATTCGCGTAGTCGAAGCCCTCGGGCTGCTTGCGCTGCGGATGAATCACCTGCGTGGAGAACCCGCGAAATTGCAGACCGGCCGATTCGGCCTGCATATCGGTCAGGCGCACGGGCGGCGCGCCGGTCTCTTCGCCGAGGAAGATCTCGTCCCAATACACGCAGAGGTTCGTGACAATGCGCACCTCGCGCGAGCGAGACAGAAACTTGCCGGTCAGATCCACCGAAATCGTCTTGGGTTTGCCCGCCGGAATCCCCATATCTTCGATCACGGTTTTCCACTGCCCGGCGGCGTCCTTGACCTGCAAATAGGGCAGCACCAGATCTTTCTTCGCCTGCGAGGCGGCCATGAAGGTGCTGCCGTCGGCCCAATCCACCCAGCCGTTGAGGATCAGGACGGCGCGGTTCGCCGGCGCGGCCGTGCCGAAATCCAGATCCAGGCGATGCAACTCGGCGACATCCAGGTAGTCGCGGCGGAAACCATCCGGATAAGTGCGGTCGCGGTGCAGCAGGCGCGGCAGCACGTCGCGGCCAGCGTCATCCTGCGCGCGCACGGGATAGATGCGCTGCTTCACGCCAAACAGCCGAAACTCGGGGAACGGCGGCGATTTGAACTTGTCGTTGGTGAAGATCTCGACCGAGGCCGGATGATCGACCGCGATCAGCTTCACCTGGTC
>Ga0187867_10002344_pt1 | contig 15801 bp, 13 predicted proteins | sample June2016WEW_13_1_FD_132976 | JGI IMG/M metagenome (GOLD analysis project Ga0187867, IMG submission 132976) | Peatland microbial communities from SPRUCE experiment site at the Marcell Experimental Forest, Minnesota, USA - June2016WEW_13_10 | ecosystem: Environmental > Terrestrial > Soil >...
ACCGTCGCCACGCCGAGGACGCTGCCGGCACTGTCTACAGCGGCGAAGGTGGCGGTGCCGGGCTGGTCGTCACCCTCCCAGGCCATCTCGACGATGCCCTGGTGCGGGCGGAGGACGGCCTGGCGCAAGGCGTAGCTTGCCGGGGTCGGGACCTGTTCGACGCGCAATTCCACGCTCCGAGCCTAGGTGCCATGCGGCCGTTGCCGCGCCTCTCGGGCTCTTGCAAGCTCAGCCATGTCGCCGACGCGCAGCTATTTGCCGGTGCCCGCCCAGGTGCCGAGAAGGTGAGGCCAAGGGTGATCTAGGTCAATGATCCTTGTTGTCACGTCGATTGACTATTTCAGCGACCCGTGACGGGATCACGCAACGGATGTTGCAGGTGCCGGTATGCGAGCGAACGGAGCGGAACCGGTGATCAAGCCAATCCTCAGAGGAAGGAACGCCTTGCGCCGCATCGGCGGGCACAAGCGAGCTCTTGTCGCCTCGCTGGCAGCAGTCGCGGCACTCGGGATGACAGCTTCGTCGACACTTGGTGGGTTCAGTGCCGGGATCAGCAACAGCGCGAGCACCTTCAGTTCGGCCACGATCCAGCTCGAGGAGTCCAACGGCACTATCACCTGTTACTCGACCGGAAGCGGTGGTACGGGGGGGCCGGTGACAGCGACTAACACGAACACCACCTGCACCATCAACGGTCTCGTCGGCACGCTCGACCAGGTTCCTGGAGGCACTGCGCTCACGACCACGCTGACTTTCACCAATGTGGGCAACCACGCGGTCACGGTCGCATCACTCGTGATGGGCGCCTGCACCCAGGCGACCGCCTCTGATGCCAACCTTTACGTCGGCTCGGACACGTCTTTTTGCAACAAGGTCGACGTCACGATCGCCAACACGACTACGGGCGCCATCGACAAGTGCGTCTATCCGACCCAGGTGGCCGCGTGCCCGGCACTTGCCAACGCCGACAACCTGTCCACCTTGGCCGCCCAGACCTTCACTGCCGCCGGTCCCGGCCCGCTGTCTGTTCTTGCGCCCGCGGCTAGCGCGACCTATGTCGTGACCGTCCAGCTCGATTCGGGCGTCGCCACGAACATCGATCAGGGCTTGACAGCCACCGTTCCTTTCACCTGGAGCATCAGCCAATAGCTCCACCGGGCACGGCGGCTCCTAGGGGCCATCCACCTGGGAGCCGCCGGCCCTCAAGCTCCGGAGGAGGCCTGAGCGTGGCTCGGTTCCCAGCTCGACCTTGGGCGCACAGGGCGCTCGGATCGCTCGGGCTGCTCTGCGCTTTGCTGCTCGTTCTCACGAGCGCCGCCGGGGCCTCGGCTTTCAAGGCGGTCGTGTCCTCAAACGGGAGCTTCTCGACGAGCACGCTGCAGCTCGAGGGAACGACGGCGGGCCCTGACAACTGCTACTCAACGGGCAGCGGCGCGGGCGGCTCGGTCACGGCGTCGAAACACGCAAGCGTGTACGCCCGGCTCGCCGATACCGACAGGCCAGCTCTCCAGCACTGCCTCGTCGAGTGCCACCACGACCTTGACATCGGTCGGCAGGCTGAACGCGACTTCCTCGACGGTGAGCTCCTCTTCGTGCGGGGTGGCGGAGCTCGCCGATTCTGAATCGGCCACCGACTGGGGCGGGACCGGTCCCAACAACGCCCTCGCCTTCGGCGGCATCACCTACCAGGCCGCCGGGCCGCTCGGTTCCCAGGCGATCACCCTGGACGGATCGACCGGATGGGCTGAGACGACGACGGAGTACAACAACCCCGAGAGCTTTACCGTGCTCGTCTGGCTGAAGACCTCTTATTCAGGGGCCTTGCTCGGCTTTTCCAGCGTGCAGGAACCCTATACTCCTTACTTCTCCGATCGCCTCTTGTGGGTGGACTCGACCGGCAAGCTCGTCTGGGGGGTCTACGACGGGGCCGACGACGAGGTCACGAGCCCCGCTCCGGTCGATACCGGCAACTGGGTGTTCGCGGCCGTGACGGTGGGCGCGGCAGGAGTCACCATGTACCTGAACGGATCGCAGGTGGCGAGCAACTCCGCCTACACCGCCGCCGACGACTTCCTCGGCTGGTGGACTCTCGGTTGGGCCTACACCTCGGGATGGTCCGACGTGCCTACCTACAACTTCTTCACGGGCTCGCTCGCCCAGGTGGCGGTCATCCCCTCCCAGCTGAGCGCCGCCAACAGAGCGACGATCGACGGCGAAGCCACCCCATCTGCCTATGCCACCGAGATCAACACCTTCAGCCCGGTGAGCTACTGGCCCTTGACTGACAGCGGTTCGGTTCCCTATCCGGGCACTGTCCTGGGAACCGAGACCCTGGCAGACTCCTCGGGCAACGCCAACACCGGCACGGCCTCGGGCGGTGTGAGTTTCGGCGCGAGCGGCCCCACGACCCTCGGGACGTCCGCCGCGATTGGCCTCGACGGCTCGACCGGCTATGTGGAGACGGCCAACTCTTATGCCGACCCGAGCGGGTTCTCCCTCGTCGCCTGGTTCAAGACGACCACGACCTCGGGAGGCACGATCATCGGGTTCGACAGCTCGCAGAACAACGAGAGCGGCAACCCGAACTACTCCGACCGCCTCTTGTGGATGGACAACAGCGGGCACCTCGTGTGGGGCTTGTACGACAATTCCGCCACCGACGAGATCACCACGACAGCGGCTTACAACACGGGCGCCTGGTTCCAGGTCGTCGTGGAGGAAGGCACGACCGGAGCCAAGATCTACGTGAACGACGTCCTCGTGGTCAGCAACGCCGCCTATACCGCGGGGCAGAACTACACCGGCTACTGGCACCTCGGTTGGGGCTATGAGGTGGGATGGCCGGACCTGCCGACGAGCGGCTACCTGAACGGCTCATTGTCCGAGGTCGCCGTCGTCCCCGCGCTGCTCACCGGTACCGGTTCGGGCACCCAGATCTACACCCTCTACCACGAGACGACCGCCAGCGCCCTCTCGTCGTACATGGTCTCGCTGGCTCCGAGTTGGTCCGGCCCTGGATCGCCGCGCGTTCGCGACGGTCCTGGGACAGGGGATGGATGACCGTCCTTGTCGTCCTTCCCTTGTGGTTGCTCCACCCGCTCGTACAAGCGAGCGTCATAGCGAGCACGGCTCGGGCGCCTCTTCACAAGTCTTGGGTGACCGATTCGGTCGTGAACACGGGGATCCTGCCCGTCTCCTTCCGTGCCGCGGGCGGACGCGCCGTCGAGGTGAGCTCGACTGGCATCGGACAGGTGAGCGGGCCTCTTCACGCGCACGGGTTGTTGAGTTTGAAAGAGGCCGTCACGCTGCCGTGGTGGGGCTTGGTCATCGTCGCTCTGGCTGTGACATCGCCTCTTCTCAGATGCCTTTGGCACATCTTTCGTGGTGACGAGGCGGCAGCCCTCCACGCCCGCGACGGCTCAGTCCCGCCTACCCCTTAGCCCTCTCCCCAAGCTCCATCTGTTCGCCCGGCTTGAACTGCGAACGAGTCCCGTCGCGCTCGATCCGCCAGACCGACTTCTTCCCCCGGACGGCGAAACTGTCACCCTGGCTGACGAGAGCTGTCTCCTCGTCGATGCCGACGAGAATCGCATCAGGCGGCGTGCGGGCCAGCACCTGTTCAGCCAGCCCGGGCATCCAGTGCTCGAAGCGGTCGAAATGGGGAAGGACTACCAGTCTCGGCACGACGCCAAGGCCCTCGCCGCTGAAGCGATCCGGTTGCTTGAAGTCGTAGGCGATCCGGCTCAGGGCACAGGCTCCGGCCGAGCAACCCGCAAGGGCGGCGCCCGAGCGCCAAGCATCGAGGATGGCGCGCCACACAGCCGTGTCGGCGAGAGTGTGGGCGAGATAGCCCGGGTTGCCGCCCGAGAGGTACACGAGGCCGGCCCCGGCCACCTTGGCGGCTAGTTCGGGGTTCTCCGCGTCGTTGCGGTCGAGCACGGCCAGCGGCACGGGCTCGACTCCCATGGCGGCGTAGTGGGCCGTGCCCAGATCCATCCAGTGCTTCACCCGGGCGGGACCTTCTTCCGCGGACGCCGTCGGGAGAAAGACCGCTCGCTGCGGTCGCCCAGCGAGAAGTTCGGCGTCGAGAGGGACCATCACCTCGAGAAACTCACCACTTCCCACCAAGGCCACCTGCCCTGGAGCTGGCCTCTGGCTCACGAGCACGGGCCGGACGGGTTGAACATCCGGATCACCCTAGTGGTGGGTCGCCACGGCCATGCCGACAGCTCGTCGAGCCGGCTTTGTGCCGTGTCGGCGAAGCCCCCCGGGTCCTGGGTGAAAGCGCTCAGGCTGCTCAGTGCACCGAGGTTGCGCCCGTCCGGTTTACGCTAGTGGTCCGGTAGTTCGCGCAGACCTGAAGCGAGTCGCGTGTGGCGTGTCCTTCAGCGTCGCTACCGCACAGCCCCGCCCTTACAGGAACCGCTCTTTCATGATCACTGCGACAGACCTCGAGCTCACCGCCGGGGGTCGCCAGCTCCTCGAGCCGGTGACCTTCCAGGTCGCGCCCGGGGACCGGATCGGGCTCGTCGGGCGCAACGGTGCGGGCAAGACCACCCTCGCCAGGGTGCTGGCCGGCGAGTCGCTCCCTGCCTCGGGCACGGTCCGGCGTTCGCAGCCCGTGGCTTACCTTCCCCAGGATCCCCGTACCGGTGACCTCAGCGTCGTCGCCCGAGACCGGATACTCGGGGCGAGAGGTCTCGACCGCATCGTCCACGAGCTGCAGACGGCCCGCACCGAGATGGGCCGTGGCGACAGCGAATACCAGGACCGTATTCTCAAGCGCTATTCCCGGCTGGAAGAGCAGTTCCACATCCTCGGCGGATGGGCCGCCGAAGCCGAAGCGGGATCGATCGCCTCCAGTCTTGGGCTGCCCGACAGGGTGCTCACGCAATCTCTCGGTACGCTCTCTGGCGGCCAGCGCCGGCGCGTGGAGCTGGCACGCGTGCTCTTCTCGGGCGCGCCTACGCTCATCTTGGACGAGCCGACGAACCATCTCGACGCCGATTCAATCGCGTGGCTGCGCAACTTCCTGCGTGCCCATGACGGCGGCCTCATGGTCATCAGCCACGACGGCGAGCTTCTCGACTCGGTCGTGAACAAGGTGTTCCATCTCGACGCCACCCGGACTCAGCTCGACGTCTACCGCCTCGGCTGGAAGGCGTACCTGGACCAGCTGGCCACCGACGAGCGCAGGCGAAGGCGGGAGCGGGCCAACGCCGAGCGCAAGGTCGTCGAGCTGCGGGCCCAGGCCGACCGCATGCGCGCCAAGGCGACCAAGGCCCGCATGGCTCACAACCTCGACCGTCGGGCGACCCGCCTCACCGAGGGCCTCGAGGAGGTGCGCCGGGCGGACAAGGTTGCCAAGTTGCGTTTCCCGGCTCCCTCACCGTGCGGCAAGACGCCGCTCAGCGCGACGGGATTGACCAAGTCCTACGGATCCCTCGAGGTGTTCTCGGGCATCGACCTCGCCATCGACCGGGGGAGCCGCGTGGTCATCCTCGGGCTGAACGGCGCCGGCAAGACGACACTTTTGCGCGTGCTGTCGGGGATCGAGCGGCCCGATGCCGGAGAGGTCGTGCCCGGCCACGGCTTGCAGATGGGCTACTACGCCCAGGAGCACGAGACGTTGGACCCTTCGCGCTCTGTTTACGAGAACGTACGGCAGAACGCGCCACCGACGGTGAGCGACGCCGAGCTGAGGCGCATCCTGGGTTCGTTTCTCTTCGGGGGCAGCCGTATCGATCAGCTGGCCGGCACCTTGTCGGGTGGCGAGAAGACCCGGCTCGCCCTCGCGACGCTTGTCGTCTCGGCGGCGAACGTGCTCTTGTTGGACGAGCCGACCAACAACCTCGATCCCGCTAGCCGGAGCGAGGTGCTAAAGGCGCTGCACACCTACGCTGGGGCGATCGTGCTTGTGACCCATGACCCCGGTGCCGTGCAGGCACTCGCTCCCGAACGCGTCGTCCTCATGCCAGACGGTGTGGAGGACACCTGGAGCGACGATTTGGGCGACCTCGTCGCCCTGGCCTGAACGGTCGAAGGCTGATCTGATGGGACTGATCTGAATGCGGCTCGACCGCCACCTGCGCAGTTTTATGAAAGGCGCCACAGGTGAAACGCCGGCTATCGGTAGCGAAATAGTGCAGACGCCGGCCGATGTCATGGCCAAGGCGACCAGGATGCTCAAGCGGGTCATGCTGGCGCAGATGGGGTGGTTCCTCTGCTTTCTGGCGGGCGGTGTGCTCATGGTGAGAACGGCATGGAAGAACACGCACATGCCCGCCGTTTGCCGTGCAGGTAGCCCGATCTCGTCCGCGGCCTGCGCGCACCACTCGTACCTCCTGGCGGTGGTCCTGGTCCTTGTCGGCATCACCGGGCTGTTGGTGACCGGTTACGTTGCGACGCGTCTCGCCGTCAAGTATTTGGGCGCCGGGGCGGCTGCCTTCTTGCGCAGCGGGCGCCTTTTCATGGGACCGATGGGACCGCGCCCGGGCGGCGGGGGACCCGCAGGGGGCTTTCCTGGCCAGCCGGGCGGCATGCCGCCAGGCTTCAACCGCGGCCTTCCACCGGGGACGCCCCCGTCTGGTCCGCCAAACCCGCCGCCCCCGCTTTCTTGACAAGAGCTCGGGGCCAAGGTCTTTTTCAAGGCAGATTTCGTCGGTAACGCACTTCGGGGTAGTGCCCGCCGCCCACCTCGAACATCGCCCGCGCCCCGTCAGCTAGCCAGCCGTGACGCTCGTAGAAGCTTCGGGCACGTGGATTGTCCGCCAGCACCCAGAGGACCGCTTCGGGGTACCCGGCCCGTGCGAGCCTCTCGATCCCGGCTGCCATGAGGGCGCTCCCGACGCCTCGGCCCCAACAGGCGGGATCGACATAGCAGCCGTGCACCTCGCCGATCGGCTCGTTTTTCGCCGGCTCACGGCAGCGGCCGCCGGAAAGGAAACCGGCCAGCTCACCGTCGAGCTCGCCGACGAGCACGAAGCCGCCCTCCGCCTCGGCACCGAGGATGATCGTCTGCCAGCGCAGGGTTCGCTCAGTAAGACGGGCGTCAAGACCTCCCAGGAACTCACTCGAGATCACATCGGCGTAGCCGGCCTGCCAGGAGCGTATGTGGGCGGAGGCGATCTCAGCGGAGTCGGCTACTTCGGCTTGGCGGACAACAGGAGTAATGACTGATTCTGGCATTGCTGCGAAGCCTTGCAGGCAGCCCTCTGGACCCGGACCCTCTTGGTGTTTCGAACATACGTTCGTATACTTCGGCAATGGCGACGTACTCTCTTGCCGGGGCAGCTTCGCTGTCCCATGCCCACCCGGCTGACGGCAACGCTCGCCCGGGTCCTCGTCCCGCTCCGGGCCCGTTGCCGGCCGAACGGGTCCTGCCGGTCCCTCGAGAGCTGGCCGGGCTGTTCCCGGGCGGCGGGCTCCCTAGAGGTGGCACGGTCCTGCTCGGATCGCCTTTGGCACCGGACAGTCTTGGTTCATCGGCCCCAAGCTCAGCCCAGCCAAGGCGGGCTCCGGGATTGACGAGCCTGCTGCTCTTGTTGCTCGCAGGCACCTCGTCTCGCGGTTACTGGTGCGCGGTGGTCGGCTTGCCGGAGCTCGGCTTAGCAGCAGCGGCGGAGCTGGGAGCAGATCTGGATCATCTTGTGCTGGTTCCTCGTCCCGGCCCGGAAGGTCGCTGGCAAAGCGTCGTCACGACATTGCTCGAGACCGTTGACCTCGTCTGCCTCGTCCCGGACACCCCCGTGCGACCCGTCGACGCGAGGCGGCTCTCCGCTCGTGCACGAGAGCGCTCTACCACCTTGGTCGTGCTCGACCCGGCGAGCGGCACCAAGGTCGCGAGAGGACTTTCCTGTGGCGACCTGGTGCGAGCGCGGCGAGCCGTGCCACGTTGGCCCGGTCCATCTGAGCTCAGGTGCGCAGTGAGGGACTCGAGCTGGTCGGGTCTCGAGCGGGGCCACGGACTGCTTCGCTTCCACCAGCTCGAGGCCGAGGTCGGCGGTCGGGGTGCGGCCAGCCGGCCGAGACGGGGCCAGGTGTGGATCCCGGCACGGAGGCTGTAGTGGCACCTGTCCGCACTCTCGTCGTCTGGTGCCCCGATTGGCCTCTTGTCGCCGCCGGGCTCGCAGACCGGCCGGCTGTGGTCGTCTCCGCCAACCGGGTGGTCGCCGCTTCGGCCCCTGCCCGAGCCGAAGGGGTGCGTCTCGGCCAGCGCCGCAGGGAGGCCCAGGCGTGCTGTCCCGAGCTCGTCGTCGTGGGCGAGGAACCGGCGCGGGACGCGCGCAGTTTCGAACCCGTCGTCTTAGCGGTTGCGGGTTTCACCCCCCGTGTGGAGATCACCAGGCCCGGGGCCTGTGCCATACCTGCCCGGGCTGCCGCCCGTTACTTCGGCGGGGAGGCCTCGCTCGCGGAAAAGGTCTGTGAAGCCGCTGGTGCGGCAGTAGTCGCCGTCGCCGGCGCGACTGGCACTGCAGCGCCTGTACCGCCGTGCAAGGTGGGGGTAGCGGACGGCCCCTTCGCGGCACGGCTGGCGGCGCGCGAAGGGGTGATCGTGCCTCGATCTGCGACGCCGGACTGGCTCGGTCGCTTCCCGGTGGAAGTCCTCGGCCGGCCCGAGCTTGCCGATGTGCTCCGACGACTCGGGATCCGCACGCTGGGCGAGTTCGCCGGGTTGGACAAGGGCGCGGTACTGGCCCGCTTCGGTAGCGAAGGGGGTTTTGCCCACCGCCTCGCCCAGGGTCTCGACGAGCGGCCACTCGCTCTCGGGGACCCGCCCGCAGACCTCACGGTTTGCCGGGCTCTCGACCCGCCCGCCGACCGGGCGGACTCCTTGGCCTTTGTCGCGGTAGGACTTGCCGAGGAACTTGTCGGCCGTCTCTCCCCGCACGGGCTCGCGGCCACCCAGTTGCTCGTCGAGGCGGAGACTGAACATGGCGAGTCTCTGCAGCGTTGCTGGAGAGGGGACCGACCTTTCTCCGCCCGGGCCATGGTGGACCGGGTTCGGTGGCAACTCGAGGGATGGTTGCAGGGACCGGTTATCACGGTCCCCACCGCAGGGGTAACCATGCTGCGGCTCACGGTCGGCGAGGCCGTGCCCGACGAAGGACGCCAGATGGACTTCGAAGGTGGTCTCGCCCAAGCAAGCCGCCAGGTCGAACGGGGTTTGGCGCGAGTCCAGGGTCTTCTCGGCCACGAGGCGGTCCTGACAGCGCGCCGGACGGGCGGGCGAGGTCCGGGCGAACAGATCCACCTCGTAGCTTGGGGCGAGGGGCTCGGGGACGACCACGAAGGCCATGGCGGAGCCACCGGCTCCAAGCGGGCCCGGTTGAGAGCCGGAGAGCGGGCTTCAAGGCGCCCGGCACGCCGGGCCGCAGTTGTCTCAGTCGGTGTCCGAGACGCGCCACCTTGGCCCGGACGCCTGCCGCCCCCTTCACCGGCTCTTGTCCATCAAGTGCCGGTTCCTGTCGAGGTTCTCGGTCCCGACGGGGCTCCAGTCGGGGTGACAGGGCGTGGGCGGTGCACGGCGCCCCCTTCCCACTTGATGCTGCAGATCACCGACGCTTGCTCAGTCGCGATCACGGGCTGGGCGGGGCCGTGGCCAGCCGACGAGCGCTGGTGGGATCCCGCGGCGGCCAGGCGGCGGGCCCGTTTGCAAGTGCTGCTTGACGACGGGACCGCGCACCTGCTTGTTCTCGAGCGGGGACAGTGGCACCTCGAAGCCACCTACGATTGAGATTTCCGTTTCTGCAGGCGCGGGGGACCTGCCGCAAACCCAGACTCTCAGTGGCTTCACAGCGTGCGTGGAGTGAGGGCTGAGTAGCCGACGGCAGTATCTGGGTATCGATATTCAAGCCGCCCAAGGCGAGCTGGGAGTCGAGGGGGGATACGCCCCTGACGCTCTAGCGAGCGCTTGACCAAAGGTGAGTGTGATGGACGAACGCAACGACGAGCAGCCAGAGCGGCTCAAGGGCTCCGAGTCCTGGTCCTTTTCGGGGAAACCCGAGACCACAGGAGCCTTTTCACCCGAAACCCCACAAAGAGCCCTCGATCCTGCAACTGATCTTGGCCCGAGGCCCGAGGTGACCGACCCGGGAGCGACCGGGGTGAACCCGCCCGGTGCTCTTGACGCCGACCGCGCTCCGGCCAGCAGATATTGGCCCCAGGACGAGCCTCGAAGTGGCCACGATGCCGGGGGCGAGACGCCCGGCGCCTCCGGCGCATTAGGCGACCGGGGACCTGAGAGCCACGAGGCTCGCGACGTTTTCGTCGGGGGCCCCGGCTTGGGCTTCGACCCCTACTCGTCCGGCACGTACGCCCCCGGTGCTTACGGATCTGGCTCCGGCGGCTACGACCCGGCCGGCAGCCGGACAAGCACGACACCTCCCAAGCGAAGCCGGCAACTCGTAGCCCTTGTTGCCATCGTCCTCATGCTCGTCGGTGCCGCGAGCGGAGCCGGGATCGCCTACCTTTCCCGTCCTGGTCAAGGCTCGGCGGCCGGCCTCGCCGCCTCGCCCGCCGGTCACTCGCTCACCACGGCCGAGATCGCCGCTGCGGTCGATCCTGCCGTGGTCGACATCGTCACGAACCTCGGCGAGGGGACGGGCATGATCGCGACCTCGAACGGGGAGATCATCACGAACAACCACGTCATCGACGGCGCGAGCACCATCAAGGTCTCGATCGACAACGGGGGCACCTACACAGCGACTGTCGTCGGGACCGATGCGACCGCCGATGTGGCGGTCCTACAGATCAAGGGCGTGAGCGGTCTTCCTACCGTGAAGTTCGCCAATTCGTCGCAGATAAGCATCGGGAGCTCGGTCGTGGCGATCGGTAATGCGGGTGGCCAGGGCTTCCCCTCCACGGTCACTGCAGGAGCGGTGACCTCGCTCGGCCGGACGATCGTGGCGAGCAATGACAGCGGGGGCAGCGAGACCTTGACGGGAATGATCCAAATGGATGCCCTCATCGAGCCCGGGAACTCCGGTGGGCCCTTGGTCGATTCGTCAGGCGAGGTCGTTGGCATGGACACGGCCGCCGCCAGTGCCGACGGCGCGACCCCAATAGGTTTTGCGCTGCCGATCAACCGGGTCGAGCAGATCGCCGACGAGATCGAGCATGGAAAGGCTGGGCAGGGAATCGTCATCGGCTCCGTGGCCTTTTTGGGCGTCGAGGGCGAGGCGGTCTCGATCAGCACGGGAGCGACGACCGGCGTCGGCCTCGAGTACGTTGACCCGGGAAGCCCCGCCTACCTGGCGGGCCTCGAAGCGGGCGACATCATCGTCGCTTTTGACGGTCACGCCACCTCGAGCTTGGACGAACTGGCCAGCCTGATTCACAAGTTGCGTCCCGGCGACCGGGCCCAGGTCACATTTGCAAGCTTCAGCGGTAGCACTCAGACCGTCACGGTCATACTGGCGGCCGCACCGCCAGCTTGAGCCGAGACGATCACCTCGCCGCCGAGACACCCCGGAACTGTGGCCCGTTCGCAGGCCGAAAAACCGAGCGCCGCTTCACAACAGGCGCCTTGGCGCTCGAGCGCTCAAACGCTGGGCCCCTAGAACAAACCGAGGCTGTTAGGAAAGCAGGGTCCGCGAGGCGGCGCCGTCGGAGAACGACCTGGCCTCGCTCACGGCGGTGCCGTTGGCGGTCGCGCTTTGCGCGGCTGAGTCCTTCACGCCCCAGGCGCTCGGTCCTGACCCGGGCTCGGTCGGCAGTTCGACGCTGAAGGTGGCGCCTCCTCCGGGGGTCTCGGTGAGCACGACTCCTCCCCCATGGGCATCCGCCACGGCCGCCACGATCGAGAGCCCCAACCCGGCGCCCCCTTGTGCCCTGACCCTGGCCGGGTCGGAGCGCCAGAAACGTTCGAACACGTGGGCTGCTGCACTCGGGGCGATCCCGGGACCGTGGTCGACCACGGCGATCTTCGCCCTGGCGGGCACGTGAGCCTGCTGGGGCTCGAAGGCGGCGATGATCTCGAGAGGGCTGCCCTCGGGCGTGTAGGCGAGTGCGTTCGAAACGAGATTCCCGATCAGTTGGCGAAGGCGCGCTTCATCTCCGATGACCGGGCACGAAGCCGGCGCGTCACAGCTCACCAGGCGGGACGGGTCGACCGCACGGGCGTCTTGGGCGGCGTCGGAGACAAGGATCGTCAAGTCGACAGGCTCGCGTTCGAGAGGGCGACCCTGGTCAAGCCGGGCCAGCAGCAACAGGTCGTCTACCAGGCCGGCCATCCGGGTGGACTCACTGTCGATGCGGCGCATGGCCGTGTCGAGATCTGCCGGTCTATCGGCCAGTCCATGCTGGAACAGCTCCGCGTAGCCTCGGATCGAGGTGAGCGGGGTCCTCAGCTCGTGCGAGGCGTCCGCCACGAAACGACGCAGCCGCGCCTCGGACGCCTCGCGCTCGCGAAACGCCGTTTCGATACGGCCCAGCATGAGGTTGAGGGCGCTCCCGAGCCGGCCAACCTCTGTGCGGTCGTCCGTCTCCTCCACGCGCCGGCTCAAGTCGCCGGCTGCGATGTCGCCAGCGGTATCGGCCATCTTTTGGAGCGGGAGCAGGCTTAAGCGGATGATGAACCAGGCCGCCGCGGCGAGGGCGATCAAGACAGCGGCGCTGACCAGCAGTTCCAAAGCGAGCAGGCGGTGCAGTGCCGCGTCGGTGCCGGTGAGGGGTATCGCCTCAGCGAGTACGTTGCCATTGTTCAAGTTGGCCTCTAGCACGCGGTAGGAACGGACGGCTCCGCTGCCTCGCACCGTCTCGTAGACAGGTGAACCATTCGGGGCGTTGGCCGCCAAGGTGGCGAGCGACGCCGGGAGGATGGGGGACGACTGGGTCGTAGTGCTGAACGAGGTCCAGCCCAGGAGCTGTTGGCCGCCCGGGCTCAGTTCCGTGGCCATCGTGCCGGGTGTCACGGCTTGGTAGTCGGATGGCTGCGCGCCGAACGGATTGGAAAAGCCGAGGTTGCGCGCGACAAGGTTCGCCGATCTGAACAGCTGCTGGTCGAGCTGCCCCACGGCGTAGCTGCGGAACGAGGTGTAGGTGATCGTGCCGGTCACCGCCAGGGCGAGGATGACAAAGATGCACAAGACGGCGATGAGCCGCACCTTCAGCGACATGAGCCGTCCCGAGCAGCGATGCTGAGCGCGCGAACTCGCATCAGCGAGTCACCTGTCAATCGCGCGGTGGGCGGAGCACGTAGCCGACCCCGCGCACCGTGTGGATGAGATGCGGCTCGGTGAAGTCGATCTTCTTTCTCAGGTAGCTGACGTAGGTCTCGAGCACGCCGGCGTCGCCGCCGAAGTCGTAGTTCCAGACGTGATCTAACAGCTGCGATCGGGTGAGCACCCGTCGCGGGTTCGAGAGCAGGTAGCGCAAGAGCCGGTACTCGGTCGCCGTCAGGTCGATGAGCTGGCCCGCCCGGCGCACCTCGTGCGCGTCGTCATCCATTTCGAGGTCGGCGAACTGGAGCAGCTCCCGGGCTGGGCCGCCCTTGCCGGCGCGCCGGAGGATGGCCTGGGTGCGAGCCACGAGCTCGGCCACGCTGAAAGGCTTGGTCACGTAGTCGTCTCCGCCGATCGTGAGACCCCGGATCTTGTCCTCGGTGGCGTCACGAGCCGTGAGGAAGAGCACCGGGATGTCGCGCCGGTCGCGCCGGAGGCGCTCAGCGATGTTGAAGCCGTCGATGTCCGGCAACATCACGTCCAGCAGTATGAGGTCGGGGCGGAAGGCGTCGATCTGCTCGAGCGCCCCGTAGCCGCTGGAGGCAGTCTCTACATCGAAGCCCTCGTAGCGCAGGGCCATCGAGACCAGTTCGGTGATGGACTCCTCGTCGTCGACGACGAGTACACGAGGTCCGGCTTCTCCTCCTACCACCTAGTCATTGTGGCGGATGAAGCTGGGAGTTTGCTGAATGTCCAGTGAGGGGACGGAGCCGGTCGCGCCGGGGCCGCATTGCCACGAACATACGTTCGATAAGATCACTATCCTGTTCGAGTGGGCGGGTACGCAGAGCTCCATTGCCATTCGAATTTCAGTTTCCTCGACGGGGCCTCTTATCCAGAAGAGCTCGTCAGGGAGGCCGCCCGGCTCGAGCTCGCCGCTTTGGCGCTGACCGATCACGACGGGCTCTACGGCGTGGTGCGCTTTGCCGAGGCGGCAAAAGAAGCGGGAGTGCCCACCGTGTTCGGTGCCGAGCTCACCCTCGCCGCCGGTAGTCCCGGCTTCGCCGGGACGGCGGCCGCCCCGGCGCCCCCGCGTACCGGGACTCCTGACCCACCCGGCTCCCACCTGGTCGTCGTCGCCCGCGATCCCGAGGGCTACTCGCGCCTTGCCCGCGCCATCAGCGAGGGCCATCTCGCCGGGGGCGAAAAGGGCCGGCCCCGCCACGACATCGACAGGCTGGCCGAGCTCTCACGCGGCCACTTCCTTATCCTGACGGGTTGTCGCAAAGGAGCGGTACCGAGGGCGCTCGTCGAGGCCGGTCCTGTGGCGGCGGCGAAAGAGCTTGACCGGCTCATCGAACGGTTCGGCCGCGAGAACGTCGTCGCCGAGCTGTTCGACCATGACGACCCTCTCGACTCGGCGCGCAACGATGCCCTCGCTGCCCTCGCCGTGCAGAAAGACCTCGGGATCGTCGCCACGAACGTTGTCCACCACGCCCTACCTGCCGGCCGCCGCCTCGCCTCGGTGCTCGCCTCGGTCCGGGCCGGGCGTCCACTCGACGACCTCGACGGCTGGCTGCCCGCTGCAGGGTCTGCCTACCTGCGCTCGGGGCCTGAGCAGGCCAGGCGTTTTGCTCGCTACCCGGGAGCCGTCGAGCTTGCCGGCGAGCTCGGGACTTCCTGCGCCTTTGACCTTCACCTCGTCGCTCCCAAGCTTCCCGATTTTCCCGTGCCTGCGGGCCAGAGCGAGATGACCTTCTTGCGCCGGCTCGTCGAAGAGGGGGCGACCCGGCGCTACGGCCCGGTCGGGTCAGAACGTGTGCCCGGCGCCTGGCGGCAGCTGGAGCACGAACTGGCGATGATCGAAGAGCTAGGTTTTGCCGGCTACTTCCTCGTCGTCTGGGACATCGTCGAGTTTTGCCGGCGCTCGGGAATCTACTGCCAGGGCCGGGGTTCGGCGGCGAGCTCGGCTGTTTGTTACGTGCTGGGGATCACCAACGCGGACGCCGTCGCCCTCGGTCTTTTGTTTGAGAGGTTCTTGTCACCGGAGCGCGACGGGCCGCCCGACATCGACGTTGACATTGAGAGCGGACGGCGAGAGGAAGTCATCCAGTACGTCTATGGGCGCTACGGCCGCGAGCGTGCCGCCCTCGTGGCCGTCGTTGTGAGCTACCGGGCCCGCTCCGCGGTACGGGACGCGGCCAAGGCGCTCGGCCACTCACCCGGTCAGGTCGACGCCTGGGCACGACGCATCGAGCGCTGGGGCTCACTCGGCGACGGTCGTCATCCGACAGCGCCGCATCGCAAGGACCGTTGGACTTGGTGGAGCGCGGCCGCCGAGGACGAGGCGGCACGGCGCGCCGCCTCGTCGGGGGTGGCGGGTGAGGGTCGTCCCGGTCGTGACGACGTGGCCGCAGAGCCCGGCCCGGAAGAGGCGGCGAGCGAGCTCGGGATCCCAGCACGTGTGCTGGCGGTCGCGACCGAGCTCGAGGGCTTTCCCCGCCACCTCGGCATCCACCCTGGGGGCATGGTCATCTGCGATCGACCTGTCTCAGAGGTCTGCCCGGTCGAATGGGCCCGCATGGAGAACCGGACCGTGCTCCAGTGGGACAAGGACGACTGCGCGGCGGTCGGC
>Ga0187867_10002345_pt1 | contig 15797 bp, 11 predicted proteins | sample June2016WEW_13_1_FD_132976 | JGI IMG/M metagenome (GOLD analysis project Ga0187867, IMG submission 132976) | Peatland microbial communities from SPRUCE experiment site at the Marcell Experimental Forest, Minnesota, USA - June2016WEW_13_10 | ecosystem: Environmental > Terrestrial > Soil >...
CCAACGCCGTTGTCACTAACAAAATAGATCCGTTCATCGTCTTTGACCATGGTGCCGAATTCGATTCTTGCTTCTGTGGTTTTAGCTGTAAATTTCCATGCATTTTCCATCAGATTAAATAAAGCCATTTGCAGGAGTGAGGCATCTCCTCTGGCGATAACGTCTGGAGAGATAATAAATTCAACTTTTCTGCTGGGTGTTTTTTCGCTTAGTTCGTTGGCTATAGTTGAAACGATGTTACTGAGGTTAACATCATCCATTCGTAAATCAGAACGTATGACACGGGATAATGTCAGCATATCCCTGGTAATCTGGTCCATGTGTTTAGCGGCGTCTCTAACCCTCCTGAGGTAATCCTTGCCGGTATCATCCAGCTTGTCTTCGTAATCTTCCATCACAGCTTTGCTAAAGCCATCCAACGTCCTCAGTGGTGCTCTCAAGTCATGAGATACGGAATAAGCAAACGCTTCCAGTTCCTTGTTGGAAACCTCGAGATCTGAGGAATATCGCCTCAAATTTTCTTCCGCTTCAAGTTTCTCCGTTATGTCGGTGTTGGTACCAAACCATCTAATTACTTTGCCATTGTTATCTCGTATCGCGAAAGCGCGGGATAAGAACCAGCGGTAATTGTCATCCTTACCCCGCAGAGGGAACGTATCTTCCCAGGCTTCTCCTGTAGCGACGTATTTTTTGAATTTTTCAGTGACCGGTTCGACGTAATCCGGGTGATGCACCTTCTGCCAGCCCCAGCCTTTCATCTCTTCCAGGTTAGTCCCGGTATAGTCATACCACCGCTGGTTATACCAGAAAATCCAGCCTTCACCATCCGCCATCCAGGCCAGTTGGGGAATATTATTGGCCAGGGCCTGGAACTGCTCTTCATTTGCTTTTAACGCGTCCTCCGCTTTCTTGCGCTCAGTTATGTTTTCGAAAAATGCAGCGAACTGGCCCACCCGCGGCGAATATGCCTTAAGCGATACCCATTGTCCACCGACGGGTGCGTAGCGTTCGATAATTACGGGTTCTCCGGTTAGAGCAACATGGGTGAGCTTTTCAATCCATTCCGGGTCGGCCTTTTCACCTCCGATAGTGCGGTAAGTTCGCCCGATAAGCTCTGAGCGAGGACGCCCAAAAAACCGCTCACCTGCAGAGTTTACGTCCAGGAAACGGTAATCAACCGGTTTGCCATCGTCATCATTGACATTTTCGGCAAGAATGAAACCCTCGCTCATCGTTTCGAATAGATTATGGTACTTCTCCTCGCTTGCTTTAAGGGCTTCCTCTGCCTTCTTGCGTTCGGTAATATCACGAAAGATGCCATCCCGGTATAATGGTCTGCCAGCGCTATCTTTGGTAATTGACAAGCGATTAGAAACCCACAGGTAGTCTCCCTTTTTGGTCTGCAGACGGTATTCCCCTTCTCCATAGCCGGTTTCTTCCGAATGCTTCAACAGTGATTGAAAGAGCGATAAATCGTCCGGGTGAATCATGGCCAGTGAAGTTTGGCGGTTCAAAGCAGCTAACTCAGAGCCTGAATAACCAATGATTTCTTCACTTGAGGGGCTTATGTATTCGTAACGGCCGGTTCGCAAATTTGTTCGATAGATAACATCCCGGGTGCTATCCAGCACTGATCGAAAACGCGCTTCGCTTTCTACGAGCGCTTCTTCTGCCTTCTTGCGTTCGCTGATATCGAGCAATACGAACGCGAATTGTCCAGGTCCAGACCTATAACTATACACTTCGAACCATTTTTGTAAATCCTGACTATAATTTTCAAAATGAAGAGATTCTCCGGTTGAGACAACCTTCCCAAAGTTTTCAATTGCTTTCATTTGTACATTGGGGTTAATGGCGCGGATAGTCTTCCCGATTATTTTGCTCGGAGATAAACCTTGGATCTTTCCTAACATCGAATTTGCAGATAAGAATCGGTAATCAACAGGTTTGCCTTCAACATCGTAAATCATCTCACAGATAGCAAAACCTTCGGTCATATTTTCAAAAAGATTACGGAATCGTTCTTCGCTTTGCTTAAATTTAGCCTGAATTTCGTTGAACGAGTCGGCCATGACATCACCTACGGAGATTTGTCTTGATCTGGCCTCATTTAAAGTGTCTATAGCCGCAAACAATATAAAAACGCCGCCTAGCAATTGGGCAATTCGCAGTGTCCAGCTAAACGGTGTTCCGACCGATTTAACTATTATTGAGCCGCCCATCGAAAGGCCCATCAGCAACAGTCCCAGAGAGTACCAATGGAGCATCGAGGATTTAGATTTCAAAGACGGCTGGAAAAGCATCAAACCCGCCAGCAGGAAAAATATAGCTGCAATCGTCTGAATTATTGTTCTAATATTAGTCCCGCCCGATGACGCTAAAAAGAATGGCGGCATTACTCCATGCAGACTGATTACGGCAAAAACAATTATAAATACTAAAGCGCTGATGTATACCTGCAACAGTGACGAGAAACGCCCAGATGCCTGTTTTGAAGGAATCGCATTCAAGGCGAAAAAACCGCTAATCAAATGGAACGAGCCTGCCAACAATGCCACGATTGCATATACTGTGGTCGCATTGTTTGAAGATGAAAGTCCGAACCAGTTGCTTAGTAGTACGGCAAGCCCGAAAGTAAGCGTTCCGATTCCCATCCATAAGGTCGGCCAAACACCAGTTCGGGTAAAACTTCGAGCAGCGATAGTCCCAACGATAAGCGATGGGGCTACCACGAAAATACAGTTGAGAACCAGCAAAAGGTCGTGAGGGTTATATTTCGATTTAATTCCCAGAAAATAGAAAAGAAACGATGTAATAATTACTAATATTACAACTATGGAACCGAAAGGCTTGAGAAGTTCCAAATAATCAGTGGTTATTTTTGGATTTGATACTGACTTATTTTCTACGGTTTTCATAGATTCCTGCCTCATATGTTCGTAATCAAGAAAATATGAAGGCCTAACCGCACCACCAACTACCCAGATATAAAAATAACTCAACGTTAATACATAAGTATAGCAAAGGCAATATTTGTTTACATATCTGTTTCAATGTAAAAATGGATATTTATCAAAATGTTATAAATTTGTAATACTTTTCCCTGATAGTGGTAAATTCGCAGAGGTGGTTATACTGTTTGGGCTTAGTTTCCGACAGGATCGCCCAAGGTTTATGTGAGACCATTTTTAATTTAAGTTGTAATGGGAGGAACTTTGACATTTGTATTAGAATAACTATAATTGTTGCCAAGAGGAGAGTATTATGCTTACAAAAATTGGAACCATCACCGTGCAAGTAACTGACCAGAACAAGGCTTTGGAATTCTACACTCAGAAATTAGGTTTTAAAACACGTACCGATCAACCCATGGGACCAAATCAAAGATGGATTGAAGTTGCTCCTCCTGGTGCAGAGACAAGGATTCTTTTGTATAAGGCCACAAAGGGTATGCCCGGAGCGCCTTCCTATCGAGCAGCCTTAGCGAAAATAGGTAAATCAACTGGTATGGTGTTTGAAACTGACAATATTATAGAAACGTTTGCAAGTTTAAAATCGCAAGGAGTTTCAATAATTGATGAACCAAAGAAACAACCATATGGTTGGTGGGGCGTCTTTGCCGACCAGGATGGGAATTCTTATGGCGTTCATCAGTAATAAAAAACAAAAGTAAATTTATTAGAAGTGATTACCCTATTTTGGCCTTTGTTTCCGGCAGGATAGAGCAAATTTTAGTTGGGATTAAATTTCGTTTTGAATATCATTGATTGACGCTGATCGCCTTCGCGAATATCGGGATGTTTGCTCAGCGGTGCTCCCCTTTTTTCCATCCTGTTTTCCTTCCCTAATTATTCACCGGTAAACCATTGTGACGTTGCATGTTGTCATGAGGGCAGCAAGCGAATAAAACGCCAAATTAACAGGAACTCATGGGGGCAAAATCAATCATTATTATCGGGGGCGGGATGCCGGCGGCGGTGATGTCCGGCAATCACACTATCCGGTTTAACGGCCGGAAAGATAATCGGCCGTTCGGGACGGCGTAATCCGCTAAACCGGACTAGATGTCAATGAAAACATCGCCACCTTCAACCTTAACCGTATAAACTTTCAGGTCTTTGGCGCTGTGACCGGTCGCCATCTTGACCAGCATATCAACATTCTTCACCAGTTTCCCGGTTTTCACATCATAACGCGCGCGGTGTACCGGGCAGATAACTTCACCATTTTCGATCTTGCCGCTGGGCAAATAGCCATTCATATGAGGGCATAGGGCCTCGACCGCGAAAAACTGCCCGTCAATGTTTGCCACCAGGATTTGCTTCTCTTTGACAATAAACCCCTTCATCGCAGCATTGGCGACGTCTGTTGTCTTGCATACCTTTTCCATCTCTGTTTACTCCCTCGATTTATATTTTCGCCGTTATACACCGGGGTCCGGAATCATCATCCGATGACATGACCGCGGTCGCGCAGATTTTCTTTCCAGCAATTATTGTCTTTTTAGCAATCCTTGTCAATAAGTTCAAGCGACCGAAAAAATGCAGATAAAACTGGTTAACCCAGCATTGACTATTGTATAATGTTGTTGACAAAGCCATCATCACGCTGAAATTTCACAATGAATTTTCCTGAGGCAAGATGTGTGCATGACTTTGAAACTGTAATCAATTTATTACCATAAATAAAAACGGAGTTGGATGTGTCGAAAAAAATCAAAATTGGCATTCTGACCGGCGGCGGTGACTGTGCCGGCTTGAATGCGGCAGTCAAATGGGTCACCAAAACCGCACTGGACCGGCAAACAGAGACGGAGCGCAATTTTCAGTACGAGGTAGTGGGGATTAAAGACGGCTGGAAAGGCCTGTCTTTCACCAACACCAAAGAACTCGAAGATAATACAATGCCCCTGACCGAAAATGTTGTCCGGACATGGGACCGGCTCGGGGGGACATACCTCGGGACTTCACGGTTCAACCCCTATAGCAGCAAGAACAATACCTCCAAAACCACGCTGGCCAACATTAAGCACCTCGGCATTGACGTGCTGGTGGCCATCGGCGGGGACGACACCCTCAGTGTCGCCGCCAAGCTGCACCAGGACGGCGTGCCCGTGGTCGGCATTCCGAAAACGATTGATAAAGACCTTTTCGGCACCGATTACACGCTCGGTTTTGAGACTGCCGTGGAAGTCATCACCGATATCGTGGATAAATTACGCACTACCGCCGGTTCACACAGCCGCGTCTTCGTCATCGAGACGATGGGACGCAGCGCCGGCTGGCTGGCGCTCAAAGCCGGGGAATCTTCCGGCTCTTATATTACCTTAATCCCGGAATATGATTTCGATATGCAGCGGGTGAACGAGCTGATTCTCGAAGGCCGCAAGGGCGGCGCCCGTTACGACATCGTGATCGTCTCCGAAGGCGCCAAAGAAAAAGGCGGCAGCATCGTCGCCCGGGACCAGAAATTCGACGCTTTCGGGCATGAAACACTGGGTGGCATCGGCGAACATGTAGCCGCGCAGATAACTAAAGGCACCGGCATCGAAACGCGCTGCGTCGTCCTCAGCCACATTCAGCGCGGCGGCGCGCCCTGCGCTTACGACCGCCGCATGGGCCGCTACTTCGGCATCGCCGCCATGAACCTTATTGACAAGAAGCAGTGGGGCCAGCTGGTTTGCTCCAAAGACGGCAAAATCAGTTCTGTCCCGATTGTTAACGTTTTGGGCCACCTCAGTCTGGTTGATGTTCCAACAATGTACGACACACTCAGATACAACGGCAGCCGCAATATTTTGTAATTAATTTAGGAGAAAAGAAAAAAAATGAGTGCAACCACACCCCAACAACTTGACGTTTTAGTCAGAGACATGGTTTTCGGGACCGATGCCGCGGCCAAACAGGCCAAAATCCGCGAAATGGCTTATGCCGGCGGATTGTTCTACGCCAGCATCCAGAACCTCTACGATGCCATGGGTAAAAAATACGGCGGGTTCACCGTGCCGGCAGTCAACGTCCGCGGCGTAACCTTTGATTTCGCCCGCGCCATGTTCCGCGCCGCTATCAAGAATAAAGTCGGGCCGTTCGTTTTCGAAATCGCCCGCTCCGAACTGGCTTACACCAAACAGACCCCGGCCGAATTCGCCACCGCGATTATCGCCGGCGGCCTGGCCGAAGGCTATAAAGGCCCCGTCTTCCTGCAGTGCGACCACTGCCAAGTCAATGCCAAGAATTACAAAGCCAATCCCGAACAGGAAATGACCGCCATCAAGAACCTAATTAAGGAGTCAATTGCGGCCGGTTTCTATAATATCGATATTGATGCTTCCACCATGGTGGACCTGGATAAACCCGATTTACTCGACCAGCAGGAAGCCAACGGCCGTCTGACCGCCGAACTGACCAAGTTCATCCGCTCCGTCGAACCGAAAGGGATTACCATTTCCGTCGGCGGCGAAATCGGTGAAATCGGCCACAGCAACAGCACCGTCGAAGATTTACGCGCTTACATGCAGACCTACCGCAAAGATTTACCGGCCGGCATGAAGGGCATTTCCAAAATCTCTGTCCAGACCGGCACCACCCATGGCGGCGTCGTCCTGCCCGACGGCTCCATCGCCAAAGTCCAGCTCGATTTCGATACCCTGGAAAAACTTTCCAAACTGGCCCGGGACGAATTCGGCATGGGCGGCGCAGTACAACACGGCGCTTCCACCCTGCCGGACGACATGTTCGACCTGTTCCCCAAGAAAGGCACGATGGAAGTCCATCTTGCCACCGGTTTCCAGAATATGTTCTTCGACAGTCCTTATTTTCCGAAGGACCTGCTGGATAAAATCAACAAAGGAATCGCGGCCAAATACCCTGCCGACCGGAAACCCGGCGAAGCCGATGTCCAGTTCTTTTACCGCAACCGCAAGCGTTCCTACGGCGATTTCAAGAAAGAAATCTGGGATATCCCGCAGCCGACGCTGGACAAGATTTTCGCCGATATCGAGGAGCGGTTCACATTCTTCTTCAAGAAACTGAATGTTGCCGGCACGGATAAACTCGTCGCTAAACTGATTAAACCGGTCAAGAGTTAATAACAGGAGGCCTGATATGGCAGATTACGGCAAAGGGTTTATCGTTTCGAAATCGGAACTGCCCAACCACGAGTACGGGATGAACACGAACCATTATAACGGGAACGTATCCAGTTTCCTGAACCCGACCACGCACAAAGGGCAATTGACCGAGAAAGAAAACGCGATTCATATCATGATGGGTCTGGGTACTTTTTACCCGGGCGGCGGCATCGAGGAACATTACCACGTTTATGCCGACGACGTGCCGATTTTCGACCATGCCTATTATGTCATTTCCGGCAAAATCAAAGCCGTGATTGGCGACCAGGTCCGGGTTGTCGGGCACGACAGCCTGCTCTACTGCCCGTCCAATATCAAACATTCGATTACCAACGTGGGCAAGACCAACGCCAAGGTGCTGCGGGTGAGCGCCTGCAACGAGGCCGCCAAGATGGGCGATGCCGTGTGGACAACATGGAAACCAAACGGCCCGGCACACGAGAAAGTCGTCATTAAGAAACACGCCGCGAAGAAATAGTAACCCACCGATTCAATTAATCAAAACGCCTCCGCTAAAACGGAGGCGTTTTTGTTTAACAGTCTATACCTTTCTATTCCATCCCGTTGAAAGCTTGTCCCATACTTGATATGGGAACGGGATCTATAACCCACTGTCATTCTTGAATTGCTCTTCCCGAAAAATCATGGATTCTGAGAATGTCCGTAATCTCTGGATTGCCGGGTCAAGCCCGACAATGACGATGAAAAGAAAACCGCTTCAAGCTTTGCTTGAAGCGGTTTTCGCCATTTTGTCTTTCCCGCGAAAGCGGGAATCCATCCCATAACCACGTCTTTCTGGATACCGACGGATACCGACTTGCGTCGGTGTGGAGTGATAGTGTTCTGTTAGTCGCCCAATGCTTCAGCCGCAGCATCCCGGTTTTCTAAAATCGTGGAAATATTCTGCACGCTGAGCCAGCCGTTGCACAGCGCCAGGGTCACGGCGTGGGTGCGGTCGTTGGCATGCAGTTTTTTCAGTGTGCTGGAGAAATGGTTTTTCACCGTGCTTTCACTGAGACCGACTATTTCCGCAATCTGTTTATTGGATTTACCAAGGGCGGCGTAATTTAATATTTCCATTTCCCGCAGGTTTAACGGCCCTCCACTGTTAATCCGCTCCAGGAGATTATTTATCTTCCCGGTGATGAAATCCTGAATGTCTGCTGCTTCATCCGCGGAACTATTGCCGTTGATTTCCGAAAGATCACGTTTTAGTATCAGCATCATTTTTTGGGCGTTATCCACCAGATAGATATACGGGTTCGCGCTTTTATCCGCGTCAAACAAATTAATATTATCTTTCTCGTCGAGACTGCCCATAATTACCATTGCCAATAATCCGACACCGACCAGATGCAATTCATGGTAACACTACGGTCTGTAACATTATGCCAACCGGATTATCGGCTGAAACAACAGCCGGCTGACATTAAAAAAGAGACAGCCATCTCTTCATAATATCGTTTGATATGCTATTTTATCGTATTATGCAATCCTATATGGTACTTTCGTATTGTTATTATTGTAAATTCTTTGTAAATTATTTGCAATCCTGCTGACTTAACTTATCCTCCCGACTTGGTGCTTTTGTCTTAACTATTCCTCCAAATTTAGTACTTTCTACCCCGTTATTGGGCAAGAAAGTGTTTGTACCAGACATGTCAGGAAGGAATCAGGAGCTTTTTTTAAAAATGTCCCGGTTCTAACTGAAGATGAACTTTTACTTACAGGGGGCGATGAAAAGCGGGGATGTTACCGTCCCATTTCTTTCTTCAGATTTTGGTCAACCCAGAACCGCGAGGCGTAAAAGCTCAGCATGCTGGGGCCGCCGCCGCCCATCCAGGTGGAGTGGATTTGAGCGCCGTAGCCCTTAACCCACGGCTGGCAGAGCGAGAATGTCGTCGGCTGGAGCAAAGATATCGTGTAATGCTGCCGGGCGATGCGTTCGTTAGCATCCCGCATCACCGGCTTCAGTTCTTCCAGGTTCTTCGCTGCTAATGACTGGGCATAGAAACTATTGTAAACCGGGTCGCTGACCATATTGTAGTTCGCGGCGTAGCCGGTCTTGAAGAGAGTAATCGCCCGCAGCGGCGCGTAAGTGTGGCCGAGCGTACCGTGCTGGCGGTAGGACAACTGGTCGTATTGCCGCCCGATGCTGACGAATTTCACCCATTCCGTAGAGTCCATCAGCCGGATTTCCATCTCGATGCCGACTTCCGCCAAGTAAGATTTTACAATTTGCAGCAGGTTCAAATCGGCGGACGTATCGGCGATGACATTGGTATTAAACCCATGGGCATAGCCCGCCTTCGCCAGCAGCCATTTGGCCGCGTCCGGGTCGTAAGCATATTCGTCTTTCAGGTCCTCCGGCCATTCCGCGTACGGGAATCCCCACCCCTTCATATATTTCGAGGTCAGCGACGTCGGATACGGTTCCACCGCTCCCCCGTAATAAGTCCGGGCGATTTCCGGCAGGTCGACGGCTTTCTGCAAGGCCATTCTGACACGGATATCATCATACGGCGGAACGTCATTGCGCGGGTCCAGTGTTTTGGCCGGCGCCCGCGGCGTTGGAATCTGTACAATTTCCGGATTTGTTTGTTGGATTTCCCGGGCTTGCCGGAACGGGACATTATCCATTATGTCTACTGTCCCCGCCCGTATCGCCGCCAGCGCCTCGTTCTGGTCCGGAATAATCAGATATCGCAGTCTGTCAATGTAAGGCAGTTTATTCTGCGGATGCCGCTCATCGTAAGCCCAATAATCCGGATTTTTGACCAATATAGCCGAATTACCGGGCACAAAGTCCTTTAGTATAAAAGCGCCGGTGCCCACGGCATGGTGCCAGTCGCTTAAATCCCCCCATTTTTGCACCGCCTCCGGATTTTCCAGACATTGCGCCAGGCTGACATTGTGTAATGTTTCCATAATGGAATCGGCGCTGGTGATTTTGAACTTGAAAACGACGGTATATCTGTCAGCGGCAGTCACCGAGATTAAATCCTGAAAACGAACGTCGGCATCGCGGTAAGGACTGGCTTTGGTGAAACCGCCGCCCATGCCATAGAGACGGTTGTAGTGAAACACGACATCGTCGGCGGTAAATTCCCGGCCGTTGGCCGGCGGCAGGTTCTGCCAGCGGACGCCTTTCCGTAAATGGATAACATGCGTGCCCGGTTCCGGGAACTCCCAGCTTGCCGCCAGCTGTCCCCACAAGTATTTAACAGGGTGCCAGGCGATGCGGAAATCCCATTCCTCCGGCCCCACCGTCCAATCGTCGCAGACCAACCGCTCCAGCCAACCGCCGAAGATGCTCGTCAGGCCTTCGGAAAAATAAGGGTCGAAATTAACGATGTCCTTGTTGGCACGGATGGTGATTTCCCCGCCGTACTGCGGCTCCCCCAGCTTATCCCACCACCTGCCTTCAGGCTTAATCAAAGAATACTCTTCCTTTTTTACCAAAATCTGAGGCTGCCCGAAATCTTGTGGATTGTCGGATCAAGTCCGACAACCTCATAATGAGAAAAATTATTAAAAAACTCTTACTACCATGACAAGGAAAATCTTTTAGTTATGGTAGGAGATTGACTTTCGGCTTGACGCCTTTGTTGATGACATTCCTCGGCAAATGCCCGCGGGCAATCCGCACGGCTTCCTGGGCCACGCTCGTCCGCACGCGAATATCCGAGGCGTCGGAATAAAAGGCGGTGTGCGGCGTGAGGATGACGTTGTCCATTTTCAGCAGCGGGTCGTTGGGGTCAATCGGCTCTTTCTCAAAGACATCAATGCCGGCCCCGGCAATCCACTTTTGCTGCAATGCCTTCACCAGCGACGGCTGATCGATGACCGGCCCGCGGGAAGTATTGACGATAAAAGCCGCCGGCTTCATCATTTTTAATTCATTTTCCCCGATGATATGGAAAGTCTCCTTCCAGAGCAGCGGGTTGCAGGAAATATAGTCCGATTCCCGCATCACTTCCGGCAGGCTTTTCAGGGTAATGCCGGCTTCCTCCGTCAGCTTCGGGTCGACATGCGGGTCATAGCCGATGACTTTCATCCCGAAACACTGTGCTTTGCGTGCGACAATCCGGCCGATATGCCCGCACCCGACGATGCCGAGTGTCTGCCCGGTGACGGAACCCATCGGAACGATGAGGTTGTAAGCTGCCGACCAGCCGTCCTTTTTCAGCGTGTTGCTTTGCTGCATCAGCTTCCGGGCAAGCATCAGCAGCATCCCCATCGCATGGTTGGAGACTTCTTCATAACAGAAATCGGGGACGTTCACCGCCAGCACATGGTTATCGGTAGCCGCATCAACATCAATCGTGTCGTAGCCGATGCCGTAGCGGATAATTGCCTGTAATCCGGGCAGTTTTTCGATGACTTTTCTGCTCATCTGCGCGTAGCGCGTCAGTACGATTTCGGTATCTTTGGCGGCAGCCACAATTTCCGCTTCGGTCGCCGCATCCACTCTTTCCACGCTCAAATGGGCTTTCGCCAGTTCGGCATTCTCCACCGTGACCGGGTCATGGGTGCTGCCCTTATCAATACGCTTTACTTTTAAACCCTGCTGTTCCATATAAGCCTCCAATATGCTCAACTTGCCCTTCTTTAATCTTTAATTGACATTATAGCGGAATCACAGGTTTTCTGGAAAGCAAACAGCGGGGCAAATGCCTGAACGTCATGTTTTCAAAACCTGGCATCAATTAAAACCGAACGTACCCGGGAATGACAGTATATCCATCGGCTTCACAAACTCCCACCGGATCATTTGCCGACTGCACGTCCGCGACTTCAGGATGGTTATCTGTTTACTGATACGAATACGCTTGACTAATTCAAGAATGTAATTTAGCGGGCGAGGTCGAACCGGTCAAGGTTCATCACCTTGTTCCAGGCCGCGATAAAGTCGTACACGAACTTCTCCCCGGCGTCCTCACATGCGTAAACTTCCGCCAGTGCCCGGAGCTGTGAGTTCGAACCGAAAATCAGGTCAACGCGGGTGCCGGTCCACTTGAGTTCGCCTGTCGCGCGGCTATGTCCCTCGAATACATCTTTATCTTCCGTAGTTGCACTCCAGACCGTGCTCATATCGAGCAAATTCACGAAAAAGTCATTGGTGAGCGCCTCCGGCCGTCTGGTAAAGACGCCCCTCTGTGACTGTCCGAAGTTTACATTCAAGACCCGAAGACCCCCGATGAGCACCGTCATTTCCGGGGCGGTCAGGGTCAGCAATTGCGCCCGGTTAATCAGCAGTTCCTCAGCGGAAACGGCGAATTTGGTCTTGAGGTAGTTGCGGAATCCATCCGCAACCGGTTCGAGGACAGCGAAAGACGCCGCATCGGTCTGTTTTTGAGAAGCGTCCATGCGTCCCGGCGTGAAGGGAACTGTCACCTTGCAGCCGGCGTTCTGCGCAGCCTGTTCGACACCCGCGCAGCCGGCCAGCACGATCAGGTCGGCCAAAGACACCTTTTTACCGCCGGACTGCGCGCTGTTAAACCCGGTTTGGATGCCTTCCAGGGTTTTGAGCACTTTCACCAGCCGGTCAGGCTGATTGACTTCCCAATCCTTCTGCGGCGCCAGACGAATACGGGCGCCGTTAGCCCCACCGCGCTTGTCGGAGCCGCGGAAAGTGGACGCCGACGCCCAGGCGGTTGCAACCAGTTCCGATACTGATAGTCCCGAAGCTAAAATCTTGCGTTTGAGCGAGGCGATATCCCGTGCGCCAATCAGTTTGTGGTTAACGGCCGGGATGGGGTCTTGCCAGATGAGCTCTTCTGCCGGAACTTCCGGGCCGAGATAGCGTGTGCGCGGCCCCATATCGCGGTGGGTCAATTTGAACCACGCCCGGGCAAACGCGTCCGCAAACTCTTCCGGATTTTCCATGAAACGCCGTGAAATCTTTTCGTAAATCGGGTCAAACCGCAAAGCGAGGTCAGTGGTCAGCATTGATGGTGCGTGACGCTTTGACGGGTCGTGCGCATCCGGTACGGTACCGGCGCCTGCATCACCTTTCGGTTTCCACTGTTGCGCACCGGCCGGGCTCTTCGTCAGTTCCCACTCATAGGCAAACAGGTTCTGTAAGAAGTCGCTGCTCCATTTCGCAGGTGTGGCGGTCCAGATGACTTCCAGACCGCTGCTAATCGCGTCGTCACCTTTACCGGTGCCAAAACTGTTCTTCCAACCCAGACCCTGCTGCTCGATGCCGGCCGCTTCGGGCTCGGGCCCGACATGTTTCGCGTCTCCAGCCCCATGGGTCTTTCCGAACTCATGGCCGCCCGCGATAAGGGCCACCGTCTCTTCGTCGTTCATCGCCATGCGGGCAAAAACCTCACGGATATCCCGGGCCGCAGCGACCGGGTCCGGCTTGCCGTTCGGGCCTTCCGGATTGACGTAAATCAAACCCATCTGCACCGCGGCGAGCGGATTCTCCAGATTACGGTCGCCGGTGTAACGCTTGTCATCCAGCCACTTATCCTCGGAACCCCAGTAGACATCTTTTTCCGGTTCCCAGATATCCTCACGCCCTCCGCCAAAGCCGAAGGTTTTAAAACCCATCGATTCCAGGGCAACGTTGCCGGCCAGAATCATCAGGTCGGCCCAGGAAATCTTGCGGCCGTATTTCTGTTTGACAGGCCAGAGCAGCCGGCGCGCTTTATCCAGGTTCACATTGTCGGGCCAACTGTTGAGAGGTGGAAAACGCTGGTTGCCGCGGCCTGCACCGCCGCGGCCGTCGCCGACGCGGTAGGTGCCGGCGCTGTGCCAGGCCATGCGGATGAACAAAGGTCCGTAGTGGCCGAAGTCCGCCGGCCACCAGTCCTGTGATTTCGTCATCAATTTACGGAGGTCGTTTTTCACCGCTGCCAGGTCGAGGCTCTGGAACTCTTTACGGTAGTTGAAACCCTCGCCCATCGGATTCGACATGGGGGAATGCTGGCGCAGAATATCGAGGTTCAACTGGTGCGGCCACCAGTCCCGGTTCGTCGTGCCGCCGCCGGCATCATGAGCCATGCCCGTTGCCATGTTCTTGTTATCTTCCATGATATTTCCTCCTTTCACTATTTGAAATGGTGTTTTTTAAAGCAAACTGTCAGGTTCGACAGCACCAATAGTATTGCAACGAAAAAATAAAAACAAGCAGGGTTTTGAAGCGTAGGAAGAAATTGAACAGAGTAATTTGTCATTGAGATTCAGAAATCACAAAATGTAATATAATTTTAATGTTTTTACTGGATTTTTAGTAATAATACAAACGCCTGCGGAAAATCCGGAGGCGCCTGAATTTAAATCACTTTTCACCTAGATACTCGGGGTGAGTGGGGTCAAAGCGGCACTTTCTCACCCCTGCTTCCCTCCGGTATAGCCGTGATTGGAATAGACTGGTGGGTTGAACGGTTTAAGAAATTATTTCATAAAACCCGGTACTAAACTTTAACACTGCGAACATTATTCCAAAACCTTTATAATTGTCAAATCACGCCGTCTTTCGCCAACCGGAAAGCCATTTTTACATCGTAATTTCTAATTTATCACAACTCCCTTCCTGCCAAACTTTATCTCTTCGCCCAGCGGTAGCAAGTAAATGTCGTTTTTGTTAGAATGGATGCAATAATATAATTTTTATTTTTTAACTCAACGGAGGAGATATGAAAAGAGCTTATGCAGAAATACCTGAGGGACAAATGCTTTATCGGTTTGAAGGGGACGGAAAGCCGGTTTTGCTGCTACATGCCGGGGTGACTTCTTCCCTTGAATTTAAAGATGTGATCCCCTTTTTATCTAAAACGTATCGGGCGATTGCCCCGGACTTTATGGGTAACGGCGATTCAGATCCGGCTCCCCGTGCTTATGATTGCTTTGACCATGCCCGGACCATGATTAGCTTTATGGATGCGCTAGGTATCAAAAAGGCGAATGTCGTAGGACAGCATGTCGGCGGCAAAATAGGCGTCGAGATGGCCGTAAACTGGCCGGAACGAGTGAGCAGTCTGGTACTTTCTTCTATCGGGTATTATGAAAGCGAAGGTAAAAATATTAAGGATCCGCCGAATTTCAGAAGCAGAGTGGAAATAAAGAAAGATGGTTCACATCTAATGGAGTGGTGGGAACGCTCCGCGCTCTGGGGCCATCCACTGGATATCACTCATGACAGGGCCGTAGAATACATTAAAGCAGGGCCGAGAGGTGAGGAAATACATTGGGCGGGGCGCAATTATGACCCCAGACCCAGATTGCCCCTGGTTCATTGCCCGACATTGGTACTCTCTGCCACCCGCGACCCCTTCTGTGTCGTCGCAGAAAATGTGCACAAACTGGTTCCCGGCAGTAAGCTGAATATTATTAAGAACGGTCCAATCGACATCGACCGCGTCTGGCCGAAGGAATTTGCTGAGGCGGTCCTCGAGTTTTTAAATTCAATACCCGGATAATTTCTCACTCTGGTTAAAAATAGAAAGAAAGAAGAGAGGGAAAATGAAAAGAGCCTACGCAGATATCCCGGAAGGACAAATCCATTACCGGGTAGAAGGAAAAGGGGAAACGGTCCTTTTACTCCATGCCGGAGTAACATCATCTCTTGAATACATTAAAGTCATCCCTGTCCTATCTAAAACCTATTGCGTAATTGCTCCTGATTTTCTCGGCAACGGCGATTCCGACCCGGCGC
>Ga0187867_10002346_pt1 | contig 15795 bp, 21 predicted proteins | sample June2016WEW_13_1_FD_132976 | JGI IMG/M metagenome (GOLD analysis project Ga0187867, IMG submission 132976) | Peatland microbial communities from SPRUCE experiment site at the Marcell Experimental Forest, Minnesota, USA - June2016WEW_13_10 | ecosystem: Environmental > Terrestrial > Soil >...
GGAGACCTGACCGCCGGGGAAGTGCAGATGCTGGTGGGGAAAAGCAAAAGCAAAGACGTCGCACGCGGAGACGCGGAGGACGCGGAGGAAGGTAAAGACAGTGAACAGTGAGCAGTGCGTCCTCAGAAAAGATCGGACGCCGAGCTTGAAGCGTCGCAGATGAGTCAGAGCGATTAACGCGGAGCCGAGCGGGAGTGAGGGCTCAGCAGTGAACGGGAAAAGCAAGATAATACCCCTCGATGTAGAAGGATGAAGAGATGGCGAAGAAGAGAGATAGGGCGGAAAAGGTGAGGCAGCCGGGACCGATGGATCAGCAGGTCATGATCTGCCGAGATTGCGGAGGGCAGGAAACCGAGGCGATTTACCAGGTGGTATGGAGAAGCAAAGATCATCCAGAGAATGAGAGCGGTAAGGAACAGTTCTTCATGAACCTGTGGAAATATAAGTGCAAGGGGTGCGGATGCGAAGATTACGTGCTGCCGCCGCTGTTTCAGTTGATGCGGATGCAGATGAAGGCGAAAAAGAACCCGATGAAACTCGTAAAGCCCGACTCACCGGTCGTCGTCGGAGCAGTGACAGACGCGGAGGGCGCGGAGGATAAAGCAAAGGAAACACCAGGTCAAGAAACGGAAAATTTATCAGGTCAGGAAGAGGGGGAGCCGGCGCTTTAGAGGGATTTATGACTCCGCGCCTCCGCGTCTCCGCGTGAAAAGCTTTTAATTCTTTAGGAGAAGGAGAAGATCGATGCCAGTCGGAAACGTGACAAACATTAACCTGGTTGTGAAGGACGCGAACCAGGCATCTCAGAACATCAGGACGAACCAATTCGGCGACTTGAGCCTGGGCGGGATTTCGACGATCTGCGACCCGGCGAGTGGGTATGGGGCGACCGTAGCGCAGTACCACAACGCCGACAACCAGACTCCCGGCGCAACGGCTTACGGGCTTCTTACCGGCGGCGTGGCGCAACTCATCAACGTGGCCGGAAACATCGATCGGCAGAGGGAGGCGGGAATCGACAACGTTCCGGCCGTCGGCCTCCAGATGGGACTGGGCATGAAGGCCATGCTCTTCTAGGTCGGAACGAGCACGGCGGTTGGATCGGCCGGGTCCACAACGATCACGCTTACCGGCGCGGCGAGCCTCAAGGGAACGACCGGCGGCGTCCCCTGGAACATCCAGGTCGGAGACGTACTCAATTATGACGTGCTTGGAGCTAACCAGGAATTCGTGCTGGTGACCGCGGTAACTCCCGCAACGCCGAGCATTACGGCCACATTTGCCAAGACGCACGGAGCAAGCGTGGTGGTGCAGGGCTTTACCTTTAACCAGGAAAGAGACGCGTCGGGCGAAAACGACGGGGCGAGCGGGTCCGGAACTGCCGTTGCGGCCGAATACGAATTCAACGCCGGCGGTCCGGGCGGCGCGAACAACTACGACCGCGCAAGAAACGTCATGGCCAAGGGGATCGCGACAGGGACTCTTTCGGGTTATTCGGGAGCAACAGGGAATACGAGCGTGACGCTTTCGGGATCGCCCGCCACAACCGGCCCGGGATCTCTTCAGCCGGGCGCGATGATCATTCTCTACGGCGCGGCGGGGCTGACAGGAACCGCGGCCCAGGTGGAAGTCGCCTACGTCGGCATGAACTACGTGCCGGGCGGAACGGCTGTCCCGATCGTGTGCGGCGCGCAGGGATCTCCGGGCACGATCAACAACTACGCCTATACGACCATCGCCTGGGATTCGTTCGCGCAGCAGGGGCCGAAAACAGCCGGCTTTCTGCCTTTCGGCATGGGCGTCGAATGCGACGCGCTTTTTAACTCCGTGGACGGAAAATTCTACCTGCCCAGGATCAGCGCAGGTAACCCGGGCGGCCTTCTCGTTTCGAGCGACGGCTACAAGGCGACCTACCGGTACGCGGTGGCGGCCTTCTCGATGGTCGCTACGCCGACAGCGTTTCTGGTGATCCAGGGTTCGGCTTCGGCAACCATCAGGATAAAGTCGATCAGAATCACGGGAGTCGCGACAGCCGCCGGCAACATGCAGGTGCAGGCGGTGAGGTGGTCGACGGCGGGATCGCTGGGGTCGGCGGTTTTGAGCGCCGTTACGGCGGTTAAGCACGATGTGAACGACCCGAGCGCGAACGCCACGGTTTCGACGGTCGGAACGGCGAACTACACGACCCAGGGCACCGGAAACGCCACGCTCCTCATGGCGGACCGCATCCAGTTCTCGGCGGCAGCGTCCGGCGTGGCCTTCAACCCGGTGGTGCTCGATTTTTCGACGCGCCAGGACAAGGCTTTCATCCTTCGCGGCGCGACGGACTTCCTGGTCTTTTCGGGGAACGGGAGCGCGATCCCCGCCGGCGGCGTGATCGATATCACGGTCGAGACGGAAGAGGACGCTTCCTAATTGAGGGATTGAGGGATTGAGGGATTAAAGACGAATTGAGGAATTGAAGGATTGAGGGATTGAGGAATTAAACAGCCTCAATTCCTCAATTCCTAAATTCTTAAATGGAGAATTGGAGGGCTTAGACATGGCTTTTGATGTCCATACGGTGGAGTCGCCGAACGGGACGAACCGGAACGCCTGGCAAGACCGGAAATTGATCGGGCAGTTGATCGCGGTCGCGAACCTGGCTGGAAGCGGGGCCGGGGCGAGCGTCACGACGGCGATAAGCGGGCTGCAGCTTCCGGCAAATTACGCGGTGAACGTGACGCCGAGCCAGGACGCGGTCTGCTACGTGACAAGTAAGACCAAGACCGGGTTCAGCGTGGTGATGAACCCCAGGCTTGCGGCAAACCAGCTTGCGGCCGGGACGTTCGATGTAACGATTATCGCATAAACGAGATCAACGCGGCCGTGGAAGGCCGCGCTACCGTTCGATCAGGTAGCGATTCGGAGATAAAGCATGTCGACCATGCAGGGATTGTCGGGAGTTTGTATCATTTCGAACCTGTTGCCGGTCAATTCGTACGTGCCGGTCGGGACGTGGACGGCGCTAAACGCGCTGATCGCGCCGACAACGGCCGAGAAGCAGGCGGGCGCGGCCTACGGCGAGGATATAACGGGCATGGCCGGAAGCGCCCAGGTGCAGACGCGCGAGCTGATCATGAAGCTAACGAGCATTATGAGCCGGCTGCCGGCGGGGGATGTGAATATTCCGCTTTTGCAGACGCTTATAGCGGATCTGAGCTGAAAACATTTATCACGCGGAGACGCGGAGTGCGCGGAGAAAGAACAATGGGTAGGTCGGCGACACTATGGACGAGGGGTACATGGTGAAGCTTTCCGGAGGACCACGTGGATGTTTTTCTCCGCGCCTCCGCGCCTCCGCGTGACAAGAAAGGGAGATAAAAAATGGGAGTGAAGACGAATCTGGCGGGAATTACGCTTAGCGCGGCCGATGTGAAACAGGCGGAAGCAATCAGTACGGACATCAATGGCATGATGGCCGAGGCGCAGACCAGGTGCCAAGAGCTGAGCGCAATGCTCACTTTTATGGTGAACGACATCCTGACGCCGGCCGGGGATTCGGCGAACGCTTCGACGCTTACGACGCAGATCAATGCGTTGAGTTGAGAGGAGTTTTCAGTTTTTAGTTTTTAGTTTTGAGCAGTTACTAAAAACTAGAAACTCCCAATTAAAAACTGCGAAGCGGAGCGAAGCAATGGCGAAGGCAACGAAAGGGCCTGGAACTATAGGGGCTGGGATCGTAAATGCGGCCGAGAAGCCGAAAGAAACGGTGAAGGAAATGCCGACGGGGGCGCTTCCTGGGCCGGGATCGGTAGTGACGGAGGGGCCGGGTCACGAAGATCACGAAGGAGTCACGAAGGGCGCCGAGGAAGAGCAAGCAAAGTCAGGACAGGTGAAGACCATTCAAGATGCGGGGTTTTTCAGCCTTGCGGAGGTGACCCGGCGGGTTGCGGATGCGGCGGAGAAGGCGATGAAGGCCTGGGACCCGGTAGCTCATGCGGCGATCAATGCCGTGCATGTGAGCCTCGGGGACCTGCACGTGCGCGTACTGGCCGGGAAAGATCATCTTATGAAGTACCTCAAGATCGAGGATTGAGCCAAATGGCCCTTACGAAAAAAGAGCGGGATGCTTTGCCGGAGGGGGATTTTGCTGTGCCGGGGAAGCGGGAGCTTCCGATGCACGATGAGAAGCACGTTCGGCTTGCCTGGGACATGGTGGAGCGGACCGATGAGCTGACGGAAGAAGAGAAAAAACGGGCCAAGGAGCGGATACTCGAACGGGCGAAGAAGCTGGGCGTCGATACGGGGGATTGGAAGACGGCCGAGGCAGGAAGAAAAGGCGGGGCCCCGGAAGACCGCGCTACCGCGCGAAAGATCGAAGGGCGCATGCGGTTCGAGGCGATGGCGCTCGAGCTTCCGGATGTGGCAGGGCATCCGAACAGGGCTCCTTTTTCCGGCGTGCTTTTGAAAGTCGACGAGCCGAGCGATTACGCGGTCGGGGGCGCGGACGGGCACCGGACGATCATCCCGGGGGGCGTGGCCGAAAAGGGGCTGCCGACACTGCTGGGAATGGGAGTGGACTTCAAGCCGGAACTCGACGGGCACGATCCTCAGTCGAAAATCGGGCTCATCACCGGGGCCGATATCTCGGGGAGCGATCTGCAGATTGCGGGATTTTTCTACGAGAAGGATTTCAAGGCCGAAGTGGCGTTGATACGGGCTCAAAAGCACCTGCTCGGGTTTTCGTATGAAGCGGACGTCATCGTGAGGGACATTCGCGAGGACCCGTGGGTGGTCGATAATATCTGTTTTACGGGGGCGGCGGTGCTCTACAAGGCCGATGCCGCATACACGACAACGTCTTTGGCGGCGCAAGCCGAAAAGGAGAGTGCTGAGATGGAGGAGCTTAAAAAACTCATGGCGGCCCTGGTGGGTAGGGTCGAGGAGATCGAAAAGAACCAGAAAAAAGAGCACGAAGCCGGGGCAGTACAGGCGAACAAGGACATGATCGCAAAGATCCACCCGCATGCCGAGGCATGCAGGGCCTGCGCCGAAGCGATGCGCGCCGAGGGAATCGGCCTGCACGCAAAACGCGGCCACGTGGCCATCCTGCACAAGATCGCGGCCAGCATGGAAGCAGAAGCGGCGATGGGGAGAATCCCGTTCGAAGTGCCGAGCCACGTGTTTCACGATTACGATTATTTGAACGCGAACCGCGCGATAGAGGGTGACAGCGAAACGAAGAAGCTGATCGAGGGGCTCAAGTCCGAGATCGCCAATATCGGGACGAAGATGGCCGACCTCCAGGCGGCGGCCCTGAGGAACGCCGAGGGGCCGGCCAGAAAGACGATTACGCCGGAGATTACGGCCCTTTTGACCAAGACAGGGCTTCTGGCCGAGGCGGAAAAAGGTGAGCTGAAGGTCGAAGACGTGGACCGGACGTTAGAGGCGGCTGGGATCAAGGGACGGGTGGCGATCGAAGCGAAGCTGAAGATGATGGAAGGCGGACTTCTACCGTCGCGTAAGGCGGCGTAATAATGAATGGTGAAGAGTGAATAGTGAATAGTAAATAGAAAAATCGAGAAACAGTCACTAGTCACAAGCCACTAATCACTAATCACTAAAAAATAAGGGGGGAAAAGACGATGGCAGAGATAGTGGCAAAAGTAATGTCGCTGGAAGCATTGGCGAAAATGGGGATATCGGTCCACGGTGCGGCGGACTATCTGGGTACGGGCGCGATAGAGGTGCCCGTTTTCGAGCGGGAGATCATGGACGTCGTGAGAAGGACATCCATCGTACTGCCGAGGGTCCCGCAGCCTCCGGCAACGGGACATCCGCACAGGTATTTCGAGCAGACGGCGGTGGCGCAGGCCTCGGCGGTCGATCCCCGGAACTTGAGCGCAAACGCGACGGGCCCCACCAGAGTGGAGCGTCCGGCTTTCATCAAGGCCATAGTCGCGCAGAGTAACCTTTCGCTTTTCGACCGCGACGTGACCGAACAACAGGGCCAGTTTGCGAGCGTGGTGGCAAAGGATATCGACGATATCATATCCGCGATTGAGATCCTACGGGCTCAGATGTTCTGGAACGGGACCGACACGAGTCTGGCCGCGCCGACACAGTTGCAGTGGGTGGGGGCGCTCAACCAGATCTCGCAGCAGTTCACGATAGCGCCCGGAGCATCGATCATCGACGCGATAAAGACCGAGGTCGCCCTGATCGTTGCAAACCCGACCTACAAGGTACGGCCCACGGCGATCATCACGAACCCGTCTGCAGCCGACTACATCGACCAGGAAGCCAAGGCGGCCAAGATTGAGTTGAAGGACATGGTTATCGGCGCGGGCGTAACGGTTGAGAGCTTATCGACCCAGGCGGGAAGACTGCCCCTGATCGGGGATGCCTACGTGCCGATCGATACCGGCGCAAACTATGGGTTCGGCGCGCCGCCTGCCGGGAACAGGAATTATTACGTGGCGATCCTGACCGAGGAGCACATCGAGATCCCGGTTATTTCCGGGAAGGAATTCAACCCGAACCCGAGACTTTTCCAGTTGGGGTTGACTGGGAACCTCGCCGGGCAGTTCGTGGGAGTGAAGTTCGACGCCCTGGTGGTGAAGGGCGCGAGCTACGCGCACGCTATTGGCGTAATACAAAGACCGTAAGGACAAAAGTGTCTCACGAAGGGCACGAAGAAGACACGAAGGACGCGCGAAGGAAAGTAAAATGAAGAGCAAAAACGCAGGGGAGCGCGCGTCCTCACAAAAGATCGGACGCCGAACTTACACGGTTTGACGCCAGTAAGTACGTTAAACGCGAACCCGAACTGAGTGAGGGTTCCCCCTGCACCCGGCGAGATTCGGCCACGCCCGCGGCGTGCGAGACCGAGGAGCCGGCGAAGCGCTTAACCATAAAGATCTTCGTGTGAGCTTCGTGAATTCTTCGTGTTCTTCGTGACCAAAAAGGACTTGCATGCCTTCTGCTTACCTACAGCCGCAGGATTATACGACTTTCGGGGTGCCGAACGCCACGCCCGGACAGGTGATGCAGGCATCCGTCTTGATGGATGGGGCGGAGTGTTTGAGGCGTCCGGAAGGGCTTATCTACGTGCCGGACGGGGCCGGGCAGCCCTGTTATATGCAGGCGCTCAGCCCGGCTTTGAGTCTGGCGAGCGTGGGAGCGATATCGCCGGGGAGCAACGTGAGTGTGGTTGTAACCGGGCCGCTGTTGAACCTGCAGATCGGGGACGTGCTGATTTTGGACAGGATGAACGCGAGCGTGACCGAGGCCTGCGTTGTGAACGCTATTTCGGGAACGCTTCCGGGGCCTCTTACGGCAGGTTTACAGACGGTGATTTTCGCGCACGGGGCGGCTTGCACGATGGAATACGGGCTGGTCATAACCGAGCAGAAGATCATGCCGAAGGACCGGCCTCTTACTAGGTTGAGCCGGGTGCCTGCGGTGAACGTGATTGGCGGAACGGGCCGGTATGGGTATGGGCGAAGAGGCGATGCGGGGAATTACAACGTCGATGATTTTAATTTGCTCGCAGCGCTCAGTAAATTCGGGGGACCTCCCGCCTGGGAGATCTGGCAGCCGGCCAATTGCGGGATCGAGGTGGAGACGGGGCAGCTCTGGGTGCCGGCCGGGATAATGCTCGCCTACTACTCGGAGGTGAAGGTGCGCTATGTGGCGGGATTCACGTACGCGAATCTTCCGGGCGAAGTGAAGCTCGCGTGCAGTCTGGTGATCCAGAGCATGCAAATGAACCCGATGTACGGGAACGTGAAGAGCTTGAAGACGGGCGAGACGGCGATCGAGAACTTTTCCGCGACGAATATAAGCGAGGACGTGAAGCAGCTTTTGAGGCCGTGGATTGTGCAGGCGATGGGGTAGGAACGAAGGGGGAAGATTTCTCACGAAGAGCACGAAGTTCGTACGAAGGGCACAGAGGAAAGCGAAAGTGGGAAAAGGGATTCAAAAAACCTTCCGTTGGGAATGCGATCGCGCGCGCAGCGCGGCAGTTTTTTGCCCTTTGAGTGGGAATTTTCTTCTTTTAGCTTCCTGTCTACTTCGTGCGCTTCGTGACCAAAAGAGAGTTTTAAGAGCGTACTGACTAGAAAAGGAGACGGGAATGTTTGCTAAAAAGATTGGCGCGATGGTTCTGGTGCTGTGCGTTTTGATGATGTTGCCCATGATTGCCCTGGGGGCCCCCTTCCTGGTTTGCAGCCCGGAAACGGTAACCCTTGGAACGGGCCAGACGCTTACCTACAACGTGAGCGGCCTTCCTTCCGGCTTTTCGGCGACAAACATCCCGGCCTCGACCAATAAAAGCTATGGGTTCGAACTCGACCTGGCGACGTTGGCGGGGGGGGGCGTACACCGTAACGGCGACCGTGTGCCTGAACGATCCAGTGCAAGGACAGGTGTGCACCGGAGCAAGCGCCCCTTTCTCCTTCACGCGAATATCAGCGCCTCCGGTTCCGTCTTCCCTGGGGCTTTCCGCAACGCCGTAACGACCGTAACGGTGCAGAAAAAAGGGAAATAATGGCGGCGACGATTGCGAGCATAGGGGCCGGGACTTACGCGAACGAGACTCTGACCATCGGGCCGGCGACGCCTCCGAGCGCCGTCTTCAGGGCGGGGATCGAGATCGAGTGCAGCGCGTGGACGGACCCGACTTCGAGCGCTGTTGTAACCTTCGAATATTCGACCGATGGTGAGATATGGACACCCTGGTTTTCCGGGACCTTCTGGGGAGGAACACTCACTAAGCAAGGAGGCCCGCTGGCTAGTGCGATCATGAGCAGCGGCTTGCCGCCGGCGCCGTCCGTCGGCATCCAGGCGAAGATCGAAATAACCGGTTCTCTGGTAACGCAGGGGATCTCGCTTATGACAGGGATATAGATGAGCTGGGCTCGCACCACGACAGGCAATAACAGCGGCTCAACCGGCGAGATCGCGAGCTGCCAGCTCCAATCCGCTGCCACGATCGGCAGCCTGTTAGTTTGTTTTTTCGAGGGAACCTATCAGGGTTCGAGTACTCCTACCGGAGACGTATCCCTCTCCGACGGCGTCAATACCTGGGTAAAGGTTTTCGGGACCTGGGCTGAATGGTATGCGACCGGCAAGGACTGGTCGTATGTCGGCTGTTTCATGGCCATCAACACGAGCGCCACCCAGTTGACAGTCAGTGCCAGCTATTCCGGTTTCAACGTATCCATTACCGCGACAGTTTTATTCCTGGATGAGTTCACTGGAGAATCCGGGTCTGGAAGTTTTATCGACGGTTCCGGGTCGGTGCTGTGGAGCAAGGTCACCGCGACAGGGGTTCAAGCTGTGAACTCCGCTCAGATAACCACAACCGTGAACGGCGATCTCATCTGCTCCTTCTTTTACGACACCTATTACTATTCAGAGTATGCGTCCGCGATTGCCGCTGGCGGGAGCGCCACGCTGGCTCAAGGCAACGCCTCCAACCCGGGAGGAGCAGCCGGGACCGAATACCAGGTGCAGACAAGTTACGGAGCCATACAACCTACCTGGTCGCCTACTTTCAGCGGCAGTGCGGGAAGTTATGGCGATTATGTATGCGGCGCCACCGTGGCATTCAGGATAACGGGTGCCGGAGGAGCGGGATTTCTGCCTTATAGTCAAGTCCCATTGTTGGGGCCGATTTTAGCTCAATAAAGGAGGAAGACAGTGAGAGAGTATACGGTGCAGGGAACTATCTCGACCATATCATCGAGCCCGTGTTCGTTGGTGATGATCATGCCGGCTGCCGGCCAGACGATTGAAATCATCCGGGCATGGTGCAGCCAGTACGGGAGTTCGACGAGCGCGCAGCAGCGGATTCAGCTCGGGTTTAAGGCGAGTGTGTATCAGAGCACGATGACTTCGACCAGCCCGCAGACGACGAAATCGAGCGATCCAGCGTCGAAGATTTCGGGCGCTGCGACCATTGCGGCAGCCGCATCGGCCCTCGGTATTTCGACAGGAACGGAGGGCGGGGGAACATTCACGCCGGTTGTGACGGACGCTTTCAACGTTTTAAACGGATGGTTGTGGGTGCCGACCCCGAACGAAACGATCATGCTCAATTCGGCGAGCAACTTCTGCTTTACGATGTACCTGCCGACGGCGGCGGGAACGACGAGCAACTGGAATGCGGGCGTGACGTTTAGAGAACTTGGATAAGATCGAAGGCGAAGATTTCTCACGAAGAGCGCGAAGTTCACACGAAGGGCACGGAGAAAAATGATTGAGAAGCTGCCAAGATCTGTTCTTCCTTTTTCTGTCTCTCTGGGTGCTTCGTGTCTCCTTCGTGCTCTTCGTGACCGGAAAGGTTCTGAAAGGTTAGATGGGATACTTTTATAATCCGCCGCAGGTGACGGGGAGTGGTTGCCCTTGCGTGCCCGAGCCGCTTAGTCCGGCGATCGAGGCGACGGTATACGGAAGTTTGCCGCCGCTCGTCCATCCGGGGAGACAGGGGCCGGAATTGATGGAGATCGTCGATTCGTGGCGGGCTTGGGCGGATGCGCAGTATGCGGCGGCGCTGGACCAGGAGCCCAATCAGCTTTTCGGAAAGACTCCGACTCCGGTGGCGGGGATTACCGGGCAGAACCCGGTTTTCGGGCTGGCGGCGGGGTCTCCGGTTTTGCAGGCTGTGATGCAGGGATTGTGGCAGGCGGCGATTGATGGGGCACAGAGCGCCGGGAATGCCGAGAACTTGCCGGGCGAAAGATTCGGGAAGACTCCGACGAGTGTAGCCGCGCTTATTGGTCAGAACCCGGTTTTCGGGCTGGCAGCGGGGTCTCCGGTTTTGCAGGCTGTGATGCAGGGATTGTGGCAGGCGGCGATTGATGGGGCACAGAGTGCCGGGAATGCCGAGAACTTGCCGGGCGAGAGATTCGGGAAGGTGCCGACGGCAGTGAGCGCGATCACGGGACAAAACCCCGTTTTTGGGATGGCAGCGGGCTCGCCGGTTTTGCAGGCGATTATTCAGGGAGTGTGGCAGGCGGCGATGGATGCTGCGAATGCGGCGGTGCTGGACCAGGTACCGGACGCTCAGTTCGGAAAGACTCCGAGTCCGGTCTCTGCTATCTGGGCCGCGAACCCGCCTGCTGTTGCACCGGGAGTGCTTTCGGCGCAGTTGATCAATGCGATTTCGGCCTGGGCGGATGCGGACCTGAAGAATATTGAAACGTCGGCCTACAACCTGGGATACAGGGCGGAAATAATTGCCGATATTTTGCCGCTGTTTCCGTGGCTGCCTCAAGGGCCGCTGGGGGCGCTCCTGAATGTCGTGGTGCAATCGTGGCAGGCGACGGCGGACGCGCAAAACGCGGGCGTGAGCGAGAATTTGCCGGGCGAGAGGTTCGGGAAGGTGCCGACTCCGGTTACGGGAATTATCGGGCAGAATCCTGTTTTTGGGATGCCGCCAGGCGCGCCTGTTTTGCAGGCGATTATCCAGGGGATATGGCAGGCGGCGATGGATGCGGCGAACGCTGCCGCGCTGGACCAGGTACCGGACGCGCAGTTTGGAAAGACGCCGAGCGCGGTGAGCGCTATCTGGGCGGCGAACCCGCCACCGGTTATGCCGGGGGTACTTTCGGCACAATTGATCAACGCGATTTCGGCGTGGGGGGATGTAGATCTCAAGAATGTAGAATCAGCGGCGTACAACCTGGGATACAGGGCCGAAGTAATCGCCGACCTTCTTCCGATATTGGCTTGGATGCCGCAGGGGCCCCTGGGCGCGCTTCTGAATATTGTGGTGCAATCGTGGCAGGCGGCGGCGGACGCGCAGAACGCGGGAGTTTCGGAGAACCTGCCGGGCGAGAGGTTCGGGAAGGTGCCGACTCCGGTGACAAGTATCTGGGCCGCGAACCCGCCGACGGTTCCTCCAGGAGTGTTATCGGCGCAATCGATCAATGCGATAAATGCCTGGGCGGACGTGGATTTGCGCAACCTAGAATCGGAGTCCTATCCTCCGGGGTACAGACCGGAGACGATCGCCGATCTCCTGCAGTTGTTCTGGATGCCGCAGGGACCTCTTGGAGCATTAATTAATATCATTTCGCAATCGTGGCAGGCGGCGGCGGACGCGCAGAATGCGGGAGCTGCCGAGAACCTGCCGGGTGAGAGGTTCGGGAAAGTGCCGACGCCGGTGACGAGCATATGGGCTGCGAACCCGCCTTTAGTTGCGCCCGGGGTGCTTTCGGCACAGGTGATCAATGCGATAAATGCCTGGGCGGACGCAGACCTGAAAAACCTCGAATCGGTGGCCTACCAACTTGGATACAAGGCCGAGACGATCGCGGACCTGCTCTCCGTCTTCTGGATGCCTCAAGGACCTCGCGGGGCTTTGGCCAATATAATCTCTCAATCGTGGCAGGCGGCGGCGGATGCAGCGGCAAACGCAGTGATAATGGAAGCGGCCCTGGTGAGGGCCATTGCGGTCGGATCGTGGTTTTGGTCCGGAGGACAGCTATACATCCGTATAGGATCGGCAACTTTTGCGATAGGGAGTAATTCTGTGGAGATGGCAATTTTAACCGATGCGGTCCGAATGGCGCTTGCGAGTAAGTCGATGGGGTTCAGTTTGAAGCCGCTACCAGCGACGAAACTGATGCAAATGCTTCTGGGAACGAAAAGTATGAAATTCAGTATGAATTAAACATTTCTCACGAAGAGCACGAGGAAGTCACGAAGGGCACAGAGGGAAAACGAAAGTAGCTGATGGCGGATCTGGCGATTGTAAACGAGTTGAGCTCGGCGCAGGTGACGGTTTCCTTTTTCGACGAAAACGGGAATCCGATGACGCCGACGACGGTGGATTACCGGATCGACTGCATGACGACCGGGAGGGCGGTTCAGCCGTGGATAAGCGCGGGAGCGCCGGCCTCGGTCATGACGATCGTCGTGACTGCCAGCCAGAACGCGATAATAAACGAGGGGGACAGCTACGAGACCAAGTGTGTGACCGTGCGGGCGAATTTTTCGCTGCCGACGGAATTTACGAGCCAGTACTTGTATCAGGTGGAGAATTTGCCGGGAATTCCTTGAAAAAACGTGGACGAAGTGGACGTAGTGGACGAGGTGGACGACGTTAGATGAGCTTTTTATATGACCGCACGATCACTATAACGCGCGCGGCGCCCCAGACCGGGGCCGGGTTGCAGAGCTACGGCGGGGACGTCGAGGCGAGTGAGGTGATGATTTTGTCGGGGCAGGCGGCGGGGATACAGGCGAGGCGGCAGGGAATAGCGAATAAGCCGGGTTTGCCTTTGGACGTGCGAATGGGCGAATGGCGGATCTACTTCCGGATGGCGCCCGGGTTCGATGCGACTTTGATCCAGGATAGGGATTTCGTGACGGACGATCAGGGCAGAAGGTTCCAGGTAGTGACCGCTTATCCGAACCCGATGGGGTGGAGCTTGAGCTGCCAGCGGATGGAAGCGTAACGCGCAAGGCGCGAGGGAGCAGTGAGCAGTGCGTCCTCGCAAAAGATCGAACGCCTAGCTTGAAGCATCGCAGATGGGTCCGAGTGGACAACGCAGAGCCGAGCATAGTGAGGGCTCAGCAGTGAACAGGAAAAACAAGGAATAAAGAGATGGCGCACAATGTCAATTTCGATGTGAGCAATATGAGAAGGTGCGGATGTAAGGCGTGCGGATGTACCGAATTCGTGCAGGAATTCAAGCTTTTCGAAATACCGACGGTGTTGCGATGGGCGGCGAACGGGGATGACATCGTGACCATATCGCCCTATCCGGAGCCGGATATGTACCAGTGTAAAGGCTGTGGCGAGTTGCATACATTGAAAGAAATGACCAGGTTGCCTTCTTTCCGGGAGCTTGAGAAGGCGAAGGAAGAAGAGCCCGAGAACAAGGTGGCGTGATGGAACTTTTTGGAGTGCTGGTAATATTGTTCGTCATTGCTCTTTTTGCGGATGATTCTTCTCCGCGAACTCCGCGTCTCCGCGTGAGGAAATAAAGTGGCTGATTTAAGCGATGTCATGAACGTGCTGGCGCAAACGGTTGCGGGGGCGCTTTATCCGAGCGGGGCAGCGAGCAAGGCAAGCCCGAGCGTCGCGGGTCCCGTGGTGTCGATTTATCCGGGGTGGCCGGATGCGCAGCAGTTGGATATCGATCTGCCGAAGGGGATCGTGCACGTGAACGTCTATCCCTGGAAGCAGGATAGAAATACGACGCGGTACATGAAGACATGGCAAGACCAGGTGCTGCCGGCGCCGACGATTACGATGGCGGTGAACGGCGTGACGGTGACACTGGGCGGGACTGTGGGGGTTGGGCAGAACCTGGCGATATTGGCGAATGGATTGGCGTGGGTATACCAGACGGTGCAGGGCGATTCTTTGACGTCGGCCGCTGCTGCGCTGGCGGCCCTTATCAATCAAAATCTGCCGGGGACGTCGGCGAGTGGGGCGGTGATAACGCTGCCGGCGACGGCGAGGATTCTGGCGGCGCGGGTTGGCGGGTCGGGTACCGGGGCGATGGACATCCGAAACCAGGAACGGATCATGATGGTGGGGATCTGGGCTGGGAAGCCGGCGGCAAGGGACGCGGTGGCGAAAGTGATCGATCCGGCGATATCGGCCAACAGTTTTTTGGTGATGCCCGATTCGTTCGCGGCCCGGATCATCTATCACGGGAGTTTATTTAACGATTCCGAGCAGAAGATGGGGATTTACAGGCGTGATCTATTGTATTCGGTCGATTACGCGACGACGATTACAACGCAGACATGGGAGGTTGTGGTTGTGGAACTGGATATCACGCCGAATATGGGCGGAGCGGGGAATACGCCGGGAGTGACGGTTTATGAATAAAGGACAGGTCACGAAGAACACGAAGGAGTCACGAAGGACACGGAAAAAGAGAAAAATAATGGAAAAGAGTGGCAAGGTCTTTTACCTGAATGGTTTTCTCAGTGAGTTTCGTGACTCCTTCGTGATCTTCGTGAGAGAGAAAGGGTTTGCATTATGAGCACATACATTGTGACGAATCCGTTTACGTCGGTTTCGGGGGCGCATCAACCGGGGGCCGTGATTATGAACGCGGTCGAAATTGCGACTATCTTGAGCGCGGACGATGCGACCTTTATGGTTCACGGCGCCGATCCGAGCCCGACGCTTAACGTTTTGACCTTTGTGGGGATGATGGGGTGAAACGAGTGAACAGTGAGTAGTGAGCAGTGAACAGTGAACAGACTGCTCACTGCTCACTCTGATCAAGGAGGAGTTTATGCCTGTTGTGCAGCAAGGAGCGATCAATCTGACGGCACTCATCGTGCCCGATGTGTACGTGCAGATCATTCCGCCATCCAATTATTTGATTAACGGATTGCCGACAAATATTTTGGGCGTGGTGGGAACGGCGACCTGGGGGCCGGTCAACTCGCCGACAATCATCGGCGGCCCGAGCATGGGTCCCTATTCGCAGATGTTCGGTCCAGTCATGCCCCGTACGTATGATATGGGTACGGCGGTTGCTGCGGCGATCCTTCAGGGTGCGAGTAATTTCCGCTGCGTACGTGTAACGGACGGTACGGACATTGCCTCGAACACCACAATGCAATCGAATTGCCTGACCATAACGTCGAAATATAGCGGCAGCCTCGGAAACAGCCAGCAATTCTCAATTGCGGTCGGTTCGGCTGCAAATTCGTGGCGGGCGACCGTGAGCATGCCGGGAGTCACGCCGGAGGTATTCGACAATCTGGCGGTGGGGCTAAGCGGAAACGCCGCATGGGTCGCGATCGCAAGCGCCATAAACACAGGCGTGA
>Ga0187867_10002347_pt1 | contig 15789 bp, 15 predicted proteins | sample June2016WEW_13_1_FD_132976 | JGI IMG/M metagenome (GOLD analysis project Ga0187867, IMG submission 132976) | Peatland microbial communities from SPRUCE experiment site at the Marcell Experimental Forest, Minnesota, USA - June2016WEW_13_10 | ecosystem: Environmental > Terrestrial > Soil >...
GCCCCCTTTCAAACCGTGCGTGCCGTTTTCCGGCACACGGCTTACCGATGATCTTCTGGGTGGGGCTTGCGCCGGGTAGCGCACAATGCTGCGCAACTTAAACAAACCCATCCCACATAGCTGGGCGCTGGAGAGGAACTGCTTACCTCCTGACAAGCACGATCAAAGTAAGGCTCCTCCCCTCCAGCGCGTTATCTTGCACGCCTTCGTTGGTACTATGAGCCTCTCGGACTCCCTCCCGGCTCCGCGCACTTTCGGCCATCCGGCCTTATGTGCCCGGTCTTTGCCTGACGAGCTGCCGGGGAGGGCCTCTCCTGTTCCGCGTTGTTCTTTTCCCGACGTGCCGCCGGGCCCCGAGGGCACCCCGACCCCGAGGAGGTCCAGCATCCGATCCGGCCCTGGGTGCTGTCTGTTGCCTTCGCTGTGACAGGAAAAGCTCGGCCCTCCCAAACACCTTTCGGCTGATTCTGTGACGAGGCTTTTGCGTTCACTGATTTGTTGCGGCCCACCGGTTTGCTCCCCTCACTTTCATAGGGCTTTTGACACGGTTGGATTTCTCCCCCCGGGTGGAGTCTGCTTACGGGCGCTCCGGCGCTTACCCGGTCAGGACTTGCACCTGCTAGAACAACGCGTGCTTTCAGGACGCACCCCGATGTGAGGATAGCACGGCGGCGTAGCGGATTCGGCTTACCGACCAGCCTTGGGCGTTTGTTTTCTTGGGGGTAGGGTGGCGCTGGGATGTGTTATCGCTCAGGCAGTCACGGGGCGACCGCGCCACAATTTGAGCTATTGGCTCACCAGGTTGCTCATGAACCGGCGATCTTTGGGCCCCCGCATGGTACACGATGCAGGATTGGTTGGGATGCTCGCCGCAGTCCGAGATCAGCGCGTAGGTCACGCGGCGCGGGACCGACCATGCTGCCTGGCTTTCCCCGTACCTCGTAGGACACATAGGCGGCTTGGCCGTCCCGGAATGGCAGCGGGCCGCCGCCCTCGATCCGGTACGCCGCCGCCTCGCCGGACAACTGCTCGATCGCCGGCAGAACCACACGGTACGGCACCTTATCGTTAAACCAGGCGGCGACGATTTCCGGCGATCCGTAGCGCACCTCCATGGGGAGCCTTCCCTTGACGTGCCGCTTGTGCGTCTTCAGCGCGCCGCAAATTCCGGCATAGCCACGCTCAGCCGCTCGATCCACACGCCGCCGAAGATACGCGCCACCAGCAAAAGGCCGCGGCGGCTTGCGGCGTCAGGAGTCGGAACGCTGGCCGCGCGGCCATGGCCCGTTGGATGAATTCTCGAATTCTGTGGCCCAAGCCAGACGCAGTGGCTTCGGCCGGCTTGTGCCGCACGATGCCTTCGACGCGGCGACGCAGCTCCGGGGAGGGCGTATATAAAGGTCCAGCGGAGCGCACGCCGCTCAGAAAGCGGCGCTGATTTTCAACGGCCGCCTGGCAGCCCGCGCAGGCGCGCAGATGTTCCACGAACTCGCCCAGTTCCTCTTCGCACGGCTTCATAGGTTACCTGCCCCGTTTGCCCAGGCGCGACATCACCGTCCAGGGCGTGCAGATCGTCGCTGGATTTCGCATGCGTAACAGCGTTCTGTTCCTGCTCGCCGTCGATGTCCACGAATTGCGGGCCGCTGTGTGCGTGCCGCACCTGATTCAACCAGATGTTCCGCATGATGGTGTAGAATCAACTCTTCAAGTTGCTCTCCGGCGTCAGTTGGTCGAAGGACCGCACGGCGCGCAAATACGTTTCCTGTACCAGATCTTCCGCTTCGGCTTGGTTTTGAGAGAGGCTCATCGCATATCCGTAGCGACCGGTCAGGTGCGCACGGGCTGCCTGGCCGATGGCGTTGCCCTGTTCAAGCGGGAGCATTTTCCCATCCGCTCAGGCTTCCCAGTACCCGGCCGGCGCATCATTAGTGACGATTGGTACGTACTCTACCACCCTCCGGTGGCCGGCCTCCCTGGTCCGCCTCGCGCGGACCAAGGCAAAGGCGCGGCGTGGGCTACGCCGCAGGCTGGGGTTGGTAGCGCGCTACACGAATCGTCTTCTCGCGGCTACGCATGCAGGCGATGTCGTAGGAATTCTGCATTCTCATGAGGGTATCCATATCCACCCCGAATGCCTTCTCGAAGCGCAGCGCCATTTCGCCAGAGAGATCCGCCTTGGCGTTTAAGAGACTGGAAAGGGTTGGGCGGGATACGCGAAGAACCCTGGCTGCCTCGGTCACGGAAAGTCCGTAGGCCTCAATAATCTCAGTCCGCAGAAAGCGGCCAGGATGAACGGGGTTTAGCATCCGCATGGTTCTCTCCTCAATGATAGTCTTCATAATCGATGTCCAATATCTCGTCGTCCTCGATCCGGAAGGTAAGGCGCCAATTGCGAGTGACATGCAGGCTCCAGACTCCCTTCCGATCTCCGGCAAGCGGGTGCGCTTTCCAGAGGGGAAAGGTGCGCAGTTTTTCCGGATCCTGCATGTCCTGCAGAAAAGTCAGCATAGCCCGGAGCTTGTCCACGGCATCGGGAGGCAGACCCTTCGCGCTGTCCTCCAGGTAGAGCCGTTTCAGACCCTTGTGGACGAAGTTTCTAATTTTCACCGGTTTATACTGTAGCCCGTTGCCTTACGCCTGTCAACCGGGCCCTGGCGCCTTTGGCAGCGGGGGAGCTTCAGTAGTGGTTCCGGTTCTGGGGGGCAACGCATGGGAATACCCGGTTACCGTGGAAGGTTATCGGGGCGATGCCGGCCAGGATAAGGATCCATACGTGAATGCGGTGAGTCCGGGTTACTCGCAACCATGGGCATTCCGAGTGGTGGAGGGGCGCGATTTCGACATGCGCGACACGGCGGGTGTGCATCATGAGGGCTCCCAATTGTGGGGATCGCGTTGGTGGCTTGTGCGGCGGCGTGTGTGCCGGCGTTGCGGGCTACGCGCATCGATCCGACGACGGCACTACGCTACGAGTGAGCGTGGGGGCAGGACCACCCGTTTGGCACGCCCGCGTAGCGTCGGCGGCATAAGCGCTTTCCGCCATCGCGACATCCTTGGCTGCAAGTCTCAGAACTTGGAAGCGTTCGCCGGGCGGATCGAGTTGGTCTGCTCGGCTCGTCGGTGCGTATCTCCGCGGAGAATTCTCAGCAGGCCCATGGGCTGGTGGTTGGTTGCGGTGCGCGATTGTATGATGGTTCAGGAATCTGAAATGTCCCCAAACGCGCTCGACTGCATTACCATCCAGGGATTCAAGAGCATAGCCTCAGTGGAACTGGAACTCGGGCCGATTAACGTGGTGATCGGTCCGAACGGTTCAGGGAAGTCGAATTTTATCGGATTCTTTGCGTTTTTACATGCCATCCGAGAGGGCCGGCTCAGGGAGTATGTGGGGGCAGCCGGCGGCGCTGAGAGGGTGCTTCACTTCGGCTCAAAAACCACGAACGAAGTATTCGTGCATGTCTCCTTCGCCAACAAAACTTGTCAGTACAAACTTGGCCTCCGTCCGAGCGGGGATGACGGCCTCTTCCCGTCGGGCGAGATCGTTTACCCGAGTGATGGCGGCGAAGGGGGCGAGGGTCTTGCGGAATGGCAACTAGGCCGCGAGGCCGGCATTAGCAACGGCCGCTCCGAACGCTTCCCGATGGCTGCCAAGTGCGTGCGCCACTATCTTGGAAGCTGGCGGCCCTACCACCTGCACGACACCAGCGCGTCATCGCCAATGCGCAAGACCGCAAAGGTGGATGACAACGAATTCCTGCGGGCGGACGGGTCGAACCTGGCTTCGTTCCTTTATTTCCTCAGGGAAAAGCACATCGACTCGTACAGTCTGATTCAACGTGCCGTGCAGCGGGTGACGCCATTCTTCGACGATTTCCGGCTGCAACCGCTGCGGCTCAAACCGGACGACATCAAGCTGGAATGGCGTCACAAGAGTTCGGACCAATATTTCGATGCCTCGTCGCTCTCGGACGGCACGCTCCGCTTCATTGCATTGACGACACTGTTCCTTCAGCCCGAGCAGTACCGCCCTTCGGTGATTCTGGTGGATGAGCCCGAGCTAGGGCTGCACCCATTCGCTATCGAGATGCTGGCTTCCTTGATTCGGCAAGCCTCGGTAAATACGCAGGTGATCGTGGCGACGCAGTCGTCTTTGCTGCTGGACCACTTCGCCCCGGAGGACGTTCTGGTTGCGAACCGGGTTGAAGGAGGCACTCAACTCACTCGTTTGAAGTCAGAGCAGTTAGCCGCATGGCTCGAAGACTACAGCCTTGGCCAACTCTGGGAAAAGAACGAATTCGGGGGGAGGCCGGTTCCGGACTGAGCGATGCCGCGCCTGCTTATCCATGTCGAGGGCCAGACGGAAGAGGGCTTCGTCAACGAGGTGCTGCGCGATCACCTGGTGGCGAAGGGCTACCACGCCGTCGAAGCGCGGACGTTGGGCAATGCGCGACTTCGGCAACGACGCGGCGGAATTCGCGCGTGGTCCGCGGTCAAGATGGACATCGCTCGGCACCTCAAGCAGGACCCGGGCTGTGTTGCGACCACCCTAGTCGATTACTACGGTCTGCCGCAGGCGGAAGGCAGGGCGTGGCCTGGGCGCGCAAAGGCCGCGACTTTGCCGGCGGCAGAGAAGGCGCGGTGCGTGGAGGACGCTGTCCTGGCCGATCTGACCGCCGCGATGGGCAGCCGGTTCGACGCCAGGCGATTCATCCCGTTCGTGGTGATGCATGAATTCGAAGGGCTGCTGTTCAGCGACTGTGCCGCCTTCAGCCGCGGCATTGGCCGGCCCGATTTGGAGTCCGGTTTTCAGGAGATCCGGGACCAGTTCTCCACGCCGGAAGACATCGACGATTCGCCGGTTACAGCGCCCTCGAAGCGTGTGGAGGCTCTTGTGCCTGGGTACGAGAAGCCGCTGCTTGGAGCGCTCGCCATACTGGAAATCGGGCTGGCCCGTATCCGGGCCGAGTGTCCCCATTTCCATGGCTGGCTGACACGGCTTGAGGCCCGCTAATGGCGCCACTCGGGTTAGTCATGGAACAACTCGCCACCAGGGAAAACTTCGATGAGCGCGCCGACCTGGCGGCGAACCCCGATGTCGCGGCGGCCGTACAACGCGGCGATTTGGCATCTGGGCGCAGGCACTTTCAAGTGTACAGCTATAAAGAAGGGCGCCGGCTGCGCATGTCCGCCGGCGGGTCTTTCGCAGCCGCAAAGAAGAACAAGCTCGCGCGCGTGCGCCCGTTGCTCCGCAGCGATATGCCATACGCCGACGGCCACGGCTGCCTGGACTTTCTGACGCCCGAGCTTCGCGAGCGGTTCGCGATTATCGACAGCGATGCGGTCTCGGTCAATGAGTATGACGGCTACGCCCTGGCGCTCATCGAAAAGCACCGCGATGGATTGATCCTCGACTGCGGCGCCGGGCAGCGTCCGGTCTATTACCAGAACGTGGCGACAACTCATTCGACGCAGTGCTTTCGCTCGCGGTGCTCGAGCACGTCAAAGATCCGTTCGCTTGCGCTCGAGAAATCGTCCGCGTCCTGAAGCCTGGCGGCGACCTGATGTGCTGCGTCCCATTTCTGCAACCGATGCACGGCTATCCGAACCACTACTACAACATGACGGAGCAGGGTCTTAAGAATCTGTTCCCGCAAGTCCAGGTCGACCGGCATGAAGTGTATGGCAGCGTGCTCCCGATCTGGTCGTTGACCTGGATCGTCAGGAGCTGGGCGGAGGGGTTGACAGGGCGTGCCAAGCAGGAATTCCTGGATCTTAAGGTGTCGGAGCTTTTGGATTCGGGCGACAAGTACCTGGGCCGCTCCTTTGTAACGGAACTATCGTCAGAAAAGAATTTTGAGTTGGCGAGTGCGACCGTCCTGTTCGGCCACAAAGCGGATCAGCCTGCGGCGGGCGATTCCAAGAGTTAGAAAGCCGGGAACTCTAGGGCACCCGGGAGGTGGCGCAGACGATCGTAGTTTGTCGTCTGCGCACCGTGCTCGAACTCGGCAGGCCACAAAAAACGATGGCCTGCCCCACAGCTAACTAACGAATCTGCTGTACAGTTATTTCTTGGACACTGCTCTAGGCCGCGCTGGCGCACTCAGCATCGCTCTCTACGGCAAACGTCCGGATCAACTTGCGCTGATAGGTCATTTGCAGGGCGCGTGTAGCCACGTCCCAGGCGGTCAGGCTTCCTAACGGCGTACACTTCGCCGCGAATTGGCGCAAGACATCGTCCACCGTCGAATTGCCGTCGCATAACTCGAGGAACTCGGCGGTGAGCGGCGATATGGCGATCACCTCGATTTCGTCCTCGGAAACCCGGCGGGTGGCCGTGATCGCCGGGCGGTGGATCGACTCGTCCGGCGGTTGGCGCTCGCGAAGCAATTCCACGACGCGGGTTGCGTCGGAATCGAGGTGCAGGACGTAGACATGCGGATTCAGTCCCAGCCGCATATCGCTCTCGAGAACTTTCAGAGTGGCCGGAGGAGCCTCGCCGGTTTCCTCGCGCAGGACTCGCAGGAGGGCTTCCTCGAACTCCAGGAGAACGGCTTCGAACTCGCCGCGCGCCTGCTCCGGGCGGCTGCGCAGAAACCGGACGAAATCGCGGTCGAAATCCCACGTCGCGTAGTACCGGCGCATTTCGCAGCCGCGCCGGTGCGCAACCAGGTCCCTGCTCCAGGCGCGCCATTCGTCAAAGAGGGTCAACAAGTCTCCGCAGCGATCCTGCCAGGCCACCAGCATCCAGCGAAAACGGCAGGTCGTGCGGAGGATGAATTCGCGGAGTTCCTGCAAGTAGCGCCGGTCCAGATGCGGGGTCGGAATGGCGTAGAAATTCGGGAAGACCTCAGGATAAGCGCTAATCAACTGGCGCTCCGCGTCGCCTTGCACCCAGCCGGAATGGGACATATCCGTGTAGATATCCTCGAGCACCAGCCGGTCGCGGTATTTCGACTCCAGCGGCGTCCCCGCCAGCGGCGCCAGCAGATGGAGCTGGGTGACCGTCTCCGGTTCGCGCAGGGCTTCGGCAAGGAATCCGACAGTGGCCCTGACGTCGTCTATGGTTTCCTCCGGAAAGCCCATGATCGTGGAAACGGTGGTGCGCATCCCATGGCGCGTGGTGAGTACGGTGTTGGTGCGAGCCTCGTCCAGATCGAGGCGTTTATCGATGATCTTCTGTATCCGCGGCGATCCGGACTCGATGCCGAAAAAGATGGAGCAGCAACCGGCGCGCGCCATGAGATCGATCAACTCCGGATCCACGCAGTCGGTGCGGGCGCTGCAACCCCAGCGATAACCGCGGCCGCTCTCGATCATGGCCTCGCAGAATGCCACTACGCGGCGGCGGTCGACGGTGAACATGTCGTGCATCAGGTCGAAATACTCGGGCGCATAGCGGGCTGCCAGGATATCCATCTGTTCGATCAATTTGGCGGGAGACTTCAGGCGGAAACTGCGGCGGAAGAAATCGTTGGTGGAGCAGAAGGTGCAGCCGAACGGGCATCCTCTTCCCAGTTCCAGCGGCAGGCCGCGGGTGGGACAGACCCCCGGATAGAGGTGAAAAGCCGGGAGCGGCAGGGAATCCAGATCGGCGGGCATGGGCGCGTCGGGATTGCGGCGGGCCTCTCCGGCGCTGCGATACGTGATCCCGGGCACTGTCTCCGGCGAAAGGCCGCCGGCCAGCCGCATGGCAAACTCCGGGAGGCTGCGATCCGCCTCGCCGCGCAGGATGAAATCCACGAACGGAAAATGCCGCAGGGTGGGCAGATCCACCACGGAAGCCTGCGGGCCGCCGAAGAGAGTCACGGCATGCGGGCGCAGTTCTTTCAAGCGCTGGGCGGTCTGGAGGGTAACGGGGTAGCTGTTGCAGATGGTCGAAAAGCCGAACAAATCCGCATCCAGCGACGCCAGCCGCTCGGCGGCATAGTGGCTAAAGGAAGACTGGCGCCGGCGCGCGCAGTGAATGTACTCGACGTACCACGCATTGGAATCGACAATGAGCGGCACAATCCCGATTTCTTCCAGGACTGCCGCGAGCGCCAAGACGCCGAGCGGTACGTCGGCGGACGTCTCGCGAACGCCCTCGTTCTCGAACTGTACCGGATCTTCGAAATCCGTAGCGGTTGGTATGCTGACCAGGCAAACCTTCAGAGAAGCCTGGGTCATTTCCGCGGGGCGCGGGGCGCGTTGGGCTTTTCGCAGATCACATTGTCCTTAAGGCTCAGACGCAGAGCGCTTACCGCCATTTTCAAGGTCTTGGAGATGAGGTCCGCCTCTTCCGGTGTCAGGTCCCGTTGGAGTTGGAAGCTGATTCCGTATTTCTTGCCTTCCTTGCAGGGATCGTCAGTTGCCATATGGCGCGACTCCTTTCGTTCTAGCAACTGTACCGCAAAACGGGCAGTCCGGGTAAGTTTATTTGTGGTGTGCGACAGAAAAGAGCCGCGCTCGCACTTGATGGCGGTGGTATTCAACCGCCGCGCAGGCTGCCAGCCGGCCCCACATGTTTATTTGGCTGGCAGCGAGCTCATCCAGATGGAGGCCGAGTTTTCGGCGAGATTGAGAAAGATACGATTGGAAGTTACGGCGAAACTCCTTACAGGCTGTGAGACGCTCATCGACGACAGCCGGGAGTTGTGCAAATGCTGTATCGGCCGGAGCGGCCCGGCCGGAGCTCCGATGACGGGGTTAAACGCCCGGCTCCAGATACAGCGGTAGCCGTCCGCGTTCGAATAGAAATACAGGCTCTTGCCGTTAGACGACCAGTGCGGTTTGTCGGACCAACCCTTGCGTGGATCCACTTGCCGCCAGCCGCCGGCCTGGCCAAAGGGCGCGACATAGATGATGCGTTCCTGGCCAGGAGCGCGGGCGGAGAAGGCGATCCATTGCTCATCCGGGGAGCATTCGGCCTCGTCCAGCAGCAGTCCTTGTTTGGATAGCACGGTGGTGGCCGCGCCAGTCGAAAGGTCAATGCGCTGGATCTGGCCGCCCGTGGAGACTAAGACTGCCTTCCCGTCCGGCAGCCAGGCGCTTAGGTAGCCACATCCCGGACAGAGGCGGCGGGTTTCCCGCGTGCGCCGATCCATGACGTAGACGGAAATACCCTGGCTCTCCAGGACACTGTAGGCGATCCTGTCTCCCGGAGCGCTCAGCAGGGGATTCGATTTGGTGCCAGGCGTGTCGGTCATGGGGGTCTCTTTTCCGGACTGGAGATTGCGAAGCCAGACCTGGCGCACGCCCGTTTCCGAAGAAGTCCGGGTGAAAGCGAGCCACTGCTGGTCGTGAGAAACGTTGGGGAACGCGTCGAAGTCGGCGGTATCGGTGACGCGCGCGAGATTTCGCTCAGACGGGGGTCCTCCAATCGCCAGGGACCAGATACGCAGACTGCCGCGCTGATCCTGGAAGACGAGTGTTCCGTTGGAGGCAATCCAGGGAGCGGTTTCAAACCCGGTGCCGAAGGTCAGACGCCGCGCTTCGCCGGGCCGCGCCAGGTGCCCGGGTTGCAGATGCGCCCGCCAAAGGTTGACATTAGCTTTTTGGGCGGCGGAGAAAACCAGGGAGTCGCCGTACCAACAAGCCGCGTAGGCGTGCACTTCCAGGCCCTGAGCGCGAAACCGTTTCAGCGCGCCGGTATTCACGGGGTTAGACCCATCGAGCGAAGCAGCCCACCATTCGGCGTCTTCGTCCGGCGGAAGATTGGGGTCGGGGGAGGCCTGCAGCAGAAGGTGCTGCGAATCCGGCGCCCACACGGGATAGCGCGCATCGGCAAGCTGCGGGCAGAGCTGCCGGGGCGTGCCGCCGGACGCCGGCATGACATAGCTCCTGGCAGACGGCTGGCGCGCATGGACTTCGCCGATCCAGTACGCCAGGTACTTGCCGTCGGGCGAGAATCGCGGGTCCTGTCCCCGCGGCGCCAGCAGGCGCGGCTCGCCGCCAAATGCCGAGACGGCGTAGATTCCACCTCCATCCTTCTCCGAGCGGAAAGCGATTTGACTGCCATCCGGAGAAAAGGCCGGGTTGGATTCGTCGTAGGGACTATGAGTCAGTTGCAGAGAGGCGCCGTCCGGCATCTGCCGGATCCAGATGTCCATTTTCCCCGTATGCGCCTGATCGGACGCGTAGGCCAGCAGTTTACCGTCGCCGGAAAGAGTCGGATCTCCACTGAGGGTATCGTCGCTGGTTACGCGCACGAGTTGGAGCGGCCCCGGGTTATCGGACCCGCTGCGCATTCTGAGCCAGTAGAATGCGGCCGCCAGCAGGACCACGATAGCCGCTACGGACCAGACCAGCCGTGAGGACCGCCGCGACGACCAGGGCTTGCTTTCGACCACCTGCTCCAGTGCGAGCGCCATGGCGCCCGCGGACCGGAAGCGTTTTGCCGGATCGGGATCGGTCGCCTTTTCGACCACGGCGATGAATGCTTCCGGCAGATCCGGGCGGGCATCCAGCAGGTGATTGCGGCGTCCGGCCGCGTGCGCTTGCTGAAACTCGGCGGCGTTGGCTGCCGAGACCGGGTATGCGAGCGTTACCAGATGATAGAGAAGCACGCCGGCGGCATAAAGATCGGTTGACGGTGAGGCGGGCGCTCCCCGAAACAATTCCGGCGCCATATAGGGCAGGGTGCCGGCGGCTTCCCCGCTGGCGTTGTCCGGATCGATTTCCTGCCCCAGCCCGAAATCCACGAGAACGATGCGGCCATCCGCCTGCCGCATCACATTGCCGGCCTTGATATCGCGGTGTACCAGGCCCTTGCCATGCACAAACGCCAGCCCGCGACACACTTGCAGGCACATCAAAGAGGCGTGCGCCGGATCAAGCCGGCCCCTTTCCCTGGCAAACGTTTCCAGCGTCTGACCCTGAATCAACTCTAACGAGAGCGCCGCGCCGTCCGCGTTTTCTTCATAGCCATGCACGGCGACGAGGTTAGGGTGCTGCAGTTTGGCGAGTGTTTTGCCTTCCCGAATGGCTTCGGGGCCATCCAGAATCTTCAGGGCAACATCGCGATCCAGCCGGTCGCGCGCGTGATAGACATCGCCGAACGCGCCGTGGCCGAGTTTCTCCACGATCTGAAATTGTCCCCACCGGTCTCCCGGCTCCAGCGCTTTGGGGCGGGATGGCGAAGGCGTCAGCGGGGCTGTTTGGTCCGCAATTCTCCAGCGTGAACTCAACCACGCGATGGTTTCGATCAGGGACCGTTTGGACACTGCGGCGAATCGATTATACCGGCGGTGTATGCGCTAGCGCAAGCAGTTGCCCGACAGGGATGCACGACGAGTAAGTGGATACCCCCGCGATTCATCAATGCTCACGCACGCGTGGGGCCGACCTCCAGGAGCCGCTGTTTCGCGCAACGGAATCGGCCATATCGCAGTACGAGCAGGCCGACGTGGACGTCGGCCGCAGGACTGGAGTCCCGCCCCACGAAAGCAAACAACGATCGTCTGCGCCACGAATCGACGATTACTTCGACGCGTTGGAAAGCAGCGCGGCGCGCGCGATTTCGGCGGCGAGCCCGGAGATCGTAGGCACTTCGAAGAGTTGGCGCGGAGTGAGCGTCACACCGAAGGCCTGGCGCACACGGTCGATCACCAGCGCACCCAGGATAGGGTTGCCTCCGGCGTGAAAGACGTTGTGGTCGTTGGAGGCGCCCTCGACTTGCAGCAGCGACGCCATGATGTGGGCCAGCCGCGCCTCCACGGCTGCGCCGGCGAGCGAATCGAGTTCCCGCGGCGGCGCAGGCAGCGCGGCGCGATCCACTTTGCCATGGGGCGTGAGCGGCAACTCGGCCAGGGTCACGATGGCGGATGGCAGCATGTATTCCGGCAGGCGCTCGCGCAGCCAACTCAGGAGCGCGGCTGGGGATGGGTCGGCGTCCGCCGCGGGCACCACGTAGGCCACCAAACTCCGGCCGGCGGCCGCATCTTCGCGGGCGATCGCTACGCTGTTTTCGACTGCCGGATGCGCGCTGAGCGCGCTTTCGATTTCGGCGGGCTCCACGCGGAAGCCGCGGATCGAGATCTGATCGTCCATGCGGCCGATGAATTCGATTTGGCCGTCGGAGTAACGGCGCACCAGGTCTCCGGTCCGGTACAGCCGCGCTTGGGGGTCGGAGGAGGAAGGGTCGGGGACGAATTTACGCGCGGTCAACGCGGGCTGGTTCACATAGCCGCGCGCGAGGCCCGCCCCGCCGAGGCAGAGTTCGCCGGCTTGACCGTTGCGCACCGGTTGCATGGACTCGTCGAGAACCGCGACATGCACGTTATCGATGGGACGTCCGATAGGCGGACGCTCCAGGGGGTTCGATTGCGGCGGCACAGGTCCGGAAGTTGCTACCACGGCAGCCTCGGTCGGGCCGTAGTTGTTGACCAGCGTGAAGGGCAGGCCGGCGGGCGGATAATGCCGCAGGACGTCGCCGCCCGTCAGCAGCGTGCGCAGGGCGGTGTTGCCGGGCCATTCGAGCGCGATCAACTGTTCGGCGAGGGCCGTAGGCGCGAAGGCGATGGTGATGTATTCGTCGACCAGCCAGTCGCGCAGGGGCCGGGCCGCGCGTCTGACGGCGGCGTCCGGAAAGTGCAGATTGGCGCCGGCGGTGAGATAGGGCCAGATCTCCCAGACGGCGGCGTCGAAGCTGGGCGCGGCAATCTGGCTGGCGTTATCGGCCGCGGTCACATGGAAGGTGCGCTGGTGCCAGCGGACCAGGTTCAACAGGCTGGCGTGGGTGATCTCGACTCCGAGGGGACGGCCCGTGGACCCCGACGTATAGCCGATATACGCCAGGTTGTTTGGCCCGGGCGCGGGGAGTGGATCCATGGGCTTGCTGAACAAGAGCGGAGCCTCATCCAGCGGGATTACTTTCCAACTGCCCTTGGGCAGGCGGCCGGCGAGGCCGCGCTCGGCCAGGACGAACGGCGCCTGCACGTCGCGCAACACGAATTCGAGGCGTTCGGCGGGATCGTCCGGATCGAGCGGGACGTAGCCGGCGCCGGCTTTCAGAACCGAAAGTGCGGCCAAGACGCCGGCAGGCGTGCGCTTGGCAAAGACAGCGATGGGAACGTCGGGGCCCGCGCCCAGCAATTGCAGCCCTTGGGCCAGGCCCGCGGAGCGCTCGTTGAGTTGGCCGTAGCTCAAACGGAAGGAACTGGCGGCCAGCGCCAGGGCTTCACGCGGCTGCGCGGCGATCATGCCGGCGATCGAGGAATCTTGCGAGTCCGAGGTGCGCGCTTCAGTCAGCATATTTGGTCCGTTGCTCAGGATTCTAGCATCGCCGGCATAGGGCAGACGAGGCTGAGCGGGTCTAGCGGCGGTACCAGGGGGTCTAAGGGACCGCTTGCTTCGGCGCGCTGGGTGCGCGACACAAAAGTGGAGATCCCCGCAACTCGGCTTGCGCCGACGGATTGCAGCACCCTCAGTTTAGAACGGGCCATACGGAAGTTGGTTTTAGGCTGTCGATAGTGTATCGAGCGCCCCTTAGACAGTCGGCAGAGGTTTAGTTTAGCCGTATTTACCTCGTTTCGCGCATGTAAGAAAGAGCGGCGAAAACGTCGCTCTCCGGGACGAGATTCCATTTGAAGAGTTAAAGGAGCATCACCATGACGAAACGAAACAGTTTTTTTCCGCTCGGCGGGACGATCGCGCTTGGCGCGATGCTGGCCCTGGCCGGATCGGCCCATGCGCAAACCGACATCTTGAGCGCAACGGCCAGTTCCAATCTCACCTCCATCACGATCAAAGGCACGGGGCTACTGCCACCCACCGGGAAGCCGACGGTCTCTTTGGGGAGCTATGCACTCGCCGTTGGCAGCAATTTCACCAACGTTCAAATCGTTGCGGCCTTGCCTGCAAGTTTGAAGGCCGGCACCTACAACCTCGAGGTGAGCGCGAATGGCGTGGCGAACTTCGACGTGACGATCGGATCGGAGGGTCCGGCAGGTCCGGCAGGTCCGGCTGGCCCCGCGGGTCCGCAGGGTGCTCCAGGAACTTCGATGAGTTTGCCATTCCTCGGTAGCATAGCTTCCCCCGAGGGCGCTGTCTTCACCATCGTCAACACGGCAGGGGCGGGAGTGGACGTCCTCGGCGGCGTTACAGGAGGGGTTGGGCAGGCAGCGATAGGCACGTTGGGCGGAGGCGGATCAGGCGCGACTACCGGCGGCCCAGGCTTCTTTGGCACCGGCGGTACTGGCAGCAGTCAAGGCGGCGACGGCATCGACGCATTCGGAGGCGGAGTGTCTGGCGCGGCGGAAGGCGTCGGCGGCTATGGCGTCTTCGCAACTGGAGGAGCCGGCGGGCCTGCGCAACTCGGCGGCGTCGCCATTTATGCCTATGGGGGGTGGGGCGACCGCGGCGCCGATGGAATCGACGTGTGGGGAGGTGACGCCATCAGTAGCTGCTACACCAACTGCTACGCGGGTGCGGGTGGGACTTTCACTGGCGGCTCCGGGCCGACCTCTGGGGACGGGATTGCCGCTTTCGCAGGCGGCAACGGCGCATCCGGAATCTATGCACAAGGTTCAGGCGGCGCTACTGGCGGCCAGAATGCCGGCGAATTCTCCGGAGACGTAGTCGTCTACGGAAATCTCTCGAAGGCCGGCGGCTCTTTCAAGATCGATCACCCATTGGACCCGGCCAACAAGTACCTCTACCACTCCTTTGTGGAATCGCCGGACATGATGAACGTGTACAACGGCAATGTGACCACCGACGGCTCCGGCCGTGCCATCGTGACACTGCCCGACTGGTTCCAGGCGCTCAACAGCGATTTCCGCTATCAGCTCACCACCATAGGCCAGCCGGCCCATGCCTGGGTGGCCTCCAAAGTCAACCAAAACGCGTTCGCCATCCGGACGGACAAACCGAACGTGGAAGTTTCCTGGCAGGTGACCGGCATCCGTCAGGACGCCTGGGCCAACGCGCATCGCATTCCAGTGGAAGTGGAGAAGGACAAGGCCGACCAGGGTCGCTATCTTCACCCCGAGTTGTTCGAGCATGCGGGTGAGCCGAGCATTGTGGAGACGCACCATCCCCGTCCGAAGAAGCGCCAGCAGCAGTAGAGAGCAGGGTCGTTGCGCCGTGCTCGAACAAGAGAAACGCTCCGGAGTACTGAAGAAGTTGCCTGCTAACAGGCCCGGAGCAGGCAAAAATGAGGCGGAATCCTGATGCAGGCGCTGGCGACGCTGGTGGGGCCCGACGGGCACGCCAGAGCGAAGAGGTCGCCAAGAAGCGGTTGGGCGTCGAGCATTGGGTACACGACGTGGTTTATAGCCGCAACGGCATCGACCCGATCATGTGGCCGCGGCTGGCCGGGTCGTGGCCGAGTTCCGCGCAAAGTTCGTCGATTACTGGAAGGCGCTGGGATCCCGGATCGGCGAGCCGGTTGCGCCCATCCCGGTTCCCGAGGTTCTGTCCGGCATCGAGACACGCGCGGTCCGGGTGCGCCCGGCCATGGTTGGCCGCGTGGATCCCGTCGACATGAATATCGTGTATCAGGTTCTGCCGGAGGCGCCCGGCGGGCGCTTCGATCTGATCGTGGGCACCAACATCTTCCTCTACTACGGAGCCTTCGAACAATCGCTGGCAAGAAGCAACATCGCGGCCATGCTGAGCGCGGGTGGATACCTGTTGTCCAACGACAAACTGGCGGAGGGGGCGGCGTCCGGACTGGAACTGGTGATGACGACGGACATTCCGATGACGGAGGCGCCGGTCATAACGGATTCCATCTTCTGCTGCCAGCACCGGCACTGAATTCTCTGGGGGCTAAAAGCAATACTGTTCACTTTGGCGGGGCAGACCATA
>Ga0187867_10002348_pt1 | contig 15778 bp, 12 predicted proteins | sample June2016WEW_13_1_FD_132976 | JGI IMG/M metagenome (GOLD analysis project Ga0187867, IMG submission 132976) | Peatland microbial communities from SPRUCE experiment site at the Marcell Experimental Forest, Minnesota, USA - June2016WEW_13_10 | ecosystem: Environmental > Terrestrial > Soil >...
ATGGTGGGCGATTCGAAACCCGGTATGATGCCGATCAGGTTGCAAAGCAGAATGAATAGGAAGAGCGTGCCGAAGAACGGCATGTACTTCGCTCCCCCGTGGCCCACGGCGTCTTCCGACTCGCCGTGCACGAAATTATAAATTAACTCGAAGGCGTGCTGCAGTTTTCCAGGGCGGTCCATCGAGAGCCGGGGGCGCAGAAAGGCAAACAGCAGAATCAGGATGAGCACCACCAGAAGCTGCATGACAATGAAGCCGGCCCACGGACGGGGCTCAGCAGGCATGCCTACCAGCTTCAGAAAGGCGTTGCCTACGCCGGGCAGATTATCGTTGAAGAGTTTGGCGAGCCAGATTTCCTCATGCATATTTACGATTTAGCGACCAGTTCAAAGACGATTTCCATTATGACGGCGGCCACCGGAACGAACAGTCCAATCAGTGCGGCCGGTAAGCTTAAGGAAGTAAAGTTCACTATAGCATAGGCGCCCGCGCCCAACAGCACATAGCGGAGGCCGATCAGGATGGCGAATTTCGGGCTGGGCCGGGCCGTCAGCGCGCCGCCCAGCGCGTCCACTACCCTCTTCAGCCAGCGGAAATTCAGGTAGGAGGCGGCGGCGCCAAGCAGGTAGGCAACCGCCCATCTCCAGCCGCGCAGAATCAGGCAAGCCAGGCATCCCGCGGCGGCCAACGCGACCGTCCCGCGCGCGATGCGGACGAGCGCGCTTTCGAAGAGCGCCTGCTCAGGATCCATCGTTATTGTGCGTGTCCCGCATGAGTTGCCGCACCAGTTGCACAAATCCGGCGGCGATGCCCAGGATCAGAAACGGGATGTACAGAAAGTGAGTGTGGAAGGCTCGGTCCAGCAGGTAGCCGATCCCGTAGCCCACCAGCGTGGCGGCGGGCAGCATGAAGGCCAGGGAGGTGTACTCCCCGACCGTGGTCATGAAATTCTTCTGCACTCAATTCATATTCATGCCGCACATGCCGGGATTGCTGCAACGTCCGCTGGGACAAACCGGACCGTCGGCCTGTTTCGGACCGGCGGCGTGTGCGGCGAACGTGGAGAACTCCTGGCTCAGGTGCTGCTGGCCGCATGACGGACATTCCACCCCCGCGTCATCCGGCGTTCTGCGCACCAGCTTCTCAAACTTCGTTCCGCAATCCTGGCATTTGTATTCGTAGATGGGCATAGGTCTTTAGCTCGATTCTAGCATGCGCTCACACCAGACAGCGGCGGTACCCAACCGCCGCGCAGGCTACCAGCCTGCCCTACCGGCGTCCCCGTCGCAGCCGCAGCCCGAGTCGCCATCACACCCGCACCCGGCATCCCCTACACACCCGCAACCCGAGTCGGAAACGCACCCGCATCCCACATCCGAAACACAGTAGCAGCCGGTATCCGACACGCATCCGCAACCACTATCGGAAACACAACTGCATGCGGCATCCGACACGCACCCGCAGCCTGTGTCTCCGTCACAGGAACAGCCCGTGTCTGAAACGCAACTGCAGCTTTGGTCCGCGACGCAGTCGCAGCCAGAGTCCATCACGCACGGGCAATTGCCTGGCACGCAGTTGCAGGTGCAAACGGCGCCGGACGGAAGCGGGCAGAAGCAAGCCGCGGTGTAACCGACGCCCATGCTGGTGTACTGGGTGCCGCTGGCCGCAGGCGACGAAGCCGCGATATCCATGAAGCACACCGGCTCACGGGTGCCGGCGGGCAGCGAGTACAGACGGATGCTTTTGCCCGAAGCGACGGCCAGATTGTTGACCCTGGAATCCATGTCCAAGGACAGGCTAAGCCCCTCGTTGGCTTCAAGCTGGGCCGCCAGCTTCAGACTGGGCGCGGAGTACAAACGCGTCGCCGGATTTCCGTAGCTGACCGCCAGCAGTTTGCCATCGGCACTGAACTCCATCGCCGTGGCCGTTTCCTGGTCCGCCACCGACATGATCGGATCCAGGCTGGGGAAGGCAGCCAGGTAGAGTTGCGCTCCGTCATGGGTTGCCAGCCACTCGCCGTCGGCGCTGAGGGCGAACGTAGTCCCCGCGCGGGTCTGTAGGATCTGCCCGGTGGCGAGCAGCCGCAGGTACACCTGCGACCCGGAACTGACCAGGAAACGCCCCTGCGGTGCAACCGCCACCGTATTCATGGCGTCTGTACTGTCGGTGAAGCTATTCAGTAGCGCGCCGCTCTGCACGGACCAGACCTTCGTGGTATGGTCCAGGCTCGCCGATACCAGCGTCTGGCTGTTCGGCGCAAACGCCAGCGCGCCGACCGTATCCGAGTGCCCCGTCAGCGCCCGCTGGTTTTTGCCGTCCGCCGACCATAGTTGCAGATTGCCGTGGGCCATACCCACCGCGATCCAGTTGCCGTCCGGGCTCACCGCCAGCCGGTACGGAACATCCACCGTGCCGACCGTTCGGAAAAGAGCGCCGCTCGAAGCGGTCCAGAACTTGACGAGACTGTCTTGCCCGGCGGTGATCAGGGTCTGGGCGTCCGGGGAGAAGCTCAGGCTTGCCAGGAGCATCTCGTGAGCAAAAGCGCCCGTGGAACACGAGGAACAGGCCCCGCCGCGCGCCGCTCTGGGAAACATCCCGGCCGCTCCTGCCGCGAGCAACCCGACCATGCCGCGGCGTGTCAGGATGCGCGGCCGTTCCCCTGTGGTCTTCGCCGGCAGGGGGAAATCCGAAAGGCGGTCTTGAAATCTTTTGCTCATGGGAGCAGCTAAATGGATCAATCGGGCCTTATACTCCATAATATAGCGGGAACTATGAAGCTCCGCCCCGTCCACTTATTAGGCGTAGCGACAGCCCTGCTGGGTTTCGTCATTTCCGCGGCGGCCGACAACATGGTGACCATTGCGGGCAGCGGATCGGACGGTTTCTCGGGCGACGGCGGCAATGCCCTGGCCGCCCAAATGGGGGCGATCTGGGGCTTGGCCGTCGACGCGCAGGGAAACGTGTACTTCGCCGATACCTGGAACCAACGCGTGCGCAAGGTGACAGCGGGCGGCGCGATCTCGACCATCGCCGGCTCGGGCTCGCTCGGCGACGGGGGCGATGGCGGACCGGCCCTGTCCGCCGATCTGTTCTGGCCAGCCGGTCTGGCTCTGGATACCGCCGGTAACCTTTATGTCAGCACCGGCTCGCGCGTCCGCAAGATATCCAGCGACGGAACCATCGCGGCCTTCGCCGGCACGTCTTCCGCGGGATACGGAGGCGACGGCCAAAGTGCAACCGCCGCCGCGCTCCGGGAGGCTCGTGGCCTGGCCGTGGACTCCGCCGGCAACGTGTACATCGCGGATTCCGGGAACTTCCGCATCCGCAAAGTCGGCCTGAACGGCAAGATCGCCACCATCGCCGGCAACGGCCAGTACGGTTACTCGGGTGACGGCGGACCCGCCACCGCCGCCAGCATCGGCTACGTCGAGGCCCTCGCCCTGGACCCGTCCGGCAACCTCTACTTCTCCGACCCGTACAACCACTGCGTGCGCCGGATCTCCCCTTCCGGCACGATCCAGACGGTTGCCGGCGGAACGTTCGGCACCGGCGGAGATGGCGGCCTGCCTACTGGCGCTCAACTGAAGTACCCACGCGGCCTGGTGGTTGACCGTAACGGAAACCTCTTCGTGGCCGATTCGCTGAACTACAAGGTTCGCGTGGTTGGCGCGGGCGGCACGCTGTTCACCGCGGCCGGGACCGGCTCGGCAGGCTTCAGCGGAGACGGCGGTGCGGGACCCTACGCCGGCCTGAACATGCCCTACGCCCTAGCCACGGACCCCGCCGGCAACCTCTACATCGGGGACCTCCACAACTTCCGCATCCGTTGCCTGCAGTCTCCGCAGGTACCGCCGCAGCCCGCGCCCAGTCGCGCGACCCCCGTCGTGAATTCGGCCAGTTACGCTGGTCCCGCCGCCCCCGGCGCCATGGTGACCGTCTTCGGACAGAACCTCGCAAGCGGCGTCGCGTCGGCGACGACCGTTCCCCTGGCGACCTCGCTGGCAGGCGCCACCGTCCTCATCAACGGGTCGCCAGCCCCGCTGCTATATGCGTCCAGCAGCCAGATCAATTTCCAGATGCCGCTGCTAGATCCCGGCGCCGCTTCCATGAGCGTCGAGCGGGATGGCGCTGGTTCGGCCCCGGCCGGCATCGTGGTAGCGCCGTCCGTTCCAGGGATCTTCGCCTTCGGCGAGAACCAGGGCGTTATCCAGAACGAGGATTACACCCTGAACTACCCCGGTAACCCTGCCCGGCCGGGAACACCCATCATTATCTGGGCCACCGGCCAAGGCGACGTGATTCCATCCGTGCCGGCGGGACAAGGCGCGCCGGCCAACCCGCTATCACAAACCATTAGTCTTCCGAGCGTCACCATTGGCGGACTGCCCGCGCAGGTTCTCTTCAGCGGACTGGCTCCAGGTTTCGTGGGCTTCTGGCAGATCAACGCCGTGGTCCCTGCCAACGCACCGGCCGGAGACGACATTCCGGTGCAGGTGGCGCTCAACGGGGCAGCCAGCAATACGGTTACGATGGCCGTGGCCCCGTAGGGTCCTGAAACAGGTAATGGCAGATCACGTCGGCGGCGATTTGGACTTCGCGGTCAAATTCCCGGGGAGTGGAACGCGCCCCGCGCGCGAGTAACGACCAGAAATGCCGGTCCATCATGCGGGCGAAGGCGGGCAGGTCGCGATCCCGACGGGCGTTCGGATATTGTTGCAGCAGCCGGAAGACACCCAGGATGCGCGCATGCGTCCAGCGCTCGATGGCTGTCTGCATCTGGCCCAGTCCGGCATCGGTGAGGGCCGCCTCCTGCCAGGCGCGCACCACGCCGTAGTATTCCAGATCGGCCCGAAACGCGGCGGCTAGAAAGCTGCGGAGGCCGCTGCGCACATCAGCGCCGCCTTTCGGCCGCAGATCGAGATCGTACAGGCGCTCCAGCAACTCGCTCATGAGGACGATGAGAAGCTGCCGCTTCGAGCGGAAGTAAGTATAGAAGGCGCCGGTGGCCGTGCCTGCACGCGCGGCGATCGCCTGGATCGAAGTCGCGTGGTAACCCTGCTCGGCAAACAGGTTCCGGGCCGACTGCAGCAGTTTCTTCCGCGTGGCGAGGCTGCGGGCTTGCCGGGGCGGGGCAGGCAGGTCCTCGTCTGGCGCGAGAACCGGCGGACCTGGGCCCGGCATTACGACTTGCGCCACACGCCCGCGACCCCTCCGCCGCAGCAGATCAGCATCCACCCGCCAAACACGCCGGCCGCGCGCGGGTCGAGATTTGGAAAGACGGTGGTGAAAAAGACGCACGAGAAGGGGTCCAGAATCAAGGTCGGAAGGATCAGAAGCGTGACGGCCTTGGGCCATAGATCCCTTGCGAAACCGAGCCGGCGGCAAATCCGGGGCACCAGGAACGCCATCAATACGAAGCTGACCAGATACAGGCCTACGGTTTGCGTGGTGTGGTCAGGCTGCACCAGGCGGCGACCTGTCAGCCGAATGATGCCGGTGCCGCCCGCCCAGAACAGGAGACCGGCGATTAAGGTGCGGAGCCACATAATGTGAATATGAATTCATGTTCGCATTTGTGACAGCGCCTGTCAAGCACACCGCTTACTGACTTACTGACGTGCGCTGCTCAGAAGGCGCCCGCCGATGCGATGCCCGCCGAGCGGAGGCTGGCGGCCATCTTCTCCAACGCGATCTTGTGAATCTGAGAAACGCGGCTTTCGTTGACGCCCAGCACCTGGCCGATTTCCTTCATGGTCATCTCGTTGGTGTAATACAGGAACACGACTTTCTGGTAGCGTTCCGGCAGGCATTTCATAGCGCCATCCAAAGCGGAGCGCAGTTGCCGCCGCTGGCAGATGCGGTCCGGCTGCGAATCCGGCGCGGCGGGGAATTCGATGGGCGCGCTGTTATCCGGATCCGGCCGCAAGGACGAAACCGATACCAGGCCGAGATTCTTCAGTTCCAGCGCCACCCGGCGCCAGCGGTCGATTCCCAACCCCAGCGTCTCGGCAATCTCCTCCTCGGTTGGCGTACGGCCCAGTTGGGTCATTAAGTTGTGAGTTACCGCATCCAGTTGCTTCTGCCGCTTGCGGAGGTCGCGCGAGGCCCAGTCAAGCTGGCGCAGGCTGTCCAGGATGGCGCCTTTCACGCGGTGCTTGGCGTAACTCTGAAAAATGACTTTCTTGTCGGGATTGTATTTCGACGCGGCGTCGAACAGCCCCAGCACACCGGCGTGCACCAGGTCGTCCAGATCCACGTGCACCGGCAGGCTTTCATGGACGCGGATGGCGATGGCCCTGACCAGCGAGAGGTTTTCGAGAACGACCCGGTCCCGCGCCGCCCTGGCGGTTGCTTCCTTGCGCCGTGCCGTGCCGTTTACGCGTCCCATATTCCCGTTCTCCTTTTTTGATCTCGCCGGATTCCGCCCGGCAATACGCTGGAATGCAACGGGATAACCAGAGGCGAATATCGGACAAAGGCCCTAGTTTCAGCAAGTGTTTGGCCCGGAAAGGAGGTAAGGCGGTTCGATTCGGAACTCCCGTTTCAATGCGGAGCACCATTGTGGGGCAGACCCTCGAGGGATGAAGCACGGCCCTCACCTGCGGGCGTTACACGGGACGTCGGCCCCGACTTACCTTTTTCGAGATTTGGTCGAAACTTCTCTAGTCAACCGACCGGCAAAAGAAAAGAGGAGACTGAGACGATGACGATGATAGAACAGCCTCAAGAACAGTCCGAAGCCGCACTTGATCGGCGATCTTTTTTCGGTACATTCTTTCCTGCGAAGTCTTCCCGGTCGTATGGCTCCGGAAAAACCCCGCTGGCATTCGGGCTATTGAGGCTCGCATAATACAGTGACAACCAGCTTGGATCTTGTGGGGCGGGCATTCTGCCCGCAGCCGGCTTTCAGCCGGCCCTGGCCGCCTGAAAAGGCGGCTGCGGCCAAGATTGGCCGCCCCACGGAATTGTCACTGTATTAAGCGAACCTCAATAATATCCAGAAACTCTGGACCACCCCGTCTACTGGCGAAGCATGTCCGGAAGATATTTCTATTCGTTCCGTTTAGTACCGTTGGCCTTCAAGTTGCCTCTGTCAGAGGACTTCATTTGTGATCTAATGTTCTTAACTGAGTGGGCGAGATTGGCGAAGAACAGTGGCGAACCGGCTTGGCCGCCAGCCTCAAGACCTGGCGCATCCCGCAGTGTCCCTTCCTGATGGAGTACTCCCCGGCAGCGCTCGAGCAGATCCGCCGGGAAGTCGACAGCGGCCGCAGTTTTCCAGGTGGTGAACGGGAGACCGGCGGCGTCCTGTTCGGCCTCCACGAGCCCGACCGCATCTGCATCCTGGCCTGGAAGCCACTCCCGTGCGAACATGCCATGGGCCCCGGCTTTGTTCTTTCGGAACAAGATGAGAAGCGCCTGGCGAAGCTCATCGCGGCACCCGCCACGGACCCCGAGTTGAGCGGTCTGGAGGCGCTGGGCTGGTACCACTCCCACATTCGCAGCCGGATCTTTCTCTCCGAGCGCGACCTGCAGATCCATTCCCGCTACTTCGCCGCCCCCTATCAGATCGCTCTGGTCATTCACCCCAGATCCGACGGCCCGGCGCGCGCAGGCTTCTTTTTCACCGAATCGTCCGGCGAGATGCGCACGGAGTCCAGTTACGAGGAGTTCCCCATCGAGACTCCTCCGCCGCCAGCCCCGGAACTCAAGCCGGTGGCAGTTTCCAGAAGGGTCTCCTCTCACCGGCGGACGACCTCTCCTGCGAAGCCCGAGCCGCAGCAGGCCGAACCGATCTGTCCCAAGTGCGGCGGCAAGCATCTCCGGCGTTCGCGCAGGACGGGCCCTATCGAGCGGATCCGCCAGGTTTTCGGATATTACCCGTATCGGTGTCACGAGTGCCTGTCGCGGTCTTTTTTGAAAACCTCACCCAATCTACTGAGGGTGGCGCGATCCAGTCCCCGGAAACGGCCGGAAGAGCGCAAAAGAGCGCGGCAGCGTACGCGGCGGGAAATACTCCTTTGGGGCGGCGGGATTTTTGGCTTTTTGGCGATCCTGTACTATATCGTCCGGGATACCGGGCCAAAACCCGATGCGCCCTAAGAACTGCTTCGCCGGCAACGCCGCTCACGCGGTCGCAGCAATCCTCGAAAAGGGTTCTTAGCGATTACCCTCGCGGCTTCGTCAACTGCTCCCGATGGCGTCGGCTCTGCCCGTTCCGTTTCAGCTTGCCCGCCGTCGTCTCCCGGTATCGTCGCTGCGCCTCAGCGCGACCAGTTCCGCGCCGCCTTGCGGAAGCGCATCGCTCGAATAACGCTGGTGGGCCTGCCGGGGATGAAAGCGTCACTCGCATCCTCTGAGCAGACACCGCCGCATTCTTGGCCGGCGTGCCATAGAGCCGATGCAAACGCGCAGGCCGTTGCGGCTTTGCTTTGCTGGGCGGGCAAGACTTTCTGGAATGGCAGTGGGACGCGAGTCGTTGCTTCCCTCATGGGATCTCCCAGTCTGCCGAGCAATTTGCGAGGAAAAAGATGCGCAATGGTATGGAGCAATCGAAGTAAAGTGGATCGTCAAAGCAGGCAGAATTTGCGTAGCATCGCCTTGGAGGGCAGAATTGCCCGCCCTCAAATTGCAGACTGACCCACTACCGAAGCGTGGACCTGTTTACGTCAATCTACACGGTCGCAATTACAATAATGATCGGTCTCACCGAACGGAAGATCGGGCTGCACGACCTGCTGGGTAAGACACGTGTTCTGGATGGCACGCCGCCGGGCTTGAGCTGTCCCAATTGACGACCGGTCTGCCGCAATACCGCCGAACCCTGTTCGCGTCTGAGCCACCGACGGTCCGGATCACATTTGGAAAGCACAGATGTGTAGATTCTTGCGAGCGCCAGTTGGCCGGTGTTGTCTGTTGTTCAGAACGGCCCGGAAGCTCCGTCCGGGAGGCCGCTAAAAAAGTCGCCCGCCAGGGTGCCGCAACCAGGTTACTGACAAGTGATGGAAAACGACGGCTCCAGCAGCTCTAACAGAACTCCTGGAGGCGTATTGACCGTGAATTGAACAGTTCCGGCGTCACCCGCACGGCTCGAAGATGCTCGTGGTCCGAACCGTGCGATTATGATTCCCGAGGTCAGAGCATCTGCTGCCGGGTTGCTGCCGGAAGCCCCGGTGCCCGGTCCGGCCAGAGTGGTCCGATAATCGACGTTGCTGCCCTCAAGGGAATCCGTCGGGCTCGCGGCCGTAAACCGGAGCCTGATTTGCCCCTGTCCTCCTGCCACAGAGGTGCGCACCGTGTAACGGAAGGAGAGAGTGTGGCTGTTTGGAACTGCCGGCGATAGAGAAACGATCCCAATCGAGCATTCTGGCGCGATGCTGAGAGCCAGCGTCGTCCCGCGCGACGACTGCCCTTGAACCGACCACGTGCAGAGCAGTGTCGCGACTAACAAGCGGAATTTGGTTTCCACGATGTTAAGGATATCGCCTTAGTTTCCACGCGCAAGTACGTTGAAGCCCAGGTGAGGTGCTAGTTTAGGTACCGACCCGGTTGCGGCCAATCGTGCAGTACTGCCTCTGACTAAGGCTTGACGATACTCAGCAACAATACTACATAAATAGAATATATACGATTGGAAGGCTAGGCACCTGGTAGCGCAGTCTGATCTCGGAAGGCGCTGCCCGGACCAGTTGGACGTCGGCAACTGCGCCTTTGGAGCTCATCAAACTTCGGGGACACCGAGCCCACATTTACGCCACGAGATGTTCTGGTACTCACCTCTTGTATACTATATATATAGTTGCAAGATAGCGAAGACGCAACGCGCCATTCCTATCCATCCTTTAGACTTAGACACGCCCTAGGACAAAAGCGCCTCGCGCCTAGCCCGTTGCCGCCAACCAACCCCACGATCAGGGCCGAGCCGTAAGTCTGCCAGCGCCACGCTTTCGAACTTAATCCACAAACTACCATTGTCGATTTTATGCCGAAATCGCCAAGACCATCGTTGTGGCCCTGCGGAGTCGTAGACCCCGGCACGCATAGAAAACCGGGGCCCCCCTGGGCACGCGAGAACCGAGAGACCCTTCGGCTTTCCGAAGCCGGTAGGGGGCGGAACGGTGGCAGAATGCGATGAGCTATAAGGCCCACCAGCGAAGCGGTCGAACGCAGGCCATGGAGAGCCGAAGGAGATCGCGGAGGGAAGTCCGTTGGCCCAGGAGAACGCGGCAGGGCCTAAACCGCATCGGACGCATAGCCGGGAGGGCGGGCCAAAGGCGGGCTGGACCGCGTACGTCAAGCAGCGTAGAAGGACAAACAGTTGCGGTTCACCGCACTGCTGCATCACGTCAGTGTGGGGACGGCCCCGGAGGAGCGGCTAGACTTTCATGGGCGCATCCATCGCGGGGCCTATCGCGCGCAACCATCGCGGAGAGTCTGGATAGAGAAAAGCCGAAGGGGCGGAAACGACCATTGGGCTGGAAAAGCTCGTGCGGCGTCGGATCGGAAGAAGATCTTTTGTCCCAACGATTTCGGCTTTGATCGTTAAAGCGGCGGACGCATTAGCGCGCCACCGCCGCGTACTTCCACCGCGCCACGGGGTATGATCGTAGGCAGGATGCGCTTATTTTTCGTCGTTGCTGTGCTACTGGCCGCCGCTCTCCTGTGCTCCCAGCCGTCCCCGCGCGAGCAGGTCGGCCCGCTTCCCACCGGCGGATTCCTGCTCAACAGCGGCTGGCGCCTGGAACCGGCCGGCAAACAAATCCCGCTGGACACCTTTCCCATGTCCACCGCGCTCTCGGCCGATGGCCGCTACCTCCTGGTGTTGAACGGCGGATACAAGCCGCCTACCATCAGCGTGCTGGAGGCCGCCACCGGACGCGAAATCCACCGCGTGCCCGTGGCCGACGGCTGGCTCGGCCTGACCTTTTCGCCTAAGGGCGACCGCGTCTACGTGGGCGGCGGCTCGCGCGCGGCGGTCTTCGAGTTCTCCTTCGCCGATGGCGCGCTGGAACCCACCCGCACCTTCACGGTGGTATCGCCCGACGAGCGCACCCATACCGACTTCATCGGCGACGTGGCGCTCACCCCCGACGGCCGCCTGATCTACGCCGCGGAACTGTATCACGACTCGGTGGTGGTGATCAATCCGCAGTCCGGCATGATCGTCGATCGGGTCAAAACCGGCCGCCGCCCCTACCGCATCCTCTTCCATCCGGACGGCAAGTCCTTCTTCGTCACAAGCTGGGCGGATGGCTCCGTCGGCCACTATGACACTGCCTCCGGCAACCAGCTCACCACAGTGCGGCTCGGCCCGCATCCCACCGACATGGTCTGGCTCGCCGGCAAGCGCGAGGCGGCCGGAGGGGAAACGCCATGGGCCGCGCGCCTGTTTATCGCCGCATCCAATACCAACAGCGTCTACGCGCTGGCCGTCTCCGAGGGCAAAGAACTGGCCCTGATCGAAACCATCAATACCGCCATGACGCCGCGCCAACCCGCCGGCATGACGCCCAGCGCCCTAGCCATCGGCCAGGAAGGCAAGCGCCTCTACGTGGTCTGCTCCGACGCCAACCTGGTGGCGGTGGTGGATATCTCCGAGGAACGCAGCCACGTGGAAGGGTTCATCCCCACGGGCTGGTATCCCACCGCGGCGCGCGTACTGCCGAACGGCACGCTGGTGGTGCTGAATGGCCGCGGGGGCGGTTCGCATCCGAATCCGCACGGGCCCAATCCCGCCCGCCGTCCGGAGGCCAGCCACCAGGGCGACGCCGGCATCGTCGAATATGTGGGCCGCATTCAAACCGGAACGGCCTCGTTCATCGACCCCTTCACCGGCGAGCAGCTCCAGGCTTACACCAAGATCGCCATGTCCAACTCCGCCTACCGCGACGAGAAACTGGACACGCCCAATCCGTTCCCTCCCATCGAGCATGTCATCTACATCGTCAAGGAGAACCGCTCCTTCGACCAGGTGCTCGGGGATATGAAGGAAGGCAACGGCGATCCCTCCCTCGTCCTGTTCGGGGAAAAGGTCACGCCCAACGAACACAAGATCGCGCGCCAGTTCGTGCTGCTGGACAACTTCTATGTGAACGGCGATGTGAGCGCCGACGGCCACTCCTGGTCGACCGCGGCCATCGGCACCGATTACATCCAGAAGATGTGGCCGAATAGTTACGCCAACCGCCGCAATCATTACGACTACGAAGAGCAGGATCCCACCGATGCGCCGCCCGCCGGATATCTCTGGTCGAACGCCGCCGAAGCCGGAATCTCCATGCGCAACTACGGCTACATGGCGCAGAATCGCGCCACGGCGGCCGCCGACGGCACGCAGGTCGAATTGGTCCGCGACCCGGTGCTGAGAAGCGTTACGAACCTCCACTACCGGGACTTCGATCTTGAGTATCCCGACGTGGAACGCGTGAAGGTATTTCTGGCCGATCTCGAAGAGTTTGAGAAATCCGGCGCCATGCCGCGACTGATATTCATGCGCCTCGGCAACGATCACACCAGCGGCACCCAGCGCGGCAAGCTCACTCCCATCGCCATGAACGCGGATAACGACTATGCGCTGGGGATGCTGGTGGAAGCCGTCTCGAAGAGCCGCTTCTGGTCGAGCACCCTCATCTGCGTGCTGGAGGACGACGCGCAGAACGGCCCTGACCACGTCGATTCGCACCGCTCGCCCGCGTTTCTCATTTCGCCCTACGTCAGGCACCAGGCCGTGGACAGCTCGATGTACAACACCGCCTCCATGTTGCGCACCATGGAACTGATCCTGGGGCTGCGGCCTATGACCCAATTCGACGCCGCGGCGCGGCCCATGTCCGCAGCGTTCCAGGCGGCCGCGGACCCGGCGCCCTATGCGGCCGAAAAGCCGCGGGTGCCGCTCGACGAACGCAATCCCTTACACTCGGCCACCGCCGAGCGGTCCTCCCGTCTGGATTTCAGCGAGGAAGACCGCGCCGATGCCGACGAGTTAAACGATATCCTCTGGCTGGCCATTAAGGGCGTCCACGCGCCGCCGCCCGCCAGCAGTTTCTTCGCACGCTAATGCCTGCTATCGTCCACAGAGAAGTGCAGTGTGGGGCAGGCTCCCAGCCTGCGGCGGCCTCTCAGGCCGCCCCGTCGCGCTGTCCAGAGGCCGGCGTGGACGCCGGCCGCAGGACTGGAGTCCTGCCCCACGAGTAACCCATGCCTCGTATCTATCTTTGCTTCCTCTGGCACATGCACCAGCCTTTCTACAAGGATCTCGCCTCCGGCGAGTACAAGCTGCCATGGACCCGTCTGCACGCCCTCAAGGATTACTACGGCATGGTCGAGATCCTGCGCGAATTCCCCAATGTGCGGCAAACCTTCAACCTGGTGCCCTCCATGATGGCGCAGGTGGACGAATACGCCCGCGGCGACGCCCACGACCCCTACCTGGTTGCCGCGCTGAAGCCCGCCGAAACGTTGACCGCGGCGGACCAGACCTTCCTGTTGCAGCAGTTCCTGCAACCGCATCCGCCGAGCATGATCCAGGCGCTTCCACGCTACGCCGGGCTCTTCGAAGTTCGCCACTCCCAAGACAGCCTCGAAACAGCGCGCCGCCGCTTCTCCGTCCAGGATTTCCGCGACCTGCAGGTGGTCTCGCAACTGATCTGGTTCGATGAAGAGTTCCGCACCGCCGATCCCGCAATTTGCGACTTGTTTGCCAAGGGCGCCGACTACACGCTCGACGACCAGCGGCTGGTGGGACGTAAACAACTGGAGATCCTTAACAAAGTGATCCCGATCTATCGCGAGATGGCCGGCGCCGGCCAGATCGAAATCTCCACCACTCCCTACTATCACCCCATCCTGCCGTTGCTGTGCGACTCCAATATCGCCTCGGTGTCGCATCCCGGCGTGCCGCTGCCGCCCCCGTTTCGCTATCCGGAAGACGCCCACACGCAATTGCAGATGGCCCACAAATACGTGGAGCGCGAGTTCGGCATCGCGCCCGTCGGCCTGTGGCCCTCGGAGGGTTCCGTTTCCGACGAAACCTTCGCCATTGCCGCCGAAGTTGGCTTCCACTGGGCGGCCAGCGACAGCGGCGTCCTGGGACGTACGCTGGGCCGCGCCATCGGTGTGGACGCCATCTATCGCCCGTACCGCTGGGAGCAGAACCGCCGCCAGATCGGGGTGCTCTTCCGCGATCATTTCCTCAGCGACCTGATCGGCTTCGTGTATTCGGGAATGGACTCGGCCCAAGCCGCGCACGATTTCCTGCATCGTATCCGCGAGAACTGCCGCGGCATCCTGGCGGGCGGCCGCGATGCCCTGGTTCCCATCATTCTCGACGGCGAAAACGCCTGGGAATACTACGATCACAACGGCCGGCCCTTCCTGCGCTACCTGTATACGCTCATTTCCCAAGACGCGCAGATGTCCGCCGTAACCGTCAGCGACGCGCTCGCCAAAATGGAACCCGAGCCGCTGTCGCACGTTTTCCCGGGTTCCTGGATCAACGCCAACTTCGACGTCTGGATCGGCGCGGAGGAAGATAACCAGGCCTGGAGCCAATTGCTGCGCGCGCGGGAGGCCTACCAGGCCGCGGCCAACGTGCCGGACGACCGCCGCCATTTGGCCTTTGAAGAGTTGCTGATCGCGGAGGGCAGCGACTGGTGCTGGTGGTACGGCCCCGAGCACGATTCCGCCAATCGCGTAGAGTTCGATCAGCTTTACCGCAGCCATCTGGCCAACGTCTACCGATTCTTGAACCTCAGCCCACCCGAGGAGTTGTCCCGCCCGATTCTGCGCGTGGCGGTGACCGCCGTTCACGTTCCGCCCAGCGGGCCGATTGAGCCGGTCATCGACGGCGAAGTCACTTCGTATTTCGAATGGATGGGCGCCGGCTTGTATCGCGTGGACGAGCGTTCCGGCTCCATGCACGGCAAGAAATTCCTGGTGCGCGAGGTGTACTATGGCAGCGACGGAAAAAACCTGTATCTGCGGGTGGATTTTCACCGCGGCTCCGAACAGACCATTTCGGAAATGGAAGCGCGCCTGAATATCTCGGCGGGCGACCCGGCCGAATCCAGCCAGGTGACCGTGCGCTTCGATTACGGACGCGCCAACATCACGGAGCAGAAGCTAGCCGCGACGCCGGAAGCGGCCACGGCGGCCGTGGAGTTCGCGTTCAAGAGTGTGCTGGAGGCGCGCCTCTCGCTGGCCGCGCTGGGTGCGAGCGCCAGCGCTCCGGTCCGCTTTCAGTTCTCGCTCTGGCAAGGCGGATTGCCCATGGACGCGGTGCCGCAGCAGGGCTGGATCGAAATGACGCCGGCGGATAAAACGGATTGGTCGGTGTAGGGCTGTGGGGCAGGCCATCGTTTTTTGTGGCCTGCCAAGTTCGAGCACGGTGCGCAGACGACAAACAACGATCGTCTGCGCCACGCCGTCCACCGGACTACACCTCCAGCCCCACTGACCGCATCAACTCCAACGCATTGCTTTTCTCCACCACGCCCGCGTGCAGCCGGTAGTCGAACGTCATGCGCCCGTTCTCGAACTGATCCTCGAAATGCACATTGGCTGCGCGCGCCGCGAGCGCTTCGACAACCTGCGCCAGCGCCAGGTCGTGCGTGGTCACCAGGCCCATGGCGCCGCGCTCGACCAAGCCGCGCACGATGGCCTCCGCCCCGATGCGCCGGTCGTGCGAGTTGGTCCCGTGCAGCAGTTCGTCCAACAAAAACAGCACCGGCAGCGGACCGGCGGTCAGCTCCATGATCTGGTGCAGGCGCTTGATCTCGGC
>Ga0187867_10002350_pt1 | contig 15777 bp, 14 predicted proteins | sample June2016WEW_13_1_FD_132976 | JGI IMG/M metagenome (GOLD analysis project Ga0187867, IMG submission 132976) | Peatland microbial communities from SPRUCE experiment site at the Marcell Experimental Forest, Minnesota, USA - June2016WEW_13_10 | ecosystem: Environmental > Terrestrial > Soil >...
CTGACGGAACGCGTGCTGTTCGAGGGCAAACGCGCCGTCGGCGTCGCATTCCGCGAGAACGGCGTTCCGAAAACGGTGCGCGCGCGACGTGAGGTGATCCTGTGCGGTGGTGCGATCGGTTCACCGCATGTGTTGCTGCTGTCCGGGGTTGGGCCGGTGGCACATCTCGCTGAACGGGGCGTCGAGATCGTGCACGACCTGCCTGGTGTCGGGCAATGTCTGCAGGATCACTATTCCGCGGCGGTGAAGCTGCGCTGTCGGGAAAAAATCACCTTCAACGACGTGATGATGAATCCGTTGAAACAACTCGCGGTCGGCGTGCGGTATCTGATGTTCCGCGATGGGCCGCTGACCATGGCCGCGGGCCCCTGTGCGCTGTTTGCGCGAACCCGGCCGGAACTGGCGACGCCGGATGTGAAACTGTCCATTTCACCGTTCAGTTCGGATAATCCGGCGGCGGGATTGCACAAATTTTCCGGGTTTACGGTGATCGTCTATCAACTGCGGCCGGATAGTCGCGGGGAAATCCGGCTGAAGTCGCTCGATGCTGCGGCCTCGCCATCGATTATTCCGCGTTATCTGTCCGATCCGAACGATCAACGGACGGTGGTGGACGGGTTGAAGCTGATCCGGCGCTTGCTGGCGACCCGGCATTTCGAACGTTTCATCGAGTCGGAATTCCGGCCTGGCCCGGATGTGCGGACCGATGACGAACTGCTGAATTATGCCCGGCAGTTCGGCGGCACGGTGTATCATCCGACCAGTACTTGCCGCATGGGCAACGATCCGATGGCTGTCGTCGATCCGGAACTGCGGGTGCACGGGATCGAGGGGCTACGGGTCGTCGACGCCTCCATAATGCCGACCGTGGCGTCGGGGAACACCAACGCGCCGACCATCATGATTGCCGAAAAGGCAGTCGATCTGGTGCGTGGCCGCATGGCGATGGCGGCGTAACGACATGGCTCAGGATTTTGCCGAAGCGGATTTTGTCATTGTCGGCGCGGGCTCGGCCGGCTGCGTGATGGCGGCGCGGCTGTCGGAGGATCCGGCGACCAAGGTCATCCTGCTGGAGGCCGGTGGCGAAGACAAGAGCATGTGGATCCATATTCCGCTTGGTTTCGGCAAGACCTTTGCCGATCCGCGAGTGAACTGGTGTTACGAAACCGAACCTGACCCGGGTGCCGGCGGGCGTCGGATTTTCTGGCCGCGCGGCAAGGTTTTGGGTGGGTCATCGTCGATCAACGGCATGGTCTATATCCGCGGCCAGCACGAGGATTTCGACCACTGGCGGCAATTGGGCAATCCCGGGTGGGCGGCCTCCGACGTGTTGCCGTATTTCCGGCGCGCCGAACATCAGACCCGCGGCGAGGATGAGTTCCATTCCACTGGCGGACCGTTATGCGTGTCCGATGTGAAGGATGGGCACCCGCTGTGCGAGGCCTTCATTAAAGCCTGCAACGAGGCCGGCTATCAGCGTAACGACGACTTCAATGGACGCGACCAGGAAGGTGTCGGTTATCATCAGACCACGACGCGGAATGGCAAGCGCTGCTCCACCGCGGTGGGTTATTTGCATCCGGTTCGCAGCCGGGGGAATCTTCGGGTGATCACCGGAGCGCATACGCAAAAAGTCTTGTTTGACGGGAAGCGCGCGGTCGGTGTGGCATTTTCGCAGAATGGCGCGAATCGTTCGGTGCGTGCACGTAAGGAAGTGATCCTGTGCGGCGGCGCGATCGGCTCGCCGCAGATTTTGTTGCTGTCCGGGGTTGGACCGCAGGAACAGTTGGCAGAATTCGGCATTCCGGTGGTGCAGCATTTGCCGGGCGTCGGGCAGAGCCTGCAGGACCATTATTCGGTGGCAATCAAGTTGAAATGCACTTTCCCCTTCACGCTCAACGACGTGATGCAGAGCAATTTCAAAAAGCTAAAAGCTGGCCTCGATTACTTCATGTTCCGCCGAGGCCCGCTGACGGTCATTACCGCCGATGTGGCGCTGTTCGCTCGCACGCGGCCGGAGCTGGCGACGCCGGACGTCAAACTCTCCATTGCCACGTTCAGCGCCGACCGGCCGCAGGACGGATTGCATAGATGGTCGGGGTTCACGTTGCTGGTCTATCAACTGCGACCCGACAGCCGCGGTGAGATCCGGTTGAAATCGGCCGATCCCGCTGACCCGCCGGCGATGCGGCCGAATTACCTGTCCGCTGCAACAGACCAGCGCACCATCGTTGATGGATTGAAGTTGGGCCGCGAGTTGCTTGCGTCATCGCATATGCAGCCGTTCATCGCATCCGAATATGTGCCAGGCCCAGGGATTACGACTGATGAGCAGTTGTTGGATTATGCGCGTAACAATGGCGGCACCGTGTTTCATCCGACCAGCACCTGCAAAATGGGAACCGATGCAATGGCCGTTGTCGATCCGGAACTTCGGGTTCGCGGGGTCGAGGGGCTGCGGGTGGTTGACGCCTCGGCCATGCCGACCGTGGTGTCAGGCAACACCAATGCGGCAACCATCATGATTGCGGAGAAAGCATCCGATCTGGTCCGTCAGCGGTCGCCGTTGGCGGAGGCGGCTTAAGAACGTTGGCCCACGACACGTCCGCTCCCCCCGTCATTGCGAGCGCAGCGAAGCAATCTCCATCCGCGAGGACACGGAGTTTGCTTCGCTGCGTTCGCAATGACATGAGGGATGGTGGGTCCTGGTTATGCCGCCATACGCAAAATTTCCAAAATGTCGCCAACGCCATGGATCGGGCGGGGATTGGTGTGCAAATAGTGATCCAACATGGCGGCCTTTGCGACGGTCTCGAACTTTTCCGCAGTGACGTTCACCTCGGCGAGGCTCCGCGGCAAGCCCAAAGCGGCAACGAATTCGTGGACGACGCGCCATGCAGGTTGGCCGGGACGGCCAAATGCCTCGGCCACCATGGCCTGACGGTCTGCGTTGGCGGTTTCGTTGTAGCGTAACACTGCCGGCAGCATCACGCAGGATGTATACCCGTGCGGAACGTTGCAGGTCCCACCCAGAACATGGCCGATCCCGTGGCTGGCGCCCATCGAGATACCGAAACGGTTATGTTCCATCGACAGCCACACTGCCAACTGCGCGTCCAGCCGAGCGCCCAGGTCGTGCGGATCCTGATGGGTGCGTGGCAATGCGCGGGCGAGCAGGGAAATCGCCGACACCGCCTCCAGCCGCGACCGCGCATCCGCGGCCGGCGCGCAGACCGTTTCGACCGCGTGATCCAATGCCCGAATGCCGGAGGACAGCCACAACCATTGCGGCGTCCGCACTGTTACCGCCGGATCGAGCACGATTACGCTCGGCACCAGCTTCGGATGCCGGAAGATCTCCTTCAACATGGTCCGCGTGTCGGTGGCTCCAGCCGAAGGATTGAAGTCGCCACCTGACAACGTCGTCGGGATGGCAATCTGCGGTACGTCCGGCGCCGCGTAGTCCAGCACCGCACGCGAGCCATCCGGCGCGACCCGCACCACAAAGCGATCAAAGTCCTCGATGGCGCGGATCTCGTGCTTCAACACCAGCCGGATCATCTTGCCCGCATCAGTGCCCGAGCCGCCGCCGAACGTAACAATCAAATCGGCGTCCACCTCCCGGGCCTTCGCTGCCGCATCCAGCACCGATTGGCGCGGCGTGTGGGATGGCACCCCATCAAACGAGCCCGCATAACGCGCACCCAGCACGGTGCGCATTTCGTGAACCCAGGTGGTTTCGTTATCGAGGGTGCGACTGACCACGAGAAAGACTCGTTTCGCGCCCAGTCGCGCCGCCTCGGAGACCAGGGTTTCGGCCGCAGGTTTGCCGTAAACCACGCGGTCGATGGCGAAATTCTGATAAATGCCCTGAGCGGCCATGTCAGAAGCGGTCGCCATCGTCAGGTGCCGGCACCTCGAACGCGTTGACCACGCCTGACAAAGCGCCATAGAAACTCATGATGGCGGTCAGTTCGACCAACCATTTGGTGCCATGACGTTTCAGCAACGTGTCGAACACGGACTGATCGACCCGATTGGTGCGCACCAGTTGCCGAGCGTAAACCGCGACATCGCGCTGCTCTTGCGGCAAGGCGCTGACGTCGCCTTTGGCCCGCAACACATCAATTGTCGCCTCACTCACCCCATTTTCTCTGGCCGACCTTACCTGCGCTGCCCACACATAATTCGCGTCTTTTTCTCGGACGGTTGCCAGGATGCCGACCAAACGCAGCGGCGCTTCCACCACGGTCATTTCGCGGTTGAACGGCACCATCGGCAACAGGCGTTCCGCCAGTGCGGGACTGTGCAGCAGCACGCTGAAAGGTCCTCGGACGCGACCGAAGACCTCCAGGACCTGATCAACGACGTATTGCTGCGCTTCCGGTACATCCGCCTTACCGGCGATTTGCGGAATGCGTGCCATCACTTGCCTGCCAGTGGAGCCCACGTCTCTCCATACTTATCGCCATAGACAAACTCGGCCATCTTGCCTCGCCCGGTCGGACCGAATTTACCCATTGGATAACCAATCGGGAGAATCGCGTAAGAATGCACGCCAGGGGGCAAACCAAGCGCTGCCTCGGTTTCCTTTTCGAACTGCAGATGCCGCGTGGTCAGAGTCGAGCCCAGGCCAAGCGCACGGATCGCCAACAGCATGTTCTGCACGGCGGGATACACCGAAGCTCCGGCGGAGCGGCCCGGGTTCGGACCATCCTCCAGGCAGGCAACGATCCAGACCGGCGCTTCGTGGTAATGATCCGTCAGATATTCCACCGCACCGTGCTGACGTTTGTATTTCGCGGGATCGCTGCCGGGCGGTGGCGCGCTTGAGGCGTAACGTGGCCCGACGACCTCATCGAACGCCTTCTTGTACCATTCCTGGACGGCTTTCTTCTTCGCCGGATCCTTGATCACCATGAAGCGCCATTTCTGCGTGTTCCCGCCGTTGGCGGCGCCCAGACCGGCGTGCAGGATTTTCTCGATCAGTGCGTCCGGCACGGGATCGGGCTTCAGGCGCCGCATCGAGCGGGTGGTGCTCATGATCTCAAACACGTCGTCCATCTTGACCTCCTGTATTAACGCCTTACCGAGGGCGCGCCCCCGGACCCGGAACGGCCGCCATCGACCACGATATGCGTGCCGGTTACGTTGCCCGAAAGCTCGGACGAAAGATACAGCACGACCCCTGCGACTTCCTCCGGCAGGGTATAACGGCCGGTCGGCATGGTGGCGCTGTAGGCACGGTGCACACCCTCGGGGTCGTTGGGATTGCGTTGCGACTCAAGCGAGCGCATCATCCGGGTTTCCACCGGTCCCGGGCATACGGCGTTGACGCGAATACCTTGTGGCGCGACGTCGGAGGACGCAACCTTGGTCAGGCCAAGCACGCCATGCTTCGACGCGACGTAAGCGGGCATGCCGGGACCGCCAAACAATCCCGCGACCGAGGCAGTGTTCACCACCGTGCCGCTGCCTTGCTTCAGCATCTCCGGCAGCACGTAACGCAAGCCCAGAAACACACCTTTTAAGTTGACCGCGATGACCTGGTCGAACACCGCCTCGTCGTAATCCTGTGTCGGAATGACTTTACCTTCGATGCCGGCATTGTTGAAGAAGCAATCGATCCTGCCATAAGCGTCCAGCGTGGCTTTCACGTAGTCCTGCACCGAGGCCGATTTTGTTACGTCGGCCTGGGTGAACTTCGCATCGCCACCGCGTTGCGCAACAATGTCAGTGGTCACCCGGCCAGATTCGGCATCGTGATCGACCACCATGACCTTTGCTCCTCGCAGGGCGAACCCAAGCGAGGTTGCGCGCCCGATCCCGCCGCCACCGCCGGTGATCAATGCCACTTTTCCGGTGAAATCCATGGTATTGCTTCCTCCTGAGTCGGGACTGTAGCGCGTGGTCTGAACTCAATCCAGCAGCAGGGGCACGATCGAGGCGACCAGCAATAGCGCCATCGCACGATTGAATGCCCGCCGCCACCCGGGCGACCGCAAAAAATGACCGGCTTCGCAGCCCAGGAGCACCCAGGGCAACATGCACGGGATAGCTATGACGAAGAACACCGTGCTGATCCAGACTGTCTGCGTCCACAAATTTTCACCAGGCCTGATAAACATGCCGGCCGCAGCGGTCACAACCAGCCAGGCGCTCGGGTTTACCCACTGGAATGCTGCCGCGCCGCCGAAACCCAGCACGTGTCCTTGCGGGCCTGCCGGGTCTGCGCCGTACCGATCCGCAGTCGCGATCTTCCAGGCGAGCAGCAGCATCCATGCTGCACCAACCCACCGCATGATCGGCAACAACAATGGCCAGGCCAGAACGACCGAGCCGAGTCCCCCCATCAAAAGCACCATCATGAAGGTAAAACCGCAGGCAATGCCTAACATATGCGGCAAGGTTGCGCGGATGCCGTATGATGCAGCCGAGGCAGCGAGCATCGTGTTGTTCGGACCCGGAGTGATGTACATCACGGTGGCGAAACCGATAAGCGAGGGAAGTGTCGGAGTCATGAACCGGTGTGACAATCGCTGTCGCTGACGTTCGTTATAAATGCTTCGTGCGCTTCGCCTGCTTTTCGTCCTTGGTGAAAATTGAAGTCTTTCTTCTGACACGGACAGCCGGGTGAGCCCCGTGACATCCAGATCGGCCCCGGCGGCGCGTTGCAGTCGGTCAATTCACAAAGGAAGGCAAGCACACCAAGGAAACAAAGCCTTCCCGCAACACTCCAACCAGTGCGGCGCTATCCCGCCGCGACCAGTTGTGCGATCGCCGTGCCGACATCTGCCGTACCCGCCTGACCACCCATGTCACGCGTCTTCGGTCCGCTCTCGCGCAACAAAGTTTCAATCGCGTCGACGATAGCCTGACCGGCGGCCGCCTCGCCCAGATGCTCCAGCATCAAAGCGGCGGACCAGATCTGGCCGATCGGATTACAGATGAATTTGCCGGCGATGTCGGGAGCGGAACCATGCACCGGCTCGAACATCGAGGGAAATTTCTTCTCGGGATTGATATTGGCGGACGCTGCGATACCGATCGAGCCTGCCACTGCCGGACCCAGATCGCTCAGGATGTCGCCAAACAGGTTCGATCCGACAACGACATCGAACCAGTCGGGATGTTGCACAAAATGCGCGCACAGAATGTCGATGTGGAACTGATCGGTGCGGATCTCCGGATATGCTTTGCCCATCGCGGCGAAACGTTCATCCCAGTACGGCATCGTGTGGATGATCCCGTTCGACTTGGTGGCCGATGTGAGATGCTTCTTTGGCCGGGTCATCGCCAACTCGAACGCAAATTTCAAAATCCGGTCAACCCCGACCCGGGAAAACACACTTTGCTGTGACACGAACTCGCGCTCGGTGCCTTCGAACATGCGGCCGCCAACCGAGGAATATTCGCCCTCGGTGTTTTCCCGCACGACATAGAAATCGATATCGGCTTCGGTGCGATTGGCCAATGGCGTGCGAACGCCAGGCAACAACTTGCAGGGCCGCAGGTTCACGTATTGATCGAAGCCGCGGCGGATCGGGATCAGCAGCCCCCACAGCGACACGTGATCCGGCACGCCCGGCCAACCCACCGCGCCCAACAGCACCGAGTCTGACTTCGCCAACTGGTCCAGCCCATCGGCCGGCATCATCGAGCCGGTCGCCTTGTACGTCTCGCACGACCAGTCGTAGTGCGTCAGTTCCAGCCCGAACCCAAACCGGCGCGATGCCGCGTCAAGCACTTTCAGGCTTTCCGGCACGGTCTCCTTGCCAATACCGTCGCCGGGCAGGACCGCGATGCGATGAGTGCGGGCCATCTGGACTGTCTCCTGGTTCAGTTGTCGGGTATGAGGCCCTGGGTTTCAGATAACGGGTTTCAGATAGAGGACAGCGCGCAGATGGCCAAGCCAGCACAGGGCACGACCGCCGCCACCGAGTGGGACCGCGACGCCGCACTGACTTCGGCGCGCATCCTGTTGGAGATCGATGCGATCAAATTCCGGCCGGAGGAGCCATTCACCTTCACCTCAGGCTGGAAATCGCCGGTCTACATCGACTGCCGGCGCATCATCTATTTCCCGCGGGCGCGCGGGAAAATCTGCGACCTCGCCGTCGAGAAGATCAATCGTCATGTCGGCTACGAGACAATCGAGGCGGTCGCGGGTGGGGAAACTGCCGGCATCCCGTTTGCCGCCTGGATTGCCGACCGGATGGGCGCGCCGATGGCTTATGTCCGCAAGAAACCCAAAGGTTTTGGCCGCCAGGCCTTGATCGAAGGCGACGTGCCCGAGGGCAAGCGCACCTTGCTGGTGGAGGACCTGACCACCGACGGCCAGTCCAAAATCCAGTTCGCCAATGCCCTGCGCGACGCCGGCGCGATCGTCAATCACGCGTTTGTCGTGTTCTTCTATGGGGTCTTCCCCGGAGCGTTCGAGACCCTGGCGCGAATGGATATCGCTTTGCATCATCTGTGCACGTGGTGGGACGTGCTGGAGGCCTGCAAGGACCGGCCCGCGTTCTCGGACAGCAACCTCGCCGAGGTGCGGCATTTTCTGGAGGATCCGGTCGCCTGGTCGGCGGCACATGGCGGCATTTCATCCGCCGAGGAAGCGATGGCGCGCAAGGCGGCAGCGAATAACTGAAACCTGTTGGCGCGGGACTTGCCGGGAGAATAAGAGCGGAGCGAAACCTTTGGAGGGCTCCGTTTGTCCGATACGTCCGATCGCTCGTCCCCTGATCCGTTCACCTTGGTGCTGCGCGCCGCCTTCGTGCCCGAGGGGGAACAGCCACCGCCAGAGCTTGCCGCCGACTTCAGTCCGTTGAAATTCCGCGCGACCCTGGACAAGGCGACCGGGATCATCACGTGTGAGAATGCCGGGGTGAGCTTCGGCGGCGATATTCGCGCCGAATGGCATCCGGATGAGGTGCAGGAATCGGAGGATGGGGAGGCGACCAGTCACCATAACGATGCGCAGAGGACCGGCCCGTCGGGCGGACAAGGCCGAAACAGCAGCGAGGGACAACCAATCAACCGGGCTGACTCCGTGGGCCGCGAACCACTCTGGAACATTTCTCCCACCGGATCCACGCCGTCGCAGGCACAAACACGCAATACGCCAAATCCAGGTGTGCCCGTAAGGCTGGCCAACGGCCAGACGGTATCGGATTTGAATTCTCCAACCGGAATGCTGATGTCGCCCGTTGCTGACCTAAGTCCGGTAGCGGAGTCTGGGCGGCGGACTGGCGAGATATATCGAACGATGTTGAGCAATCCCGAAGCTGCGGCGGGCGCAGCTTCATTTCTGGGCGCAAGCCTGGATGCAGCCGTCGGTCAGGGCGGCAACTTCGACTATCAGCGTCAGGCAAATCACAGTACCGGCTTCACGCAACTTCCACAATTCACGGACGTTTCCAATGTCAATGTCGGCTTGTTCGCGCAGCAAGCCGGTCTCACTCTCGATGAGGCGTTGCGCATCGCCGGGACACTCGCACGCCTGGGATCAGGTAACGCCAGGCCCACCGAACCACATGGCCTCGACCCGAGAACTGCACAATTCATATCGACTGGCGTCAATCTCGGGAAAAGCGGCGCATTCGATAAGCCGGCCCCTCCCTGATGGTTCGCGGATGCCGTACCTGGGTTCGATCGTCAGAACGCTGGCGTTGTGGACCATGTTATCCGCGGTCGCGGTCGCTGGGAGAGTCTGGTTCCTGTTGGCCATCGTTGGATTGGCGTGGACACCTTTTTCATGTACCACTGAGGTCCGCGCGCGGGTTGCCGGCATATCAGGATTTGATTTCGAAATCGATGAAACGGACTGCGACACGCTCGCGAAAGACGCGTCAATCAGCGTCTTCGCGTCCAGGACGGGTCGCGCGAAAAAGACGCTGCTCCTCAAATACGGTCCCGCCGGCGTGGAGGAACTTCCGGTCATAAGGTCAATTGGCTCGCACGAGGTTCAAGTATTCATTCCGAAGATCTCGGACCTGATGTTTCGTCGGGAACTCGTTCATTGTACAATGGAATTTGGTGAATAACCGTTCTGTCCAACGCCGATCCGCAATGGCAACGAACAGTCAGGACCCTGCCGGGCCGGCCTTGCACGTGCCTGACCTCTCATTCCGCCGAAGCGAAAGCGCGAGGGTTCGATCAGACGACGGCGCCTGGTCTGGTCGCCACCAGGCCGACTGGATGACGTGAGCACTATTGCTCATGTTTGACCCGGGCCGGTACATCTGGCCTGCAATCGCAAGACATTGTCACCCGTCTGAGATAGTCTCCGTAACAAAACACCGCTAACCGGTGTCATTGGAGGTGCCTGTTCCCGGATTCCATAACGGGCAGCCACGCCACGGGAGGGGCTTGTCATGCTGGTTTCGATCATCTTCGCGCTGCTGATGGCGGCCCTGGTGGTGCTTTACGTGCACGACCGCCGCCAGACCACCCACACAATCCTGCGGAATTTCCCCATCATCGGCTATTTCCGCTATTTCGCCGAAACGCTCGGCGAATACATGCGGCAATACCAGTATCTGCCCGATTGGTCGGAGCGTCCATTCAACCGCCTGGAACGATCCTGGGTCTACCGCTCGGCCAAAGGCGTGTCCAATCTCCGCAGTTTCGGCAGTGAGAACGTTCCACCCTTCATTTTCCGCAATGCCGCATTCCCCATCCTCGACGAAGAAAAGCGTCCCTGGGCTGGCAAACAAATCGGCATTTCTGACGGGCCTGGCGCCTGCCGCACACCCTATCGGGCGATGAGTTTCTTCAACATCAGCGGCATGAGTTACGGCGCATTGAGCCACGCCGCCGTCTCGGCGCTGTCGCGTGGAGCGAAAGCTGCAAACATCTGGATGGCGACCGGAGAAGGCGGCCTGGCGCCGTTCCACCTGGAAGGCGGCTGCGACATCGTCATGCAGATGGGCACCGCGAAATACGGCGTGCGCGATGCGGACGGCAACCTGTCGGAAGAAAAGCTGCGCGCCATCTCGGCACACGAGCAGGTCCGCATGTTCGAGGTCAAGCTCGCGCAGGGTGCCAAGCCGGGCAAAGGCGGCATCCTGCCGGCCGCCAAGGTCACGCAGCAAATTGCCGATATTCGCGGCATTCCCGTGGGCCAGGACAGTATCAGCCCCAATCGCCATAAAGACATCGGCAACGTGCGCGAACTGGGCGCCTTCGTGCACCGGGTCCGCACCATCACCGGCAAGCCGGTCGGGGTGAAATTCGTTGCCGGCGATCCGACTTTCCTCGACGATTGGTTTACCGAATGTGCCGCCCACCCGGAGGGGTGTCCCGATTACATCCAGGTCGACGGCGGAGAGGGTGGCAGCGGTGCGGCGCCCGCCTCGCTGATGGATTATGTCGGAATGCCCATCACGCTGGCTTTGCCGCAGGTTGCGGCGGCGCGGGAGCGGCATGGTTTAAAGGATCGGATCAGGATCGTTGCGTCCGGCAAACTCGTCACGCCGGATAAGGTTGCATGGGCGCTGTGCATGGGTGCCGATTTCATTTCCTCCGCCCGAGGCTTCATGTTTTCCCTGGGCTGCATCCAGGCGATGAAATGCGGCAGCGGCAAATGCCCGACTGGCGTCACGTCGTCGGAGGAACGATTGATTTCCGGCCTCGATCCGACTGACAAGGCCGCGCGGGTGGCGCGTTATGCGCAGCGGATCCGCGAGGACGTCGATGTCATTGCGCATTCCTGCGGCCTGAACGATCCGGGTGGATTCCTGCCGCGGCACGTGACGGACATAGAGCGCGGCGTCGGCGGCTTCCGGGCGCCGCAAGGTGGAGACTGAACACTGGCAGCCGCCTTCCTGGGCGGCGCGGCCCGCATCAGACACCGACGACGCGGAGGTATCGTGCTTGCTTCTCCGTGACTTCCTAGCACTCCGCGATCTCGGTGATTTAATGGAACGGTTCCACCAGCACAAACCTCACCCGCCGGTAAACCGCGTCCGCCGCTTCTCCCGGAACGCCGTCACACCCTCGGTATAATCCTCCGTCAGACCAGCCTGCATCTGCAGTTTCGCCTCCAGATCGAGCTGCTGTTCGTAAGAGTTGTCCAGACCAGCCCAGTACAGCTTGCGGATCAGTGCCAGCGATGCAGGCCCCTCGGCCAGACGTTGCGCCATCTCCATCGCCGCACCAGGCAAATCCGGATCGTCCACCACGCGGTTGATCATACCCCAGGCCAGCGCGGTTTCCGCCGGCAACCGCTCCGCCAACAGTGAAAGCTCCATCGCCCGCGCCATCCCGATCATTCTGGGCAGCACAAACGACGAGCCACAGTCCGGCACGAGGCCAATGCGCGCAAACGCCTGCAGAAACGTTGCCGAATTTGCCGCAATGCGGATATCCCCCATCAGCGCGAGGCTCATGCCGGCGCCCGCGGCAATCCCATTGATTGCCGTCACGATCGGCATGGCGAGATCGCGCAACCGAATGAAGGTCGGATTGTACCAGGATTCCAGGTCGCTTTTGACCTCGCCGCGCGCCTCGGCGGCACGGTCGCGCGGCGGTCGATCCGGATCGTTCAAATTGGCACCGGAACAGAATGCCCGTCCCGCGCCGGTGATCATCAGGCACCGCGCGCCGCTGGTTTCGACCAAATCCAATGCCCACGAGATGTCCTGGCGCAATTTGAAGCCGAAGGCATTGAGGACACTGGGATCGTTCAACGTCATGACAACAACATTGTCCTGCCGTTGCAGCAGGATCCGGCCATTGGGGGCGGCTTCCGTGGCATCTTCCATATCAGATCACTCCCGCGTCGCGCAGCCGGTGGCGTTCGTCGGCGGACAGGCCAAGCCAGTCGCCATAGATTTCGTCGTTGTGCTCGCCGACACGTGGACTGACCCGGGTCGGCACCTTGTCCGCGCCATGAAACCGCAACGGCGAGTTCGGCAGCACGACCGGACCGTAGTCATAATGATCGACCACTTCCAGCATGCCGCGGCCGTGCATGTGCGGATCGTGCATCGCTTCCTCAAGGTCGCGCACCGGAGCGCAGGGGATTTTGAACTTGCTGGTTGCGGCGAAGATTTCGGCCCGCGTGCGTACCGAGGTCCAGCCGGACACCAGCGCCTCGGTTTCCGCGTAATGCGCAACACGAGCATCATTCTTGATGAACCGCGGATCGTCTTTCAGGTCCTCGCGTTCCATGGCGCGCAACAGGTTTTGCCATTGCGCCTCGGTGACCAGGATGATCGCGACGTAGCCGTCCTTGGCTGCGTAAACGTTATAGGGTGCCCGGTTGAAATTGGCGAAGGCGTTACCGGTGCGCCCGGGGATCTTCTGCCCGGCGCGATGGTATTGATCGATGGCGGTAGCCAAAGAAGCAAACACCGCCTCCACCATCGCCACTTCCACCAACCGGCCACGACCGGTGCGTTCGCGTTCCAACAGTGCGGTCATCAGGCCGGCGTAAAGATGCGCACCACCGAGAATGTCCACATAAGGCGCCCCGGTGCGCAACGGCGGCCCATCGGCGTAGCCGGTCAGGCTCATCACCCCGGATGCCGCCTGAATCGTGAAATCCATCGCCAGATTGTCGCGATCTGGCCCGGACAGGCCGTAGCCGGTCGCTGAAGCATAAACCAACCGTGGATTGAGTTCGTGCAACAACGACCACCCGACGCCGAGCCGATCCATCACACCGGGCGAATAATTCTCTACCAGCGCATCGGCCTTCAGCACCATCCGTTTCAGCAGTGCCTGGCCTTCCTCCGACTTAAGGTCCAGTGTGATACCGCGTTTGTTGGCGTTCAGCGCCGCCACCGGATATGAGCCGGTCTTTCCGGCCGGCGCCATACCTCGAAGACTTTCGCCCTTCGGCGGCTCGATCTTGATCACGTCGGCGCCCGCCTTGGCGAGCATCATCGTCGCATAGGGCCCCTGGTAGAACTGCGTCAGATCCAGGATGACGAAGCCGTCCAACGGCGTGTTCGAAGTCATGTCAGCACCGGCACCGCGCGGCAACAGATGGCCGGGTCGAGCCCGCCCAAGGCGAGGGGTCGGTTCGCCATCAGATTACCTTCTCCGCTCGCAAGGCGGCCAGTTCCGCTGCCGAATGCCCCAGCCAATCGCCGTAGATTTCGTCGTTGTGTTGCCCGACCCGCGGACTCGCCACGGCCTGCGCGACATCGGTGCCATGCACGCGCAACGGCGTCGTCGGCAACACCACACGGCCGAGTTCGGGATGATCGACCCACTCCAACATGCCGCGCTCGTGCATGTGCGGATCGTGCATCACCTCGCTAACATCGCGCACCGGGCTCAAGGGAATGCGGAACCGGCGGCCCTGCGCTTCGATCTCAGCTTTGGTCAGAGAACTGGTCCAGGTGGTGACAACTTCGGTGACCTCGTCGATATACTGATTGCGGCCGTGCATCGTTTGCAGCCGTGGATCATCGGCAAGATCGGTACGCCCCGCCGCCTCCAGGATGTTGAACCAATGCTGATCCGTTCCGGTGTGAATGGCGACATAGCCATCCTTCACTTCAAACACGCCGTACGGCGCTGTCGCCCCTCCAGCGCCATTGCCGCTGCGCGGTGGCACCGTCCCGCGCCGCCGGTATTGTTCCATCGGGCCGGCCAGGGTGAAATACACCGCTTCCTGCATGGCGACCTCGACCAACCTGCCGAGGCCGCTGTGCTCACGTTCGTAAAGCGCGGTCATGATGGCGCCGTAAGCATGGATACCGCCCATGAAGTCGGCCACCGTTACGCCGGTGCGCACCGGAGGACCATCGGCAAAACCGGTGACGCTCATGATGCCGGAGGCCGCCTGCACGGTCAGATCCATCGCCAGATCGGAGCGGTTCGGCCCACTGATGCCGTAACCCGACGCGGTGGCATAAATCAGCCGCGAATTCAATGGATGCAGCACCGACCAACCAATGCCCAAGGCATCCATGGTGCCGGGCGCGAAATTCTCCAGCACGACATCGGCCCGCTTCACCATCTCGAACAACAAAGCGCGGCCCTTCTCGGCTTTTAAATTCAACGTCACCCCGCGCTTGTTCGCATTCAGCATGGCGAACGGCAAGGTCGTCGTGTCGCCCGGCGGAGTGCGCCGCCGCAACGGTTCACCGCCGAGCGGCTCGATCTTGATCACGTTGGCGCCGGCCTTGGCCATCAGCAACGTGGCATAGGACCCCTGAAATATCTGGCCAAAATCCAGTACCGTCAAACCCGAAAGCGGCATCGCCATGATCAACGTCCTTTAAAGTCTGGTCTGCGGCGTTCCCGCCAGGAGCGGTGACTTTCCGCCTTGTCCTCGGTCAACTCCAGCATCGCGAAGCGGTACAGATCGCCCAGTACCGCCTCCGGCAACGGCTGCTCCAAACCCGAGCGCAACGATTCCTTGGTCAGCCGAGCCGCCAGCGGCGGCAGCGCGGCGATGTGATTCGCCACCTCCATCGCCTTGTCCATCAGCGACGCCGGCGGCACCAACCATTGCGCCAGCCCGATGCGAAACGCCTCATCCGCATGTAGGGGAAAGCCCAGGGCCACACGCATCGCCTGGCCTTTGCCAACCCAGCGCGCCAGCCGGATCGTGCCGCCCTGCGCCGGAATGATCCCCAGGCCGGCTTGCGGCAACCGCCATTCCGCTGCCTCAGACGCCACGATCATGTCGCAGCAGTAAGTGACGATGCAGCCGATGCCGATCGCGTAACCATTCACCGCGGCAATGATCGGCTTGGAAAAGTCGGTGACCAGCGCGATCGCGCTTTGGCGGCGGCGGCTCGGCACTTCCTCGATGAA
>Ga0187867_10002352_pt1 | contig 15771 bp, 10 predicted proteins | sample June2016WEW_13_1_FD_132976 | JGI IMG/M metagenome (GOLD analysis project Ga0187867, IMG submission 132976) | Peatland microbial communities from SPRUCE experiment site at the Marcell Experimental Forest, Minnesota, USA - June2016WEW_13_10 | ecosystem: Environmental > Terrestrial > Soil >...
AACGCCCAGAACGTGGGCGAGAAGCCCACCGCCGAGACCCACGCAATCTGGCCCACCGAGACGCCCCGCGCGCGCAGCAGGATGGGCAGCGCCGTCGACACAAACCCGTAGTAGAACCCCAGCGGCGCAATCGCCAGTCCCATCGCCCAGGGTGGCAGTTGCCGCCGCATCCTCGTTCCTCCGCCCATCCCTCCACCATACCGCATCACCGGGTAATCGCAGCCCTCAATGCTCAACGGCCAGCCCGGTGCCACCTCTTCGCGTCGTCATTCTGGCGTAGCCAGAATCTCCGTATTGGTCTTTGATCTTGCTCTTGCCGTTGCCTGTTCTCAGCCCACGAAAAACGGGCGAACTCAACCGAGTCCGCCCGTCGCTCTTCCGCTAATCCTCTTTACCTGGCTGCGACCGCCTCTGCCGCGCCGGCCTTCAGCGCCGCAGCCTTGTCCGTTGCCTCCCAGGTGAAGTCCTTGCCCTCGCGCCCAAAGTGCCCGTAGGCCGCGGTCGCCTTATAGATCGGCCGCCGCAGGTTCAGGCTCTCGATGATGGCCTTCGGAGTCAGCGCAAAGTTCGCCCGCACCAGCGCCTCCAGCTTGTCTTCATCCACCGTGCCCGTGCCGAAGGTGTCCACCCGCACGCTCACCGGCTCGGCCACGCCGATGGCGTAGGCCAGTTGCACCTCGCAGCGCTCGGCCAGCCCCGCCGCAACGATGTTCTTCGCCACGTAGCGCGCCATGTACGCCGCCGAGCGGTCCACCTTGGTTGGGTCCTTGCCGCTGAATGCGCCGCCGCCATGACGCCCCATGCCGCCATAGCTGTCGACGATGATCTTGCGCCCGGTCAGTCCCGTGTCTCCCATCGGCCCGCCGATCACAAACCGCCCCGTCGGATTGATGTGGTACTTGGTTCCCGCGTCCAGCAGCTTCGCCGGAATCACCGCCTGGATCACATGCTTCAGAATGTCGGCGCGCAGCTCCTCGTTGCCCACGCTCTCGGCATGCTGGGTCGAGATCACCACCGCGTCCACCCGCACCGGCCTCTGGTTGGCGTCGTACTCCACCGTCACCTGGCTCTTGCCGTCGGGCCGCAGGTACGACATCAGTCCGCTCTTGCGCACCTCGCTGAGCCGCCGCGTCAGCTTGTGCGCCAGCGAGATCGGCACCGGCATCAGCTCCGGCGTCTCGTTGGTGGCATAGCCGAACATCATTCCCTGGTCGCCCGCCCCGCCCGTGTCCACGCCCATCGCGATGTCGCCAGACTGCTTGTTGATGGTCGAGATCACTGCGCAGGTGTTCGCATCGAAGCCGTATAGCGCGTTGTCATAACCGATGGAGGCCACCACGCCGCGCACCACGCTCTGGAAGTCCACGTAGGCGCTGGTCGTGATCTCGCCCGCAATCACCACCAGCCCGGTGCAGGTCAGCGTCTCGCACGCCACCCGGCTGAACGGGTCCTGTTCCAGGCAGGCATCCAGGATCGCATCCGAGATCTGGTCGGCAATCTTGTCCGGGTGGCCCTCCGTCACGGATTCACTGGTAAACAAAAAACGGTCGCGCTTCGCCAATCAACACCTCCATCGCATCGGGTCCAGATTTCGCTGCAACCCTTCAATTTTACCCTTGCCCTTCGGCTGCGGCAAAGCCCGGGTGCCGTTCCTGCGAAAACCGGCCCTCGAACCGCGAAATCCTGCATTGGTTGGCGGCCGCGCACGTCGGCAGTCGCGCCAGTCCAGTGGTCGCCAAGCAGATCGAAGCGCTGCACTCCCCGCGCATTTAAATAAAAACGGCGCCTGTTAAATAAAACCGGCGCCTGCCGCTGGGGACAGGCGCCGTTCCTTTGCTTTGGGTTAGAAGTTGAGCTTGCCGGCAACCTGCAGAATGCGCGGGTCGCGCGTCGCCGTGACCTGGCCGAACGAGCTGCTGGTCGCCGATGTTCCCACCGTCCCCCAGTTGGTGTGATTCAGCACGTTGAAGCCCTCGCCGCGCAGCGTGAATACCACTCCGCGGTAGAGCTTGAAGTTGCGGAAGATACCCACATCCAGCCGGTTGTAGCCAGGTCCATCCACCACTCCGCGCCCCTCGTTGCCAACCTGGAAGCCGGTGATCGAGGGCGCCATGAACGCCGTCTGGTTGAACCAGTTCAATCTGGTCTTCAGATTCACCTGACCGTAGCTGTTGCTCGGTTTCAGCACCATGTTGGGACGCAGGCTCGCCAGGCTCGGCCCAAGAATGCCCAGGCCCGCGGCATCGGTCGCCAGGCCGCCGTTGGTTGCTCCGTTGTATATGCTGGTCAGCCCCTGGTACTGCACCGTGCCGCCGCCCGACATGGTGGCTGTAAGCGGAAGACCGGAGTTGACGGTATAGATGCCCGACAGCTCCCATCCGCCGACGATGCGGCCCATCAGGTCAGTCTGCTCTTTCATCCAGGGCAGCTCCCACACTGCGTCGACGGTAAGAACGCTGTTGCGGTTGTAGACGCTGGGCGCGTACTCAGCCGCCAGGTTGTAGATGTTTTGCACCGCCGTGGCAGAGTCGTTCTGCGCGTTGGTCAGACCGCGGCTCCAGGTGTAGTTCGCATCGATCAGGCTCTTGCCGCTGAACTTCTTGGTCACCTTCGTCTGCAGCGAGTTGTAGTTCGAATTGAAGATGTTCTGCATTGAGGAGATCGAGGTGTAGCCGAGGTACGGACGAATCTGGTTCAACGGCGCCTCGCACGCCTGGCTGGTGAATCCGGTGCAGCCCGAGACCTGGTTGTAACCGATGCTGGTCTGGGTATATGCGCCGGGCTGAATCTCGTCGAGCTCGACCGCGCCTTGCAGATGGTCTCCGTGGTCACCGAAGTAGCCCACGTCCAGAGTCATTGTGGGAGTGACGGCCTGTTGCAGATCGAGGGAGAACTGCTGAACGTAGGGCGTCTTGTAGATCACGGGCGAAGCGTACAGCGAAGGCGGGGCCAGGTTTGCCGCAACCGTGGAGCTCACTTTATCCAACTGCGCTGTCGTGTAGCTATTGGTGACCACGTACGGCGGATTGACGAACACCTCCTCCTCGTATTGGTGGACAGACGAATCGTCGTATGCGATCCCGTAGCCGCCGCGCAGCACCGTCTTGCCGGTCCCGAAGACGTCATAGGCAAACCCAACGCGGGGAGCCCAGTCATGCTTCTCCGCCTGGCCCACTTCCTGGCCGAACGGAGAGCCGTGGGACTCAATCGGTGGCGCTCCGCCTGGCGTGGTGTAAGGCAGATTGGTGGCGCCATCTTTGTCCTGGGCAGCGATGAAGTCCGGGTCGCCGAGGATGAGGCCATCCAATGGGTCGGCAATCCCATTCGGCTGATAGGCGTTCAGCCCATTCACATTGGGGCAGTTGGCAAGCGTGTAGGTAACGCCCACCGTAGTCGTGCCGAACGATGGGTTCGGCGTTGACTGGCTGGCGATTGTGCACAGGCTTCCGGTGCTCGCGATCGTCTCCGCGTTCAACTTGCTGTAGAGCGCGGGATCGAAGTTGCTCAGTTCATCGCCCACATCATACGGCTGGCCGAAGTAGCTGTAGCGCACGCCCAGGTTCAGCGTCAACCGCCGCGACGCTCTCCAGTCGTCCTGCCCATACAGTTCGATCAGGTTCTCATTGATGTTCGCAGTCATCGATTGGTTCGCCTGCGAATATCCGTTGTTGGCATTGCCGATCAGGAAATTTCCCCATTCAGAATCGAACTGGCTGGGCGCAACCACGCCCGTGCCAAGCGCGGTCAGTTGCGCGGCCGTGGGCGTTGCCGCCACCGTAAAGCTGAAGTTGCCCTGGTTGTTGGATTGGGTGGCGTTCTCCAGCTTCTGGTAATGGTTGTATGTGAAGCCGAACTTGAAGGTGTGCTGCCCTACGGTCTTCGTGACATTGCCAAATCCGTTGTGATTGATATTGTGGTCGTTATAGATGCCGTTGCTCGCGATGCTCGGTGCATTTCCGACAAACGTGAGTGACGGAACGACGCCCAGTGTAGTGGGGAACGGAAGATTCGGGAACACCATCAGCGCCGCAACGTCCGGAGAGTTGGCGGTCGCCACATACCCGATCGGAGTGCTGAGGACTGCGCCCGAACTGTAGGCGTATCCCAAATCGAAGAGCAGCGTGGGACGCGCCGTAATCGTCACGTGACCCAGATGCTGGGTGCCCGGCGACTTGGTCGAAGTCGTCGATACCCCAGGCATGTTGTCCCCGACAAAGAGCCCGGCGCCCTCGGTCGTGGGCAGGTCGTCATGCAGATAGCGGTAGAAGACATTGGTCTTCGAGTTGAGCGCATGGTCGATGCGCGCAAACTCCTGGTTGTCGTTGAAGACGTTTCGGATGTTGTTGATCAGAGTGTGCGCGTCCAGACCCGCCGCTACATCCGCCGAGCTGTTGGGCAGGGGAACGTTGTTGTAGATGTCCTTTACGTATGCCTGCGCCGTCGGCGAGAAGGACGTGAGGCTGGTGGCGTAGGCCGTGCATGCTCCGGTTTGCGCGTTGGCGGAGGAGCACACCGCCACCGGGCCTTGGGTTTGCGCGGCGCCCGAGCCAATCCAGGAGTTGGTAAAGATGCCGTTGCGTTCATCCGACGTCGGCACATACGCCGTCAAGCTCGCGTACTGCACCACCCGGCGGAACTCCTGCGAGTAGAAGAAGAACGTCTTGTCCTTGCCGTTGTAGAGATGGGGAATCACCACCGGTCCGCCCAGGGTAAAGCCGAAGTCGTTATAGCGCAGCACGGGAGTCGGCGTGATGGTGGTCAGTTTGTTGAAGTAATTGTCCGCGTTGAATATGTCGTTGCGGAAGAATTCGTATGCTCCGCCGTGCAGGGCGTTGGTGCCTGACTTGGTCACCACATTGATCTGCCCGCTGGCGCTCCGGCCATACTCCGCCTCGTAGTCGCCGCGCAGGGTCACGAACTCCGAGATGGCATCCACGCTGGGGTAAGCCAGAAGCGTCAGGTTGGCGCCGCGGTCCACGTTGTCCGCGCCATCAATGGTCCAGTTGTTGGCCGTCGGGCGGTCTCCGTTGATCGAATACGCCACCTGGGCGGAGGTGCCCGAGGGAAGCGACGCGCCGATATAGAGCTGGTCGTTGGTGGCGCTGCCGTAGGACACGCCCGGCTGCAGCGTCAGCAACTGCTCATAGTTCCGGTTGTTCAGCACCAGTTCGCGCACCTGTGTGCCCGTCACCAGCCCCTCGCTCATGCCGTTTTCCAGGTTTAACGCCGCCTGGTTGGCCACAATCGTGACCGTCTCGGTGGCGCTGCCGACCGCCAGCTTCTGGTCCACCTTCAGCGCATCGTTGGCGTTCAGCACAAGCCCCGTCACGCTGGCCGTCTTGAACCCCTTGGCCGCAATACTCACGGAGTAATTCCCCAAAGGAAGCGAACTGGCCGTGTAGTAGCCGGCTTTGTCGGTCTTCAGGGACCGCTCCACATACGCACGGTCGGTGTTCGTCAGGGTCACGACGGCGCCGCTCACGCTGGCCCCCGTTGCATCCACGACCGTTCCGCTGATGCTTCCCGAGACCTCCTGCGCACGGGCCAGAACCGAACCCACCATCAACAGTACAACCCACACAGCACCGCGAACCCAGCGTCTTGACAGCGTCATCATCATCTCCTGAAGAACCAACTTACATACATCCGACGGGCTTTGCCGGCCTTATTTTACCTGCGTTAACCTTCAGCTCGCCGGCCCTCGGTACGCACAAATGCCGAAGAGCGGTCTTGCCGTAATTGCAACGCGCAATGGCAAAATAATTCTCAGCGCGCGCGAACCAACAATTTCAATCGAGGAAACAGTAAATTACCTCTGGGGGGCATTGTCAACAGAAGACTTCAAAACCCTCCAAATCGGTATCGCGGGCAGCAGCCCCCGATGGGTCGCCAGCCGCCAGCCGCACCACCCCGCCAGGGCCAGCGCGGCCAGCAAAAGACCCGCCCCCACCCGCCGTATGCCCGCGCGGCGGCGCAGCACAATCCGGCTGTTTTTAACGTTTTCCGCAAATGTGGCCCACTCGGCATCCTCCGGCTCGCTCACCCCGCTCTGCCGGCAACTCTCCTCGAAACGCCTCATCCAGGCGCCTTCCTCCAGCCCCAGCGCGCCCAGGTAGCTGCGCACAAATCCGCGCCGAAAGACGCCCCCCGGCAGATCCCCCAGCGCTCCCGCCTCCAGAGCGTGAATATGCCTGGCCGGCAGCTTGGTCTCGTCGCAGATGGCTTCCACAGCCACTCCACGCTCTTCGCGCGCCCGCCGCAACTCTTCGCCGAATGCTGCCGCTCCGCCCTCTTGCGCCATGCTCCTCGCCCAAACCCAGCCGCTCCAACAATAAGCGATCGCAGACGCCAAATCAAAGATTATTGGCCCTGCTTCGCCTTCGCCGGAACCCGCCTCGCCCACTCCCTGCCCTCCCCGATTTCTGCCCATCCGGAATCTGCCCGCGGGCGACAGGGCCGGATCGCTGCTGCATCGTGGCTTCGGCGACAATCACTAGGTTCAGGCTGCAAGCAGGCCGGGGGATCGGTCCTCGTCGACAAATGGGTAAATCATGGAGATTCCGATCAGCGCCATCAGAACCAGGGCCTTAAGCGGACCAGCGAAGAGTCGTTGACCGGGGTCGAGGAATATCTCCGGTGCGAGCAAAACGGCAAAGCATAGCATGGCGGCCATCGCTCCTGGAATTCGCTTTCCAACTCGATGCGACGTGATTATGAGAAGGCAAAGCCACGCCCACGGAATATATAAGCTCTGTAGTGTGTAATCGAATGAGGTGGCAGGCAGAAGTACCATGCATGAAGAGAGCATAAGGACCTGGTTCGCCCGGGGCATTTTCCATGTGCGAATGAAAAAAATGGCCAGAGCTATAGTCGCCGCCAGCAGTTCATAGCGCGGCAGGTAGGAGGCAATTGACTGTGGGTGAGACGCGGTAAGAAGCTTTACAAGGACGAAAGCAGAATGATCCAGGGTCAGGTCACCGGGACTGTTGTTGGAAGAGAAGCCCTTGATAAAGCGATGGATGCCACGCAGGGTATACCACGTGGCGGCGCCGAGCGTCGGCCCCACATAAAGCAGTGATACAACCGTGGTCACAAGTGAGGCACCTAATCCCGCTGCTATCTCGCGATATCGACGGGGGCGAAGGAAGAGAGCGAAGAATAGTAATGGGTACAGCTTGAATGTGGCCACGATACCGATCAGGATGGCTGCGAGCATCAACTGCCCGCGAAAGTATGCGACGATGGAGAGAGCCAAGCCGAGCCATAGCAGCGCTTCAATATTGCCGCGCTCCAGCGAATAGCAGATCGGCCAGGAGAGAACAGCGGCTGCGCTCACAAAGAAAACCGCACGCGCCCGGGTGAGGCCCCGGCGGCTCATCGCGTTTTGCAACATACTGGCGAAGAACACAATTGGTAAAATGACTGCGACAAAGTAGGCGGCAACAACCGCACTGCTGCCCAGGGGCTGAAACAGATAAAAGAATTGGTAGATAAGGACGCACGGAGCGGGATAGTTCCAAGAGTATCCTTTGTTAAAGAAGTCTGCGGTGTGAAGAGAGTTGAGGTTTACCCTGCAACAGAGCAGATCCCCCTGTGGGTCCAATCGCAAGAGCCCGATAAATCGTGCATTCAGATTGATCACGCACCATGGATGGGAGACGTTAAACAGGCTAATAGCCCAAAGAATAAGAACGACAATAAGATACATCGCAAGCTCGCGAGGCAAGGATCCGACAGGGTGGTCTTCCGCACTTCCCTTGCTGTGAAAAAACTTCATCGTGAGCCTTGACTCCTCGTCTCATCACTATTCGAAGAGTGCGCTGTCTCGCTCTCCAGATCAACTGCAACCCATGGATCGACATTTGACCCATACGGCATAACAGATTGACGATCTGCCAAATTCGGCGTTGGTCAAACTCGCAACATTATACGCGACAGTCATCGCTAACCCATTCGCTGGTTGCAGTCGAGGTCGCGCGCGGAGAATGACCGAAAGATGGACGCGACACAGCGATGTTGCCACTCCAAACGTTCCGGCGCTCTGCCCGAATATGTCTTGCCCCACAACGTCGACCCACCCTCCGACACCTGTCAACGCGCGTCTACTCTGCTACACTCAGGTCTAGCCGCATGCGCATGCCCTTCCCAGAACGCGTCCCCCCCAATCGCGTCGCCATCTTTGCCGGAGCGCTCTTCGCGGTCCAGAGGTTTCAGGGCACGGCCCTGGCCAGCCCCAGCAAGTTGCTCTATACCCAGGATATTGATCTCTTCGGATTCGCCTCGCTCTACGGCCCCGATGCCGACATGCGCTCGCACATGGCACTCGTCTACTCAAGGGATGAGGAGATACGCTGGAATCATACCGACGTGGGTTCAATCACTGTGCTTCATATGAAGTCGTTCTCGCCCTACATCATCCTGCCCTATGAAAGTCTCGCCGCGCAGCCCGGAGAACGCATCTTCGCAGTCAGTCAGGGGGGACGAAACTGGATTGAACAGGCCTTCGCGGCTGAGCGTGTCGAAGTGAAACCCATAGGCAGTGTCGCTGGCAGAGAGGTGGTTTCGGTGCGTTTTCCCAGCGCCAACAACGCCGCGTCTCCATCCCCGCCGCAATAAAGCTCCACAGCCACACCACAGTCGCTGCCGCGTCGGCATCCCTGCGCTATCATGTTCCCATGGAGATGTCCTTGAAGCAGCGTGTCTTGCGGGGTATCGGGCATCAACAGTGGATGCGCGGCCGCGACCGCATTCTGCGCTTCTTTTCCCATCCCGACCGGCAGAAGCCGCAGCCCTTCGAGACCGGCTTCTTCGGCATCCATTATTCCGGCAACCTGGCCAACTTCATCGACTGGACCGTCTTCTATTTCGGAGCCTACTCCATCAATGAACTCCGCCTTCTGGCTGCGCTGGCCGACGCCCTGCGCGCCCGGGCAAAGCCGGTCAACTTCTACGACGTGGGCGCCAATATCGGCCAGCACACGCTCTTCATGTCCAGCCACGCAGACCATATCTTCTCCTTTGAGCCGTTCGCCGCCGTGCGCCAGGAGATGGAGCGCAAGATCGGCCACGCCGGAATTCACAACGCAACCGTATTCCCGGTCGCCTTCGGCAATCGCAATGAGACCGGCCTCTTCCACCCGCCCACTGGCGCCAATCAGGGAACAGGAACGCTGGGCGACATCCTTCCCGACAACGCATCCGGCCAGTCCATCCCCGTCCAGGTGGTGCGCGGCGACGACTTCCTGGCCGCCCATCGTCTTCCCCCCATCTCCCTGCTCAAGATCGATGTCGAAGGCTACGAAGTCCCTGCCCTCGAAGGATTGCGAGAGACCCTCTGGCGGGACCGTCCGCCAATCCTCATGGAGATCCAGCGCCAAACCCAGTCCGGCTCCGCTGCCGGCACCAGCGCCCGCATTCAGTCCCTGCTCTATCCCAACCATCTCCTGTTCGATGTAGGGAGCAGCCGCGGACAATACACCCTCAGGCCATTTTCCACCGGAAATACCGATGAGGCGCTTGTGCTCCCCGCCGAGCTGGCTGGAATCGTTCCCGGCGCCAGCCGCGATTAGACGCCGCTTCCCCCTGCTACACTGAGGCCAATCAAGTGCGCCTCCCCTTCCCAGAACGCGTCCCCCTCGACCGAGTCGCCGTCTTTGCCGGCGTGCTCTTCGCGGTCCAGATCTTTGAGGGTACGGCCCTCTACTTCAGCGTAGGCTGCGCCGCCTTCGTCTTCATCGCTGCCATTGCCTTCAACACCGCCGGAGGACTCACTCGCACCTCAGGCGCATACGTCTTCTTCTATTCCACAATGGTCGTCATCATCGGCATCTGCTACAAGGCCTACCTGGGAGAGCCTGCCGACTCCAATCTCGTCGACCCGGGAACAGACATCGCGGTGTACGTCGCCGGTATCACCGCCATGCTCGGCGCTGTGATCGTCAGCCGCCGCTTCGCGCGCAAGGCCGGCCTGCTGCAGAACGTCCTGAAAGTTTCCGGAATGTATCGCGCGTCGGTCGGATGTATCGTCTTCGGCATCTTCGGCTCGTCCCTCATCGACTTGCTGGGAGAAGAAGGTGTCAGCCTGCAACGCATCTTCCTCCAGATCAATCAGTTGATCCCACTGGGCATCATCATCGGCGTCATATACGAAATCCGCCACAGCCGAGGCACGCGCAGCATCAATCTGCCCACCGCTTTCGCCATCGTCTTCTATTTCTTTTTTTTGGGTCTGCTCGGTTACTCCAAGCAGGGAATGCTGACGCCTCTCATGTGCTGGGCACTCCCCGTTTGCGCGCTGCGCTATAGGCTCTCTGGCGCCCAGATACTCTCCTGCCTGCTGGGCGTCTCCATGATCTTTTATTTCCTGGTCCCCTATGCGCAGTACGGACGCGGTGTGTATCAAGGAGAGAACCCGTCCTTCAGCAAGAGAGTTTCTACCGCACTCAGTCTCATCGAACATCCCGGCGATACCCGCAAAAAATACCTGGACACCCTGGTTGGGGCCGGCGGCGGATACTACAACTCGCCGCAGGGTTTCTGGGACCGCCTGCAGTTCATCTCCGTCGACGACGGCCTGGTCAACGCCACCGATCACGGCCACGTCTTTGGCCTGTGGCCCGTCAAAGCCTGTTTTCTGAACGCAATCCCTCATATCATCTGGCCGGACAAGCCAGACCTCAGATTGGGCAATACCTATACCCACGAGTTCGCGCCCAACATGCCGGAAGAAGATACCACCACCGGCATCTCCTACAGCGCCATCGCCGAGGGCTATCACTGGGCAAAGTGGGTTGGCGTCCTGATCGTCGCACCCCTCATTTGGGTCCTTGCATTCCTGGTGTTCGACCTTCTCTTTGGGGACCTCCGGGCCACTCCCTGGGGCCTCCTGGTTCTGGCGGAATTGGGTCACGCCGCACCCGAAGGCATGCTCTCCGGCCTGATTGGTTTCATGACCATCGGCGCGGAAACTCTTATCTTTTGCGCCGTCTTTGCCACCTGGATTGCACCCCACTTTGCCACCTTCGTCCTCGGCCCGGAGCGCTCCAGAATTCCACGCGTCAGATCGTTTTCCGGCCCGCTCCCTCCCCAGCCCAACCGAATGACTGACCCCGGGAATTGCGCCCTATGAGTAGGTCGAAGGAGACCATCGCATTTGCTGTCCTGCTCTGCCTCGTGACGCTGGCCGCAGCGGAACTGCTCTGGCGTGGCCCTCTGCGGGTCACCAGCGCCGGCGACATGGCCTCACCCTACCTCTCGGCGCTGCGTTTCATTCACGGGCAGGACCCGTACCCATCCGAAGACACTATCGTCCGCTGGCATGGCCCGGGCGGTCCGGTGAATTTGTCCGTCGACGCCGCCGGCTGGCATCCGATCTTTCCCCCGGCCTATCCTCCATCGGCGCTCCTCGTCGTGGCTCCGCTGGCCGAGCTTCCCTGGGCCTGGGCCATCCGCTGTTATGCCTGGGCCTGTATCCTCGGCTATCTCGGCCTGGTCTGGCTCCTCTCCCGCCTGGTGGGCGACACATGGAGGTCATCGAAACGCCTCGGCTTCGCTGCCTTCGCTCTCGCCATCTCCCCCATCCAGGCAGGGATCACTCAAGGCAACCTAAGCATTCTGGCTCTGGTCCTGTGTGGCTATGCCCTGTACCTTGCCTACATTGGTGACCATCCGGCCTGCGGAGTCCTGCTCGCCCTCGGATTCTGCGTCAAGCCAACCAGCGCGCTGGCCGCCGTTCTCATCGTTTTGCTCTACGGCCGAAAGAAGTCCCTGCTTTCCTTCCTGGCTCTCTCTGCGCTCATCGCAGGCTGCGCAGCCATCGTGATGTTCCATATCAACCCCCACTGGAAGGCGGACTACCAGAACAATCTGGGGTTTCTATTCGGTCCCAATGGAGGAGCAAACTTCACCACCCAAAACGCGGACCGCTTCGATCTCATCAACCTGCAGATGCCCTTCTATTCCATCCTGCATAACGCGCTGGCCGCCAATTGCCTGGCGTGGGCCGTCTCGCTCCTCCTCGCCATCGTCTGGCTCTGCCTTTTTCTGCGCGGGCGCAGCTTAAATTCCAGCTCCTACTGGCTGGCCGCGGGTTCTCTCTCTTTGCTGGCCCTGCTGCCCGTTTACCAACGGAATTACAACGCCGGCGTCATTCTGTTCGTGGCTGTGTGGGCCTTCGAAAACATTCATGAGACCCTTGCCCGGGCGGCCCTGCTGACCGGCGCAGTCTTCCTCATCCCAGGCGAAGCCATCCTGCGCAGAACAGGCCTGGCGGACCGCTTCTCGGACAGCGCTCTGTGGAACTCACTGGCAATGTCGCAACTCAGTTGGGCGATCCTCGCCGTTGTCGTCCTCTGCCTCCTGCTCCAGTGGAAGAGTGACCCCCACGGCCCGGCCGCCCATGCACTGAGAGCCTGACTTCGCCGGTCTGCCGATGCAGCAGCCCCGCCTACGGATGCGTGGCGGGCGCGCCGGAGGACACCGCATTCGGTCCGCGCAGGAAAGGGAACGGCCGCACATGGCTCTCGTCCAGCATTCCTCCGCCCGACGCCATGTTCAGCAGCATCACCACCACGCACGCCCTGCGCAGCCATAGCGGGAGCCGCACCGGATCGCCCCCCGCCAGCTTCGAGACCATCAGCAGCAGTAGAAACGCGTTCAGGCACAGCAACTCGTTCCAGCGGTTATTGTCCCATCCCAGCAGGTGCAGGCTCAGTGGGGCCAGGGTCGCCAGCAGGATCCCCGCATACAGCCAGCGATGCTTCCCCGGAATCCATCGCCGCAGCAGAAGCAGCGTCGCCCACGAGAGCACCGCAGCCGTCGGGCCGAACAGCAGCAGGCCCTCGACCTGCGCCAGCAGGAAGGTTGGCCGCGCCCATACCGACCGCATGATCTCCAGGTTCTGGCGCGGCGACAGGGGAATCACCTCAAAGATCTCCGGATAGACCGGACGGTCGGCGGCACGCGTAATCGACTCTCTCAACTGCCCGGTCTGCGCCACGGAGATCGATCCGCGTAGAGCGAAGTTCGCCATCAAACCCAGTCCCAGCACAACCAGCATGACCCCGCCAATCCAGGCCAGCCGCCGCTCGGCTGCGCTTCTGGCCGTCGCCGCTCCGAACAGAACGCTGACCACCAGCAGGGGAAGAAAGGCAAAGAAGAACTGCTCGTGGACCAGGATGCCAAGCGTCGTAGCACAGGCCGCCGCCGCCAGCCGCCAGCCCGTCTGGCGCACAAACAGCGGCACAACGCACAGCAGCGCCAGAGGAATGTCCAGGTAGCCGTTCATGTTCGCCAGGTAGCTCACGCTGTAGCTGGAGGCATACACCGCCAGCAGTTCGCCCGGAGGCGTTCGTTCGGCCAGCTTCGAACTGCGCGCCAGCAGTATCAGCATGGCAAACAGCAACAGCAGAAGCGCGATCGACAGCGCCGCGAAGTGCCCGTACCGGTTCAGTTGCAGCGTGTGCCCCAGCGCGGCCCCAAAGAACCCGCGGCGCATAAACCCGGTGCTGTAGTCCAGTTGCGCCTGCGTGTACGACCACGCGTTCGGCTGGCGAATCCCTTTGCCAAATGCAATCGCGCCCAGCCCCAGCGCGGTCCAGCCCCAGAACCGCTGCTCCCCCGCACTCTGTCCGCCGTTCGCCGCAATCGTCTCGCTGCCGGCTTCGCCGTCCATCCCATGCTGGCGATCTGAGGGTTCGCGCGTCATCCTGTCCTCTTCCTGCTCGATCTATAGTATCAACGGACAGACCGCGCATAACTTGAATGCCGCAGTCAGCCCGCGAGTTCTCTGAACATTGCGGAGTGTCGCGCGGCGCGCTTCGAGCGACGATACTGGGAGGAGAGCGTTCACCATGTCCCAGCCACAGCACACCAGCATTGCGGCCCGGAACCACTCCAGCCACGGGAATTCATCCGCCCAAGCGTCGAACCCGCTCCCCGCATCCGCCGCGCCAAGTCTCTTTCCCGGCCGCCAGTGGCAGCAGGTGCTTGCCCGCGACACCGCCGCCGACGGCCAGTTCTTCTATGCCGTCAAATCCACCATGATCTACTGCCGCCCAAGCTGTCCCAGCCGCCGTCCCGCACGCCAGAACGTCCGCTTCTTCCCCACCGCCTCCGCCGCCGAACAGGCCGGTTTTCGCGCCTGCAAGCGCTGCAAGCCGGAGCTCGCAACTCCGCGCCCCGACCCCCAGGCCGGCCTCATCGCTCGCGCCTCCGACTACCTCGCCACGCACGCCACCGAACGCACCCGCCTCGCCGATCTCGCCCGCGTCACCGGAGTTGGCCGCCTCACCCTGCTGCGCGCCTTCCGCCGCGTCCTCGGCGTCAGCCCCGGCGAGTTCGCACGCGCCCAGCGCGTCGCCCACTTCAAGGACGCACTGCGCCCCGCCGCATCATTAGTTAAAACTCCCACCAAGCGCATCACCGACGCCATCTATGAATCCGGCTTCGGCTCCTCCAGCCGCCTCTACGAGTCCAGCCGCGATTCCCTGGGAATGACTCCCCGCACCCTGCGCGCGGGCGGCGCCGGCCTCGTCATCCGCTACGCCACGGCCCGCAGTCCGCTGGGCCGGATGCTGGCCGCCTCCACCGGCGCCGGAATCTGCGCCATCGCATTCGGCCGCGACGACGCCGAACTCACCGCCGATCTCCGCCAGCGCTTCAACCGCGCCCAGCTCGTCCCCGCCAAGGGCAACACTGGATGGCTCGCCGATGCCCTCGCCTTCGTCCTCAGCCAGACCACCGAACACCCGCTGGCCGCCACCTTCCCGCTCGACGTCCGCGCCACCGCCTTCCAGCAGCGCGTCTGGCGCGCCCTCCAGCAGGTCCCGCGCGGCCAGACGCGCAGCTACTCCGCGCTCGCCCACCAGCTCGGCAAGCCCACCGCCGCGCGCGCCGTCGCCGCCGCCTGCGCCGCCAACCCCGTCGCCCTCGCCGTCCCATGCCACCGCGCCATCGCAGCCGACGGCAGCCTCACCGGCTACCGCTGGGGTCTCCAGCGCAAACAAAAAATCCTCGCCGCCGAAGCCCGCCCCTGAACTCAGTAGTCAGTGGTCAGTTGCCAGTGACCGGTTAATCGCTTGTCATCCTGAGCGAAGCGCGTAGCGCGCAGCCGAAGGACCTGCGGTTGTTTGTTTTTGTTTGTCATCCTGGCGCGCAGCGGCCCGCACAGCGCCGCACCCTGTAAAGTAATCCAATGCAACTTACTTCCGAAGTGGCCGGCTCCGCGCCCATCGACGCGCGCTCTCTCTATCGCCGCATCACTCTCCGCCTCATCCCCTACATGTTCGTGCTCTACATCGTTGCCTACATGGACCGCGTCAACGTTGGCTTCGCGGCCATGGACATCCAGCGCCAGCTGCACTTCAGCAATACCGTCTACGGCGCCGGCGGCGGCATCTTCTTCCTCGGCTACGCGCTCTGCAACCTGCCCAGCAGCCTGCTCCTGCGCCGCGTCGGCACCCGCCTCTGGATCGCCCGCATCATGATCTCCTGGGGCTTCATCTCGGCTCTGATGGTCTTCATGCGCTCGCCCCACTCCTTCTACCTGCTGCGTTTCCTGCTGGGCGTGGCCGAGGCCGGCTTTGTGCCCGGCATGTTGCTCTACCTCACCTTCTGGTTCCCATCGCACGAGCGCGCGCAAGCCGTCGCCCTATTCATGACCGCGACCTCGCTGGCCGGTGTGGTCGGCTCGCCCCTGGCCAGCGCCCTGCTGCAGCTCGACGGACTGCGCGGCCTCAGCGGATGGCAGTGGCTCTTCCTGCTGGAGGGCGT
>Ga0187867_10002353_pt1 | contig 15770 bp, 11 predicted proteins | sample June2016WEW_13_1_FD_132976 | JGI IMG/M metagenome (GOLD analysis project Ga0187867, IMG submission 132976) | Peatland microbial communities from SPRUCE experiment site at the Marcell Experimental Forest, Minnesota, USA - June2016WEW_13_10 | ecosystem: Environmental > Terrestrial > Soil >...
AGGCTGACGAGGAACGAGAAGTGGAGCATGTCAGGGCAGCTAGCCCGGGACCGGACACCTCTGTTGCCCAATGGGGCAACCTCAACCGAGGGCCGCCCTCTTACCGCTTCTGGCGGCCCCAACAACCTTGCTTCGCCGGTGTGACGAGTTGACAGGCGACCGATCGCGCCCGAGGAGAGGCTCGTCTTGAGCCAGGCGCAAGAACCGCTACGCGTCTTGCAACTCGTGGGAGTCGGTTACGAAGTCGGTGGCGCAGAACGGAGCGTCAAGGCACTGACCGAGAACCTGCGTGAGAAAGGTCACGACGTCCTGGTCGTCGCGTCCGACCGCGTCGTGGCCGATCATTCCGCCTTCTCGGACAGGGTCATCCCCGCCATAACGGGGAGGTCCGTGGGGCGTTTCGCGCGCCACGTCTGGTCATGGGCGGCCTACCGTGCCCTGCGCCAGATCATCGCTGAATTCCGGCCTCATGTAGTGCATCTGCACGCACCGAGCGATTTCAGTCCCTCCCTCTTCTGGGCCGTCCGGGGCGTGCCCACCGTGTTGACGGTGCACGGGCCGGAGGACTTCACCCTGGAACTCCTTCCCTGGCGCATCGCTTCAAGCGAGTATCACCGCCACTCGTACCGTCGTGCTGATCTCACGCTCCCGGGCCGCCTGCGCTACTGGCATCTGCGGGCACTGCAGCGCCCACTCACGCGTGCCGGCTTTGGTCACCTCGACGCAGTCATCGCGCCCAGCCGCTACCTGGCCGAGACGCTGCGTCACGACGTCGCCCCGGCGCGTATCCGCCAGATATACAACGGTCTCTCGCTGCCAGCACCGGCTCCACAAGCGAGTGCACCGACGGTGCTTTTCGTCGGACGCTTGGAGCGGGTCAAGGGCGTGGAGTGGCTCGTACAGGCGATGCGGTCGGTCGTCACCGAGCTTGCCTCAGCGAAGCTGGTGCTCGTAGGACGCGGGAGCGACGAAGACCGCGTCCGTGAGGTCATACAGCAAAATGGACTGGCGGCTCACACGGAGATCTGCGGGTGGCTTACAGGCAACCGTCTCCGGGAGCGATACGAGCAAGCCGCCCTGGTGGTCGTCCCGTCGCTTTGGCCGGAGGTGTTCGGGCAGGTGGCCATAGAGGCAATGGGCACAGCAAGACCCGTCGTGGCGAGCCGCGTGGGCGGGATTCCAGAAATCGTCGAAGACGGTCACACGGGTCATCTGGTCAGCCCGGGCGACGAAGCCGGACTGGCGGAGGCGATCCTCGACCTGCTCACAGACAAGGCCAAGGCGGCGGCGTTCGGGGCCGCCGGAAGACAGCGTGCGGAACAGCTATTCAGCATCGCCTCGTTCAGTGATCGTCTGGAGCGCCTGTACGCCGAGGTGATCGCTGCGCGCCTAGCGGAGTCGTAGCGACCCGAGGACCCCGGACGCCCGTTCTGACACGCCGGGCCGAGATTGCCTGACTGCGCGATCGCCGACTTCGATGCCCGTCCTTGTTGGTTGCGCCTGCCCTTCTCGCGTTACCGCATGCAGTGGTTGCACAACTACATGGAGTGGTAATAGCAAGGAGAAGCCCTCCCGCGTGGGGTCGCCCATTCCCATTCCACAGGGCGGGTTGCGTCCGCCCACTGGCGGTGAAACACATCGTCACGGGAGGCGTTACCGGGGTGACGTCCAGGCGGCTGCACGGAGTTGCGAGAAGGCACGCGTAACGACGGGCAGCGCAAAAGCCTTATAAGTGGCGCCTTCTCGCGGCCGGGTCCCCTTAGCTCGCGACGATTGAGCCTCGGAACCAGCTCGTCGGCCTCCTCAAATTCGCCGTAGACATGTCCCTATGGTTCAGCGGGCTTCCGAGATCAAGTGGCCTGCATGTTTGACATCGTTGCGAACTCATGTCAAGGTTTCTCAAGCGAGGGAAACTTCTTCCCAGCGCCTTCAGGGTCGCTTGGGCTGGTGGCATCAATGGCCTACCCGTCTTCGCTAGGCAAGCAAGGTGGTTGCGAACCGCGGGCAACGTAATCGGGAATGGGTAGGGTTTAGCGGATGGGGGGCGGAAAGTGACGGTTTGCGAGGTCGTCATGATGTCTCAAGACTTGAATTCACCGGCGGCAATGCCGTGACTGAGGGAATTATGGCGCTCAACGAGCCCTTCTTCGAGCGCCGCGCCTACACCGGACCCGAGCGCCGACGTAATTCCAGGGCGTCGCTCAATCTGCGAGATGAGAACGCGCCCGATATCAGTGTGGTGATGCCGTGCCTCAACGAGAGCCTCAGCGTGGGGCTCTGCGTCGAAAAGGCCTGGGCCGGCATCTTGAGCACCGGACTCCGGGGTGAGGTCATCGTCGCCGACAACGGCTCGACTGATGGATCGGTGGCTGCCGCCCGGGCGAAGGGGGCGCGGGTCGTGTACCAGCCGGCTCCCGGTTACGGCAACGCCTGCCTGAAAGGGTTCGAAGAGGCCAGAGGTCGGATCATCATCATGGGCGACTCCGATGACTCCTACGATTTCACCGCCATCCCCCAACTGATCGCGCCCATCCTCGCGGGAGACTGCGACTACGTGCTCGGATCCAGATTCAAGGGCAGGATCGAGCCGTCAGCTATGACCTGGAGCCATCGCTACATCGGCAACCCTGTTCTCACGGCAGTTCTCAACTTGTTGTTCGACCTCAAGGTGAGCGATGCCCATAGCGGCTTGCGCGCCTTCACTCGCCCTGCGCTCTCGCACATGGCGCTCCGTTGCGAAGGCATGGAGTTCGCCTCCGAGATCGTCATCAAGGCAGCTCGGGTCGGTCTCCAGGTTGCCGAGGTGCCGATCGTGTATCACCCGAGGATCGGCGAGTCGAAGCTCCACTCCCTGCGCGACGGTTGGCGCCACCTGCGCTTCTTGCTGACTCTCTCGCCCGCGCTCATGGCCCTGCTTCCTGGCGTCCTGCTACTGGCGGCGAGCCTCTCAGCGCAGTGGGGATTGGCGTTCGCTGGTGGCGGAACTCAGACGTTGTGGGCCAAGATGGTTTGCGCGCTGATCACCATCGTCGGCGCCGGCTTGGTCACCGGGGGCCTTTTCGCCAGGACATACTCGGTCCGCTCGGGCTTCGAGCAACCGGGCCCGCTGTGGGACTGGTTGACTCGCGCCTTCAGCCTTGAGCGCGGACTTGTCACCGGGGCAGTCCTAACCCTTGTCGGCATCGTCCTCATAGTCATCCAGTTCGCCCTCGGCTGGCGATCGGCGATCACGAACTCAGCTTCGGCCAGCAATGCCGTGATGGCGCTCCTACTGGTCATTCTTGGCCTGCAAACCTGCGTCAGCTCGTTCGTGATGAACGTCTTCTCAGTCCTCCCGGGTGCATCTGCTCCACGGCAGTCGATGACCATCGGCGCAGTTCCTGCTGCCGGCTCTTCGGCTGAAGCCTGGAGCGCGGTCACCCTCACCGGAGAGGCGTCCTGAGCCGGCTCTCGACGCGGTTCCAGATCCGCTCGGCGAATCCTGTCGCGGCTCAAAGACGACTCTAGAGCCAGATATGCCACTGGTATCATCAGGGCGCGTTATGCCGAGGAGCGCCGTGGTGTTGTTGGTCACACCACAGGGTGGGCACATCCGCGAGGAGCGCCACGATTCTCGTCAGAACGAGATCCAGTGGCTCATCGACGACGCGCTGGCGCCGGTCCACGCGGTCAAGCCTCAGCTAAACGAACCAGGGTCACCCGAAGAAGCGACCAAGTGGAGTCTTGGCTCTCTTCGGCGACTGCGTGACCTTGTCCGGAGAAGCGATGTTGTCCACCTCGAGGACGACTCGTCATTCCCGGCAGCGTTCTCCACGCTTTGTGCATGGCTTTACCACCGCCCGACAGTCGTCGGTCCGAGCGCCAACCCCGCAAGCCGCCCCTCGCTGCGCCGCTGGCACCGCCGCGTCTTCACACGGTGTCTTGGCGGCTCGATCCTCCGCTTCGCCACGCGCGTGGTCGTACCTGACGAGGAGAGCCGCAACCGGGTCCTCGCCAAGGACGTCGAGCCCTCACGAATAGCGATGATCAACCCGGCGGCTGATGTGGAGGCTTTATACCAGGACCTCTATAGGCAGATCGCTCCACCCCAGCCGTCCCAGTCGCCCCGTCGTCAGCTGCCTGCCAAAAGACACCTACGCGGTTGGCTGTCGCTGGGCGTAATCGTCGTCCTCCTCGTCGCCGTCGCCCTGCTCTCGCCCGTCCGCGGGGCAGTGCGTGATCAGATGGCGCTCTCGTTCACCCGCCGTGCCCAGCCCTACAGCGAGGTGTTCCTTCCCGAGCCGCTCGCCCTTCCCGCCAAGGTCAAAGCCGGGGGCCGAATTGCGTTCAACTTCGGCATTGACAACAAAGGTGGCGTCACAGTCACCTACTACTACCTCGTCACGGAATCGAACAGCAAGAGCACTTTCGGCGTTCTCGGGGGTTACCTGCGCGTCGCTTCGGGAAGGACCGCCACGATCCCTCTCATCATTCGGGCGCACCCCGGCCCGGTGTTGACAGTGCGGGTATCTGTCACTCCGAGCAATCTCTCCGTGGCGTTCCACGTCCGGGTGGTAAGAACGTGACCCTCGCCGGCCCTCCTGCGTTCTTCCCGGTTCTGGAAGAAGAGGAGTCGAGACAAAGACCCCGAAGTGGGTTCTGGCTCCTTGCCCCGCTCGCCATCGGCGGACTCGTCCTGGTGGCTACCGGGTTCTACGTGCCGTGCCTGACGCCGGTCGCTGGCCTGGTCTGCATCCTCGGCGTCCCGGTCTACATCGTGCTCACGACGACCGAGTGGCGCGGCATCCCCTGGCGCGAGCGGGTCGTCTTGAGCCTCAGCGCCGGCATCGTCCTGGTGCTCGTCGTCGGCCTCGTCGCCAACACCGTCTTGCCGTTGGTGGGGGTGAGCCGACCTCTCGACCGAGTCCCGGTCGTCTGCATGACCGGCGTCGCCTGGTTGGTCTTGTGGCTGCGTCGACGGCACAAATGGAGCCCGATCTGGCCGGATTTGCGGGCGGCAACCATCGGAGCACTTGACGGCGCCCTCATCGCTCTCGCCCTTGTCACCGTCGTCATGTCGATCGCCGGAGCGAACCGGCTCAACAACAATGCCGGCTCGGGCGCAGCGGTGGCGACCCAGGTACTTGTCGTGCTGCTCCTCGCCGCCGCGCTGATGTGGCGGGACCGCCTCGGGGAAGCAACTGCAGCGGTTGTCGTGTACGCCAGCGGCTTAGCACTGCTGTTCCAGACATCACTGAGAGGGTGGTTCGTCACCGGCCACGACATTCAGCACGAGTACTACGTGTTCTCCCAAACGCTCCAGGCGGGCCACTGGAGCTTCGCCAATGTGCACGACCCCTACAACGCTTGCCTGAGCATCACGATCCTGCCGACAATGATCCTCCACTTCACCGGACTGGACGGACCGTACATCTACAAGGTGTGCTTCCAGCTGCTGTTCGCTTTCTCTGGGGTGATCGCTTACGCCATCGCCGCTCGCCTCATGAGCCGGGGGCTCGCCCTCGTCTCGGCCATCTTCTTCATCGCTTTTCCGACCTTTTTCACGGACATGCCGTTCCTGAACCGCCAAGAGATCGCTTTTCTTCTTTGCGGTTGCTGCTTCCTGCTATTTCTGATCGACGAGCTGCCCCTCCACCGTCGCAGGGCCTGGATGACCATGCTCGTGTTGGCAACGGTCGTCACCCACTACTCCACGAGCTACCTGCTCTTAGGCGTGCTCGCCATCGCCAAGTTCCTCGAGCTCGCCAATCGATGGATCTCCGACCGCCACCACGTCCGAGTGCCACGTTCACCGATCAGCCTGCTCATCCTCGTCCTCGCGTGTGCCCTGAGCCTCGCTTGGGGAAGCGGCTCGTCCCAGTCGAACCGCGACCTTGCGAACACGCTGGGTAGCGTCGTTTCCGCCCTGGACGGCTCGGCGGGGTCGTTGCGGTCCGACGCCGCCTCCTACAGCCTCCTCGGTGTCAAGAGTCCAAGTGCTGGCCAGCTTCTGCACGCCTACGTCAACTCCACGCTGCCAAAAGCGCCCGGGCCGAGGGCTGCCGCGGAAAAGGTGGCGACGACCTATCCGCCGAAGCTCGCAGCGGCGAGCGTGCTGCCAACGACCGCCCTCGGTCGAGCGCTCGACCGTGCCGGCATTGACGTCGCGACGTTGAACACCTTCGTGCGCTCCTGGTCCGCCCGGCTCTTCCAACTTCTCGTGATCGCCGGCCTCATCGTGGCGATCACGGCGCGGCGCCGTCGCGCCAAGCTGAGCATCGACTTCTACTTCGTTGCCATCGGCAGCGTAGTGATGGTGGGACTTCTGGTCGCTCTGCCCGTCATAAGCGTCGACTACGGCATTCTTCGTGCCTTCCAACAGGCCCTCTTCGTACTGGCGCCGTTCATGACGATCGGCTGCGTCTGGGTTGGCGGGATCGTCGGCCGGAAGCTGGCTGCGATCGGCACGGCTGTTCTGTCCCTCGTGATGCTCACCTCGCTCGTCGGGCTCATGCCCCAGGTGCTCGGCGGGTACCCGGCGCAGCTGACGCTCAACAACAGTGGTCAGTACTACGACTTGTACTACGTAAGCCCCCAAGAGGTGGCGGCGGCCAAATGGCTCGGTACGCACGCGCCCGTCGACGCCACAGTCTCCTCCGACTCGACTACGGCGACAATCCTCTCGAATTACCTCAGCCTGTACTACGCGAGCGACATCTACCCGACGCTTCTCCTGCACCGCGGCTCGTTCGTGTTCCTCGACTACGCCGAGGTCCGCCTCGGCCAGACGACGGTCGGCCAGTCCGGCACGGACGTGACCTACGACTACCCGATCGGGTTCCTCAACGCCAACCGCAACCTCATCTTCGCTGAGCCCGATGTCCGCGTCTACCACTAGCCCGCCCCGGGTGCGGGCATGGATCCGGACGCTGTGGTCCGACACGATCGTGCGGACAACGGGCTTCCTCACCCTTACCCAGGGCGCCGTCTCCGTCTTCGGCTTCGTGTTCTGGGTCCTCAGTGCACACCTGGCGGACGCCAACGCCGTCGGCAAGGCCACTGCGCTCGTATCCGCCAGTTCTCTGATCGCTTGCCTGAGCGTGTTTGGTCTCGGCGGAACCTTCATGCGGTTCCTCCCAACGTCAAAAGACTCCGACGCCATGCTCAACAGCGGGTTCATCGTCTGCTTCAGCGGCGCGTTATTGGTGTCGCTCGGCTACGTCGAACTGTTGCCGCTCGTTGCCCCGAAGCTGGAGTTCGTCCAGCGTTCACCGCTCTACACGGTCGAGTTTGTTGTCTTCACCGCGTTCAACGCCCTCAACATCCTGACCGACTCGGTCTTCCTCGCCTACCAAAAGGCGAAGTACATCTTCTGGTCTGACGGCGTCATCCAGGGCTCCATCAAGATCCTGGCACCATTCGCGCTGATCGCCGCGGGCGTGTACGCGGTGTACGGGGCATTCGGGATCTTCTCCTCGTTCGGCTCGGCCGTCCTCGTCGATGTCGTCGTGAGCCTGGCGCTCATTGTCGCCCGCCTCGGATACGGACCCCAGCTTCGCGTCCGCCTCAGCGCCCTGACCCGGACACTGCGCTACACGATCACGACCTACGCCGTAACGGTCCTCGACATCATCCCGACCCTGATTCTGCCAACCGTCGCGCTCGACGGGCTCGGAAGCCGCCAAGCCGGGTACTTCTACATCGCTTTCCAGGTCGCCAGCATCATGAGCGGGGTCGGCGTCTCGATCGCCGTTTCCGCTCTCAGCGAGGGGGCCCAAGGCCACGCCCGTCTCGACGAGGTAGTGCGCCGGTCCCGCTTCGTGCTTGCGGCCCTCGTATCGCCGATCTTCCTCATCGGCCTTGCCCTGGCCCCGTGGGTGCTCGTGATCTTCGGGTCCGCCTACCGCCAGCACGCCAGCGGCACCTTGTTCGTGCTCGTGCTCGCGGTCCCCGCTGTCACCTTGTGCCAGTGGAGCCGCGCCCTCCTGCAGATCACCAAACAGCTGCACTCGCTTCTTGTGAGCCAATTCCTCTATGCCGCAGTGGTCCTCGGCCTGAGCATCGCAGTCGTCCACAAAGGAACAACTTGGATCGCTGGTGCCTACCTCGTGGGCAACCTCGTGGCCGGGATCGTCGCCGGCGTGGCATTCCTGCTCAGAGGTCCGCAGTTCCGCGACGCTGCCCTCCCGACCACGGAGCCGACCGGTTGAGCTGCACGAGGGTGTGCTTTTTCCACAATGTCGCGGCCCCGTACCGTCTGCCTCTTTTCGACAGGCTGGCGCAGGACTATCGCGTTGTCGTGCTCTTCGGCCTGGAGCGGCCGGCAGACCGATTGTGGGCCACCTCGCTTGACGAGGTCAGCTTCGCCTACCGAGTGCTCCCGGCCTGGGTCGTTGGTCCTTTCGTGCTCAATCCCGGTCTGCCCGCCGAGCTCGCTCGTCGGCGTCCTGATGTCGTCATTCACGCTGACAGCGACGAGAGCCTCGTCAGTCTGCTGGTCATCTTTGCCCTGCGACGGCTCCTCGGATACCGGCTCGTGTTGTGGGTCGAGCAAGTGCCCCGCACCAAAGCTGCGCTGGACACGACTCGAGCCTCACGCCGCCGGCTTCAATGGCCGCTCACCCGCTTCGCGCTCTGGTCCATGAATGCAGTCCGCCGCCTCGCCTACCGCCGGGCGGACGCGCTCTTGTCGATGAGCGGCCCCGCCTCCGATCGCTTCATAGCAGGACTCGGCACGACCCGACCCGTCTTCACCGGGACTCAGGTCGTCCCGCGGAGCGTCCTACTGCCGCCGGTCCCCCGTGACGAAAGACGCAAGCATGACCGTCGCTTGCGGGTTCTGTTTCTCGGTTACCTCCGGGCGAACAAGAACGTCGATTCGCTCATCGGCGCTTTTGCCAAGGCGGCCACAGGCCGCGAGGAGCTCGTGATCGCGGGCGCCGGGCCCGAGCTCGAGCACCTGCGGGCTCTCGCCGCGGGTCGCGTCGACGTGACCTTCGCCGGACACGTAGACGGCGCCGAGAAGGTTGGTCTCCTGTGCGACGCCGACTTGCTCGTCGTGCCCAGCTTCATAGAGCCGTGGGGACTGGTCGTAAACGAGGCGCTGTTTTACGCCCTGCCGGTACTGGCCAGTCTCACAGTGGCCTCCTCTGTCTTGATCGAAGACGGCGTTGACGGGCTGTTGTTCGATCCTGAGCAGGACGGCGCCCTCGAGGTTCAGCTGCGTCGCTATTTCAACGACCCCGAGCTGCGATCGCGTCTGGCCTCAGGAGCCGCCGCCGTGGATCTCGGACCGATTGTGGATGTGGACCACGGCGTCGCCCACATCGAAAAGGCGGTTGCGCAACTCGCCAAGGGGTCGAACGCAGCATGAAGGTGGCCTTTGTCACTGTCTATCCACCGCGGCGTGACGGTGTCGGCGACCACGCCGCCAAGCTTGTCGGGGCCCTGCGGCGGGCTGGGGGCGCTGATCTCGAGATCAGCGTGTTTAGCCTGGCGCGCGACGGCGCCGGTCAGACCGATCAACGGGCAATCCTCTCTATGGACCCCCGCTCGTGGTGGCGGCTTAGAGACGAGCTGCGAAAGGGCGGATATGACATTGTCCATCTGCAGTTCGACATCGCAACATACCTCCTGCTCATAGGTCCGCTCTTTGTCATCCTTGCCTCCCTTCGCACGACCGCAGGACCGAGAGTCGTCGCGACCTACCACGACGCTTACGCCGACCGAAGCCTCTACGGCTGGCTGGGAGTGGTCTTCTACAAACTCTTCAGCCGCGTCTTCGACCGGATCTACGTGCACAGCCGGTTGGCGGAAACCTGTCTCGTAGAGCAATACGGCGTTCCTGCCGACAAGGTCCGCCGTATCGACCTCGGCACGTTCGAGTTCGCCAATCACGAGCGCCACGATGACGAGCTTCGCCGCCGGTGGGGCCTGAGCGAGGCGCCCGTGGTGCTCAATTTCGGGTTCATCTACCGCACCAAGGGCATCGAGGTCCTCATTGACGCCGTCTCAGAGCTGGCTTCGACCGGCGAGGCTCTCCCGCAGGTCGTGATCGCTGGTGAACCCGCGGTGCGCCGTGGGATCTTCCGGGTCTTTCAGATGCGCAATCAGCGGTACCTCGATGGCCTCAGAGCCCAGGTCCACAATGCTGGACTGGACGCGCAGGTGAGCTTTGTCGGTCACGTTCCCGACGAAGACGTCTTCGCCCTGTTCACCCTCGCGGACGTCGTCGTTTTGCCCTACTTAGTCGTCGATCAGAGCAGCGTGCTCAACATGGCAATCGCGGCACAGACGCCGGTGATCGCCAGCGATATTGGAGGCCTCGGCGAGACCCTCGCCGAAGTAGGGATTCTCGTGCCCCCAGGCTCGAGCGGCGATCTGGCCCGTGGGTTGCGGAGTGTCCTATCTTCTTCGGAGCTTCGCGGCCGTCTACGCGCCGACTACGCCCGGATTGCACGGCGTCTCAGCACCGACACCGTGGCCGCGGTCACACTCGACGACTACCGGGGGCTGTGCCGGCAGGCCCTCCGCGTCGTGCAGGTAAGCGCCTATTACCCGCCCCATCTCGGCGGCCAGGAGACCGTGGTCGAGCAGTTGTCCCAACACCTCGCCGGAGCCGGCGTCGACGTGCAGGTGATCACGTCCCGGCTACCCGTGACCCGGAATACGGCTGACGCCGTCCGGGTCCGGCGACTATGGGCCTGCGAGCTGGCCCACACCGCCTTGATGCCCGGTTTGCCGCTCGCCCTTGGCCTGCGTATGCGCGGCGCTGTCGTGCATGTGCACACCGGCCAGGCATTCGTCCCCGAGATTGTCGGTCTCGTATGCGGCCTGCTGCACCGCCCGTATGTCGTCCACGTCCACCTGCAGGTCCGCCCCTCCGGGCGACTGGGGAGTCTCCTGCCGGCCTACCAGCGCCTCATCTTCGGTGCCGTGCTCCGCCATGCCGCCGTCGTCGTCTGCCTCGGCGAGACGATGCGCCGTTATGTGGTCGACGCTCACCATGTGGCGAGCGAACGCGCTGTCGTCATCCCCAACGGAGTCGACGAGGATTGGTTCGCGGCCGAGCGGCGCACTCCGCAACCCGGCCGCCTGCTCTTCGTCGGTCGGCTCGCCGCCCAGAAGAATCTTGACGTCGTCGTCCGGGCCATGGCCAAGCTGCCCGAGAACCGGCTCATCGTCATAGGCGAGGGCGAGGCGCGAACCAAGCTCGAGGCGCTCGTTTCCTCGCTCGGCTTGGCCAACGTCGAGTTCCTGGGGCGCCGCTCGTCTGACGAGGTCCGAGCCGCCATGTTGCAGTCCTCGCTTCTTGTGCTGCCCTCCACCCACGAGGGCCTGCCGCTCGTGCTGCTGGAAGCCGCCGCCTGCGGGCTTCCTGTGGTGGCGTCGAACATTCCCGAGCTCCGCGAGACCGGCCTTGTCAGCCGACTGGTTGCGGCCGACGACCCGGGAGCCTGGGCCAGCACGCTTCGGGACCTACTCTGTGATGACTCTGCTATGCACCAGCTGTCCGCCGACGGTGTCCGCTGTGCCGCAGAGCATCGCTGGGACCGCGTCATCAGTCGCTGGCTGGACCTCTACGACCGAGTCGCGGGGGCCCCTCGATGAGACACAGCGCGAAGAAGGCACCTGCTGAGGCGGCTGCGCACGCGACGCCAAAGGTATTCTCGTGTGGCCAGTTGGCGAAATGAGTGAGCTTCATCTGCATCGTGAACGGGTGCGCGATGGAGTTAGCCGCCAGGTACACCCACGCCGCAAAGGCGTACAGCCGCACGGCGCGCAGCACGGCAATAAGGGCGGCGACGAGCCGACCGGCCCAACTGTCGGCCCAGGCGGTGGCAACCCGCATAGTGCTGGGTACTCTACACAGGGCCCGGATTCGACATCCCTCGCGAGAGATCGCCTTGCAGCGCGCAGTTGACTCCACCCGGCCTCCCGATGGTGCACCCATGAGGGTGCTTCTCGTCTCGCACGCGCTGCCCCCTCATCTCGGAGGGATCGAGATCGTCGTGGAGGAGGAGGCGGAAGCACTTTCTCGTCTCGGGCTTGAGATCACCGTTGTGACGAGCTCGTGGTGTCAGCCGGGTGAGGTTCCGACGCGTTGGACAAAAAGGACCGTCCCGGCCCTCAACTTGTTGGAGAAACGGTTCGGCGTGCCCTTCCCACTCTTTGGCCCGTCCCTGCTGACCACCATGTTTCGGGCCGTACGCCGCGCTGATGTCGTGCACATCCACGACGTTTTTTACCTTTCATCGTTCGCCGCCGGCGTCACAGCCTTGTTCCTAGGCAAACCGGTTGTCCTCACCCAACATGTCGACCTGGTACCGCATCCCTCGCGTCTGGTCGAGGGGGTGCAACGGACGGTGTTCTTGAGCTACGGGCGCCTCCTTTTCTCCAGGAGCTCGCGCGTCCTGGTCCTCAACGACCGTGTCCGGGATTTCGTCGCCGCCAGAGGTGCTACCCCGGAGAAGATTGAGTTCCTGCCCAACGGTGTCGATGTCGAGGCGTTCCGGCCGGCAACTGGGGGCGAGGGGGCGAGGCTCCGCGTCGGGCTCGGACTGCCACAGAACCGGATACTCGTCCTCTTTGTCGGAAGGCCAGTCGCGAAGAAAGGCTTTGACATCTTGGCCGAGTGCGCCAGCCCCGACTACGACCTCGTGTTCGTGGGGGGAGAAAGCCGTCCGGTAGAGATCGGACGCGCAGGCGGCAGGATCTACTACCTGGGCACCGTCCCGAGAGTGAAGATGCAAGAGATCTACAGAGCTGTAGACGTCTTCTGTCTCCCGTCTCAAGGGGAGGGCTTCCCGCTGACCGTCCAGGAAGCCATGGCCTCGGGGCTGCCCGTCGTGACGACCGACGACGAGGCATACCGCCCCTACGAGGTACCCTCGGATGCAATTTGCTTCGTCTCTCCCAACCAGACTGAATTGGGCCGCGAACTTCGCCAGCTGTCCGATGATGCCGCTTTGCGTGCAGAACTGGGTTGCCGGGCTCGCGAGTACGCCTGCTCGCAGTTTTCGTGGGACGTGCACGCGACGCGTCTGGAGCGGTTGTACCAACAGGTGCGTGCTGCACGAGCCGCGAACCAGGCGCAGCGGACAGGCCGAATCCTGCGAAAGTGGAATTAAGCTTTCCCGGTGGCCCGCGAGCGCCGACAGTGACCAATAGGCAATCGCCTGGGCAGCGAGTACTGACGGCGATCCTCCAGACACTGTGCTTCTACCTGTTCACCGGCTGGGTGTACGTTGCCATAATTGCCGTTTTCCGACCCGATTCGCTGGCAGTGCCCCTCTGGCACGACGTTTCCTGGCTGCGGCGTGACACCTTCGGTGCGATCGCCTTCGCCGGGTCCTTTGTCTGTTACGTCCTCCTGCAATACCGGAGCTTGCGCCGAGGTAACGGCACGAGGGAGACCCGCCAGCGCCCAAGCCCCTAGGACACTGCCGATTGGCGGCTCCAATGATCAGTCATGGTAGGAACCGACGCCAAGAAGCTTTCCTTGCCAAGTGGGTATACCGCTGTCGCGGTCCGACCTAGGTTCTCCCGAGCCTTGTCAGCTCCGCTTTGACGTCGTGGTCGCCGACGGAGGCACGCAAGCGACGGTGATCGGTTGCGCACCGACGATCAAGGTGCCCCCGGCCTTGTTGGTGGCCACCGTGATGGGCCTTATCGTGCCAGCCCCCTGGTTGGTGACCCATGCGGTCTTGCCGTCGGGAGTTATCGTGATACTGAAGGGCCTGGTAAACCCACCGATCGTCTTCGTTGCCCTCGTCGCGAGCGTGATAACCGTGACGGTGCCGGAGGTGATGTTGGCCACGTAGGCAGTCTTGCCGTTAGGGGTGATGGCGATGCCGTAAGGTTGCACCCCAACGGAGATGGCCGGCCCCGCCAGGTTGGTTGTCAAGGTGATCGGTGTGACACCCGCACTTTGGTTGGTTATGTAAGCAGTCTGGCCGTTTGGTGTTATGGCTATGGCCCACGGCCCGGACAGGTCGATCCAGGAGAAGGTCGCGGCGACAGTGTTGGTGGCCACAGTTATGGCAGTGACATCATCGGAATTGTGATTGGTCACATAGGCGGTCTTGCCATTTGGGGTGATGGCGATACCCCAAGGCCCACGCCCCACAGGTATGGTCGCCACGACCCTGTCCGTGGCCAGGCTGATCGCGGAGACGGTATCGGAATTGTGATTGGTGACATAGGCGGTCTTGCCATTCGGCGTGATGGCGATTTCCTTCGGCTGAGCGCCCACGTGGATGGTCGCCACAACAGCACCGGTGGCGAGGCGGAAGGTAGTTACAGTGCCCGACCGTGAGTTAGCCACGTAAGCGGTTTTGCCATTCGGGCTGATGGCTATGCCCCAGGGTCTCGCTCCTACCGCGATGGCCGGTGTGTTCGTGTTGGCGACCGAGACGGGCGAGACAGTGTTAAAGCCATTATTTGTTACGTAGATTGAGGGACGCTGCGTAGCGTTGGACTGTGGTGAGCTTGAACAGCTGGCGAGCAATACGCCCAGCACCACAATCCCAATCGCTCCAAATTTGCGCATTCATAAATTATAAGCGTTGATCGAAAATAGACCAAATGGATCTTGAGGGGTTCTCGGTTTTCGTCAGGGGGAAGCAGTACGAAGTGTTTAGCAGGAGGTCGATAGCGATGTCGACGCTATTGCCTGCTCAAATGAGCTGAGGGCCGGACGAGCCGGGCCCGCCACCTCGTAACTGGGATCCGCAGCGGTGTAAAGGCCGAAGTCACCGTCGCCGTCACCATTCGGGTTCCAGTCAATCCAGCTGTAGGCGAAGATCGGCCCTGCCCACGGCCAGCTCCGGGCAATGGCAAAGGCTTGTGTGTAGCCGCAGGCCTGCTGACTCAACGTCACGTCATTGCTGTTGCCAGCAACGGGAGCGCCGAATTCGGTGAACCAGATCTTCTTGTTGCCGTCGCCCTCCGCCTTCATCAGGGCGTAAACCTCGGGCAGGTAAGTCAGCCACGTAGGCGACGGAAGTGAGCCCGCAACGTTGTCCGCGGGAAGATAGGGATAGCTGTAGGGATGGAGGCCGACGGAATCGAAGTACCCACCTGCGCCGTCTTGGTAAAGGTCTGTGAGGTATGTGAGCGGCGAGTAGGCGCCGTCAGAGTCACTGACAGGAGCGAGCCCACCAACCATCACGTTGTCCTGCGGGTTGGCGTCCTTTATGACAGGGTAAACGGTTTGCAGCATCTGGGCGTAGATGGCAGGAGAAAGTCCTCCCGGCATGTTGGGCTCGTTCCACAGCTCGAAGGTCGTCACTCCCATGGCGCTGTAGTGCGCTACGGCCGTTTCAACGAATGTGTCCCAGATTCCCATGTTCAGGCTGCCGTTGGAGTTGTAGGCATACGAGGCGGGCCAGCCAAGGAGGCCGTCGATGTGAAGCCCGGCGGCAAGCGCTGCCTTGACCTCTGTATCGCTGTACCAGGTGAAGTTCCCCAGCGTCCACTCGTTGCCCGGCTGCGGTAGGCAAATACGTATCCAGGTAGCTCCAGATGCTACGACCGAGTTCATCATGGCACTCTGCGCGCTCGGTGTGAGAGAGGCGAAGTTCAGCTCGATGCTCGAGTTGAGGTTGACGCCCCCGGCGATCACGGGAGTCGTCGTGGCTGACGGATCGACTGGCGCAGCTGGTTGGGTGGTAGTCGTCGTGGTGGGCGGGTCCGTCGTCGTCGTCGGCGGGTCCGTCGTCGTCGTGGTGGTCGGCACGGTCGTCGTGGTGGGCGGGTCCGTCGTCGTGGTGGCGGGCGGCACGGTCGTC
>Ga0187867_10002354_pt1 | contig 15769 bp, 13 predicted proteins | sample June2016WEW_13_1_FD_132976 | JGI IMG/M metagenome (GOLD analysis project Ga0187867, IMG submission 132976) | Peatland microbial communities from SPRUCE experiment site at the Marcell Experimental Forest, Minnesota, USA - June2016WEW_13_10 | ecosystem: Environmental > Terrestrial > Soil >...
CTCGGGAACATCATTCCGGAAATCATCCAGCAAAAGGAATGGGTCGAAGTCCTTGGTGGCTCCGAAGCCAAACGCGCGGCGCAGATGCACGCCCGCTCCCTCAAGAGTTGGTTTCGACTTGATCACGCGCTTAATCGGTCGAATGGACATACCGGCCTCCAGTTCAAAAAGTGTTTGGATGCCGATTAGACTCCAGGGATTCTCAGACCCCGCAACCTACCCTCCGTTAGCCGACGACGCAGCGATGCGATTGGTTCTGCATACCAGAGAGTTCCTGGTTGATCAGTGCATCCTGACGTTATGTTCGCCGATGACCTTGAATACCGACAAAAGATTGGTCACGCCCAGAAGCTGCCGAATCCGTTTGCCTAGGTTGATGAGTTCTAAACTGCGGCCTGCCGACTTGGCGGAAACGTACAGTCGTACCACCGTACCGAGGCCCGTGCTGTCCATGTGGGTCAGATCCGTCAAGTCCAGGACGATTCGTTTGGAGCCCGGAATCAGTTGGCTGACCTCAAGGTAGAGAAGATCGTTGACACCCGCAACCAACTTGCCGCTGCATCGCACAACCGCAGCGTTGCCGGTACGGTCAACGTCAAGCGTCAGGTGGTTCGCGGTTGCTTCATCAGACATCAGAACTTACCTGGTCGAAACATACCAACGGTTTGAAATATATGCCGAGCGATTGTCACATATCGGGGTGGGGAATGAAACACCGTATCGGGGTGCAGTGCTGGTGAAATGGCCATTCCATTGACGCGCCATGGGCTGCTCCGTAAGATGAAACGACCTGACAGCGGACCGTTCGATGATTGGCCAAACCATCTCGCACTACCGCGTCGTCGAGAAGCTCGGCGGCGGCGGCATGGGTGTGGTGTATAAGGCCGAGGACATCGAACTGGGACGCTTCGTGGCCCTGAAATTCCTGCCCGATGAACTGTCGCGGGACGCGCAAGCGCTGGAGCGCTTTCGCCGCGAGGCTCGCGCCGCGTCTGCCCTGAATCATCCCAATATTTGCACGATCTACGAAATCGGCAAACACGGCGAACAGACTTTCATTGCCATGGAGTTTCTGGACGGCGTGACGCTGAGGCATCTGATCGCGGGAAAGCCGTTGGATAACGAGACTGTGCTCTCGCTGGCCATGGAGATGGCCGACGGATTGGATGCGGCGCATTCCCAGGGCATTGTCCACCGCGACATCAAGCCCGCCAACGTCTTTGTCACCAAGCGCGGCCACGCCAAGATTCTGGATTTCGGGTTGGCCAAGGCGTTGCCCACCAGTTCTTCCAGTCCGGCTGCATCGGTCAACGCGATGACAGCCACGTTCGATGAGCAACACCTCACCAGTCCCGGGTCTACGCTGGGCACAGTTGCCTACATGTCTCCGGAGCAGGCGCGGGCCAAGGAGGTGGATGCGCGCAGCGACCTGTTTTCCTTCGGCGCGGTGCTCTACGAGATGGCAACCGGCGTGCTTCCGTTTCGCGGCGGCAGTTCGGCGGAGATCTTCAAAGCGATTCTGGATGCGGCGCCAGCCCCGGCCCTGCGGCTCAATCCCGATCTGCCTGCGGAGTTGGAGCGCATCATCGGTAAAGCCCTGGAGAAGGATCGCAACCTGCGCTATCAGAGCGCGGCCGATCTGCGCACCGACCTGGCGCGTTTGAAACGGGACTCCGACTCCGGGCGTTCGTCGAGCTCTTCGATCGCCGCGAGCGCTGTAGCGCCGGCAAGTTCCTCGTCCATCCCGGCTGCCGTCGAGCCCCGCCGCTGGCGCGCGTACCTGGCCGCTGGCGCCGCTCTAATCGTGCTGATAGCCGCGGCGGCGGGCGCGTACTTTTTGCGCGGAAAATCTCAGGGTGGCAGAATCGACTCCATTGCCGTGCTCCCCTTCGTCAACGCGACCGCTGACGCCAACAACGAGTACCTCAGCGACGGCTTGACGGAAAGCCTGATCAGCACTCTTTCGCAGTTGCCCAACCTTAAGGTGATGGCGCGCAGCACCGTGTTCCGCTACAAGGGGAAGGAGGATGATCCGCAGAAAATTGGCCAGGCGCTGCAGGTGAGCGCAGTTTTGATGGGGCGCATCACGCAGCACGGGGACCACGTAGCGGTTGAGGCAGATCTGGTCAATACCGCCGACGGCAGCGAGCTTTGGGGCTCCCACTATGATCGCAGCCAGGCGGACATTACTCAGGTGCAGGGCGACATTACGCGCGATATTTCGAGCAAGCTCCGCATCCAGCTCAGCGGAAACGAACAGCAGCGCCTGGGGCGAGCCGGCACCACCAACCCGGAAGCTTACCGCCTCTACCTGGAAGGACGCCAACTTTGGTACGGGCGCACATCGGAGGGCCTCAGGAAGAGTATCGATTTGTTTCAGGAGGCGATCGCCGCCGATCCTGGTTATGCCCTCGCCTATGCGGGCTTGGCGAACACCTATAACATCGGCCCCAGCTACGATATTGGGATAACGTCGAAGCAGGGAGAGCTACTGGCGGACGAAGCGGCGCGCAAAGCGATTGAACTGGATGGTTCCCTGTCCGAGGGCCATGCTGCGCTCGCAATGGCACTGGCGGATGGGAGAAGGTGGAGCGAGGCGGAATCCGAATTTCGACGCGCCATCGACTTGAACCCCAACAACGCGGCCGCCCACTATTTCTACGCTATCGCCTGCCTCATTCCGATGAAGCGCTTGGATGACGCGCTCGAACAATACCAGACTGCCTTATCGCTCGATCCTCTTTCTTCGATTGTCAACACCAACTACGCAACGGCCCTGATGGTGGGCCGCCGTTACCCGGAGTCGCTCGCTCAGTTCCAGAAAGTACTCGAACGGGATCCCAATTTTCATCCCGCCCACTACAAGCTCTCGCAACTGTACGCTACGACTGGCCGCTTCGCGGAGGCGGTGAGCGAGATCCAGAAAATTGTCTCCAAGCCGGGCTCCTGGAGCGCAGACGCAAAAAGCTATCGCGAACTAATTCTGGCTCTCAGGGGTACAGATCGCTCGGCCGCTGCGGCGGTAGCGTACGCGATCAGCGGAGACCGCGACCAGGCATTCGAATACCTGGAGAAGGCCTACTCCGACGGAGACAACGAACTGCTGCTCGTCATTCGTTATCCCGCCCTGGACACGATTCGCTCCGACCCGCGCTACGCCGATCTCATGCGCCGGCTCGGACTGCCCGAGTAGTGCGTGAACCAAGGAAACAGAATGCGAGTTGCAGCCGCTGCGGTGGCCGTTTCCGCGGTCGATTAGCGTTTAGCGCTTATTCAGCAATCTTGTCCAGCGCGGCGGCGGTTGCGGTGTGCTCTCCCTCAACCGCAGATAGCGTGATGGGCGAGGACCCGAGCGCAGGCACCAGCGAGGGCGCCTGAATCGTCGGCACAGGTTCGTCTTTGGTCATCGACGGGAACCTGCCATAAGTCATACCGCGCCACAGCCACTCCATGGGGCCAAAGCGATATCGGTTCAACCACCAATTGCTGAACACAACCTGTGCCCCATAAAGAATGAACGTGGGCACGAGGCCGAGCGCTGGTCCGACGCGTCCATAGAGACCGGTGGTGTAGTGGTAGAAGAACAGGGTGCACACCACGGATTGCATCAAGTAGTCGGTCAATGCCATGCGCCCCACCGCGGCAAATGGGAGCAGGCGGCGTCGCCAATCCTCGTGCATGAAGAGAAGCGCCAGGCCCGAAACATAACCTGCGCTCAAGATATGGGATCCAGGCAGAAAGAGAACTCCAGCCGACCAATTCCACAGGGAAACCTTTTCGGGAGGAATAAATATTTTCATGCCCGCCGTGTAAATATTGATCAACAGGCCTATCGGGAAGCACCACGCGCACACGCGCTGCAACACCGGCCTGTATTCATCGAGGCGTTGTACGATGCCGGCTCGCCACACCCACATGCCGAGCAGAAACAGCGCCGCCGCATAGATCGCGAAGAGTTCCCAGGGCAGCTGGTGCTTCCATTCCACCCAGTTCTGCGCCATGATCTGCCGCACCGTTCCGTGCGCGTAGATATTAATGATCCCGTAAATCTTCGCCATATCCGGCGGTTTGGGTACCATCCAAGGTCGACGGAAGCGGCTGAAGTAGATGGCCAGAAAAACTGAGCTGATTACGATGGGCAGCGCGAACAAACTTCCGGCCCACCACAGCAATGTCTTCTGTTGGCGTTTGCGGAAGAGCAACAAAATCGCCCCCGACAACGCATAGGTCAGCAGGATGTCTCCCGCCCAGATCAGAAGTCCGTGGATCACGCCAAACAGCGCCAGCGCTAGAAGTCGCCGGGGATAGAAGCCCAGGAAGCGCACGCCGCGCGCTTCCGCCCGGCTCATCTGCATGGCAAAGCCCAACCCGAACAGGAAAGAAAAAATCGTGATGAATTTCCCCTGGATCAGGGCATCGATGAAGAACTGGGCCGCGACGTCGGCATGGCCGTGAAAGAGGACCCCTATGTTTCCGTAAACATCGAGGGGCGCGAAGAAAGCGCGCATGTTCGCGGCCAGAATTCCGAACAGCGCCATGCCCCGCAGAACATCGATAAAAAGGATGCGCTCTGAAAGGCTGACCGGGCCCACCCGCTGCGTTTCAAGCTGCATGCCCAACCCCCCGCAGGCAATAATGACATGAGCAACCGGAACAAAGTCAATTGCAAATTGGTTTTGTGGTCTTCTGTTATGTTAAGAATCAAGTAATTCTCGAACTGAACCAAATCGCATGATGAATCGCGATTCGATCAAAGCTCCATGACCGGCTCTAGTTTAGCCACTTGCGATCGATCCCAGGTCAACCCGACCATTTCGATCATCTCCAGATCCATCTTTCTCGTCGAGCTTTGAAACACCTCCCTGGCCTTTGCCAGGTCTTCCGCTTTCCAATAAACAATTATGAAGTCTCCGTCCGGAGCCCGGTCGAGAAAGATGTGCTGTGCAATGACTCGCTGTTCACTCATGCAGAGTTTAGCTTCCCCCATTCGATTCGGAACCCGCTTAGCCCATTCCAGGAATTTATTCGTCATTCCAGGCTTCAAGCGAACTTTTATGCATTCCGACTGCGGCATCTTAGTCTCCTCCGCCTTTCTCCATTCCGTACATGTGAAGCACATGCGCTTTCATTTTCTCCAGAGGATAATTCCTGGGTTCCATAACATATTCGGCGACTATACCTGTAGTAAGCGAGCGAAAGTAGATCACTTCCGACTCCGGATCAGTGACCCCGAGTTCGGAGAAGATTGCTCGATGAACTTCGAAAATTCTTGCCCACTGGCTCCGAATCTTTTCGGAGGTTTTTCCGATGCGTCGAATCGTTGCCGGAGCGTCGGGCTGCAGAAAGACCGTCAGGTAGAACTTATAGAGCATGGTGTCTTTCTTCACCGCGTCGAAAAGGCGATCCAGAATGGTAGCGAGCCGGTTGCGGGCCCCCGATATTTGGTCGATCCCCTCGATTAACGCTTCGGCTTCATTGAAGCGTCGCTCCATGACCGCCGCAAGCAAGTGTTCCTTGCTCCTGAAGTAGTTGTAAGCAAGGCCTTTTGAAACCTCCGCTTGTTTTGCAATCTCTTCCATCGATGCCCGGTGGAAGCCTTTTTGCTTGAAAACATCCAGGGCCGCCGAGATAATTTTCTCGGAGGCGTTCAATCGCATTTCCGCCCATTGTTGTTCAGTACGCGGTGACATTCGTACGCTCGTGTGACAGCGATATTATCAATGACTGACCGAATAGTCAACAATAAGGTTGCCGTGAAAAATGCAATTTTCGCCGTCTGCGGAAATGCTAGAGTCGAAGCGTGATGGCGCCGATCATCACGGCGCTACCATAGTGCCGAGTGAATTCAGGCGGAGAAACCTCTGCACAGTTTTTCACTTTTCTCTTTCCCACAGTCCGTAAGTGCTTGCAGCAGTGGACACAAACTAGTACTCCTATTGGCCCCGCAATTGCACTTGTAGGCCCGTCCTCCTCTCCAGGACACTTGCCGGAAACTCGACTGTTCGAATTTGAATTTTCTTTTGGAGGATCTCCCATGTCGCGCCGCAGCTTTCCCTTGTTGCTGGTTGTAGCTCTGTTCTCCACACTGGCCCTAGCCAATTCCATGCCGGTCAATCCAACGTTTCTTCACTCCGGCACCAGCATTCATGGTGGTGCCTTCGCCTATTCCAACCATTCCTCGATTAGCGGTGTAAGGGCCACGCCCATGAACTATGACGCGGTCAACATCCGCACGTCGAATGACTGGAATCACGTTAGCGTGATGGCTGGAAAACTCGTGCTTGGCAATAGCACCACAGACGTCAGTGCGACGCGCTTCAATTATCGCTTCGAAGCCGGCAACCACTTTGCCTATAAAGGATCGACCGGGCTGTCCTCGCCGGAACCCGGTAGCCTGCTGCTGCTCTCGACGGGCCTGCTCGGGATCGCTGGAGCGATGCGGCGCAGGCTAATGCGCGGCTAGCGCGCGATCTACTGTTCACGTTCTCGCAAGTTGAGTTTCCTCGTACTCCTTTGCTCGCCGCCATCAGCGCAAACCTGATGGCGGTTTTTTTCTGTCTCCTCGAGTTTCGCTACTGGAGCCGTAACTGCATTCCGCTCGCCGCAAGCCATCCGCTTATCGCCGGCGAAATGCCACGCGCACGCTAGTTGAAACCCACCGATTAGCGAGGCCTCCATCTCGACATGAACCTCGTGTCACGCCGGACACGCCCGAGTTCATGCACCCACGCAATCCCGCCTGCGCACGATATTAACTTATTTATTTTCAATCGATTAACTGCTGGCCTCCTGCTTGCTTTTTGTTCTGGCAGCGGACCGGAGCAGTGCGATGAAGCTGGGGAACGGCAAAGCGAATCGGCCGGGGAAAGCGCTCAGGGTGCTAGGAAAAAGTTCTCGGAGCGGTGCTCGGGATCCGGAACCAGGACCGGGACGATCGCGCAGGTCGAGACGGAAAAGAGCTCGGGCAACGGACAGGACGCGCCACATTTCATGGTAGAGACGAGGCTGGCCTCGTCCCCGGGCGGTTAGGTCTCACGGAGGCAAGTCATGGAAACGATGCTGCAAGGTCTGGTAATCATCGGCGGTCTGACATTCTCGCTAGCCGCGTCTCTGCTGATCGAAGAACTCATCTTCGGACGAATCGTCCGCGTCGCGTTCGCGCGCCGTCCAGAAACTCCTGAACATTTTTCAGAACACGAGCCAAAGAATTGAAAGGAGCACTGCCATGCTGTGGTTAAAGTATTTGCTGTTGAGCGCGGGAATCGCGATGTTCGTGATCGCCGCTGGAATTCTCACCTACGACGCTTACCTGCTGATCGCCTGGCAGCGCAGACGTTCAAACTTGGATCCGGAGGCGGGTCCGCCCGGACTTAGTCCTAAATTCCGCTGGCGCACCTCGGTTGCGCTGGTGATGCTGGCCTGGGCGCCGCTCCTGATCTCGGCGGGCATCGTGATCGTGCCCAGCGGAATGGCTGGCGTGCGCGTGAGCCAGACCAAAGGCACGCTGGCCGGAACTCTGTATCCGGGCGTGCACTTCGTGGTGCCGCTGGTCGAGCGCGTCGAACTGTTCAACACTCGCGACCAGTTGTTCACCACCGGCATCAGCGAAGATGCGCTCGCCAAAGGCGCGGCGAAAGGCGAAGGGTCGAATGTCCAGGCTCTGCACGTCCAGGCAAAAGAAGGACTCACCCTGGGCCTGGCCATCACCGTCCGCTACCAGATTGATCCCAAGCGCCTCGACTACATCGAAGCCAACCTGCCGCAACCGCTGGAAAAAGAAATCGTGCCGCCAGTAGTCGCCACCGCCTGGCGCGAACTGGTGCCGGGCTACACGGTGCGCGAAGTTTTCTCCGCCAAGCGCGAAGAAGTTCGTCAGCGCTCCGCCGAAATGATTCGCAAAAGGCTGGCCGCCGACGGCATCGTGGTGAAAGAAGTCATGCTGCGTGACATCGAACTTCCGCAGGAATACGCCAAGGGCCTCGAGTCGCTTCTGCTCAAAGAACAAGAGAACGACCGCATGGGCGTTGAAACCGAGATCCACCAGAAGCAGGTGAAAATCGCCGAAGCCGACGCCGAAGCCACCAAGGTTCAGGAAGTGAAACAGGCTGAAGGACAAGCCGCCGTCCGCGTGCTGCAAGCCAAGGGCGAGTCCGATGCCATGCAATACACGCTCCCGCTGAAACAGAAACAGATTGAGCAATCGAAGCTCGAAGCCGAAGCGCGCAAGGAAGCAACCGTCAAGAATGCCGAGGCTGCCGGCGAGGCCAAGCTTATCGACAGCAAAGCCGAGATGGAACGCCGCAAACTTCTGGCGCAGGCCGAGGCTGAACGCATCCGCTTGACTGCCTCCGCCGACGCCGAGCGTATGACAAGCGAGAGCGCGATCCTGAAGCAGAATCCGCTGCTCATCAATAAAATCGTCGCCGAGCGCCTCTCCGACAAGTTGCAGATCATGATGGTCCCGGCCGACGGCAAGTTTTTCTTCACCAACGATGTGCTGCGCGGGATGGGCGCTCCGAACCACGTGAGCCAGGCGGAAGACGTGGAAGGATCCGACAGAAGACCGCAACAATAGTTGGTGCAGGAGCTTCCCCTGTGGATTTTTCCCCGTGGCCCTCCGTGCCCCCTGTGGTTGAAAGAAATTGCTACCACAGAGGTCACAGGGCCACACACGGATAGCTGACGAGTAACGAGATGAACAAGCCACTATCAACCACGCGCTATAATCAGCGCATTCCACACATGCAAGCGCGAGAGTCCACTCGAACGCCCAGCGGTCTGCGGCTAGGTTGGCTGACTTCGTTCCTGCTCGCGACGGTTTTTCTTCCATCTTCTTTATGCGCGTCGAACCTGGGAGACACCGCCCGCCAACTGGCCCACAAGATCGCCGCCGCCGCCGGCCCCGGCGCTTTCGCACTCGAGGTCACCAACCGTTCGTCGCTCGACGACAAGTCCGTGCGTGAAGTGCGCAGCGCGCTCGAAGCCGAGTTGCAAGTAGAAGGCGTGCACGCCACCAAAGCCGAGCAAGCGATGGGAGCAATCGAGGTCGTACTTTCCGAGAGCCTGCGCGAATACGTTTGGACGGCCGAGATTGTGATCGGATCCGACGAGAAGAAGGTCGCCATGGTCTCGTTGCCGCGATCGCTAACCCGAACACCATTCGCCGCCGCGTTGCCGATCGTCTTGAAAGCCACTCTTCTATTCGCGCAAGAACAGCCCATGCTCGATGTCTCCCTCGTCGAAATGCCGGGAGGATCTCGCCTCATCGTGCTCGATGACGGCAAAGTCGCGATCTATCGTCATCAGGGAGCGAATCCGGCCGCACCGAATCCGGCAAGAGCGTGGGAACTCGAGACCTCGTCGCCCATCGCTCACTCCCGTACGTTGCCCCGCGACATACGCGGACGCCTGCTCTTGCGCCGCGATCACCTGTTCGACGCTTACCTGCCCGGAATGCTCTGCCGGTCGAACTCCAGCGCGGTCGCGCCGATCAACCTCATCTGCAACGATACGGACGATCCCTGGCCCCTGACGCCGGACGAAGGCAGCGTGCGCGCCTTCTATGCGGCCTCGCGCAATTTCTTCACCGGAGCGCTATCTCCCGGTATCGGAAAGGTCTCCAACGTTCCTTCGTTCTATTCGGCGGCCCCGCTTCCGCGCTCGAGTTACACGCTATGGGTGCTCGCCGCGGTGGATGGATCGTTGCATCTTGTGGATGGGATGACGGACCAGGAAATCCGCGGCGCAAAATGGGGCAGCGATCTGGCTGCGGTTCACTCCACTTGCGGGACGGGCACGCAGTTGCTGGTCTCGGAAAGCGGAGATACCGAGCGCGACGGCCTGCGCGCCTTCGAGATCCCCGATCGCGACCCAGCGGCTGTCAGTTCGGCGGTAGAGTTCGATGGGCGAATCGTAGCGCTGTGGCCGGAAAGCAGCGCCAATGGCGCAACGGCAATCGTAAGACGAAAAGACACAGGATGGTATGAGGCGTATCGCGTATCAATTTCGTGCGGCAACTAGCCCCGAATCAGCTCGTGTGGGGACGGGCGTCCTCGCCCGTCCAAGCCGAGCAACGCTCGGCAGTTGCCGGCGGTCACGGCAGCTTTGGATTTCTCATTGCCTATTGGGCGCGGCCCTGATCATCTCACTAATTGCGTCAACGACCACGTCAGCCGCGACCCGTCCGCACTACGGAGGAACCCTCCGCGTCATGTTGCAATCGGCGCCCGACGCGCTCGACCTTCCCGCCAACGCCACGCCCGCCGACTACTGGGACGCCGCGCGCACGCTCTCGCTGATCGGCGACACTCTTGTAAAACTGGATGCCCAAGCCCGCCCGCAGCCCGCGCTGGCGGTGGCGTGGCAGAGTGACCCGAGCGCCCGCCATTGGCAATTCACGTTGCGGCGCGGAGTGAAGTTCCACGACGGCAGCGCCGCGTCGCCCGCAGCCATCGCGCAGATTCTGGGCGCAATCCACTCCAGTTGGAATGTGCGTGCAGCGGTGGATTCGGTATCGATCGAGAGTGAGACGCCCATGCCGGCGCTGCTCGCCGAACTCGCGCTGCCGCGCAATCTCTTGCTCAAGCGCAATACAAATCATCTTCCCATCGGCACCGGCCCGTTCCTCATCGCCGAGTGGCAGCCGGGGAAACGGCTCAGGCTCGCCGCAAATGAAGATAGCTGGGCGGGGCGTCCTTTTGTGGACGCGGTCGAGATCGAATTCGGCAAATCGCTGCGCGACCAGGCCATCGCGCTCGAACTGGACAAGACCGACGTGATCGAAGCGGCTCCGCAAGCGGCCAGCGGATCGCAGCGGCACAGCACATCGTCTTCATTGTCGCTGCCCGTAGAGTTGCTGGCGCTGGTTTTCTCCGCAAACTCAAAGGCGCAAGACCCTCGCCTGCGAGAAGCATTGGCACTCGCCATCGATCGCAAACCCATCCAGTCCGTGCTCTTGAAGGGTGCGGGAGAGCCCGCCGCCAGCATTCTTCCCAACTGGATGACCGGCTACAGCGCCGTCTTTTCCGCGCAAGCGAATCCGCAACGCGCCCGAACTCTGCTCGCGGGCTCCCGGCAACCCGCGCTCAATCTAAGCTACGATCCGAGGGACCCGCAATCCCAACTGATCGCCGAGCGCATTGCCCTCAACGCGCGCGAAGTTGGCATCACCGTGCAAGTGTCGTTGTCGGGAGCGGAAGACATCCGCCTGGTGCGCGTAGCGCTGCCCAGTCCCGATCCCGCCACCTCGCTCGGCGAAGCGGCGCGTCAACTGGGATTGCCGCAGCCCGCACTCCCGGCGACACCTGGCAATTCTTTGGACGATCTGTATCAAGCCGAGCGCGGTTTGCTCGCGGGATACGCCGTTATCCCGCTTTTTCAGTTGCCGCTGGCGAGTGCGGTGAGCGCACGCGTGCGTGACTGGGAACCGGGACGACCGGGCGATTGGAATCAGTCAGGGCTTTCGCTGGCTGATGTGTGGTTGGCTGATGTTCGGGTGGCCGATCTTCGGCAGTCTGATTCGCGGCCCGAGGCAGGGTCGCGATGACCTTTCGCCAGAAACTTCTTCTGTTGTTTGCGGCAACGGTCCTCGTCTGCGTCGCGGTCATTTCAGCGTCGGTGTACAGCACCATCCGGCGCACGTTCGAGCAGGCGGATCAGGTCCGCGCGAATGCCGTCGCCGCCCAGTTTCGATCGGAGTTCCAGCGACGAGGGCTGGAGGTTGCGCGCAAGGTCGAATCGGTGGCAGCCAGCGAAACCGTGCAGCATATCGCTCTCGATATGAGCCGCGGCGCCACCAACCCAGGCGAGTACGTTGGCGAAGCGCACACACTCGCGAGGCAGCAGCAACTCGACTTTCTCGAACTGGTCGACGATCGCGGCGCCATCCTCTCCTCCGCGCAGTGGCAGGCGAAATTCGGATATCCGGAAGCCGCGCTTCCTCAAGCTACGCCTCCCGCGCCTGCCGTCCCAGCCGGAGCGTTTCTCAAACGCGAAGAGCTGCCGGATGGCGCAACCCTCGGCCTGTTTGCCGTGCGGGTGGCCCGCGTCGGAGAGCAACCTCTGTACGTGATTGGCGGCGAACGGCTCGACCAGGGCTTCCTCGCGACGCTCGACATCCCCGCTGGGACACGTGTACTGCTGTATCAAAACCTCGACCCAGGATGGAATCCAAAATCTCTGCTTGATTTGAACGGGCCGGCCGCGGGCGTCGACCAGATCGCTCCGCTGGTCGCGCAGGTACGCGACACACTGCAGGAATCTCAGCGCGTGATCCATTGGACGTCCGATTCCGCCGACGCCGAGGTTTTTCATGCCATCCCACTGACCGGCCCCATCTTCAGTGCGACGAATCAAGGTTCGCTAAATCAGGGTTCGCTGAATCAAAGCCCGGCCGCGAATCAGAGCCCGGTCAATCAGCAACTGATGGGCGTTCTCCTCGTCGGCAGTTCGCGGCGTCCGCTGATCGAATTGCAAAGGCGGATCGTCTCCACCGCCATGCTGGTCGGCGGCGCCGGAATTTTCGTGGCGGTGCTGGCCAGCCTGTGGTTCGCAGCCCGCGTCACACGCCCGGTCGTCTCGCTGGCTGAGGCGGCGCGCCGGGTCGCCGCGGGCGATCTCAACGCCAAGGTCGAGGTGGAATCGAGCGATGAACTGGGAGAACTGGCGGCGGCGTTCAACCGCATGACGGAAGATCTCGTGCAGCAAAAAGACCGTACTCTGCAAGCCGAGCGCGTGGCCGCATGGCGCGAACTGGCGCGGCGCCTGGCGCATGAATTGAAGAACCCTCTTTTCCCCTTGCAGGTCACGGTCGAGAATCTGGTGCGCGCGAAACAGAAATCGCCCGAGATGTTTGAGGAAGTTTTTCACGAGGGGACTGCGACCCTGTTGGCGGAAATCAACAATCTGAAAACTATCATCGGCCGCTTCAGCGAATTCTCCAAGATGCCGCAGCCCCAGCGCCGGCCAACCCATGTGAACGATGTGGTGCGCTCGGTGCTGCGCGTCTTTCAAGCGCAATTGCAGGAGAAGAATCAGATTGCGGTACGAACCACGTTGGCCGAGGCCTTGCCCGAAATTTCCGCCGATCCCGAGCTGCTGCATCGTGCACTGCAAAACCTGGTGCTCAACGCAATCGACGCCCTGCCGCAAGGCGGGGAACTGGCGATTCGCACCCGCAATCTGGGCGATCGCATTGAGCTTTCGGTCTCCGATACCGGCTCTGGTTTGACCCAGGAAGAATGTGGGCGCCTGTTCACTCCTTATTACACGACGAAGCAGCATGGCACGGGGCTCGGGCTGGCGATTGTGCAGTCTGTAGTAAGCGATCACGGTGGCAAAATTTCCGTCGAGAGCACGAAAGAAAAAGGAACCACGTTTCGCATCGAGTTACCGTACGAACCGCAGCCGTGGCAATTCGGCCAGATTTAAGAAGTTTGAGAGGAGAGAACCGTGGCGCAAAAAGCGCACCTGCTGATTGTAGATGACGAGGCCAACACACTGGCCTCGCTGTCGCGGGCGTTTCGTCTGGAGGGTCATGAAGCCACCGTCTGCGACAACGCGAACAAGGCTCTGGACCTGGCCAAATCGCAATCTTTCGACTTGATACTCAGCGATGTCGTGATGCCCGGCAAAGACGGCCTGACGCTTCTCGAGGAACTCAAAGCGCAAGGCGTGCCGGCTCCCGTCGTCATGATGTCGGGCCAGGCGCACATCGAGATGGCCGTACGTGCCACGCGCCTCGGCGCGCTCGACTTCCTGGAAAAACCGATCTCGACCGAAAAACTGCTGCTTACCGTGGAGAACGCACTGAAGCTCGGCCGCCTCGAACGCGAGAATCGCGACCTGGAGCGCCGCCTCGGCAAACACGAGATCGTGTGGAAAGGCGAGACCATGCGCCGCGTGATGGCACAAGTGGAACGCGTAGCCGCCAGCGAAACGCGCGTCTGCATTTTCGGCGAGACCGGCACGGGAAAAGAACTGGTGGCGCGCACGCTGCATGAGCGCAGTCCGCGGGCCGGCGCTCCGTTCGTCACGTTGAACTGCGCCGCAGTTCCGGCGGAGCTGATCGAATCCGAATTGTTCGGCCACGAAAAAGGATCGTTCACCGGCGCGGCCGGTCGCCATCTCGGCAAATTCGAGCAAGCTCAGCACGGCACCATTTTTCTCGACGAAATCGGCGACATGCCGCTCACCATGCAAGCCAAGCTGTTGCGCGTGCTCGAGGAAGGCGAAGTCGAGCGCATCGGCGGCGAGCGCGCCATCGCCGTGGATGTGCGAGTCGTCGTCGCCACCCACCGCGATCTCGAAGCGCAGGTGCGCGACGGAAAATTCCGGCAGGATTTATTTCACCGCGTGTTCGTCTTCCCCCTGCGCCTGCCCCCATTGCGCGAGCGCCGCGAAGACATCCCGGCGCTGATCGAGCACTTTGCTGTTCAGGTAACCGCCACCAACGGATGGAAACCCATGCGCTTCACCGCAGACGCGATGGCCGCGCTCCAAGAGCATCCGTGGCCGGGCAATGTTCGCGAGCTCAGAAATGCAGTGGAGCGGCTGATGCTGCTCGCAACTTCGGATGAAGTCACTGCCGACACGGTGGCGTTGGCTCTGCCCGGGTCCGGCGCCGCGCCCGATTCCTCATCGGCCCGCACCGGCCCGCTCGCCGACCGCGTTCGCGCCTTCGAGAAGCAAACCATTCTGGCGGAGTTGAAACGCAATCACCACCAGATCTCGAACACGGCGCGTGCGTTGGGACTGGAGCGATCGCATCTTTACAAGAAGGCCGAACAGGTGGGGATTGATCTTAAGGCCACGCGAAACGAGGGCGACCGCCCATAGCTGTCATCCGCCCATAATAGGCTGTCATCCTGAGCGCAGCGAAGGACCTACGCATTTCGCGTGCGCCAGCGGAATACGTAGGTCCTTCGCTGCGCTCAGGATGACAAAGCATATATTATGTCGCGAATTTGCGGCCCCCCTGCTTCCATTTGCAATTTCTGCCCCCAACAGACGACAATCGCATCGTGCCCAGCACTAGCTTTTATCAGTAACCGCAAGCCGTCAGCCCCTTCCGTCAGGGCGCGCTCGTGATCGCGACATTGACGAACCCGCGCGAAAAATTCTGGGGAGCGATTCTCCACCTTGCGGCCGAAGGCCTTAGCATCCGCGGTGTCGATGTCGCATCCTTCGACGATCTGGCCTCGCAGATTAAGAGCGGCGAACCCTTCACCTCGGGCGTCATCTTTTTCCCCATGCACCGCGTGGAGCGACTCGAACTGGATCTTCCCGAAGGAAACCTCCTCTCGCTTGCCCAGCGCTTCGCCGAGAAGACCGGGCAGGATCCCGCCCCGCTTCTGGTGAGCGAGTTTCTTGAGAACGCCGGAGGACATGCCCGTGGAGAACACGCTGGAGGAGAGAAAGCTCGGTGAACTACCGGCAGATCCTGACTGCGCCCAACCAGCTCACGCTGCTGCGCATGATTTTCCTGCCCTTCATCGTCATCAATCTGGTCAAGCACGATTTCAAATGGGCGCTGGCGCTGTTCATTCTCGCCGGAATGAGCGACGGCCTCGATGGCCTGCTCGCCCGCACTCTGCATCAGCAAACCCTGCTCGGCCAGTATCTCGACCCCATCGCCGACAAGCTGCTGATGAGCGGAATGTTTCTTGTGCTCTCGATCGAACGGCTGATTCCCTGGAAATATACGGTCGTGGTGTTCAGCCGCGACGTCTCCATCCTGCTGATCAGCGGCGTGCTGTTCATGATTGCCGGC
>Ga0187867_10002355_pt1 | contig 15768 bp, 9 predicted proteins | sample June2016WEW_13_1_FD_132976 | JGI IMG/M metagenome (GOLD analysis project Ga0187867, IMG submission 132976) | Peatland microbial communities from SPRUCE experiment site at the Marcell Experimental Forest, Minnesota, USA - June2016WEW_13_10 | ecosystem: Environmental > Terrestrial > Soil >...
ACGTTGCCGGACTGGACGATTTTGTGCCAGTGGGCGTCGTCTTCATCCTTGGCAAAACCAAAACCGTCGGAGCCGATGATGGCGGCATTTTGCAGGATGACGTTGTGGCCGACGCGGCAGAACTCGCGCACTACGGCATGGGTGTGAGCGAAGAAATTCGCGCCGATTTTCACTCCGCGATAGATTGCGACATGGGCGAGGAGGACAGCGTTGTCGCCGATTTCGACATTCTGATCGATTACGACGTAGGGTCCGAGGTGCGCGTTCTTGCCGAGCTTTGCCGTGGGATGAACGACCGCTGTGGGATGAATTCCCGGAGCATAGCGAGGCGGCTGATAAAAGAGCTCAACAGCTTTGGCCCAGGCCAGATACGGGTTCTTCGTGCGCAACATGCCGGTGGAGATGGCAGGAAACTTCTCGTCGATGATGACGGCCGAGGCTTTGGTGGTCTTCGCGGCGGCGGCATATTTTGCGTTGTGGACGAAGGTGACTTGTCCCGGGGCGGCATGCTCGATGCCGGCGACCCCTGAGATTTCGGTATCGGGTGAGGCATTTTCGAGGCGGGCGTTGAGGGCGATGGCGATGTCGGATAGTTTCATGGGAGTGTCACGGGAATTGTAGCAACCCAGGTCTCAGGTCGCAGGGATCAGGAAAGTGAAAACCGCTCGACGGATTTCGCAGATCATCACGGATCAAGCCAGATCTTGAATGGTCTGTGATGAGGGGGAATGGGCGAAATCCGTGGAGAAGCTCAGCGGCTAAAGCCGCAACTACAGTCAGTCGATCACCGCAGCGCTAAAGCGCTGCGCCACCCCAAAACACAGGGTCTTCGATTCTAGGACTCAAACAGGGTGACCTGCCGAGTATCGGGCGCACCGCCTCGACGGCGGCGGTTGGCTGCTCCGATGACCGCCAGAACGGACACGGAAGCCAAGGCGGAGCGCGGGACAAAGACGCGCTGCGTATTGGCGCGCAGGTCAGGAGGATTGATCAGAAATCCTTCGGCAGGGTTTTGGATCAGATCGTTGGGAAGAATGCCTTCTACCACGTCATTGTCTTTGAACTTCAAGCGCACCCACAAGCCCTCAGTGCGAGGACGTGTGGTAAATGTCTTGCGGAGCATCAGGTCGGTGTCGGAAAACTCGCGGACAAAATAAACGGCCTTGATGTCACCCAGGTCGATGGCCACGACGTTGCCGGAAGTGTTCAGCAACTCGAGTTTGCCGCCGACGACGAAGTTGGCGGGGGCGACGAATCCGCTGACCGAGTCGCGGTCGTGCTTCCGGACAATCACTTTCTTGTGAGTCGAGGGCATGTATTAAGAGCCTATGGAGCCGTAGCACACCGAAGTGAAGTGCGAGTTGGGCAAAGAAACGTGACCTCAGCGGCTAAAGCCGCAATCACAGTCAGTCGATCACCGCAGCGCTAAAGCGCTGCGCCACCCCAAGACACATTCTTCCGGCAATCTCGGGCCTGTGCAAAGCACTTTTCTGTTTATGGAAGCCCAGTTCCCGTGTTGAAAGCAGTTTCTGTTCGTGATGACACAGACTCAAGGCGAAAGCACACCTCGGTTACGGAGAGCGCGCTTCCAATCAGGATTTTCGCACTTCCTGGGGAAAATCGGACAGTTTGTGCCTTCACAGTAGCCAAACTGTAAACCTTGTGTTATTTTCTGTTGTTTGCTGGAATTGTGAATTTGCGGTATAAGTCTAATGGCTAGAAAGAGTTAGATTCCGTTGCACGGGAAAGCTGTCGGAACCCGCGCGCGCCCCTGTGGAAAACTTGTGAATAACGCCCGGATCCAGCCCCGGCACGACGATTAGGAAGGCATGGCCGATTACATCTACACCCTGGAAACCCGGCTCTCGCCGGATCAACAAAAGGCAGTCAAACTGGTCGTAGACGCCGCCAAAGCGGCAGAAATGAATGTCTATCTGACCGGCGGCGCCATCCGCGACATCATTACCGGATTTCCCATCCGCGACCTGGACTTCACCGTCCAGGGCAACGCGCTCAAGCTGCAAAAGGACCTGGAGCGGACGGGGGCGGTAATCGGCGAGGCAAAGGAAGACACGCGCTCGCTTTTGGTGACGCTGCCCGGCGGCGTTCGCGCTGAAATCGAAATGGCGCGATCGGAACGGTATGACAAGATCGGCAAGCCTCCGCAAACGGCTCCCGCTACGATTATTGAGGATCTGCGCCGACGCGATTTCACGGTAAATGCGATGGGCCTATCGCTGAACGAGGGATCGCGCGGACTGCTGATGGACCCGTTTAACGGCGTGGCCGACATTGAGGCCAAGGTCATACGCGTGCTGCACAATTATGCGTTCCTGGAAGATCCGTCGCGGATGATCCGCGCTACGCGGTTTAGCACGCGCTTCCACTGGCCGCTGGAAGAACGCACACAGGCGCGCTACGAGTCGGGCAAGGAAAATAGCTACATCGAGCACATCCGCAATGCGAGCATCGGCTACGAAATTGAACAACTGGCATACGAAGATGATGCGCTTGCAGTTCTGAAAGCGTACGAGAAGGAAGGCTGGCTGAAAGTGCTGAATGCGCACTGGAGCACGGCCAAGGTCGATTCCGCCGGGCTTGGGACGCTGATGAAGACGCGCCAGCAGATGAACGAACTCGGATACACGCCGGATGTGGCCGCAGCGGTGCTTTACTTCCTGACAGAGCGGATGGGCGACAAGGATGTGGCGGATCTGCGGCGGGCGATTCCGCGTAAGGACCTGGTGGAAGCCTGGAAAGATCTGGAAGACAACGCCAAGGACCTGGCGAAGCGGTTGTCAGGAAAGGAAGCGGCGACTCCTTCGCGGACATGGCATCTGCTGTCATCGGCGCGGCCAGAAATGGTGCTCTTTCTGGCGGTGACTGCGCGTCAACAGGCGGTCTCACAGAAGATCAAGAACTTCTTCACCAAGTGGCGGCAAGTGCAGCAGAAGATTCCGTTACTCGAGATGACGGAGCTACGGATTACGCCCGAGCTGCCCGAATACCGCAAGATCGCGAATGATGTTTTTCTGCTGCTGCTGGATGGCAAGCTGCGCTCGCGCACGGAAATCCTCAAGTTCCTGAAGCCGCTGGCGCCGCCACCACCACCGCCTCCTCCGCCACCGCCGAGCAAGCGTGGGCGTGGGGCAAAGGCTGCCGTTGCTGGCGCGGCGAGCGCTCCGGTTGTCACTGGCAAAGGCAAAGGGAAAAGTAAGAAAGACCAGGTATTGCCGGCGATCGCGACCGAGGCCGTTAAGCCGGAAACAAAGAGCGCAAAAGGATCGGTTCCTCCGGCTGCAACCGCCGCGAAGCCGGTCGCAACGGTAAAGCCTGCGGCTGCAAAGCCGGCCGCCGCTCCCGCGAAGCCTGCGAAACCCGGTAAGCCTGCAAAACCCGCCAAGCCAGCGGCTAAGGCTGCGGCCAAGAAGGCCCCAAAAGCGAGCCCGAAGAAGGCGGCTCCGAAGAAGGCAAAAGGCAAGAAAAAATAGGCTGAATTTCGGCGCTCCCGGCCTATAAGAAGCATCGTATAATGTAGTTATGCGTCGCCTTCTAACCTTCGCGGCGTTTCTCCTCATCATCTCGGTAGTGCCGGTGTGCGCGCAGCGCGGAGGCGGGCATGCGTCGGGCGGAAGCCACGGCGGATTCAGTGGCGGTGGCCATGCCAGCTTTGGCGGGGGCCATGCCTTCAGTGGCGGGCATGCTAGTTTTAGCGGACGCGCTTCCGGCGCGACAGGTTTGAGCGGGTCACGCTTTACGTCTCACTCTGCTTTGGGGTTGCGGTCGTATAACCGCGGGTACCGCTATCGGGGAGCGATCGGCGGCTACGGCTACCGGGGTCGTTGCTATGGCTATGGTTGCGGATATCCTTACTACGGCTATGCCGGGATTGATCCTTACTGGTGGTGGGATTCTTATTCCAACGATCAGGACGACGCCGAGCAGCGCGCTATGGCCAACGATATGAACCAGGAGAATCTGGACGAGCATCAACAGCTCGGCGAGCAGGATCAGCAAGCTCATGCTCGGCCGATGAATCGGCCGCAGCCGGAGTCGAGGGCATCAGCGCAGACAAGCATCGATCCGCCGACAGTTTTGGTTTATCGCGACCAGCATCAGCGCGAGATTCAGAACTACGCAATCGTTGGCTCGACGCTGTGGGCGTTTACACCCCAGCGGACCGAAAAGATCCCGCTTGCGGAACTCGATCTTCCGGCAACAACCAAGGTCAACGAGAACCGCGGAGTTGACTTCCGCCTGCCGCGATCGACCGAAGGACAATAGACCACGCAGCCCACTTGTTTTTCACCGCTGTGGATAAGTCGGCAGTCTGCCTAGCCTCGTTCACCAGTAAAATAAACGGCAACATAAGAGACCATTTGAGCCCTCATGCCTGAATTCGTTCACCTGCACCTGCATAGCGATTACTCGATGCTCGACGGCGCCTGCGACGTCGAGAAATTGGTCAACCGGGTAAAAGAACTCGGCATGCCCGCCGTCGCGATGACGGACCACGGCAACATTTTTGGCACCGTGCATTTTGTGAATGCGGCGATAAAGGCTGGAGTCAAGCCGATCGTGGGATGCGAGCTTTATATCTGCAAGAAGGACGATCACGACATCCGGCGGACTCCGCCCGAAGGCGACACTTATAACCACCTGCTGGTGCTGGCCGAGAACGAAGAAGGCTATCGCAACCTGGTGAAGATCACCTCCGAGGCCTCGCTACACGGCTTCTATTACAAGCCGCGTGTAAGCAAGAAGTTTCTGGCCGAGCATTCGAAGGGACTGATCGGGCTTTCGGGCTGTCTTAAGGGCGAAGTGGCGGAACGGCTGACGGAGGGGAACTACGATGCCGCGCGATCCGCAGCCGCGTTCTACAGTGATTTGTTCGGCAAAGAGAATTTCTTCCTGGAGATTCAGGACCAGGGATTGGAGATGGAGCACCGCATCCACGCGGGATTGTTCCAACTGGAGAAAGGTCTCGGGCTTCCGATGGTGGCGACGAACGACAGCCATTACCTATGTGAAGACGACGCGCATGCGCAGGACGTGATGCTGTGCATCCAGATGGGGAAGTCGATTCAGGACACCAACCGTATGAAGTTCGAAGGGAACCAGTTTTTCGTCAAGAATGCCGACGAGATGTTGCGGGTGTTCAAGGATGCGCCGCAGGTACTGTCGCGCACGCTGGGGATTGCCGAGCGCTGCAATTTGCGTCTGGAGAAAGTTCCGAGCCCGTTCCCGCATTTTGATGTGCCAGAAGGATTCACGCCCGACAGCTATTTTGAACACATCACGCGGGAGGGATTCGCACGGCGTATGGAGACTTTGCGCCGGCTCTTCTCGGAAGGCCGACTGAAACATTCGCTCGCTGACTACGAACAGCGTTTGTCGCGCGAGATCGCCATCATTCAGCAGATGAAGTTTCCGGGATATTTTCTGATTGTGTGGGACTTCATCCGTCATGCGCGCGAGAAAGGAATTCCGGTAGGTCCGGGTCGCGGATCGGCGGCGGGAGCTTTGGTTGCGTATTCGCTCGGAATTACTGATATCGATCCTCTGCAACATGAGTTGCTGTTCGAGCGCTTCCTGAACCCGGAACGCATTTCGATGCCGGATATCGACATCGATTTCTGCATGAACCGGCGGGGTGAAGTGATTGAGTACGTCACGGCGAAATATGGGCGCGAAAATGTGGCGCAAATCATCACGTTCGGCACGATGGCTGCCAAAGCGGCGATCAAAGACGTGGGCCGCGCCATGGATATCCCATACGCCGACGTGGATCGCATCGCGAAAATGATCCCGACGACGCTGAACATCAAACTGGATGACGCGCTGAAGGAGTCGGTGGCGCTGCAAGAAGCGTACGAGAAAGACCCACAGGTCAAGCAGTTGCTCGATACGGCGCGGAAGCTGGAAGGGATGGTGCGAAATTCCGGCGTGCATGCGGCGGGCGTGGTGATTTCTCCGCGGCCGCTGATCGAACTGGTACCGCTGCACAAGACGAAGAACGACGAAATCGTCACTGCCTTCGATATGGTTGCGATCGAAAAGATGGGCCTGCTGAAGATGGATTTCCTCGGGCTGACGACGCTGACGATTCTGGACGACAGCGTGAAACTGCTGGCGCAAAAAGGGAAGAGCGTGGTGCTCGACGAGATCCCGCTCGACGACGCGGAAACGTATCAGAAGGTCTTTCACAAGGGATTGACGTCGGGTGTGTTTCAGTTTGAATCGTCGGGCATGCGAGATATTCTGCGACGCTATCAGCCTAACTCGATCGAACATCTTACCGCTCTGAATGCGCTGTACCGTCCCGGGCCCATGTCAATGATCGACGACTTTATCGAGCGCAAGCACGGACGGCGGAAGATTGAATACGACTTGCCCGAGTTGAAAGAGATTCTGGAAGAGACGCTCGGTGTTTTCGTTTATCAGGAACAGGTAATGCAGGCGGCCAACAAACTGGCCGGTTACTCGCTCGGAGAAGCCGATCTGCTGCGGCGAGCGATGGGAAAGAAAAAAGTCGAAGAAATGGCGGCGCAGCGCGAGCGTTTTGTTCGAGGAGCGACACAACGCGGCTTACCTGCGAAAAAGATCGAAAAGATTTTTGACCTGATGGCGCAGTTTGCCGGGTACGGATTCAACAAGTCGCATTCGGCGGCTTACGCGCTGCTCGCCTATCACACGGCCTATTTGAAGACGCACTATCCAATCGAATTCATGGCTGCGCTGCTGACGTCGATTACCGGCGATACGGACAGCGTGGTGAAGTACATCAACGAATGCCGCGAGATGGGAATCGCGGTCGAGCCTCCGGACATCAACATCAGCGATTCCAATTTTACTCCGCACGAACAGGCGATCCGGTTCGGGTTGGCGGCGGTGAAGAACGTTGGCGGGAATGCAATCGAGTCTATCGTTGTGGCCCGAAAGAAATTGGGCCGACCCTTCCGGTCGTTATATGAATTTTGCGAAGAAGTGGACTTGCGCCTACTCAACAAGCGCGTGCTGGAGTCATTGATCAAGAGCGGCGCCATGGATTGCTTCGGGCGCCGCGCGCAGGTGATGCAGGCTTTGGATAAGGCGATCGAGCGGGCGCAAAAATCGCAGCGCGACGCGGAATCAGGCCAGCATGGCCTTTTTGGTATTTTCGCGGATGAAGGGGCTGAGCATGCGAACGATGCACTCCCCAACGTGCCTGACTGGGACGAGCAGGCACGGCTGGCTGCGGAAAAGGAGGTGCTCGGATTTTTCATCACGGGGCATCCGCTGGAAAAATACAAAGAGAAGCTGACGGACCTGAACGCCCTCTCCACGGAGGACATCGGCGCGCTGAAGAAATCGACTGCGAAAGATGAAAATATTACGACCGCAGGTTTGATTTCAGGAGTTCGCGTCGCAAAATCGAAGCGCAGCGGCGAACTCTGGGCGCAAGCATCGCTCGAAGATATGCACGGGAAAGTGGAGCTGCTCGTGTTTCCCGAGGCCTACCGCAAACTCGCCGAGAAGGTAAAGCTCGAAGTGCCAGTGCTGATCCGTGGTGGAGTGCGCATCGAAGAAGGCGCCAATCCGAAGGTGACCGCGAACGAGATTATTCCGCTCGACGAAGCGAAAGTTCCGATGCCGAAGGCGCTACGCATCAGGATCCCACTTGGGAGCGCGACCGACGGAACCGTCGATGCTCTGCACGCGTTGTTCACTGAACGCAGGGGCGAGGCGAAGGTATTGTTCGACTTGGAGCGGGACGGCGATTTCATGGTGGTGATGGAAGCCGAAGGCTATAATGTGATGCCGGACCGCGCGTTTCTGGGGCGGGTTGAAGAACTGTGCGGGCGCGGCAGCGTGCGTGTCATCAGTTGACGCCCGCGACTGAACGATTTGAATCATGCGTCGAGCCAAAATAAAGCGGAAAGAAGCAAGGGATTCTGGCGTGGCGCATCCTGCCGTCGCCGGCACGGAGTTCTTACTTTCTATCGTCGAAGCGCATAATACTCGAAGAAATGGAAACGTCATCAAAATGGATTCTGGATTAAGGGCTCAGCAGGAACTGGATAAAATTGAGGAGCAAATTGCGCGGCTGCAGTCGCTCGAAGGGCAGGGGGACGAAACGCGCCGCCAGATCCAGGAACTCCATGAGCGGTTGAACGGCTTACGCCGCGAATTGTCTTCCGGTCTCAACGCCTGGGAACGCACCAGCCTGGCGCGCCATCCGCAGCGCCCTTACACGCTCGATTACATCGAACGCATTTTTACCGACTGGAGCGAGATTCACGGCGATCGCGGTTTCCGCGACGATCCGGCGATTGTGTGCGGAATGGCGCGTTTTCACGGCGAGGACGTCATGATCGTGGGCCAGCAGAAGGCGCGCGATGCGAAACAGCGTGTTTACCGGAATTTCGGGATGCCGCATCCGGAAGGCTATCGCAAAGCGCTGCGGGTGATGAAGATTGCCGAGAAATTCGGCCGCCCGATCTTTACCTTTGTCGATACCGATGGCGCTTATCCCGGATTGCACGCCGAAGAACGCGGACAAGGCGAAGCCATTGCGCGCAATCTGCTTGAAATGTCGCGCCTGGAAGTGCCGATCATCACGACTGTGATTGGCGTCGGTGGCAGCGGGGGCGCATTGGCGATTGCGGTTGCCGATCGCGTGCTGATGATGGAAAACGCGGTCTATTCGGTCATTTCGCCGGAGGGTTGTGCGTCCATTATGTGGCGCGATGCCAGCAAGAAAGAACTGGCAGCGGAAGCGATGAAGATCACGGCGAAAGACATGAGCGAACTGGGCTGCGTTGACGGCATCATTCTGGAGCCTGCGGGCGGCGCGCATACCGATCACGCCCAGGCGGCGGAGTTGCTCGATCAGGAGCTGGTGAAGAATCTCGCGGAGTTGAAACAGCTTTCGGTGCGGGATCTGCTCGAAACTCGCTACCAGAAGTTCCGGACAATGGCGCAGTTCTTCCAGGTGGAAGCGTAAGATGCACGCCCGAGCAGGGACTTTCCCTCTAGCAGGCTGCGGAAAAAGTCTCTTTCGATCGGGAATCGTCACCTCAGCGGCTGAAGCCGCATTCAAAACAAAGCGGTTATCGCAGCGGTGAACCGCTGCGCCACCCAAAGGCAAATATCGCTGGCGGTGAACCGCTGCGCCACCCAAAATCAAATACAAAATTGAGTTTCTCCGCAGCCTGCTAGAGAATCGGCAAGTGCAAACACGGCTGGACCATGAAATCGAGCGCGTTGATCTGCTGTAAGGCCTGCTCGACCAACGACGCCTTGCATTCTTCGAGCGTGATCAAGAACGGCAGATGAGACTTTGAGCAGCCGGGCTTTTGCAGCACCGCGTCGATGTTGATGTCCGACTTGGCAAGGAGGGTCGCGAGGCTGGCGATGATGCCCGGGCGGTCCTTCACCATAAAGCGCAGATAATGTCGAGTCGAAAAATCGGCGGTTACGGTTGGCGATTTTTCAGCCTGCCGCTCTGAAAGTTCGTCTCCGCTCCGCTTGCTGCGGGCAATCGACAGGATATCTGAAACCACAGCGACGGCCGTCGGATGGCCGCCTGCGCCGTGACCTCCAAAAACCGTTTCGCCGCCGTAGATTCCCGTTGCCATCAGCAGATTCTGGCTGCCTTCCACGCGGGCCAGGGGCGACGTAAGCGGCACCAGCGCGGGCTGCACGGCCGCGAATAACTGACTGTCTTTCAATTCTGCCAATGAAATCTGGCGGATCGTGCAGTCCAACAGCTTCGCGTACTCGAAATCGACTGCGTCAATGGGTGAGATGGATCGAGCCACGATGCTGGAGGGGGCGACGTTGCAGTGCAGGCCGATGCGGACAAGAATGGCAAGTTTGGCGCGGGCGTCGAAGCCGTCGATGTCTTCGGTGGGATCGGCCTCGGCAAATCCCAATTTTTGCGCCTCGCGCAGCGCGGTGGCGAACGGAACGCCGTTACTCTCAATCTGGCTGAGGATGTAATTGCAAGTGCCGTTGAGAATTGCGCAGATCCTGAACAATTTATCGCCCGCCAGACCCTCGTGAATTCCCGAGATCACCGGTACGCCACCGGCAACGGAGGCGCCAAATGCAATCTGCTGATGCATCTGGTGCGCCAACTCGATCAGTTCCGGGCCGCAATTCGCGATCAACTGTTTGTTGGCGGTGACCACGGATTTGCGTGCGCCGAGGGCCCGGCGAATCCAGTCCTCGGTCGGCTGCAAGCCGCCCATGACCTCGACGACGACGTCGACGTCAGACGAAAGCACATCGTCGATGTCTTCGGTCCAGACGACCTCAGCAGGGAGCCAGTCCACTTTCTTGCGGGCCACGTTGCGATTGCATACGTGTGTGAGGCGCAAGCCAGTGTGCGCCCGCTCGCAGAGAATCTTCGCGACCGAACTGCCCACCGTGCCGAAGCCTAGGAGCGCGACTTTGCAGGCGCGCACATTTCCAGCCGTTCGGCTACCGCTTGCGTCGAAGTGATCGGGGACTGTCATTCCATCTCCATGAATTGAGTCTGGGCAACGGGGCCACCGTCGCCCTCCTGGTCGCAGAAAACGATGCGCGAGGGTGCAGCGCTGATTAACCCTCGCATGTTTCCTAGTTGTATAATAAAGGGTTTTCACGCTGCACTTCGAAAGACTTCCGGGCATGGGGTGTCCGGTCGCGAATTTGTTGGGGTTTAAACCAGAAAGGCAGATGGAATGGCCACTACGGATATTGTGCCCCGGGAATCATCCGGCGGATTGGGGCATAAGCGTGTCGTCAATGACATGAGTATTCAGGTCGCGACCGTCAATGGATCGGGGTCGCAAAGTTCGAACACTGTTCTTTTACGCAGCATTTTCCAGATGGGAGTGCCGATTTCGGGGAAGAATCTGTTTCCATCGAACATCGCCGGTCTGCCGACCTGGTATACGATTCGCGCCAATAAAGATGGCTACATCGGGCGCAAGAAGGAGATCGATCTCCTGATCGCGATGAACGCCGAGACGGCGCAGGACGACGTAAAGACGCTCGCACCCGGAGCCAGCGTGCTGTATGACGAACCGCTCGCGCTCGACAAGCTGCGCGATGACGTGATTTTTTACGCCGTGCCTTACGACAAACTGGCCGCGACTGTGGGCGCGGAAGCCAAGCTGCGCAAGCTGATCAAAAACATGATCTACGTCGGTGTTGCAGCGCAGTTGCTGGAAATTGAGTATGCGGAAGTGGAGAAAGCGATCCGCAAGCAATTCTCGGCGAAAGCCAAGGCTACGAACCTGAACCTCGCGGCTGCCAAGGCAGGCCACGATTATGCGGCCGCAAATCTGAAAAAACGCGATCCCTTCTACATCCAGCGCATGGATAAGACCAAGGGGATGATCATCGTCGACGGCAACTCCGCCGCGGCGATGGGATGCATGTTCGCGGGATGTACGGTGGTGACGTGGTATCCGATAACGCCGTCGTCATCGCTGGTCGAAACGATGATCGACTACATGAAGGAATACCGCATCGGCGCCGACGGCAAAGCGACATTTGCCATCGTGCAGGCCGAAGATGAATTGGCAGCCGTCGGCATGGTGATTGGCGCAGCTTGGGCAGGCGCGCGGTCGATGACCGCGACTGCGGGTCCTGGTATCTCGCTGATGGCGGAATTCGTGGGCCTCGCGTATTACGTGGAAGTTCCCGCGGTGATCTGGAATATTCAGCGCGTCGGACCTTCGACGGGTTTGCCCACGCGCACCGCGCAGGGCGACATTCTTTCGACCGCGTTGCTGAGCCACGGCGACACCAAGCACATCATGCTGATTCCGAATTCCATGATCGAATGTTTCACCATGGCGCAGGACGCGTTCGATCTAGCCGAGCGTTTTCAGACGCCGGTGTTCGTGATGTCGGACCTCGATCTTGGCATGAACAACTGGATGTCCGATCCGTTTCCGTATCCCGAGAAACCGATCGATCGCGGAAAAGTTCTCAGCAAAGAAGACCTTGAGAAGCTTGGTGGATTTGCCCGCTACAAAGATGTTGACGGCGATGGTGTTGGCTATCGCACGTTGCCGGGAACCGATCATCCGGCGGCGGCCTATTTTGCGCGCGGGAGCGGACACAACGAAAAGGCGCAGTACAGCGAGCGTCCTGACGACTTCGAGCGCAATATGGAGCGCATCAACAAGAAGTTCGAAACTGCCCGTTCTTTTGTTCCGCGTCCGGAACTTGCGGGCAGCGGGAAAGCGAAAGTGGGCATCATCGCCTATGGCACTTCGCACTGGGCGCTTATTGAAGCGCGCGACCAGTTGATGAATGAGCACAATCTTGAAACCGACTATCTGCGGCTGCGCGCGTATCCGTTTACGCGCGAGGTGCATGATTTCATCGAGAAGCATGAGCGCACGTACATCGTCGAACAGAATCGCGATGGCCAGATGGCGAGCCTGATCAAACTCGATATCAAGCCGGAACTCGTAACGCGCCTGCGTTCCATCTGCCACATTCACGGACTGCCGATGGACGCGCGCTCCATAACGGACGAGCTCATGATGATGGAGGGAAAGTAAATGGGAACCACGACCACCACGCCGCCTCCTGCACCGAAAACGAATCGCATCGGGTTGCAGGTTATTGATTATCGCGGCGGCAAGACTACGCTGTGCGCCGGGTGCGGGCACAATGCCATCTCCGAGCGCATCATTGACGCGATGTATGAAATGGGCGTTCAGCCCGAGCGCGTGGCCAAGTTCAGCGGCATCGGCTGCTCGTCGAAGAGTCCGGCCTATTTCATGAACCGTTCGCACAGCTTCAACTCCGTGCACGGACGCATGCCTTCGGTCGCGACGGGCGCAATGCTTGCGAACAAAGACCTGATCGCCCTCGGCGTTACCGGAGACGGCGACACCGTTTCCATCGGCGCGGGGCAGTTCATTCACCTTATGCGGCGCAATCTTCCGATGATTTACATCATCGAGGACAACGGCTGCTACGGCCTCACGAAAGGCCAGTTTTCGGCGACCGCGGATCTTGGATCGACGCTGAAGAGCGGCATTGCAAACGATCTTCCTCCGGTGGATACCTGCGCGATGGCAATTCAGCTCGGAGCAACTTTCGTCGGGCGGTCGTTCTCCGGTGACAAGAAGCAACTGCATACCATGTTGAAAGCGGCGATTGCGCACAAGGGCACAGTCATGCTCGACGTGGTTTCTCCCTGCGTGACCTTCAACGATCACGAAGGCTCGACCAAGTCGTACAAATACATGCAGGCGCATGAAGAGCCGTTGCATGAAGTCAGCTTCGTGCCGTCGTTCGAAGAAATCAATGTGGATTACGATCCGGGAACGACGTTCGAAGTGACGATGCACGACGGATCGAGCCTGCGCCTGAAAAAGCTTGAGCAGGAGTACGATCCGACGGACAGAGTTGAAGCCGTGAGCCGCCTGATGAAGTCGCACTCGGCGGGCGAAGTGCTCACCGGAGTTTTCTACATCAACGCCAAAGCGCCCAGCTTCATCGACATGCTCAATGTTACCGACCAGCCCCTGGCCACGCTGCCCGAATCGAGGACGCGCCCCAGCAGGGAAGCGCTAGCAAAGTGCATGGAGGAGTTGCAGTAGAGCAGATTCTGGCTAACAGCTTCTAGCGGTCACAATTCAGTCGATGTGTGGCGCGGACACTCGTCCGCGTCGGAACCCTCCAAGCAATGCTGGGAGAATGCCGCGTGCGGATAGCAGCAGATTACTCCTTCCGGTTGGAAAGACAAAGGCGTTAGGAGTCATTGACGCGATTCTACGCGCCCATCGTCAACACGACGCGAAACCGCGCTTTTCCGCTGATCATCTGCTGATAGGCTTCGGCGGCTTTTTCCAGCGGATAGCGCTCGATCATCGGACGAACTCCAGTGAAGGCGCTGAAGTTCAGCGTGTCTTCGGAATCCATGGCCGTGCCGGACGGCCATCCCTGCAGCGCTTTGCGTCCGCCGATGAGCTGAATCGGAGTGACGGTCAGCGAATCGAACGCGGCCCCGACGACCAGAAGCTTGCCGTTTGCCTTGAGCCCATCGATGACTGACGACATCGACTTGGTATCGGGGGCTGTTGCCAGAATGAGGCGCGCTCCGCCGAGCTTTTGCAGCGCTTCGGACGGATTTCCAGCCGACGTGTCTATGTATGCAGACGCGCCGAGCTTGCGGGCCAGCGGTTCTTTATCGGCACCGCGGCCGATCGCGATGGTGCGGAATCCCATCTGGCGAGCGTACTGAATGCCGAGATGGCCGAGGCCGCCGATTCCCTGAACCGCAACCAGATCTCCCGGGCGCGCGCCTGCATTGCGCAGCGCGTTGAAGACCGTTATGCCCGCGCACAGCAGTGGCGCGGCCTCATCGGAGGGCAGATCGTCGGGCATCGCAGCGACCGCTTCAGCGGGCGATATTACATATTCGGCGTAACCGCCGTCGTGCGTGATGCCGGTAATCTTTCCGTTCTGGCAGACAGTAAAGTCGCCGCGGCGGCAGGACTCGCAGGTGAAGTCATGACCGCCGTGCCAGCCGACTCCGACGCGCTGTCCGACCTTCCAGTTGATGACGTCCGCGCCCACGGCGTCGATGCGTCCGGCAATTTCGTGCCCGGGAATGCGCGGATATTGTATGCCGGGCCAGTAGCCCTCTTTCACGAGGGCGTCGCTGTGGCAGATGCCGCAGGCTTCGACTTTGATACGGACTTGGTTGCGTCCGGGCTCGGGGATGGGGCGTTCGACAAGTTCAAAGTTTCCGCCGGGCTTTGAGATCTGGACGGCTTTCATCGTAGGCATAGTTTCTCCTCAGGGATTCGAAATTGGGATTGATGAAGGACGAAGGCAACAGGATAAAGATGATGGAGGAGAGCGAAAGGAATCAACGTTTACGTGGTTATTTTTGCGGGTGCGCAAACGGGTCAATGAGCGTTATGGCGATATTTCGCCAACCTCTTTAGTTCGTAAAATGTCCGAGATGAGTCACAAATCAGGCAGGCACTGTGGATTCGCTGGGTTCGATGCAGGAATCTCTTTTTCCACGGGGAGGTTCTTCTTCATCCACTCATCCAAGGGTTTGATCAGTCCCGTTCCGTGATCGTCAATTCCTGGCAAATCGCCGGAACGCAAGCTGCCAAGATTGTGGGTAGAGAGAGGAAAAACATAACGCCATACGGTGATTTGTTGCACACGATCCTCTCGCGGAATAGACAGATTTGTAACGGTGGCCGCCTGCAGACGAGCAATAGGCGGGTTTTCTGTTGGCCATTTGCGGAATGGGTCAGCATCAATTACAGCTCGCAATGAATTGATCGCTTCCGCGGAGAACGTTCCGTCAAGAACAGTCGTCTTCGTTTCTTTCCGGGCGAGCTGTTGCGATCGCCGTACGTGATACTCCCCTGTATCTCTGATGATGACGCAGCTATTCTCAATCCTCGATGTATCGAAACGTCGCGTGAGAGTGCGAAGAATGTAAGCATGCCCAACTGCAGACACCTCAGTGTGCGCCGAAGATATATTTTCGCCACTTCGTGTCTGCAGTTGAATTTCTTTAGGCGGAAGGCAATTGTTTCGGCCCGACTCCTCAGTCAACTCCTTAGCTTTTTCCTTTTGGAGGCCATCCAGCCATTGCAGGAGAGGATTCAGGAATTCCTCGTATGGCTTCCGGCTTTCGGCGCTACTAAATTTGAGGTTCTGCCAGTGATCAGAGCGCAGAACACTGACGAAAAGGTTGTCTAAATCCCCCGTAATGAGCGGTTCACCGATGTCCCTTTGCTG
>Ga0187867_10002359_pt1 | contig 15737 bp, 15 predicted proteins | sample June2016WEW_13_1_FD_132976 | JGI IMG/M metagenome (GOLD analysis project Ga0187867, IMG submission 132976) | Peatland microbial communities from SPRUCE experiment site at the Marcell Experimental Forest, Minnesota, USA - June2016WEW_13_10 | ecosystem: Environmental > Terrestrial > Soil >...
AATGGCTATCGTTAGCCAATTATTATTGATTTGAGCCTCAATGAGCGAGGAATCGCCGCTCCGTCCTTACTCAAGCTCGCGGGGTCAATTTTTTTAAATCCGTTTCTCCGACGCGCTCCTAGCGACCCATAATCCTGAGGTTCTAAACTGGCTCCGAAACACCGCCCCTCAGGTCCGACGGTTGGGAGCGGTCTGCACGGGAGCGTTCCTGCTAGCTGAGGCCGGCCTTCTAGACGGCAGACGGGCAACGACCCACTGGGCTTACGCCGTGGAACTTGCCTCGCGCCACCCCGAGGTAAAGGTCGATCCAAACCCCATCTGGGTGCAGGACGCTCATGTATATACGTCGGCCGGAGTGACCGCATGCATGGACCTTGCCCTGGGTTTTGTAGAAGAGGATCTCGGCAATGGCGCAGCCCTCGAAGTAGCGCGCAACCTTGTCCTGTTCCTCCGGAGGCCGGGAGGTCAGGCTCAGTTCAGCGTATCCCTTTCCGCTCAGGCTTCCGCGAGAAACTCGCTTTTTGAACTCCAGGTCTGGATGGTTGAAAATTTGAATCAGGACCTTTCGGTTGAAGCCCTGGCTGCTCGATCGGCAATGAGCCCCCGAAACTTCGCACGAGCCTTCGTGCGCGAACTCGCGATCACACCGGCGCGCTACGTCGAAGCCTTGCGCCTTGAAGCCGCCCGCAGACACCTCGAACAAACGGACAGGGGCTTGGATGAAATTGCTTCCACCTGCGGATTCGCCGGCTACGAGCCGATGCGTCGAGCCTTCCTGCGCTCGCTGGGGATCACACCGGGCCGCTACCGTGACCATTTCGGACCACTAAAGATGCGGAATACAAGTTCAAGTTCCAATAAGGATCCAAAAGAGCGCAAGAGGCCGCCTAAAAGAGGGCTAGGCCAGCCGCATAGAACCACAAAATGATCCGAGAGCTTACCTTGTTAACGTTCTAAGTAATCTAACCAGGCTATGGTGGCCGATTTAAGGCCAGTATTAAATTGACAAATCCTCCTGTCCGCAAGTATTTTCCGTTCACATTAGAATTGGTTGAAAATTGCACTCGAATCGACCAGGGTTAAACTTGAAAAGTGAACTCTGCCTCGGGGCCATCATCACCCCAAGAAGTAACCGGTGGAGGCTCCAGCACCTGGCTTAACTGGATGCAGCGCCGCTCTTGATGACGCAAAGGAGAATACATTGAATTTTAAGCCAAAGCAATTTACGAGAGACGGTGTTATTCAATGCAAAGCAGCAGTTGAGGAGGTATTCCCACTTCTTTGTCCGAAAAGAGAAGAAGAATGGATCACCGGTTGGGAGTGCGATACGATTTGGTCAAGTAGCGGCTACAACGAAGAAGGTGCTATTTTCAGAACCATGAAGCCTTACGGTACTGAATTGTACTGGACTACCCTCCAATACGATATTAGAAATAATATTGTCGATTTTCTGATCACAGCTCCACGTCTCTATATGTTTCGATTCAAAATCCACGTTCATGCGATCAGCAACGGGATTCTATCAATGACATTTACGCAGGTCTTCACTTCGATTTCCGAGGAAGGCAATGCCTTTCTTGAGCGTTATGAAAGTGAGGATTTCAAGGAAAGGTTAAGAGGCCTTGAAGAGCTTATGAATCGGCATCTTGAAGATAAGAGAAAAAATCGAATAAAGGATTAACCTTTTCTCTAATCCTCGACAGGGACCTTTTTTGTCCTCACACTTTTCAAGACGCCCCGCTGCTTTTTCTCCTCCAGGCGGGGAAGTTCCCCCCCCTTGCTAACTCCTGTCTTCCTTCTTATCGGAACCTGCCTTACCGCTTCCCCCAGCAGTTCAACAAAACGCTCTATGGCCGGTTCCCGCTTAGCCGCCTGGCTGCAGGTCTATTGTGGTAGGACTCCAACAACGCCGTCCTTACTGATGGGTTCCCAAGACGAACCCAGCCATGCCCATCACTCTTCACTTTGCAAAAACATTACTGATTTAAGCTTTTGCCTAGGGCGTCCCGGCGCAGTAGAATATAAGCTTTCAGGCGTGCAGAAAGACAATTGCTGCTCGATGAGCAAAAACAGGCGAGATGACCGGGGGGCAAAAGGACGCAACCATGAAGATCGTCCGGAGCAGGGCTAAAATACTGAAATCAGCCATCGAAGAGTGGATGCGTCAGGAGGTGATCACGCGAGATGAAGGCGCGAGGCTCCTTCAAAGCTATGAGGTCGTCCCTTTTGATTGGAAGCGGGCGACGAAATACTCATTCTGGATCTCTTTGATCTGCATCGTGATCGCAGTTGGTTCAGTCCTGGCCGACGAAGCGCTGATGAAACTATTAGCCAGAATCTTCAAAGCTCCCGCCGTCGTGAACAGCTTCTTTTTTGCTGCAGTGGCATTTGCTTTTTATTTCTGGGGCTTGCGGAGAAAGAGGCGCCGGCCGGAAAAGATCTTCAGCACCGAAGCCATTCTCTTTTTGGGGGTCCTATCCACAGCAGGATCTGTCTTTTTTTTCGGCCAGGCGATTGACACGGAAAGTGGACACTTTTCCATTCTTCTTCTGATATCGGCCTTTATTTATGCTGCAGTCGGTCTCTTAGTTCAATCCAAGCTCATCTGGATATTTGCTCTTTTATCGATTGGAAGCTGGTTTGGGGCGGAAACCGGCTATGTTTCGGGTTGGGGGGCCTACTATCTGGGCATGAACTTTCCCTTGCGATTTGTCCTCTTTGGGGCGGCACTAACAGGGTCGAGTTTTCTTTTTGGAGTTTGGGATAGAACGGAGGGCTTTGAAAAGTCCACCCGAGCCATGGGACTTCTCTATTTCTTCATTGCCCTTTGGATACTCTCGATCTTTGGAAACTATGGGGACTGGACATCGTGGCATGAGGCAAAGCAGGTTGAACTCTTCCACTGGGCTCTTCTCTTTGGGATCGCTGCGATCGCCGCACTCTTCCATGGGGTACGAGCAGACGATGCGATGAGCCGAGGTTTTGGGCTAACTTTTCTCTTCATCAATCTCTACACCAGATTTTTCGAACACTTCTGGGATCATATGCATAAAGCGATCTTCTTTGCTCTTCTGGCCGTGAGTTTCTGGTGTCTTGGAACACGGGCGGAGAGGATCTGGAATCTGGGACGGCAGGACAGCCCGAAGCCCTGAATCCCCGGCCGGGTGGGCACGGTCTGGGGGGCTGTTGCCTAAATACACTTTCTGACCATAAGCACCATACCCGATGGTTTTTGGCCGGACGAGAGATTTCCATAACCGTCACCCCGGCAGGGCTTTTGAGCCGGAGCCCAGCGTCTTTGGAGAAATTGCTTGTTAATCCGGCCATTTAATCAAGGCACTGGATTCCGGCTCAAAAGCCCTGCCGGAATGACGAAATATGAGGCTTTCCCAGACCAGGATGTTTTTTCCGATATGCATGTTTTGGGCAATAGCCCGTCTTATACAGGTTCCTGGCTCCAGGAATTCTGGCAACCCCGCATTTTGCTTCACCCCCGCGAGGTTACTGCTTCCAGGCGGCTCGAAGTTTAACATAAGTGTGAAGGGCGTGCAGATCCCTCTCTGAAAGATCCTCACATCCCCCAGGGTCCCCATTAGATTCGATAATGCGAATTCGCTGGAGTCAATCTTAAAACATTTGTATGTTGGGGCCCACCATACGACTCACATCGATCAGACCCGCTCCATAAGCAGCCCTGTTGGATATGGGGCGTCCTCCGAGATGGCAGTATCCTCCTATGCAAGCGTCTCCTGTTAAGTCGCCGGGAGACATATCCTTTGCGCTCACGGGCGGGGTAGCATTCTTGCTTGGGGCTTTGGCCCAGGACTTCAAAACGGCGACCAGTTGGGCGGGGTGGTGCCGAAGAGCCGGGTAGGCGCTCGCAATGAGCGCCAGTGCAGCCGATACGTGAGGGGTAGCCATGGAAGTCCCCTGAATACTGGAATAGCACTGATCGGCGGGGAACCCGCCACCGGTGAATGTGTAGCAGGGTATTTGCTGCGCCCAGTTGGATGTGATGCTGAAGTCCTCCCAGGCATTGAATCCATCGAACTGAGTGACCGGCCATCCCGGAGTCCCACCCCGATCGGAGGTCGGCAGGTTGAATTTCCGGGCGCCGCCCGGGGCCGCCACATCGACCCTGGCGCCATAGTTGCTGTAGTAGGCGAGCTGATTACGCTTTCCTACACCGATAGGTTTATGGACGTCCGAGAGGGGCTTGCACGTGGCATTGAGATCGTCGCTATCGCCGGCTGTACCGTCCGGACAGTATTGCTGTGCTGCGTTGGTAACGTTGCCGGTAGCGGATACCATGATCACTCCGGGAATTCCACCCGGCGTCTCGTATAGGCCGTACAGATCCTCAACACCAGATCCGGGCGCGGTGAGACTGCCGTGGCTTAACACCTTGCCGCCGGCACCGATGTTGACATGCTCGTTACCCGAGGCGGCAACGATGATAGTGCCCCTGGAGCGGGCATACTTTACAGCTTCCACGTACTGGTTATAGACGAGATTTCCGTCACTGGTGGATCTGTCAGCAAATCCGCCAAATGAAATACTGACAATGTCGATCTGGTGGTTTGCCGCGTAAAGGAACGAGGCAATTATGGTGGACTCATAAGCTGAACCGCACCACTGGGATATCTTTAACGGCACCAGTTTCACCGCGGGGGCTATCCCGTTTATACCCGCACCATCGAGGGCAGCCGCGATATTACCGCCGATCCATGTACCGTGGCCGTTCCAGTCCGTTGTCGCCGGTCCGCCGAACCTGGCCGCCAGGTCCGCATCGGAACATCCAGAATATGTTGAGCAAAGAGGGGGACTCTCATCGACCGTCAGATCGACTACATCCGATTCCGAGATCTTGGATGCCAACTCTGAATGGGTGAAATCCAGACCGGTATCCGCAACACCGACTACAACGGAAGGCGATCCTTCCGTCTTTTTCCATGCCTGGGGCGCACCAATCCGGCGGACATTCCACATAAGACCCGGATAGGTGAAGGCGGGGTCCGGAGACACCGAAGAAGTTAAGCTTCTAAGATCGATATTGATCCGTTCGCCTGCCTTGCTGGAGTTGAAGAACTCTTCCTTCATCTCCGGGCGCACCAGGTGGACGACAGGGTCCCTGACCATGCCAAGGAGGTGAGTACTCGTTTGAAGCCGAGCTTGCGAGGCGCCGGGATTCCTCACGACAAAGGTATTGATTTCGGGAAGTTCGGAAATGATCCGGACCCCGGACTTTACCAGATCCTCACGAAGAGCTTCGTAGGCGCCGGCGTTCGGGGCAACCGCCATCATACGTTCGCCCACTGCTATGACTTCCGGGCCGGCCGCGAAACTTGGCGAAAACAATAATGACAGCATTGAACAAGAAATGATGATCAGGCCTATGAATCTTGTCATTTACTCTCCTCAGAACTCCAGGGGGAAAAAACCAACTGCCTCGACGCTAAAGCTCGGATAATTTGACGTCTTCCTACATCCACGCGGGCGGAGAGTGTGTGCAAAAAGCGAGCCCCAAAAGATCTCGTTATGGTTCAATCAAGCCTGCATCAATTCCTTTACATCCTTCGGTTCTCGGAGAGGCCGAACCGGCGCCGATGGATTCTGTCGAGATGCCACGGATCGCCTTTCAATGCCAATAGCCCGTTCCACTCTCGCCAGATATTCGCGAAGGACGGACCATGGCCAAAAACTATCCGCTACATTGTTGTCCAATACCGGGGCAAAGGCCGGTCGGCGATTTCCCCAATTCCGGGTGAACACTGGAACTGGGCGTCAAGAAAATGGCTTGCTAAAAGAGCGGGCATGCTGCGTCCTTCTGCTCTCTATTGAGAAAAGAGGCGGACTGAAACTTCCTCCACGAATGAAGGAGAATCAATCACTACCCAAGGAAAGCTCCCTCCGACATCGTTTCTTACGACACCTCGGAGATCAAAAGTACGGTTTCCGACTTCAGCTCTTTGACAATTCGAATAGTTCGCCGCAGCCCCGATGAAGCCTTGTGGGACCACCTGATAGACAAATACCATATCGCCTGGTGCGGATACTGTGGGGGGCAATGGCTTTCTCTGATAAGCCGAAAAAAGGCGGCAAAGCCGATTACTCTGCTACAACGCGTGGAAGCGGGTCAAAGTTGCTGGTTTTCGAGATATTCTTCCATGGCGCATGATAGACGGAAAGGTGCGAAAAGTATCCGAAAAACCTTGTAAAGACCTTATTTATTATATTATATTGAGGAAACAGGACGATACGGGGAGTCACCCCCTGCAACTAACCCCAAGACAGACCTTTTTCGCCCGTGTTAAGAATCGAATGCCATCCCCATGTCTTGGGGATATGCAGAAACTACACAATCACTTGTTCGCCGGGAGACAAATTCATCGAGGTTGTGACAATGTCAGACACAAATGGCGAAAACCAACTTCGCCTCACCAACACCGTGGAGGCGCTGCAAGATTCCGAGAAGCGCTACCGGCGGCTCTTTGAATCAGCCCAGGACGGTATCTTGATTCTCGATGCCGATACGGGCAAGGTGGTTGATGTCAATCCTTTTCTGTTGCGGTTACTCGGTTATTCTTACGACGCAATATGCGGGCAATATATCTGGGAACTCGGTGTATTCAAGGACATTGCCGCATCCAAGGACGCTTTCAAGATCCTGCAAGATACCGAATACATCCGTTACGAGGATCTGCCGCTCGAAACCCTCGATCGGCGGCCCATCGCCGTGGAGTTTGTCAGCAATGTTTACCTGGTGGACCATAGCAAGGTAATCCAGTGCAACATCCGTGACATCACCGCGCGCAAGATGGCCGAGGCCGAGCGCAAGCGGTTGATGGCGGCCATCGAGCAGGCCGGAGAGGTCATTGTCATTACCGATGCCGAAGGGATAATCCAGTTCGTGAACCCGGCCTTCGAGCAAACGACGGGCTACAGCCGAGAGGAGGCCGTCGGCCAGAATACGGATATCCTCAAGAGCGGCGAGCAGGACGAACTATTTTACCGCGATCTTTGGGATACCATCTCCAGCGGCAGAACCTGGTCGGGCAGTATGGTCAACAAGCGCAAGGACGGGACCCTCTACACCGAGGAATCGACGATTTCGCCGGTTCGCGACCCTTTGGGCCGGATCGTCAACTACATTGCCGTCAACCGGGACATCACCGAGCATCTCCGACTGGCTGCCCAATTTCAGCAGGCTCAGAAGATGGAATCGGTGGGCCTGCTGGCGGGCGGCGTGGCCCATGATTTCAACAACATACTCTCCGTGATCCTCGGTTATACGGAACTGGCCCTGAGCAAGGTGGACCCGGGCCAGCCGCTACATGCCCACCTTGAGGAAATTTTCAAGGCCGCAATGCGTTCCACGGAAATAATCCGACAATTGCTTGCCTTTGCTAGAAAGCAGACGATCGATACCAAGGTGCTCGACTTAAACGAGACCGTGGAGAATATGCTCAAGATGCTCCGGCGGCTGATCGGCGAGGATATCCATCTTGTTTGGCTGCCTGAGCCGGGCTTGTGGCGGCTCAAGATGGACCCTTCCCAGGTCGAACAGATCCTGGCCAATCTTTGTGTCAACGCCAGGGACGCCATTACCGACGTTGGAAAGGTCACTATCGAAACGGGAAACGCAGTCTTTGACGAGACCTACTGTGCTCACAATGATGGGTTTGTAGAAGGAGAGTATGTGCTGCTGGCCGTCTCCGACGATGGATGTGGCATGGACAAGGAGATCATCGACCAAATTTTCGACCCGTTTTTCACTAGCAAGGGGGCGGGCCTGGGAACCGGCCTAGGGCTATCTACGGTGTACGGCATCGTCAAGCAGAACAACGGATTCATTAACGTTTACAGCGAACCGGGACAAGGAACGACCTTTAGAATCTACCTGCCCCGGTACGCGGGCCAAGCCGATACCCAGCAGGAAATGGTTGATGAAATCCCTCTAAGCGGCGGCGAGACAGTGTTGGTGGTGGAGGATGAGCCTGCGCTCCTGACGATGGCCGAAATGATGCTGCAAAATTTGGGGTATCAGGTGCTGACCGCAGGCACGCCGGGCGAGGCCATCCGGCTGGCTGCGGAATACGCGAGCGAGATACAACTTCTTATTACCGACGTAGTCATGCCGGAAATGAACGGCCGGGACCTGGCGGAACGGTTGCAATCCTTTTACCCCAGCATGAAAATTCTGTTCATGTCCGGCTATACAGCCAACGCGATCACCCACCGGGGTGTGCTGGGCGAGGGCGTGAACTTCATCCAGAAGCCATTCTCTATGAAGGTCCTGGCCCTCAAAGTGCGTGATGCGGTGGGAAAAAAGTGAGTGAAACGGCGCGCTGGCAATCCTACTGTCTAATCTAATCAGCATTCATTTCCAAAGGGCAGCACAGCCTGTAGCCTAATCCTCTCAATAATACCCTTGGTATATCGAGCGGTCGGGTCTTGCATTATGGTTATTTCCAAGCCCGCTGACCCGATCTGACACTGTTTCCTTTTGCCTAATCCTCGCCAGGGACTCTTTTCGACCTCTCACTTTTCAGCATACTGCGCTGCTTCTTCTCCTCCAGTCGGCGGAGTTTCGCCCCCTTGCTCACCCCTGTCTTCTTTCTTTTTGGAATTTGCTTCAGTGCATCCTGGAGCAGTTCAACGAAACACTCTATCGCCAGTCCCCGCTTTTCTGCCTGACTGCGGGTCTTCTGCGATATGACTCGAAGAACACCGTCCTACCGATACGGTTTTGCAAGCGACGCGAAACGAGTTCTTTCTGCTCCGGGGAGAGGCTCGGCGAGTTTTACACCTCGAACCACAAGGTAATCCGAGAGCTCACCTTGTTAACGTTATTGACTATTTAACAGGGGACCGACCACCTCGAAAGTGAGACGTAATTCCAATTCTACCTTGGCTGACATCCTATTGGTTCCGTCTCACGACGATCACATTGGATTTAGCGAAATATGGTGCGATTGCCTTTAATTGTTGTCCGGGCGCAGGATAATCTCCGCGCAAAAGCCTGGTAACGATGCTTTCATTTGTGGCCACGGCCAAAATCTCGTATTCTTCTCCCTTTCCCACATTTTCAGTGCCGAGGTATACTTTCACTTGCCAATGACCATCATTCTGCACTAATGGCAAATCTTGTACCCACCAGCGATCGCTGGATAGTGGATGAACTAGGACATAAACATGCACCAGTATTGGCGATACCTCTCCCTCGACAAGTGCTCTCTGTCCCACTTGAGCTTGGGTTTGCGGGGCAACGATCCGCGTTTGGATTGATGAAGGCGCACTATTCGATAGCCAAGTGGCTCCGGCTAAAACCATAACAGCAGAAAACAGGCTCCCAATAGCTGTAAGCGTTCGAGGAGCTTTGCGAGAATATAGGAAAGTGCCGACAATCACACCAACGACTAAGCTAAGAAGGAATTTAACTAATAGGGCAGGCATTCTCCGATCCTTTTTTTTTATGCCACGCAGTCAGCGTCCGTCACCGATAGGCAAGGGGAACGGGCGGAATGAATACGGGAGAGCTGAGCTGAAAAACTTGCGTATTTCCTGTGCAATCCTTGTCGTATTTCAAACAAGAATGGTTGCCTGATTTGTCGAAGTAATCGGTGGCGAAATTACAGCCATTGGAACGGTAATACCTGCGAACGAATGGATAAAGTCCCTTTTCATGAATGTCAGACGCAACTTTTTTCCCGTCTTTCACGTAAGTTTTCAGAACTTGAGCTTGATCGTCGAGGCTCTCAATGACAATTAACTGGCACTCACCCTTTACAAAAAAGGTCATTTCGGGTTTGTCAGCCTGATTCGATGTCGCCCACCATTTTCTTGCAGATCCATTTAATTGTGATGTTTGGATTTCCTGCACCGCCCGACGTGCTACGATTACATCCGGTGGTAGGTCCGGTTTGGGCAACCACAACAGCGTGAGTGCAATTATGGGTAACAGAAGAATAAGGATTACCCTAAAATTCTCCTGAAACTCCCAAAACAGCCTCCATACATTTTGGGTTTTTTCCCAAATTTGCCGAAAACTGAAAACGAAGCATATTAACGTGATTGCTCCTAAGAGATAGTGAAACCACACGGGCCGGCCCGGCACCATTTGTGCAAAGAATGCACCGACGCCGGCATTTGCTAACCAGTTCTGCAGATTTGGATATCCGGACCACTTTATGACCATTTCTTCCCGCGAACCTCCGACATGATTGGCGTGGATGTAAGGTCTGCGACCGGGTGGTTGTCACCGTGGAAAAGGTAGATAATCAGCGGTGCTAGTATAAGAATCAATACCCACAAGAGTGAAAGGAACAACGATATCGGGTTCTGCCAAAAACCGATTGCGAGGAACAGCCAAAATGGAATTAACTGCCAATGATGGGATATTATCAACCAAAGCGTTGTGGAGCGGTTATCTTTATCGGTGGTATCGAAAGCAAACTCACTATTAGTCGCAGCCATAATTTGCGCCCAACAAACGTGAAGCATCGAATAGAAGCCTATAGCCAGTGACAGCAAACAACTTCCTACGTAATTGATAATGGAAATTTCCAGAGTTATGAGCACAGGTATCTTTGGAAGCAGAAATATTAATGGAAAAGCAACCCCGATGCAAAAAGGTGTGAGTACGCGAAGAGGAGAGATTTCACCGTTAGAAATCGAACCGATCATTCCCTGCAGATTCGTAAGCGATGAACTTGTTCCCCAAGCCGTAAGCAACGCCCAGATTGGATATAAGAAAAAACTAACGTACATCCAGGTCAGCCTGAACATTTGGAATTTGATCGAAAGAGGGATGCCTTTCCAGTTTGCTCTGTGAATCTGAATCGTTTGTTTAGCCCATCTGGCGGTCCGTCTCACATAACTGAAGATATTTTCAGGTTCAGCTTCATACGCAATCAAATTTACAAGTCTTGATGCGTACCCGGCCCTCACTAACTTCAACGTTATAGAAATGTCCTCTGCGATGAAATTCTCGTCGAATCCACCCACATCAATAATGGCTTGAGATCTGTGAAGATTGTTGTGCCCAGTGGAGAGAACACTATCAGCTATATTGCTGAGACGTAATTTGGTCCAGTTATGGACAGAGGCCAGTAATGACAGGTGTCGCGAAAAGCGGCTTTGAATGTTCCAACATTCAGACACACTGTTAAATATGGCCACATGAGCATTAGCGGGATGTTCAGCGTATTTGATCATTGAATCCAGAAAACCTTGCGGAACGATACTATCACTGTCGAGGATAAGAAAGTATTTATAGTCTTTGCCATGCTGCCAAAGCCAGTGATTAAGGTTGCCCGCTTTGTATCCCGTGCGTCCCTGGCGGCGGATGACACGGAAACCTGTGGCATCAATCAATCGCTTGGTTCTAGTATTGCTTGAATCATCCAAGATGAACACGTCTGCGTTAGGATAGAGCGCCCCACTAAGCTGACTTAAGGCAATAGGGACCAGATCGTCACAAACAAAATAAAGGACTGCAACTCGAGGATATTCGCTCAGACAGTCCAGCTTTGGCAAGTCGTGCGGTTTAACTAAAGCGGCAGCCAGAAGCTCGGAGAGCTCAAAAGAAATGGTCAGGATCAGCAGGTCCAAAAAAATACCCGCCGATATGGGAGATCCTGGCACAAGAAAGATGGGCGAAATTAGAAAGGTAAGGCTAGCGTAAAGTATTAGGAAAACGAGGATTTCATGGTTCTTGAAACCAGTCACCGGACCATTCCCCCATGGGTAACACTCAGCTAGCAAGGCTTGCGATAACCTACTCCGTTCAATTGCCACCTCTAACAGGCGTATCGTATCCTCTCGTTCGACACCCCGAGTGAAAATTGAGTATTACTAAACTACAAACGAATCTTGGTTTCTGTCAACTAGAATATCCCCGGGTGCTTGCGGAGTTGGGCACATCCGAACCAAAAGCGGTATATGGCCGGAAACTCCATGAACATTACAGACTATTTAACTGGTATCGCCTTAATCCTCAACAGGGACCTTCTTCGACCTCCCGTGTTTCAAAACGCTTCGCCGCATCTTCTCCTCCAGACGGCGGAGCTTCGCTCCCTTGCTGACCCGAGTCTTCTTTCTGATCGGAACCTGCCTTAGCGCATCCCGCAGCAGTTCGGCGAAACGCTCAATAGCCAGTTCCTTATTTTCGCCTGGCTGCGGGTCTGCTGAGATATGACTCTCATTACTCCGTCTTTGCCGATACGATTCTCAAGCCGGCGCAAAACGAGTTCCTTCTGTTCCGGCGAGAGGCTCGGAGAGTTCACCACGTCAAACCACAGCATCACACGGCTGCTGACCTTGTTAACGTTAGTAACTATTTAATAGGGGTGAGGCGGCTCGTACCCTCTTTCGCCATTGATAACCATATGCCAGGTTCAGTGGCAATGTCCACCAACATTGAACCAATGACCGTGATAACCGTTTTGTTATACTTGGAAGAGAATAAAAACGCTCATTCGCATATCGAAAGCCAGTTAACAGTTCCGCCACACTCATCTGCTTTGGTTGATAAACCACATCGTCACGACTGTTATATTTACGCCAATCTCGTGTCAATAAACGACCTTCGGCTTCCATCTTTCTATACATCGGCGTACCGGGAAATGGCGTCAGAATGTTTAAGGTCGCATTCTGGACCCCCGCTTCTTCCAAAAAATCAATGGTGTTCCTGAATATTTCCGGCGTATCATTATCAAATCCAAAAACAATCCCTACCTGCACGGCAATCCCATGCGAATGGATGCGTTCAATTATCTGAAAATACTCCTCTACCCGATTGAACCGCTTATTCACTTCAGCCAGGCTTTGCTGAGAGATCGATTCCAACCCCAAAAACAACTGCTTACATCCGCTCTGAGCTGCAGCTTCTAAGAATTCGTCATCCCGGCCGGAATGAATACTCGCTTGACTACTCCACCACTTCCTATAGGGAGCGATGGCGCGAAACAATCCCTTTGCATATTCCATGTCCCCGGCAATGTTATCATCCCAAAAGATAATTACTTTCCCCTTGAAAGAGGCATATTCTGCCGCGACCTCAGCTATCGGCCGCTTGCGTAGTTTATGGCGATACATTACGCCAATCGTGCAGAAATCACACTGGTTGGAACAACCCCGGGTGGCAAAAAGCACTCCATCGGTATAGTCGTGCCTGTGAAATAACTCTTTGCGAGCCATGGGCACGTTCTTGAGAGACGGCACGCCGGCCTGCTGGTACACACGACGATAAGATCCCGCTTCAAAACTCTTCAGGAATTCTTCCCATAAACCTTCGGCTTCTCCGATGAATATCACATCAGCGTATTGACTGGCCTCTTGAGGCAGCAGCGTTACATGCGGGCCGCCCATCACGACACACATTCCCCGCGACCTGAAATGTGTGGCAATGCCATAGGCATGATAAGCACTTGGCGTATGAAGCGTAATTCCGACCAAATCGGCTTCAATGTTCCAGTCAATTTCTTCGGCTCCTTCATCAATGTGAATCACCTCCCAGCCTGCAGGAACTCTGGCGGCCAGATAAGGCATGGTAATCTGCTGAAAGTTGAGAACCCGGGACCTTCTCACTCTCCGAATTTCTGGCGAAGAGGCTGTTATCAACATAAGTCTAGGCATGACTATTTCCGGAAACCCAGTCCCAATTTAGAGCCGTCCAACGGAACATAAGTAATCTCAGGCGTCATCGGCACGCTCAGACCCGTTCAGTGCATGCGATTGCTGAGCACCGTTTGGCCGTTTCGGTAGCTCTTCTTATAAAGTCACTCTTGGCTTGCGAGTAGGCTATTCGGTCATTTTGGTGACAATTTGAAAGACTCATTTTGAGGCGGGCATATTCTAGGGCAACATCTGGATACTTGATGAGGTAATCACGAAACAGCAATCTGTCCCAGTGTTCAAACCAGGATTCAACCATATGGATGTGATGCGTCCTGTTTCCATTCTTATCGCGCTTGATGAACCAGGCATAGAACGGAGGAGTATCATCTCCCCATAGTGGTCTCCAGAAGTAGTCATACCCCTCTGCCTCCAAAATGGGAGCAATTCGCCGCTTGGTCTCCTCAAGACTGGTTACCTCGACCAAAATATCGACAATAGGCTTTGCCGACAGGCCGGGAACAGCAGTGCTGCCAAAATGCTCGATTCTCTTGATCACATCAACGGGAAGGCAGGACATCAAGTGAAGCCGCTCCTGTTCAAACATTTTCGGCCAGCGAGGGTCGTACGGAACAACGGCCACTACTTCCTTCGCTACACGGCCCACTTTGTCCTGGAGAATTTCCATTTCAACTCCTAAGCTTAGTTTGTTTATATTATAGCACAGGGGCTGCAGTGCCGCACGGCTAAGCGTGTCGCTCAGTTAAGCTTAATCCTCGTCCGGAACCCTTGCCGACCTCCTGCTTTTCAAAAGACCGTGCTGTCTCTTCTCGTCCAGCCTCCGCAGCTTCGCCCCCTTGCTCACTCGTGTCTTCTTTCTCATCGGAACCTGTCTTAATGCAGCCTGCAGTAATTCAACAAATCGCTCGATGGCCAGTCCCCTATTTTCTGACTGGATTCGGGTCTGCTGCGAATTAACTCTAAGAAGCCCGTCCTTTCCAATCCGATTGCCAAGGCGGCTCATGATAAGCTCTTTGTCTTCTGCTGAAAGGCTCGGGGAATTGACGATATCAAACCACAGGGTCACGCGCGAGCTCACCTTGTTGACATTTTGGCCGCCTGGCCCGCTGCTGGGGGATGCCGTGAATGTTGATTCCTTATCGGGAATGAAAAGTTGGTTCTCCACCTGGTTTATGCGATCTGTCGTGCGCCTCGGGGAATTAATTTTGGGTTTGAAGCTGGTTTCAAATCCTTCACGCGTGTTGCAGGCCGGAGTCCGGCGTCTGCCCGGCTCTTGTCTTCGTTCGCTGATTGCTTTAAGCTTACTGTCCATTCTGAGCTCCATTTTCTTTGAAATCGCCCTCTCGCATCGGCGCTGTGCGCAATGGCGCGTTTTTCACCCTCCGCACAGCACAGGAGATATTGCATGAATCGCCTCTGCTCCTATTATTGCGGCCACGAACCCGGTCAATCGGATTGCTGCGCTCTGGAGGACATACTCGAGTCTTCCCATGACGGCCTTTTCATAACTGACGGCTACGGAAACATTGAAATGGCCAACAGCGCATGGGAGCGCATTTGCGGGATTTCCAAGGATTTCGTAATCGGGAAAAACGCGCAGGACCTGGTAAATCAGAAATTTTACACTGAATCCTCGATCATGGCGGCAATCACGGCCCGAAAGAAAATGACCATAATGCTGGAGATGACCAAGGGTGAGAAAATCGGCCAAAAAATCATGGCAACGGCTATTCCCATCTGGGACGAAAACGGCAATATCAGGCGCGTGGTGGCAAATATCAGGGACATAACCGAGATTCTCTACCTCAAGGAACTCCTCGAAAAGACCCGGCAGCTAAATGAAATCTATGCCGCAGAGATCGAGCAGATGCGGTTTCAGCAGATCACTAAAAACAATGACATCGTAGCCCGAAGCTCCGAGACAATACGCATTCTCGAGATGGCGGCCCAGGTGGCGAAAGTGGATTCCACCGTTTTGATAACAGGAGAGTCGGGCTCCGGAAAGGAAATTGTTGCAAACACCATTCACCGCCTCGGACACCGTTCCGAAGGCCCGCTTATAAAAATAAACTGCAGCGCTATTCCCGAATCTCTTCTCG
>Ga0187867_10002360_pt1 | contig 15729 bp, 12 predicted proteins | sample June2016WEW_13_1_FD_132976 | JGI IMG/M metagenome (GOLD analysis project Ga0187867, IMG submission 132976) | Peatland microbial communities from SPRUCE experiment site at the Marcell Experimental Forest, Minnesota, USA - June2016WEW_13_10 | ecosystem: Environmental > Terrestrial > Soil >...
CGATCCGGTGGTGGAAACGGCGGAAATTTTCTCGGGGGATTCCAATGGGGAGCGAACGAGCCGGATCGAAGTGCACTTGAAGCCGGGGGTCATGGACCCGGTGGCGGCCAGCACGGAAATGGCGGTGCGGGATTTCGGGGTGGAGGTGCGGCAGGTGCGCACGGGGCGAGCGTGTCTCATCAGTCCCCGGCTGGGATCGAAGGACCTTCGGGAAATCGCCGACCGCGTCCTGGCCAACGGGGTCATCGAATCGGTTTATTTCGAGCCGTATTGGCCGCGCACTTTTGAGACCGGACGGGACGGCTCGTTCCAGCTTCGCCACATTGATCTCCGCGAGCTCTCGGAGCCGATGCTGGCCAAGCTCAGTCGCGAAGGGCATCTGTTTCTCTCGCTGGCCGAGATGAAGGCGATGCAGGACTATTTCCGCGAGCAGCGGCGCGAGCCGACCGACATCGAATTGGAGACGCTGGCCCAGACGTGGAGCGAGCATTGCGTACATAAGACGCTGAAGAGCGCGGTGGACGTGGAAGTCCGCGACGAACGAGGGCAAAAGATCGCCTCGCGGCGATATGGGAATCTTATCAAGGAAACCATTTTCGCCAGCACGACGCGGATCATCCAAGGCGGTGAATCGCGCGATCCGTTTTGCCTGTCGGTTTTCGTGGACAACGCGGGGGTCGTGGCTTTCGACGAGGTGGATGCCGTTTGTTTCAAGGTGGAGACGCACAACCATCCCAGCGCGATCGAGCCGTACGGGGGCAGCGCCACCGGCGTGGGCGGGGTGATCCGCGACGTACTGGGCACCGGGCTGGCGGCAAAACCGGTCGCCAATACCGACGTCTTCTGCGTCGCTTTTCCCGATTCCAAGCGCGGCCCACTACCGAAGGGGATCATCCATCCCAAGCGGATTCTTCGGCAGGTCGTGGCGGGCGTGCGGGATTACGGCAACCGGATGGGAATCCCCACCGTCAACGGCGCGGTCTATTTCGACGAGGGGTATCTGGGCAATCCGCTGGTGTTTTGCGGATGCGTGGGGTTGATTCCGCGCGACAAAATCAGCAAGGCCGCCAAAGACGGCGACGCGATCGTGCTGCTGGGCGGACGGACGGGGCGGGATGGAATTCACGGGGCGACGTTCTCCAGTGCGGAGTTGACGGATACGCATGCCGATGAATTCTCGCACGCGGTGCAGATCGGCAACGCCATCACGGAGAAGAAAATGGCGGACGTGATCCTGGCGGCGCGCGACCGGGGGCTGTTCACCGCGATCACCGATTGCGGCGCGGGCGGGCTTTCATCGGCGATCGGCGAGATGGGCGAAGCTCTCGGCGCGACCGTCGAACTGGAAAAAGTCCCCCTGAAATATGCGGGGTTGCGATATGACGAAATCTGGATCAGCGAAGCCCAGGAGCGAATGGTGCTGGCCGTGCCGGGAAAAAACGTGGATGAACTGCTGAAGCTGGCGAGGGGCGAAGACGTCGAGGCGACGGTCATCGGCACGTTCGGCCAAAGTGAAAAAGAGCTGATTTTGAGATACGGCGGCCGGGAGGTCGGGCGGCTGTCGATGGATTTCCTGCATCACGGGCTTCCCATGCTGACGCGGAAGGCGGTGGTGGTGGAATCGCATCGGCGCAAGCCGTCGCCGCCGGCGGCGATCTCTGCTGAATTGTTCAAGGAAAAACTTCTGGGGCTGCTTTCGCATCCGAACGTCGCCAGCAAACACTGGATCATCCGGCAATACGACCACGAGGTTCAGGGCGGATCGGTGGTCAAGCCGCTGGTGGGTCCGGTGCAGGTCGGTCCATCCGATGCGGCGGTGCTTCGGCCGAAGCTCGGCAGCCGGCGAGGCATTGTCATCGGCTGCGGGCTTTGGCCGCAGATTGAAGATCCATACGAAATGGCCATCGCCTCCATCGACGAGGCGATCCGCAACGTGGTGGCGGTGGGCGCGGACCCCGATCGCGTGGCGATCCTCGATAATTTCTGCTGGCCCAGCGTGGACGATGAGTTGACGATGGGTACTCTGGTGCGCGCCTGCGAGGCGTGCCACGATGCGGCAATCGCCTACGCCATTCCGTTTATCAGCGGCAAGGACTCGCTGAATAACCAGTTCACCAATCATGAGACGGGGCAGATCCTGCGCATCCCGCGCACGCTGCTGATCAGCGCCATCGGAGTCATCGAAGACGTGCGGAAGTGCCTCACCATGGATTTCAAATCCGCCGGAAGCCAGGTGGCGCTGATCGAGGCGAGCGACCCATCCGATCCGGCGGCACTGGGCCGGCTGCATCGGGCGATGGCGAAGTTGATCCGAACCGGCAGGGTGACGGCGTGTCATGACGTCAGCGACGGGGGGATTGCGGTGGCGGTGGCGGAAATGTGCATCGCGTCGGGCCTCGGATTGGTGGTGAACGAATCGTTCCTCGGCACCGATGCCGCGTTTGCGGAAACCAATGGACGATTCCTTGTCGAATTACCGATCGGCATCAACGGGGACGCAATTGAAGGCGAGTTGGGAGGGACGGGCGGCGTCAGCGTTTTTGGAATCGTCCAACCGACCAAGGCGATCAATATCGCCGACCGGGAAATCGGGCTGGATGAATTGACCGCGGCGTGGCGGGGAACTTTGGATTGGTGAGCCGATGACCGGGCGATTTGTTTTGGTGACGGGAGCCAGCACGGGCATCGGCAAGGCGTGCGCCCTGTATCTGGCAAAGAACGGATTTTCCGTGATCGCGGGCGTTCGGCGTGATGAGGACGGAAAGAATCTGGAGTTGATCGCCGGCGGGAATCTGCAAGGCATTCGACTGGACGTCGCGGATAGCGCGTCGATTGAGGCGGCGGGGAAAAAGATCGCGGAAATCACCGGGGATTCGGGCCTGGCCGGAATCGTCAACAACGCCGGGATCAGCGTGCCGGGACCCGTGGAATTTGTTTCCCGGGACGATTGGCGGCGACAGTTTGAGGTGAACGCGTTCGGGCAGGTGGCGGTGACGCAGGCGTTGCTGCCGCTGGTCCGGCGGCACGTAGCGGCCCGCGGGCATGGGGCGGGGCGAATCGTGTTCATCGGCTCGATCGCCGGGCGGGTCACGATGCCGATGATGGGGCCATACTCGGCTTCGAAGCACGCGATCGCCGCAATTGCCGCGGCCCTGCGGATGGAATTGCACGAGCAGGGCATTCACGTTTGCCTGATCGAACCGGGGGCCATCCAATCGGAGATCTGGAGGAAGGGGATTGAATTCGCGGCGACGATTCCGGCGGATGCGCCGCCACGGGAGTTTTACGGTCGGCAGATCGACGCGGCGGTGAACAACGCGCGTGATTCCGCGGCCGGGGCGATTCCCGCGGATCGCGTGGCGCGCCTTGTCTGGCGATGTCTGAGCAGCCCGCGGCCTCCGAGGCGAAAAACAATCGGCCGAGACGCCCTGCTCGCGGCGGTCCTCAAACGAATCCTTCCGGAGAAATGGTTCGACGGGGTTTTGCTGATGGCGATGAAAATTCGCTGAACCCTCGCGTCACTCACCCGGCGAACTCCGTGAACGCTCGCATTGGCATCATGTCTTCAGAACGCGATCGCGCTGCTCATTTGGTCCAGACCGGATAGTCCGTAGCAACAACTTGCATTCATGACCCATGGTCGTTGTAAGGCCGGGCAATTTGGTCTGGCATTCAGTCACTCCGGTTGTGTCGGTTTTTGATCCATATTTGACGCTATTTTAGACGCAATATTCCGAAAAAATAATCTAGATTATGCTTGAACCATTGGGCTCGGGATTTAAATTAGTCCTTGTGCTGCCATAGGTTGCGAACTTTGGCAGGACGATAGGTGTGTGCTTCCCTATCGGAGGCGGAACCAAGAACAACGAAGAAGTGCGGAGTTCAAGAACCGGGTCGCATTTCGAGCATTTTGGTTCGGCGCAGTCTTCGGGCGTGAAGCGTTCTCGGATCGCAGACACGGCTGGAAACCCGTTCTTGGAGGCGAGTTTTGTGATGAAATCTTCATATTTTTCTGCGCTTCTTGCGCTAACGGGGTTGGTGGGATTGCCGGTGACGGCGCGCGTGGCAGGCGCGGTTATGTACGGAAATTTCGCCGGGCCCAACATTACCTATGGGAACGTGATGGAAACGGATTCGCAGATCGCCGGTCCGCCCCCGGTGGATTCGACGCCGAGCGGGTTGTTCGGCGCGCCGGCGTTGTCGCCGCCCGTCAGCGACAATCTGGCGTTCCCTGCGTTGAGCTTTTCGGACCTCGTGGCGGATGGGCAATTCCAATTGCAGGATGGGCAGTTGACGTTTGACGTGACGCCGACGACGACGGGGACGATTCATTCGCTGAGCTTTGACGAGGGCGGCGCGTGGAGAGTGGACGGACTGGAGGGGGATGCCTCGGCCGAGGCGACGCTGCTGTTCAACGACCTGCGAATCACGGCGGCCAACGGGGCGCCGCTGGCCGAGGCGATCGTCGTGGATCCAACGTTTTCCGAGAGCGACGTTATTCAAACCGGGTCCGCGGGCGTGAGCACGGGCGAAGGGGACATTACGTTCACCTCGACGGGAGGCGACGCGGCAGGAACGTGGGACATCACGGCGGACTTTGACATCGACGCGGCATTGGCCGCCGCGGACCAGACGGGCAGGGTCACCAGCATTTCTGTCGCGTTGGACGATCAATTGTTCGCCCAGACGACGTCGGTTCCAAGCTTGACCCTGGCGAGCATCGATAAGAAACATTTCATTGTCAGCGGGAGCACGACGCCAGGAACGGTGGTTCCGGAGCCGGGATCGCTATCGCTTCTGTTGGGGGCGGCGTTGATGATGCTGCGGCGGCGTAAACGAGGATCGCTTTGAACGGCACGGGATTCTCGTCTGGGTCCTTCTTGACACCCTTAAGCTGGCCGATAGAGTCTTTTGTTCGGTCTATTCGGCAGTAGCTCAATGGTAGAGCAGCCGGCTGTTAACCGGCTGGTTGCAGGTTCGAGTCCTGCCTGCCGAGTTTGTTTTGGGTCTACATCTTGCAAAATGCCCAAGGACGTTTTTACATCGGGTCCTCGAATGACCCCGATCGGCGTTTGATTGAGCATAACTCCTCCGAAGGCCATCTAACCCACACCCACAAGAACGGCCCTTGGACTTTGGTTTGGCGTGAGCCGCACGCCTCGCGCGCGGCCGCTATGATGCGAGAGAAGCAGATCAAATCGATGAAATGGATACGAGAACAGTTGCTCAATGGCAGAGTCCCGACGTGTCGGGATTAACCGGCTGGTTGCAGGTTCGAGTCCTGCCTGCCGAGTTTTTGACGCACCACCAAAGATCGGGGCAGGGTAGACTAACGGCATGAGTTGCCAGTTGGCGTATGCGGAATCGGGCGATCCGAACGCAATGAACCTGTTGATAATCCTGGGGGGCATATGCATCGTCGCGGCAACAGCGATATTGGCGTTCGCGTTGATCCTCACGGCGCGGGCACGGGGGCATCGGCATGCGGAATTCATCATGGTGGCGACGGTCTTCTGGGCGCTGATCACGGCGGGAAGCCTGATGTACGCCGGGGAGACGCAATTGAATTGGTCGAAGGAATATACGCTGAGGCTTGAGACGGGATACCTTGATCCGCAGGACACCGGCGATGCGCCGCGATTGCCTTGGGGAATCTGGACTGGGCTGGGGGTGGCGTATGGCGCGATGATGGCTTGGGCGCTTCTCCAGAAACGTGCGGAGCCGGGCGGGGGATGAATGGTCGTCAGTCGAGGGCGCAGGCCACGCGGAAGCCCGTGTTGTTCCTGCGTTGGATATGGTGGACGCGATCCCGGAAGGGAGCGGGGAGAATTCGGGGCGGCGCATCCCACCCGCGGCCGCGGACGACGCGCCACATGGTTGCCTCGTTTGGTCCCCACGCCGAGCCATCGCTGGGCGCGCCGCGATACGAGTCGTGCCAGGCGTCGGCGACCAATTCGCAGACGTTGCCATCCATGTCGAACAATCCGAAGTCGTTGGGCTGGAATGATCCGACCGGCAGGGTCCGGCCGCCGGTGCAAACGGCAGCGCTGGTCCCGGCGCGGCAGCAGTATTCCCATTCCGCTTCGCTGAGGAGTCGATAGGGCCGGCCGGCCATGATGGAAAGCCGGGTCACGTAATGCTCGGCATCTTCCCAGCTCACGTTGACGACCGGCCGCCGACCGCGGCCCCAGCCACAATCGTCCGGACGATGGACGTCCGGATCACCGTCGGCATAGGCATCCCATTGCTCAAAGGTGATGGGATATCGCGAGACCGCCAGGGGATTGGCGATTTGCACCCAGTGCCGGGGCTTTCCCACGGCATTGGCGAACTTGTCGCCTTCGTCGTCGGCGCCCATCCAGAACCTGCCAGGCGGAACTACCACCATCTCCGGCAACATCGGGCCATCGGAAAAACAGGTTCCCGGCATGCGCGCCTCTTCGGCAAACTCCATCGGGGGGCCGGGTTGCGGTGTGGCGTGCTTCATACTTCTTGCCCTGACGGCAGACACGCCGTGCGGCGGGACGGACGCGTGATAAGTATTGCGTGCAACCGCGATGCCAGCTGGCGAAGAATGTCGGAAATTCCCCCGGCGCCGGGGTTTCGGCGAATTCTTCGGTTACCGGCCCGATAGCCGATGCGCATCGGCTGGGCAACGGGGATGGAAACAACCGCCGGCTGCAAGCGATTTGCGCAGCCAATCCGCGACACCCTGGCCAATCTCCCCCGCGAAATGCGATACTTCGACTCCGGGGGGAGGCCATGAGGCAACGATGTTGAATTCGCGCAATGCGTTGGCGGGGCTGGCGGTTTATATTCCCCTTGCTTGTATTTCCATGGCAAACGCACAATCGCCATCGACGCGGGAGGTCAACGGGCTGACGTTGTGGTACGGGGAACCGGCTAAAGTCTGCATGAACGAAGCCCTGCCCGTCGGCAACGGGAGACTCGGGGCCATGATTTTCGGCACGACGGGCGCCGAACGCATCGTGCTCGATGAGGACAGCCTGTGGACGGGCGATGAAAACCCTGGCGGCGATTACAACCACATGGGGGCATATCAGTTCCTCGGCGAGCTGCGAATCACTCTGCCCGGACACGAGACGGCGCAGAATTACCGGCGCGATCTGGATATCGGTCAGGCCCTGGCTCACGTCAGCTACGACGCCGGCGGCGTGAGCTATCAACGCGAAGTCTTCGCCAGCCATCCCGCACAAGTGCTCGTGGTCCGCCTGACCGCCAGCCGGCCGGGAAGCTACACCGGCCAGATCGAACTGCGGGATTCCCATCGCGCCAAGACCGCTTCGGCGGACAATCGGCTCAGTGCGGCCGGCTCCCTGGCCAACGGACTGAAATATGAGACGCAACTGGTCGCGCTTCACCAGGGCGGAACGCTGCGCCCGGACGGCGGCACGCTCCGGTTTTCCGCGTGCGACAGCGTGACGTTGATCGTCGGGGCCGGAACCGATTATGCGATGGATTATTCATCGCATTACCGCGGCCCGGACCCGCACCAGCGCGTGATCGGACAGGTGAACGCGGCGGCGGCGAAGCCGTTCGATGAATTGCGGATCGAGCACATGGCCGATTTCCGCTCGCTGTTCGACCGGGTATCGCTCGATCTTGGACAATCGACGCCGGATCAGCGTGCCGCCCCGACGAATCTCCGCAAGGTCGGCGCGAGCAAATCCACCGATCCGGAACTGGAAACGCTGATGTTTCAATTGGGGCGGTATCTGATGATTTCCTGTTCCCGTCCGGGCGGCGTGCCGGCAAACCTCCAGGGACTTTGGAACGACAGCGATTCGCCGCCGTGGCATGGAGATTATCACTCCAACATCAACATCGAGATGAACTATTGGCCGGCCGAGGTTGCCAATCTCGCCGAATGCCACACGCCCCTGTCCGACTTGATTGTCAGCCAGCTTGAACCCTGGCGGCGCGCGACGCAGGAATCGCGGGATTTCGACACCCCCTCCGGCCAAAAGACGGGGCGAGGATTCGCCATCCGCACCTCCCACAACATCATGGGCGGCATGGGCTGGAAATGGGACAAGACCGCCAACGCCTGGTACTGCCAACATCTCTGGGAACATTACGCCTTCGGCATGGACAAGGAATACCTACGCACCGTGGCGTATCCGGTGATGAAGGAGACGTGCGAGTTTTGGCAGGACCATCTGAAAAGTCTGCCCGATGGCCGATTGGTGGTGCCGCATGCCTGGTCGCCCGAGCACGGACCCACCGAGGACGGAGTGAGTTATGCCCAGGAAATCATCTGGGACCTTTTCAACAATTACGTCCAGGCTTGCGATGCGCTGAACGTCGACCATGGCTTGGGCCACAAGATCGCGGCCATGCGCGACAGGCTGGCGACTCCCGGCATCGGAAGTTGGGGCCAGCTATTGGAGTGGATGAGCGAAAAACACGATCCCAAGGAAAAGGAACTGGACACCCCCAACGACCACCACCGTCACACGTCTCATCTGTTCGGCGTGTATCCCGGCCGACAGATCAGCCCGGAGCGGACGCCGAAGCTTGCGGCGGCCGCGAGAACGTCGCTCATCGCCCGCGGGGACAGCGGCGACGTCCGGGAATGGTCGTTCGCGTGGCGAACGGCGCTGTGGGCCAGGCTCGGCGACGCCGAGCGGGCGCATGGCCAGTTCCTTCAACTCTTCGCCGACCGAAACAGTTGCCCCAATCTGTTCGGCCTCCACCCGCCCATGCAGATCGACGGCAATTTCGGCATCACCGCGGCGGTGGCGGAGATGCTGTTGCAAAGCCAGGATGGCGACGTTCATCTTCTGCCGGCGCTGCCCAAGGAATGGCCGGCCGGCCACGTCACCGGCCTTCGCGCCCGTGGGGGATTTGAAGTCGACATGACCTGGAGTGGCGGCCACCTGCAAAGGGCCGTCATTCGCTCGTCGAGCGGCCAGCCCTGCCGCCTGCGCGGCGCGGCCGGCGCGAAAATCACCCGCGACGGCCAGGACGTCGATGCCAAAACGGACGGCGACTCACTGCTCTTCCCGACGGTCGCCGGCGCTGCCTATGAAGTGAATCCGCAGCCCTAAGTTTCAAATCCAACGCCGCACGGCGGCACGGTAGTTCCGGTACGTGTCGCCGAACTTTGCTTCCAGATAGCGTTCCTCGCGCAAGATGACTCCATAGTGATTCACGATCAGAAGCGGCAGAAACAAAATCAGCGGCCAGGAACTGTTGATTTGGAACGCCAGACCCAGATAGAGCAGCACGAGAGACACGCTGAGGGGATTGCGCGAGAAACGGTATGGGCCGGAGGTGACCAGGGCCGTCGCGGGACGAAGCGGACTGATGTGGGTTCCCGCGCTCCACATATAGCGGGTCGCCCAGAGCAGGAGCGGCCAACTCAGATTCAAGAGCACGACGCAAGGCCAAAATGCCGCCCGCGGGGAAAGCGGGATCGGAAGCCGATACATCCAGTGCAGGATGACCGCGGCGACGAAGAAGGCGCCAAAAAGAATCGGCGGCGGCGCGATTACGCCGGGTTTGTCGGAGCCGGATGACATTCTTTTCCAACGGGCTTGTTTACCAACTAATGGGTTGACGGTCTACCGACGGTTCAATTGACATCGCTATGTCACGATATATATAACCGCCATCATCGTCACGCCGGCAGTTGCGATGAAATGGAGAGCTATCTTTCCGATCGCCGTGGTTCTGCTGATTTCGGCCGGATGCGGCAAGGAGCAGCCGGCGGCGGCGAACGCGCCGGCGGCGACCGTGACCGTCTTCGCCGCGGCGTCGCTGACGGAATCGTTCACGCAGATCGGCACGCGGTTTGAGGCCGAAAACCCCGGGGTGAAGATCGAATTCAACTTCGCCGGGTCGCAGGCGCTGCGGGCGCAGCTTGAAAACGGGGCGCGGGCGGACGTGTTTGCCTCCGCCAACGCCAAGGAGATGAACGCGGCCTGGCGCGAATTCCTGGTGAAGCCGGCGACGATCCACGATTTTGCCCGCAACCGCCTGGTGGTGATTTTTCCCAAGGACAATCCGGCGAAGATCGCGACGCTGAACGATCTGGGCCGTCACGGGGTTAAAATCGACGTGGCGGACGCGTCGGTGCCGGCCGGAGATTACACCCTGCAAATGCTGGATCGGATGAGCGGGGACCGGGCGTACGGCCCGGAATTCAAGCGGGATTTTCTGGCCAACGTCGTCTCGCAGGAGGAAAACGTGAAATCGGTGGTGAGCAAAATCCGGCTCGGGGAAGCGGATGCGGGCGTGGTTTATGCGACCGACGTGACCGCGGATGCGGCCAAGGACTTGCAGACCCTGAGCGTGCCCGATTCGGTCAACCCCATCGCCAGTTACCCCATCGCCGTCGTCGCCAAGTCGCCGCAGGCGATACTGGCCCAGAAGTTCGAGGACTTCGTCCTATCCGGCGAGGGGCAGGAAATTATCAGCGAATTCAATTTCATCCCGGCATCACCCGGCTTGCACTGATGGCCGCCAAGCAAACCAACCCCCCCCGCCATTCGTGGTGGCTGCTGATCCTGCTGGCGTTTCCGCTGCTTGGGCTGCTGGTGATTCCGCCATTCGCCCTGCTGGCCCGCACGTCGCCGTCAACGCTTTTGCGATATCTCGGCACGCCCGCGGTGGTTCAGGCGATCGCCCTGAGCCTTTGGACCAGCGCGGCCACTTTGCTGATCGTGGTGGTGTTCGGAACGCCGCTGGCATACATGCTGGGCCGAGGCGCATTTGTCGGCAAAGGCATTCTGGAGGCGCTGATTGACTGGCCGATCGTGCTTCCGCCGGCCGTGGCGGGGATCGCGCTGCTGATGACGCTGGGCCGCCGCGGCTTGATCGGGGCGTGGCTGGCCGGGGCGGGCGTCCAGATTCCGTTCACGCCGATCGCCGTGATCATTGCCCAAACGTTCGTCGCCGCCCCATACTACGTCAAAGCCGCATCCGTGGGGTTTGCCGCGATCAGCCGGGACGTCCTGGACTCGGCGGCCCTGGACGGGGCCTCGCCGCTGCGGAGATTTCGCAATGTCACGCTCCCGCTGGCGTTTCGCAGCGTAATGGTCGGCGGCGCGCTGACCTGGTCCCGCGCCCTGGGGGAGTTCGGAGCGACGATCATTTTCGCCGGCAATTATCCCGGCCGGACCCAAACCATGCCGCTGGCCGTTTATATCGGCTTTGAAATCGACATGCACCAAGCCCTGACGCTGGCGGCAATTCTGCTGATTATTTCGTTTGGCCTGCTGATAGGAATCCGTGCGGCGTATGCGCGGACGTGAAGGTTATCCTCATCCGACGTTTGTTGTGCTGATAAGCCTCATGGTATGGATTACCGCGAAGACGCGAAGGGCGCGAAGTTGCGCGAAGGAATTCAATTAGAAATCTCTTCGCGTAACTTCGCTCCTTCGCTGCTTCGCGGTTTATCTTTTCGAAGAAGTGCGGGCGGCGGCAAAGGCGTCGCCGACGGCTGGCCAGTTGACGACGTTCCACCAGGCCTTCACGTAGTCGGCGCGGACGTTGTGGTATTTCAGGTAATAGGCGTGCTCCCAGACGTCGAGGGGCAAAATCGGCACGACGCCGGGGGCGATCTGCAAATCGTGCTGCTTGACTTGAAGGACGATCAGCCGATCGCCGAGCGGTTCGTAGGCGAGGATGCTCCAACCGCTGCCCTTGACGCCGGCGGCGACGGCGGCGAAGCGCTTGCGGAAAGCCGCGACGGAAGTGAAATCACGGGCCAGGGCGTCGGCCAATTCACCCTGGGGTTCACCCCCGGCGTTGGGACCCATCACGGTCCAAAAGAGCGTATGAAGCATATGCCCGCCGGCGTTGAAGCTGAGGTCTTCCTGAAGCCCGGCCAAAAGCGCGCCGCCGAGCGGGGTGGCGGCGCCGTCGAGCGCGGCCAGTGCCTTCAGCGCGTTGTTCAGACCCGTGACGTAGGCCTGGTGGTGCTTGTCGTGATGCAGATGCATGGTCTCGGCGTCGATGTGCGGCTCCAGCGCATCGTAGGCGTAGGGCAGGGGAGGCAGAACGTACTGGCCATCCTTGAAGGCTTCGTTCTCGCCGGGAGTTGCACCCGCGCCGGCGTTGTCGGCGGCGAGCAGCGGCCCCGCCGCGGCCAACGCGCCCGCCAACGCCAATGCCGGAACCGATCGCATTACGACTTGACGACGAGAAAGCATGTCGGACATGAGAAGCTCCCGCGTTAAGATGAAAAAGTCCATGGAAATAATGCTCAATCCGGGGTTTTTGTGCAATGGGGAAAAACGAGGGCCGCGAACTGGCATGTCCGGGGCCTTCCTGATGCCGGTTCGCGGCCCTATGGTAAGATGGCCAACTCTTTTGGAGCGACATCGATAAGCCATGTCAACGAAAATCAAAACGGTAGCGATCATCGGCGGTGGTCCCGCGGGAGCGACGCTGGGAATTCTCCTGGCCCAGAAAGGCATCAAGGCCGGCATTTTCCACACCCCCAAGCGGCCCCCGCTGATCGTGGGCGAATCGTTGCTGCCCGCGGTGGTGCCGATGCTGAGAAAGCTCGGCATCGAGGAGGAGGTGAAAACTTTTAGCACGTACAAGCCGGGGGCCACGGTTTGTTTGAACGTGCGGGAAGTGATTTCGGCCTTCTTCAAATGGGCGGATGGAACGTTGCCGGATTACGCCTACAACACCCCGCGCGATCTGTTTGACCAGGCGGTGCTCGATGCGGCCGGGAAGGCGGGGGCGAAAATATTCAAGTCTGCGGCGAAGCTGGAAAAGGGAAAGGAGCCGAATAGCGTTCGGCTCTCCGATGAGACGTTAAACGCCGCCGGGGGGTTTTTTGGCGAAAAGCCGGACCTGATCGTGGATGCCAGCGGGCGGGTGAGATCGATCGCCAGGCTGCTCGATGCGCCGGCCAAAAGGGGCGGGCGCGACGACGTCGCCTTGTTTGCCCATCTCGACAAAGCGGTGATGACCGATCCGGGCAATATCCATATCGACTATCTCACCAAGGGATGGTCGTGGCGAATCCCGCTGCCGGGCAGGGTTTCCGTGGGCGTCGTCATCAATCCGAAGCATCTGGAACAATTCGGAGATACGATCGAGAAACAATACGATGCGTATATCAGGGAGGAACCTTCGCTGAAGTTCTACACCGAAGGCGCAACGCGATTGACCCCGGTGGTGAAATACCAGAATTATCAGCTTATTTCCGACAACATGTACGGTCCGGGCTGGGTGGCGGTCGGCGATGCGGCGGGATTCATAGACCCCGTCTTCTCGACCGGACTGTATTTGAGCATGAAAGGCGCGTTTGAATTACTCAAGGCCATTGAGATTGGTTCTGATGAGGCGATGAAAGAGTACGAATCCGGACGACATTGGGAACTAAAGACGTGGCAGCGCGTCATCGACAGTTGGTATAACGGCAAACTCTTCAACTTTTATCGCGTGGGGCAAAAGCACAAGGGCGGCCTGTTTGGATCGAGGATCGAGCGGCGGGTCCGCAAGCGGCTGCTGCGAATCTTCACGGGAGCCGCCGTGGATGACGTGTTTAACATGAAGGTGTTCGATTATCTCACCTTGCTCGGCACGGTGATGAGGAACCCGGCGGATCTGGTCGTGGCGTAGCGAAAAAACGCGGCATCCCGCGCCAAGTCAGCGAACGTTCTTTTCCGCCAGCCAGCGTTCGGCGTCCAGGGCGGCCTTGCAGCCCATGGCGGCGGCGGTGACGGCCTGCTTGTAGGTCGGATCGGCGACGTCGCCGGCGGCGAAGACGCCTTCCACGCTCGTCAAAGTGCGGAACGGATCCTTCAGAACGATGAAACCCTGGGAATCGAGTTTTAGCTGCCCGTCGAGAAATGCGGTGTTGGGGGTATGGCCGATGGCCACGAACATGCCGTGAGCGGGAAGCGTGGTGGTGTCGTTGGTCTTCAGATTCCTGATCCGGACGCCGGTCACGCCCGTCTGGGGATCGCCCAAAACATCCTCGACCACGGAATTCCAGACCGGCTTGACGTTGGGTATGGCGAGCAATCGGTCGGCCATGATCTTGGAAGCGCGAAGCTGATCGCGGCGATGAACGACATACACGGTGCTGGCGAACTTGGTAAGGTGGATGGCTTCCTCGGCGGCCGAATCGCCGCCACCGACGACGACCACGGGCTGGTTGCGAAACCGCGGCAAGGCGCCGTCGCAAACCGCGCACGCAGATACGCCGTGATTTTTGAATTGGGTTTCCGATTCCAGGCCGAGATAGTTGGCGCTGGCGCCGGTGGCGACGATCACCGCCTCGGCGGAAACGGAATCGCCGGCCGAGTTCTTCATCGCAAACGGGCGGCTGGAAAAATCGACCTTGACGATGTCCTCGGTGACGACGCGGGTACCAAATCGCAGGGCCTGCTGGCGCATGGCATCCACCAGATCGGGGCCGAGGATTCCGCTGGGGAATCCGGGGAAATTCTCGACGTCGGTGGTGCTGTTGAGTTGGCCGAGGGGAAGCGTGCCCTTGAGGCGGTTTTCCTCGCTGATGGCGCCTTCGTAGAGCAGGGGATTGAGATTGGCGCGGGCGGCGTAAACCGCGCTGGTCCACGCCGCCGGGCCGGAGCCGATGATGATGATTTCTTCGGGCATTTGCCTGATTCTAGGACGGGACCGTCGCAAGTCCAAACCACCCGCGGCCTCAGAAATGGTATCCGCGTTTTTCGGCGTCGGTGGGGCCGGAGAACAGGAACAGCGCGAAACCGGTGCCGATGAGGCCGAAGCCGATGGACATGGCCACAATGCTGTTGTTGTGGAAGTGGTTCATCAGCAGGAGCCAACCCACGCCAAGCAGAATAATGACGGCGCAGCCGAGCCTTCGTAGCCAGTAGTAAAGGTGCTCGGAAAATGAAAGTTTGTGGACTTGCCGCGGCTGCTCCGGCTGCTCGGGAGGGGCGTTGGCCGGCGCGATTCGCCGATAGGTGAGGGGCACGGGTTGCGGAAGCGGAGGCGGCGTATTGCGCGGGCGCTGCCTAGGGACGGGGGCGAGGTCGTAAGCGGAATCGGAGGGGTCCGAGGACATGCGCTTGGCCCTGATCGGGACGAGGAGATTGTAACGTGGAAGTACGTGGAAGATGAAATTTGAATGGCGAAATTTACCTGCCCACTGAAGTGGGCAGGCCGCGCAAAGAGGGGTCATAGCTTTGCCAGAACGGCTTCGGTCACTTGGGTTGTCGTCGCGGTTCCGCCGAGGTCGCGGGGGTGATTTTTGGGATCGGCGACGACGGCGCGGCAGGCGTCGTCGATCGCGGCGGCGGCGGCGGACTGGTTCAGGAAATCCAGCATCATGGCCACGGAGAAAAACGTGGCGATGGGGTTGGCGAGGTTTTTCCCGGCGATGTCGGGAGCGCTGCCGTGAACCGGCTCGAACATGCTGGCGGCCTGGCGGGTGGGATTCAGGTTTCCGCTGGCGGCCATGCCCATGCCGCCCTGAATGGCGGCGCCCAGGTCGGTGATGATGTCGCCGAACATGTTGGTGGTGACGATGACATCGTAGATTTTCGGTTTGGTGACCATGTACATGGTGCAGGCGTCAACGTGGTGGTAGTCGGTCTGAATGCCGGGGTAATCGGTTTTGACTTCCTCAAACGCGCGGAGCCAGAGGTTGTGTGCGAAGCGCAGCACGTTGGTCTTGGCGACGAGGGTGACTTTTTTGCGGCCAAAACGTTTGCAATAGTCGAAGGCGAAGCGGATACAGCGTTCGACGCCGCG
>Ga0187867_10002361_pt1 | contig 15729 bp, 14 predicted proteins | sample June2016WEW_13_1_FD_132976 | JGI IMG/M metagenome (GOLD analysis project Ga0187867, IMG submission 132976) | Peatland microbial communities from SPRUCE experiment site at the Marcell Experimental Forest, Minnesota, USA - June2016WEW_13_10 | ecosystem: Environmental > Terrestrial > Soil >...
GTCACGCGAGCGCTCGGTTTTCCGTTCATCTTCAAAGCCAGCTACGACAAAGCCAACCGCACTTCGATTCGCAGTTTTCGCGGCCCCGGCATAAAGGACGGCCTGCGCGTTTTAAGAAAGATTAAAGATGAAATTCAGGTTCCGGTGCTCACCGATGTTCACGAAGTCACGGATGTCGCTAAGGTTGCGGAGGTCGTTGACGTTTTGCAAATCCCCGCGTTCCTGTGCCGCCAAACCGACCTCGTAGTAGCGGCCGCTCTCAGCGGACGTGCAGTGAATATCAAGAAAGGGCAATTCGTTTCGCCTTGGGATATGCGGCACGCGGTTGAGAAATGCCGCGAGGCAGGGAACACGCAAGTCTTTCTCACCGAGCGCGGCAGCAGTTTCGGCTACAACAATCTGGTTGTGGACATGCGCTCGCGCCCAATCATGCGCAAGTTCGCTCCGGTTGTGTTCGACGCAACCCATTCCGTCCAACTTCCGTCTGCGCAAAACGACGATCACGGTCCCGCGGTCAGCGGTGGCCAACCCGAGTTCATCCCGGTTCTGGCGCGTGCCGCGGTCGCCGCCGGCGTGGATGGTATTTTCATGGAAGTGCACGACAATCCCAGAGTGGCGAAGTCTGATGGAGCCAATGCGCTGGAGTCCACTAAGTTGCGCGAGGTGTTGAAAGAACTGCTGGCAGTAAGGAACGCTCTGGATGTGGCGCGCGCTACCCCGTAGATATTCCGGTTTGCCTCTCCGTTACGGGAGTCTGCCCTGAGCACAGCCGAAGGCCTTCTCCGTGGTAAATTTGAATCTCCTCCATGAAGCAAATCGCCAACTGGGCCTTAGATGTAGCCGCGATGCGCGGCGCTACCTATGCTGATGCGCGCATCGTGAGCCAGAGAAGCCGCGCGCTCACTACGAAAAACGGCAAAGTCGGCAGCGCCTCCGACTCGGAGTCGACCGGCATGAGCGTGCGGGTGCTGGCCGATGGTGCGTGGGGATTCGCTGCGTCTGAAGATCTTTCCCGCTCCGGAGTCCAAGCCACCGCGGCGCGTGCCGTTGAAATTGGCCTGGCCTCGGCACAAGTGAAGCAGCAGGATGTCCGCCTCGCTCCAGAAAAACCCGTCACCGCCGAGTGGACCACTCTCCACATAATCGACCCGTTCTCGATTTCGGTCGAGCAGAACATCGTGCTGCTGCTGAGTATCGACTCCGAACTGCGCGCCGTTGCCGGCATCACCTTGGCGGAAACCAACCTCAACTTCAATCGCGAGGAGCAGTGGTTCGTATCGTCGGAGGGCAGCGACATCCATCAGACCAAGTATTCCGCCGGTGCGGGCTACACCGCATATGCGTTTGCCGGCAACGAAATTCAGAAACGGTCTTATCCGAATTCCTATGGCGGACAGTGGCAGAACAAAGGTTACGAACTGATCGAAGACTTGAAGTTGCTGCAGAATGCCCGCCGCATCGCCGAAGAAGCCGTCGCCCTGCACCATGCCGACCAGTGTCCCGAAGGCACGTTCGACATCATTCTCGACAGCTCTCAGCTAGGGCTACAGATCCACGAATCCATCGGGCATCCCATCGAACTCGATCGCGTGCTGGGAATGGAGGCGAACTTCGCCGGCACTTCGTTCCTCACGCTCGACAAGCTGCGCACACTGCGTTACGGCAGCGAGCTGGTAAACGTAGTTGCCGACGCGCGCCAGGAGCATGGCCCAGGCCTGGGAACTTTCGGCTTCGACGACGAAGGCGTTCCTGCGCAGTGCACCCCGATCATCGCCAACGGATTATTTACCGGCTATCTCAGCTCGCGCGAAACAGCCCATACCATCGACGAAAATCGATCGGGTGGAACCATGCGCGCCGAAGGCTGGAACCGCTTGCCCATGATTCGCATGACGAATATCAGTCTGCTGCCCGGCGAAAAGCCGCTGACACTCGAACAACTGATCGCCTCCACTGATCACGGCGTCCTAATGCAGACCAACCGTTCCTGGTCCATCGACGACAAGCGTTACAACTTTCAATTCGGCTGCGAAATCGGCTGGGAGATTAAGAATGGCAAGCGCCTGCGCATGATCAAGAATCCGTCCTACTCTGGCATCACCACAGAATTCTGGAATTCCCTCGATGCGATCTGCTCCCGCGATGAGTGGACACTTTGGGGCACTCCGAATTGCGGCAAAGGCCAACCGCAACAGGTGATGGGCACCGGTCACGGCGCAGCACCTTCGCGCTTTCGGAACATAAAAGTGGGCAGCGCTTACAAAGGAAGTTAATTTACCACAGAGACACAGAGCAAAGAGAAGAGCACGACTTGCTTACTAAAGATCAAGCTGGGGACATCTTTGACCGCATAAGAAAGCTATCGATCGCTGATGAGGTCGAGGTGGTTTTCTCAGGCGGAAGATTCTCGCTCACCCGCTTTGCCAACAACGTCATCCACCAGAATGTTGAGGACGAAAATCACGTAGTCTCCGTTCGCACGGTTTTCGCTGGGCGAACCGCTCGGGCCACCACCAACAAGTTCGACAACGAGAGTCTGCGCCGCGTAGTCGAATCTTCCGAAGCGCTTGCTAAGGTGCAGCATCCTGATCCCGACCTCTTATCGATGCCAGACTCCAGGGACGCTGAAGGCACTGCGGACCAGAGCGCTTCACAAGTTCCTTCCCGCTACTTCCCCGAAACCGCCGCGATCACTCCCCAGCTTCGCGCCGACGGCGTGAAGAAAATCGTGGAGGTGGCTAACAAGCACAAACTCGCTACCGCCGGCATTTTTTCCAGTTCAGAATCCGTTGAGGGCATCTTCAACTCGCGCGATCTGAGCAAATGGCACACCCAGACTCTGGCGGAAGTTTCCATCACCATGCTGGCCGCGGATTCCTCGGGATGGCAAAAGGCCAACTCGCCCAACGTAACCAACCTCGATCCCAATGCTCTGGCCGAAATTGCGGCCAGGAAGGCGATCGATTCTGCGCACCCCAAGGAAATTCCAGCAGGGAAGTACACCGTAATTCTGGAACCAGCAGCCGTGCTCGACATCGTCGGCTTCATGTTCTGGGATTACTCCGGTATGGCGATCCTCGACCAGCGATCTTTTCTCACCGGCCGCATCGGCAGCAAACTGTTCGGCGGGAACATCACTGTTTGGGATGACGTCACTCATCCTCTGCAAACCGGGTGTCCGTTCGATGGCGAAGGCATGCGGCGCCAGATAGTACCGCTGGTCGAAGACGGGATTATTGAGCGCGTTGTCTACGCGCGAGCTACCGCCGAGCGCATGAGACGTTCGGAACAGAGGGATAAAGTGGGCCCCATCGCGCCCACCGGCCACGGCTTTGCGCTGCCCAACGAAATGGGCGAGATGCCGGTCAACATCGTTTTCGCAACGCCGCGGGATCCTCAAACGCTCGCGCAGATGATCGCCTCTACCGAACGCGGTGTGCTGGTTACGCGACTCTGGTACATCAGAGAAGTCGATCCTTACGAAAAAATTGTCACCGGCATGACCCGCGACGGCTCTTTCTTGGTGCAAGACGGGAGACTCCGACAAGGAGTGCGCAATTTCCGTTTCAACCAAAGTGTCATCCACATGCTCTCCAGCGTGGAAGCTATGAGTGTGCCGGTTCGTTCCTGTGGCGAGGAGTCGTTTGATATGGTCGTGCCTGCCATGAAGATCCGCGATTTTAACTTCACGGAAGTCACAAAGTTTTAGGCACCCAATCGGTCGCAGCTCTGCCGCCCATGAAACTAGCCTCGGAAACTCCTCTCCGATTCGTTGTAATCCTCTCATCCTCAAGCAGTTAACGCCCCACCGTTCCATGACTTCCGTAACTTTGCCAGCCTGATTTGCGGGTGTACGCTGCCCTTACGTTCGTCAAAAGAGAGTTTCCGAGAATTCCGGACGCGTTGAGTGCCCTCGGAAGGAAGGTCCGTCAGAAACGGTGCAAAGCGAACCATCAGAGCAGGAGTTAACGTCGGATCCGCAGCAGCAGACTGCGCTGAAGAACTATGCCGACATGCAAAGTGCTCCGCGTTTTCCGCTGCATCTGCCCGTGGAACTGAAATCGCAGAGTGGCGACTGTCTGGCGGAAACTCAGAACATCTCGGCCAACGGCGTGCTCTTTGCGATGGATCGCGATGTTCCCGTGGGTTCGATTGTCGATTTCACCATCCTGCTTCCGGGCCATGTCGTGGGTTCCCGTTCGGATGTTCAGATTGATTGCCGCGGCCGCGTAGTTCGCAGCTTCGAGGACAAAGGTCGTCGAGGCGTGGGCGTAGTGATTGACGAGTACCATTTCGAGCGAGCTTAGGCGTAGGGAAAAAATAATGGCCAGCACGGTCAGCGTCGGCGAAAATCACGGGGTTCACCAGGACAGCGGATCTACTCCGTTGATCCGCGTCATCCTTGCCGATACTCAGGCCATCTTCCGCGCCGGCCTGCGCAAAATATTTGCTCTCGAAGACGATATCCGTGTTGTTGGCCAGGCCGAAACGCTGCCTCAGACCCAATCCGCGGTAACGAAGTTTTCCGCCGACGTACTCATCTTTGAATCGGCATTAGTCCTTAATCCAGTCGAAGCCGTCACGGAACTGCTACGCCAGGCGCCGCAGCTGAAAATTATTGTGGTCACGCCCGTGTCGGACGAACAACTTACGCTCGATCTTTTCCGACGCGGAGCGCACGGCATTCTGTCGCGCGAAGTTGAGCCCGAAGTTTTCGTCGACTGTCTTCGCAAAGTTGCCGCCGGCGAACCCTGGCTGGAGAACCAGGCAGTGCATTGGGTGATGGAAGCATTCCGCGGCCACAATCTTCGGCCTTCCGGAGCACGCCCCAAGGTCCAGCTCACGCCCAAGGAAACTCTGATCGTATCCTGCGTCACTCAGGGCATGAAGAATAAAGAGATTGCGGTTCGGGTGGGCACCACCGAACAGGTTGTAAAGAACTACCTCCGCAAGGTATATGACAAGCTAGGCGTCGCCGATCGGCTCGAACTGGCGCTCTATTGCTTGAGCCATCACATTGTCGATGGCGTCAAACCACCGCCGATTCCAGCCGGCGCCCCCGCTGTCGCGAAAACTTCAACCTCGGCCACCACGGAGACTGGTGCTACAGCGGCGAGCGGTGTCGCTGCCGGCGCTTCCGCAGGCGCAGGCTCCTCCCATATCTCCGCCACCACTGCCAGCTCAGTCAAGCTCACCCCTGCCGATTCGTAGCCCTCATCAAAAGCTTTGCGGGAAGAGTCGCCCTTCGGATAATTGCGCGCGGACAAGCTCGCCGTCTACAATCGCCGTGACGTAGCACCTACAAGAAACTCGCTGTCAGATCGTGCAGGCCCTCCAAAGCTGGATGTAGCGATTGTGCGACTTCGATGTATCTTTATCAGTTACGAGTAACTGATCTCGAAGCGCGGCCCCGTAACTCAGTTGGATAGAGCAACGGTTTCCTATTATCTTTGCGTGCTCGGGCTTGCGCCTACGGCGGATCAATCACTTGCGAGTGGATTCCCACACAACAAATGGGGAAAAGGGCTGGTAGTCGGCAGTCATTGCGCGCTGAAGTGTGCGCCGAAAATAGATAGGGAGTCCTATTGATCCCACACATTCTTTCTGTTGCAAGCGCCTCGAATCTCCAACGCCCGACCGGCCCTAGCAGCGCCTTACGGTCTAGCACTCCCAACGAACGGTGCGCCTGCCCGATAATTGATTTTCCTGTGCCGGAGCGGATGAGGCAGATATTTTCATGCGGGATCACGCCCTGGTTCAATCCGTTCTCCACCACCCGCGTCGCTAAAGCCTTCAGCCAAGCAGGCCACGCCTTCTGGAACATCTGACGAGAACAGCGTTTCAAAGCGTTCGGTATTGGGCCCGAGTACCTCGATGAAGACGCCGCCAGGGTTCCCTACAACCGCAGTATTGGTCCAACCGGCACCGGAGTTCCCGAACCACGCATCGAACTCGGCCGGAATGTCCCAGTAGCCGATGGAGATGATGTTGGTGAAGCCGGCTTCGTCAACGTACAGCGCCCGATCCCAATGGCCCGGGCCCTTGTCATTCCCAAACGCACTGGCAATACTCATCAACGCCTTGTCCGCCCGGTTGGGGAGCGACTCACCGAGGTATTGCGCGCCGAAGTATGCCATCACCACCTGTTTGACATTTGGTTTGTAACCCGCAACAGCGGCTGGATAAGGCGGAGCGTAATCCTCTGGAATCCGCCTGTGACGCGTGCGGGGACATTGCAGATGATCAGGAATGGCCGATTCCATGTTTGAACTCCTTGGCTCTTATGCTGAAGTCAGTCGGATGCCGAAGTAGTGAACGACCCGGCGATAATGCGTGCTCTGTCTATGTTAATTTAGAATGAAACTCAATCCGGGTTGGCGCTCTACGTGACCACAGAATTCGGCGCCGGCCTTGCGCTGACGAACGGTGCAATCGTTGTTTTCCTTTGGCTTCGGAGAGGGAATTGAAAGGCGTTCCCCAATTCGAAGCCAGTGCTGCCGGGAGCGGGGCGTGAACGCCGGAATAGATTGTGGAGGAAAGGTCGGCCCGCGGCATGAACTACAAGGTGACGGTTATCGGCACCGGACGCATGGGATCCGCTCTTGCGACGGCGCTGTTCCATAAGGGATTTGCCACGACGGTGTGGAACCGGACTGGCGCGAAAACGAAGGTCTTGTCAAGGCTCGGTCTCAGCGTAGCCCAGAGCGTGGAGGAATCGGTTCGAGAAGCGGATATCGTTGTTGTTAGCGTCAGTGATTACAGTTCAACGCGACAGTTGTTGCGACAACCTGACATTGAAACCGCCCTCCGCGGCAAGATCGTCGTGCAACTGACCAGCGGCACGCCCAAAGAAGCCAGGGAAATGGACTCCTGGGCCCGCCGATGCGGAATATCGTATCTTGACGGCGCCATTCTGGGCAGTCCGGGATGGATCGGAACACCAGCCTGCACGATCTTCTATTCCGGGCCGGCGGAAGTCTTCAACCGCGCGAAGCCGGTTCTGATGGTCTTTGGCGATAGGACGCTGTTCGTAGGGCATGAGATCGGTCATGCCTCGGCATTCGATGTTGCTGTCCTAACCTTCGGCGTAAGTGCGATGTTGGGCTTTCTCCAAGGGCAGGTTGTTTGGGAGAGTGAAAACCTGCCCGCTGGAGGATTTCTGGAGACGATCAAGGGAATGATGCCAACCATGGAATCAGTCTTCACCGACATGTCGCGGAGAGGTTCGTTAAAAAATTACAGCGGCGATCAAGCTTCGCTCGAAGCGTATTCTGTGGTCACCAAGCAGCTTGTAAGCTGGTGCCAAGATCGAGGTTCGGACCACACTATTCCCCGATGCGTACCTTAACCTCATGGAGCGAGCGATCCAGGCGGGCAAAAGTCAGGCTGATTTCGCATGCCTGTTCGAGATTCTGTCCGACGCCACGAGCAAGCCAATCTGATATTTTGGTGTTAAACGACGAGACCCGCTTACGCGCAGGATTAGCCGATCAGCATGTAACTCTCGGATGACGGCAAACCTTCCCTGATCGTAAGGTAAGGATTGCCGACGATCCGACCAGAACGCAGAGTGACACCGCGCGGGGCAGTTCACGCGAGCATCCCGCGCAGTTCACGAGTCAAGGCGATGACCTACTTTACCTTCTCGATGTCGCCGGGTTTCCAACTCCTGTTGAGCGCGGCCTCGGTCGGACCATAGAGTCTGAGGATGGCAAAATATCCCCTGCCCGGCACGGTAGCGAGCCAGTTGGCTTCTTTACCCCGAGGTGCTTTTGGCCCGAAGCTCCAGCTAAGTCGATGGCGTAGAGGGTCTGGAACAGCAGCAGTCCGGTTAGCCTGCCAAGAGAAAATTAGCGGGCTCTCCAACCACAGTCCGAGCGTAATAAGGATGTTCCCCAGATCGCAGAAGAACAGGAAGTTCTACAAGCCATACTGCTTCCAATAAACGGGGACCCATACCATCACCCAGATGGTCCAGCCGATTTTGAGCCACAGGGGCCATTGTATTTGGTCGTCCCTACATTACACTGCCGCGCAATCAGGCACCTTGCATTTTCTTGCGAACTAGTGAAACATTCCCATCGTTGATCCCACGCTGAGAACATCTCGAGGTGGCTCATGATTTCCGTTTTGACTCCCTTGGAATTCCTGGCCCGCAGCGGCTCCGTATACCGCGATTACGTCGCAGTAGTGGACGCCGCGTTAGGCGAAGAACGGCGCGTGTCCTACGCAGAGCTTCAATCGCGTGTCCACCGGCTGGCTTCGTCGCTGGTTCATGCAGGCATCAATCCGGGAGATCGCGTTGCCGTGCTTTGTCGCAACCGTCTGGCGGCGCTCGAATGCCATTTCGGCGTTCCGCTGGCCGGAGCCGTGCTCGTGATGCTGAATACCCGACTGCAAGCAGCGGAGATCGTCACGATTCTTAACCATAGTGGCGCCACTCTGTTGCTGGGCGAACCCCACTTGCTGAATTCTCTGGAGCCGGTCAGGCAGGAACTGAAGGATCTGAAGCGAATCATCCCCGATTATGAAAGCTTTCTGCAGACCGGCGATTCATCGTTTAAGGGGGAAGCACCGGAAGAAAACGATGTTATCTCCATTAATTACACCAGTGGCACCACAGGGTCGCCCAAAGGAGTCATGTACACGCACCGCGGGGCTTATATGAATGCGCTGGGTGAGGTGGTCGAGCACGGACTATCACACTCTTCTATTTATCTGTGGACCCTCCCGATGTTTCATTGCAATGGCTGGTGTTTTCCCTGGGCGGTGACGGCCGTGGGCGGGCGTCACATTTGCCTTCCTGATTTCGATCCCAAGCGGGCGGTCGACCTTATCCAGCAGGAGGGCGTCACCCACTTGTGTGGATCGCCGACCGTCCTATTGATGCTTACGGAATATTGCCGCAAACAAGGTATCCGGTTTGGCAAACGCCTGAAGATCGTTACCGCGGGAGCGCCGCCTTCACCAGCCGTGATCCGCGCGGTGGAGGAGATGGAAGCTGAAGTCAACCACGTCTACGGCCTGACGGAAACTTACGGGCCACATAGCGTCTGCGCCTGGCAGAATGAATGGGATGCCTTGCCTTTGGCCGAGCGTGCCACCCTGCGAGCGCGGCAAGGGGTGGGCTACGTGGTTGCCGGAACCGATCTGCGCGTGGTGGATCCCGACATGATCGACGTTGCCGCGGATGGAAACATTCTCGGAGAAGTAGTAATGCGAGGCAACAACGTGATGGCGGGATATTTTCAGGATCCAGAGGCCACGGCCAAAGCCTTCGCCGGCGGCTGGTTTCACTCCGGCGACCTGGCTGTCATGCACCCCAATGGCTATATCGAACTGCGGGACCGCAGCAAAGACATCATCATCTCCGGCGGCGAAAACATCTCTTCCGTGGAAGTAGAAAAAATGCTTTGCGAGCACCCTGCAGTATTGGAAGCCGGCGTGGTTGGGGTTGTCGATCCCAAGTGGGGTGAAGTCCCGCTCGCTTATGTAACGCTGCGGGACGGTTTCTCCCCGACGGAGAAAGAAATCATCGACTTCTGCCGGAGCCGGATGGCCCATTTTAAGTGCCCCAAATACATTGAGTTCCGGAGCCTGCCAAAAACATCCACCGGGAAGATCCGCAAGAACGTTCTGCGCGCTGAAGCCCGCTCCAAGAAAGAGCAGGAAGTCTTACCGTGACATGTCTCGCAATCCCCTGGCATTGTTCTGTAGGCAGATGCGGGAAGGATACGCGTGGCCTTTGCTCGATCATGTCCATAAGGAGGACGGAATATTAAGCGCTACAATGAAAAACTACGAAAATTTGAGCTTCGCCGCCGAAGGAGATCTTGCAGTTATTACCTTGAACCGCCCGAACCTGCGCAATGCTCTTTCCCTCGACCTCATGCTGGAGTTGATTGACTGCCTGGAGCAGATCGGGAGAAGCCGAACCTTGCGAGCGGTGATTTTGGCGGCGAACGGAAAGGTGTTTTCCTCGGGACACGATCTGAGCGAGATGGTGGGCCGCGACCTCAATGAATACCGGCGTCTTTTCGACGTATGTTCCAAATTGATGGAGAAGATCCAATCCATACCCCAGCCCGTGATCGCCCAGGTTCAGGGAATCGCGACTGCCGCTGGATGCCAACTGGTTGCCACCTGCGATTTGGCGGTGGCCTCGGATGAGGCAGCCTTCGCCACCCCAGGCGTGAAAATAGGGTTATTCTGCACCACACCCATGGTCGCGCTCAGCCGGGCAATTGGCCGGAAACGAGCGCTGCAAATGCTTCTCACCGGTGAAATGGTCGATGCCGTCACCGCCGCTGATTGGGGTCTGATCAACATGGTGGTTCCGGCGTCGGAACTCGCGTCTGCCGCCAGAAAACTCGCAATCCGCATCGCCGAGGCTAGTTCGTTGATCGTGGCGCTTGGCAAGCAGGCCTTCTACACCCAAATAGACCTGGACCAGCCCAAGGCCTATGCCTACGCCAAGGAAGTGATGAGTATGAACTCTTTGGCCACGGATGCGCAGGAAGGAATTTCCGCGTTCTTGGGAAAGCGACAACCGTGTTGGGTGGGCAAGTAGATCTATAGCTGCTTTATGGCCGCCCCGGCTGCAGCTATTTGGTTGCCGGCGTGCCATTGAATCTCGTGGGGGAATCTGTCGCCTTCGAATGATACAAATTACCTTTACTTCTCTTCTTCCAGTTCACCAGCGGGGCGGAATAAATCGAATGCCTTTTGTGGAATTGCCAACCTCACCGCACGCACTCCGGAATCGGCCCGTTAAGATCCACTACCGGGATGTGGGAAGCGGGCGGACAGTTATTTTTCTGCATGGGGGTTGGGGGTATCGCGTGTATCCGGTCAACCGCCAAACCAAAGAATTTGAAGACCTACTCCGCTTCATAATTCCGGATCGGTCCGGCTATGGCCGTTCGACGCGATTGTCAGGAGACGTGCCCACCGACTTTCATCAACGGGCAGCGGAGGAGACGCTTCTGGTGCTGGATGAGTTAGGAATCCAGCGAGCGACCTTTTGGGGACACAGTGATGGAGCGGTGATTGTCGCCATGATCGGACTGTCGGCGCCGCAACGGTGCGAGCGGTTAATTCTGGAAGCCTTTCAGTTCCGCCGGAACAAACCGAGTTCGCGCAGTTTTTTCAAGAAGTTTGCGACGCATCCAGAAGAACTAAATGAGAACACGCAAAAATTGCTGATAGCCGATCACGGCGAAGATCAATGGAGCAAGGTCGTTCAACGAAATTGCTGTGCCTGGCTGAAACTCGCGGCTGAGAGCAAGCTTTCAGTCGATGACTTGGCCGATGACTTGTATGACGGGCGATTGAGCCAGCTAACCGTGCCCGTGACATTTATCCACGGAAAAGGAGATCCCAGAACCGAGCCGGGAGAGATCGAGCGAGCGCACGAAGCGGTGAGGGGTGCAGAGTTACGCTTCATCGAGGTGGGGCGGCACAGCCCACACAGTGAGAAAGAATCCTGGCGAGAATTTGATGCGATTCTTGCTGAATTGCTCACAAAGTAGCGACTCCGAAGGAATACGGTTTGGTGGATGTGGAGCACCGCGCCACATGCGAGATTCATGGCAGGCACCAACTTCCGGAGAACCTTACTTTGCTGTCCGCCTGGCAAATCCTCCAGTGGCCTGACCGCCGATGCGACGCGTGACGAGTTCGCGGCCGCAGTACGAGCGCGTGCACAGCGCCAGTCCTCAGTGTCCATCGCGGAGGAGAACCCTGCGCCCAAACAATCTCGCGACCTTCCTCGCGTACCTCAAGTTCTGTCGACTGCTCCCCACCTACCATGCCTGCATCGCAAACCAACTGCGCATTTTCGACTGGATCGATGAGCGCAGGATCGAAATGCTGGCCGAGGGCAAGCCCCACTGGGTCCCGTCAATGCGCGACTTTCAACAGGCTGAGAGGGATTTGTGCAGATGATCTGGTCAAACGTTCTAGCCCAAACACGGACGACAACCGGAGTGCCGCAAAGACGGTGGGGATTACTTCCGGTTGGCCGCCCAACCAATACCGATCAGGATCAACTCTTAATTGGGTAGTTTGCTCAGAGACAGGGTGGTACCAAGGCCGGCATAGAGATATCGATCACTGAAAGCCTTTCTGAGTGCGGTAAACGCAGGTTCCCCAGTGCAGTGGCCGGGTGCGATGTAGTCCACTTAGAACTGGTCATGGAGAGCTGTAACGATCCTATCAAGGTCCGAGTCACCCGCCGTCACGAGATGAAACCCTCCGGCAATCAGATGAACGCGGGGTTAATCGTGCTCGCCGCTGCGACGATTTTGTCAATGCCAGGATGTGAGCAGCCGACCACGATCACAATGCCTTCGGGTGTACTGATCGCTAGCGACAACTCACGCAATTCAAGCGTTCCCGGCTTGTCCGACACCAACGCAGTGAGGTGAATGTCAGGAGCGATTTCGGTGTTTCTGTCCACGAGTTGAAAGTTCGCCCCGGGCCAAGCCGACCCGAATCGCATGATGTCCGGCGGAGCGCCATCGTAGTAACGCTGCTCAGGAGGCAGGGAGGCATCCTTTCGATAGAACGTACTGGGCAGGGCAAGAATTCTGGATTGTTAAAGTACGAAGCGAACAAGTTACTTTCCCGCTTGCGTAGCAGCACGCTCCTTAACGTAGGTAACTAACGCGGCAAAACGAGGATCTCCATGCAGCGAATCAAGCAAAGGGTCGTTTCCAATGTCGGAAGCAATACGCGGCGGCAATCCATGGTCCACAGACTGGCGTAGAAGCGAAAGCGCCTCCTCGTCTTGCCCTTTGCGCACAAGAACAGTTGCCAAGTCATAGTTCGCAGCAGCGGTTTCCGGCTGATCGGGGCCAAGCACGCGTCCTGCAATATCCAACACACGGTGAAATGACTTCTCGGCTTCCTCATCATGGTGCAAATCCCGCTGAAAATCAGCCAGGTTGAGCATGGAATGGATGGTCGACAGGTTTTCCGGGCCCTCGACTCTCAGGTGAATGTCCAGTGCCTTCCGTTCTAGCTTCTCCGCGTCTGCAGGTTGGCCATTTTCCGCCAACATGATGGCGAGATTGTCCATCGTCACAAGCGTGTAATGGGCCTCCGGGCCGAGGATGCGCTGCTGCTTCTGGAGCACTTCACTGTTCAATTTCACCCCCTCTGCACAGTTATGTTCCTCGCATAGCGTAAAAGCCAGCTCGCTAATGGTCGCCAGGGTGTCTGGATGATCGCCCCCGAGCACGCGGCGCTGTGCGTCGAGCAATTTCCGTTCGAGGTTTTCCGCCTCAGAAAGATGACCTTGTTGCAGCAATGCCCACGCCAGGTCGTGCATGGTGTTCAGAGTTTCCCTGTTCTCTTGCTCACCAACCGAGCTGCTAACCTTAATCCCATGCTCGAACAGCGATTGCGCGCGAGGGTAAAGTCCCTGATACATGTAGGCTCTTCCTATCACGTGCATCATGCTCCCCTGAAGATCGGGGTCCTTTGATAGGCCAGTTTGTATATCCTTTGCTGCCTGATCGAGAAGTTCGCCCGCGGTTATCGTGCCGCCCAGCTTCTCGTTTGGATCTGAAGCCTTGAAGATCCCCGTCATGAACTCTGCAATGCGATCTGCTCGATCGCGCTCCCGAGTAATCCGGCGCAACTGAAAGGCCTGCATTGCCACAAAGCCAGCCAGCATCAGCAAAGCGAAGGCCGCCAGTGCAACTCCCACGCGGTGCCGACGAACGTATTTTTGGAGGCGGTAAGCGATCGTGTCTGGCCGGGCACTGATGGGTTCGTGACTGAGATATTTCTCCAAGTCGGAGGCTAAAGCAGTGACCGATGGATAGCGTTCCTGAGGATTCTTCTTCAGTGCCTTGCCCACGATTGTGTCTAAGTCTCCGCATAATGAGCGACAGAGTCTGTCCGGTGTGCACGCCCGCTTCGCGGCATTGCTCGTGGTGATTTCGCTCCGCGTTCGGGCAGAGCATACGACTTCCGACGCACGTGGTGGTTCCCTATCTACGATGGCCTTAAACAGCTCAGCAGGGGACGAGATGGCGGGGCCGGCGGGATGCTGACCGGTCAGAAGCAAATATAGCATTACGCCCAGCGCATAGACATCGGTCCCAGTGGTTACCGGTCTTCCGGTCACTTGCTCGGGCGCCGCGTAGGCCGGTGTCAGCACCCCTCCTGCTTGCTGAGTAAGCAGTGTCGCGGCTGCAGCATCGGACCCCTCTTCCAAAAGCTTGGCTATTCCGAAGTCCAGGAGCTTAACCTGTCCATCATTTCGAACCAGGATGTTCGAAGGCTTAAGGTCTCGGTGCACGATCAGATTGGCGTGCGCGTAAGCCACAGCTGCGAGTACATCGAGAAACAGGCGAATGCGCGCTGGCAGATCCAGCATGTGACGGTCGCAGTACTCATCGATCTGCTCGCCTTCGACATATTCCAGAACGAGATACGGTTGTCCGGTCGGAGAAACACCCGCGTCCACCAGCTCTGCAATATGCTCGTGGGTAAGCCGCCCAAGGATGCTGCCCTCGCGTTTGAATCGCTCTTCGCCCCCGCGGCCGGCCAGAGCAACGCTTAGGAACTTCACCGCCACTCGACGCTCAAAGCGTCCGTCGTTGCGCTCGGCCAACCAGACGCTTCCCATTCCGCCTTGGCCGATCTGGGAGATCAGAGTATACGGCCCGAGTGCCTGGCCTGCGAGTCGCGCCGAGTTCGGTAGTCCGAACCGTTCCTTCTCGAGAAAACCCTCTTGCACGAGCACCCGGTGTTCGTCGAGGAGTTCTGTCAACTGCGCGACCAATGTGGGGTTTTTCTGGCCAAGCGAGCGCAGCCACACTGCACGCTCATCCTCAGGCATTGCGAGGGCCTGATCCAGGTATGGACTTACGACCGGCCACTCATCTGGGCTCAGTGTGGGCATAAAATCCTCACAGCGATAAATACGCGGCGATTTTTCGATGGAGATAAATGCGCGCCTTCTCCCAGTTCCGCTTTACCGTACGTTCCGACACGTTCCGCATGATCGCAATTTCTCCGAACGAAAATCCGCAGAAGAATTTCAAGTCGACAACCTGGCCAGGGCAGGCTCCGCTCTGCCAAGTTGGTCCAACACCTCGCCGATCCGCGCTAGTTCCGTGTGACCTGCCGCATTCTCCATAGCGTCTGCATCGAGCGAAGTTAACTCGAAAAGCCCCCCGCGCTTCTGGGCGTGCCGTTCTCGCGCATGATCAATGATCAATCCCCGCATCACTCGCGCGCATATCCCATGAATCGCGCGCGGTCGGGAAACGACGGTCCCTCTCGTGCCGCCATGTCCAGGTATGCCTCGTGCAATAGGGTTGTGGCGCTGAGGCTGACGGCGGCGCTAGGCCGCCCAAGTTCGCGCTTGGCCAATTGGCGCAACTCCGCATAAAGAGCACTGAAAAGCGCGTCAGCGGCAACCGCGTCGCCTTGATCGGCGGCCCCTACAAGCTGTGGAATTGTGGGATCCGGCCTCATCCTCAATCGCGCGCAAGCGTCTCGTATTTCGACCGATTAGTCAAGACGGTTTTTCCGCCGGCGTCACACTGGCTCCTTGGGCGGGCGGGCAAACAATTTGGATCGACCAGCCAAGACTTGCGAGATGGAGTCCGAGAACCGAAGAGTGGACGACCGAACTAACTAGTCATGTTATCTTTTATTTGTGAGCACAGCGGCCCCGTAGCTCAGATGGATAGAGCAGCGGTTTCCTAA
>Ga0187867_10002362_pt1 | contig 15726 bp, 19 predicted proteins | sample June2016WEW_13_1_FD_132976 | JGI IMG/M metagenome (GOLD analysis project Ga0187867, IMG submission 132976) | Peatland microbial communities from SPRUCE experiment site at the Marcell Experimental Forest, Minnesota, USA - June2016WEW_13_10 | ecosystem: Environmental > Terrestrial > Soil >...
CGCGGGTTTCTGTAAAACGTCCGGCAGCTGGGATTGTCCAAGCTCACTCGCCAGGGTGAGCCCACCACAACCAAACGACTCACTCCAGCAGTCCGCCAAGCAGGCCCCGCATCCTCCCCGCACTGAGTGCGAGGCTTCAGCAGAGAGGCATGACCTTGTTCGACGATACCACCGCCCACAACTCCGAATCCAACAGCGCCGTTGCAACCGAAGCAGAACCGACGGCATCCGAGCCAACCTTGACCCATCAACCCGAGCCGAATCAGGCCCCAGCCACGGCATCCACACAGGAAGCACCACACGCCGCGGCCGCTTCCGACGAGAAGCCTGCGAGCGAGGATTTTGCCTCGGCTCTGGAAAGCTTCACCACGGAGACCGAAGAGGCCGTGGGAGAAGACCGCGTCATCAAAGGGACGGTGTTGAAGCTGACCTCGACCCACGTGGTGGTCGACGTGGGAGCGAAGTCGGAGGGCATGTTGCCGCTCTCGGAAGTTCTGGATCACGAGGGCAAGCCCAAGGTGAAGCCGGGCGACGAGATCGATGTGATGCGGGAGAAGGGGCACACGGAGGAAGGCTACATCAACCTCTCGCACCAGAAGGCAGCGCGTATACACGCCTGGGAAGAAGTGGAAAAGGCGCACAACGAGAAGCGGCCGATTCAGGCCACGGTGATTGAGCGAACCAAGGGTGGACTCACAGTCGACATCCTGGGAGCGCGAGCGTTTCTGCCAGGCTCGCAAGTGGATCTAAGGCCGATCCGGAACCTGGAGGGCATGAAGGGCCAGACGCTTGAAGTGACGGTCATCAAGCTCAACAAGAAGCGCGGCAACATTGTGGTCTCGCGAAAGGAATTGCTGGAAGGCGAGCAGAGCGAGAAGCGCAACAAGACCCTCGAACATCTTGAGGAAGGTTCGGTGCTCACAGGCGTGGTGAAGAACCTGACCGAGTACGGAGCTTTCGTGGATCTCGGGGGACTAGACGGCCTGCTGCACATCACCGATATGTCGTGGGGACGCCTGACCCATCCGCGCGACCTGGTAAACGTTGGCGATCAGATTCAAGTGAAGGTTCTGAAGTACGACAAAGAGAAGCAGCGCGTATCGCTGGGATTCAAGCAGCTGACGCCCGATCCGTGGCTGGATGCCGAACACCGCTATCCCGTGGGCGCGCATGTTTCCGGCCGCGTGATCAGCGTGACCGACTACGGCGCCTTTGTCGAACTTGAACAAGGCATCGAAGGTCTGGTTCACGTCAGCGAAATGACGTGGTCGAAGCGCATGAAGCATCCATCGAAACTGGTAAATGTCGGCGACCAGGTGGAGTGCGTGGTGCTGAACGTGAATCCCACGGAGCGGCGAATCTCGCTCGGCATGCGGCAACTGGCGGCGAATCCATGGGACGCGCTGCACGATAAGTATCCGGTGGGCATGACGGTGGAAGGCCGAGTGCGCAACCTGACGGATTTCGGCGCGTTCATCGAAATCGAAGACGGAATCGACGGGCTGGTTCACGTAAGCAACCTGAGCTGGACCAAGCGAGTGAAACATCCTTCGGAAGTGCTCAAGAAAGGCGACCGAGTAAAAGCGATCGTCCTGGCCATCGAGCCCGACAAGCGCAGGTTATCGCTGGGCGTGAAGCAGCTGCAACCCGATGTCTGGGAAACTTTCTTCGAGACGCATCACGTTGGCGATGTGGTTCACGGGAAAGTGTTGCGGGTCGCGGCGTTTGGCGCGTTCGTCGAGATTGCGGAAGGCGTGGAAGGTCTTTGTCACAAGTCGGAAGCGGTGGATGGAAACGGCCAGCCGCTGCATCTGGAGCCGGGCGTGGAGCATGATTTCAAAATCATCAAAATGAGTCCGGAAGACAAGAAGGTTGGACTCAGCATTCGCGCGGTTGGCGAAGAGGCTTCGCGGTCGGAAGTGGAAGCCTACAAGCAGCCTGTATCGAGCACAAGTTCGACGATAGGCGAACTGATTTCGTGGAAGCGCGCCAGCAACGAAGGCAACTAAGTTCGACTGACATTGAACGATGGCCGCCTGGAGGCGGCCTTTTTCTTTTCTAACTTTCCCTTTCCGTTGCGAAACCGCTGTTCTAGAATCGTTGGTTTGCCCATCATCATCTCTTCTTACAGAGGAGCACTACTTTGCCTGAAACTACTTACGACGTAGCTATTATCGGCAGCGGACCTGCCGGTTATACGGCCGCGATTCGCGCCGGCCAGTACGGACTGAAAACCGCGCTTATTGAAAAAGATGGGTTCCTTGGTGGAACCTGCTTACACGTGGGGTGCATTCCTACCAAGGCGCTTCTGTTCAATGCAGAGCTATGGGATCACTTGAAAGACGCCAAGGAATTTGGCATCGAAGGAGTGGATGCGCGGACGCTCGACTGGGGCGCGGTTCAGGAAAGAAAGTCGAAGATTGTCGCGAAGCATGCCAAAGGGCTCGAATTCCTGATGAAGAAGAACAAAGTCGATACCGTGAGAGGCTACGGCAAACTTACGGGCCCAGCGCAGAACGGCATCTTCACGGTCGAGTTGACGAATGATGGCAAGACCAGCCACCTCAAGGCAAAGAACGTGCTTCTGGCTACCGGCTCTGAAGCCCGCATGCTGCCCGGCCTTCCGGCGGACGATCGAGTTCTCACCAACATCGAAATCCTGAGCCTGAAAGAAATGCCGAAGTCTCTGGTGATCGTTGGAGCTGGTGCGGTAGGAGTGGAGTTCGCCTCGATCTATCGCTCCTTCGGATGCGAAGTCACGATCGTAGAAATGTTGCCGAGACTTGTGCCGGTCGAGGATGAAGAAGTCTCGAAGGAGCTGGCTCGGGTCTATCGCAAACGAGGCATCAACTTCCACACAGGTGCAAAGGTAGAGAAGGTGGAGAAGACAAAGACCGGAATTGCCGTGACGATCACGGTCGACGGCAAACAGCAACGGATCGAGGCGGATAAAATCCTGATCGCCGTGGGCCGCAAACCACGCACAGAAAATGTCGGCCTGGAGAAAACGAAAATCAAACCGGAGCGTGGCTTCGTGCAGACAGATTCATGGATGCATACTGCCGAACCCGGTGTTTATGCGGTGGGCGACATCGTGCTGGGCTCGCCGCAACTGGCTCACGTTGGAGCGATGGAAGCGCTGGTAGCTGTGGCGAAGATTGCGGGAAAGCCGTGCAAGCCGATTAATCCCGAACACATTCCCGGCGCCACGTACTGCCATCCGGAAATTGGCAGTGTGGGCCTCACTGAGACCAGGGCGCGCGAAGCTGGATATAACGTAAAGGTTGGCAAGTTTCCGTTCACAGCAAACTCGCGAGCGTCGATTGTTGGCCAGCACGAGGGTTTCATCAAAATCGTTTCCGACGCGGATTATGGTGAAATTCTCGGCGTTCATATCATTGGCCCCCAGGCGACAGAGCTGATCGCCGAAGCTGTCGCTGCCATGGAACTCGAAGCCACTGTAGAAGACTTAATGTGGACCATCCATGCGCATCCCACGTTGGCGGAGGCGATGTTGGACGCATCCAATAGCGTGTACGGGATCGCGATTAACGCGTAAGAGTTCCTAGCCACGGATCACACGGATGACACCGGATAAACCAAGACTTAATCTTGATCCGTGTCAATCCGCGAAAATCAGTGGCGGATTGAATTTGATCTCCTTAATACAACTCGGCACGGTTGACTACGCCACCGGCCTGCGATTGCAGGAGCAACTCGTCACGCTGCGCAAGGAAGAAAAGATCGGCGACGTGCTGCTCCTGCTCGAACACTCCCCGGTCATCACTCTGGGACGCAATGCGAAAGCAGCCAACGTGATCGCCTCGCCCGAACTCCTTAGGCAGCGCGGCGTCGAACTTTTCGAATGCGACCGGGGCGGCGATGTCACTTTTCATGGACCGGGTCAGATTGTCGGCTATCCCATCTTCGATCTCCGGGGATTTGCTGCACCCGATGGAAAGCGTAAGACTCTGGGCGCCGTCGAGTTTGTGCGCCGCTTGGAGGAGGTCTTGTGCCGAAGCTGCGCCGACTTCGCGATCCCGACGAAGCGGAATCCAGGCCTGACAGGTGTTTGGACGGATCAGGAAACCTCCGAAGCCAAAATTGCCGCGATCGGCGTCCACATCTCGCGCTTCGTAACCTCGCATGGGTTCGCACTCAACGTAAACACCGACCTCAGCTTCTTCAATCTAATTATTCCTTGCGGTATCACATCGAAACCGGTCACGTCGATGCAGCACGAACTAGGGCATCCTCTCGACCTGAATTTGGTTGCCGAATCTATCTCGCGCAACTTCGGCACAGTGTTTTCAAGTCAGATGCTCTGGGTTGATACTCTCGACGCTTTGCTCGGCCGCACTGTCGGGGTTCCCGTGCAGTCGCCCGAAGAATTACGTAAGCTCCACAGAGAAGACGACCGCACCTGGGCTTAAAGGGCTGCTTGCGGAAGGCTCATCTTCTTCGAGTTTGAGTTCACCTTGCTCTGGCACGATTGGCCACTCTCGCGATAGCATTGAGGTTTGCGGTGAGAGCGCGGTTTCTAAGTTATGGCTACCAAAAGAACGAAATCCAATACGAAACACGGCTCTAACGGCCACCGCTCGCGGAACGGTTCAGCGCAGGCATCCCAGTCTCCAGTGGACTCCGGTCTCCGCAGCTACTCGATCCCAGACTACCGTCTGGAGCATCCCGACTTTACCGTCCGTCAGGCGGTAGAAAAAGACAAAGACGGCACGGAACATGTGCGGTACGAGGTGACCGGCGACCTCAGCACCCCAGTCCCACCAATTCGCGACTCCAAGTATCTCGACAGGAAGCAATGTATCGAGATTTATCGCTACATGCTGCTGAACCGCAAAATGGAGATCGGGCTGGAAAATCTTTACAAGCAAGGCAAGGTCGTTGGCGGGGTTTATTTCGGACTCGGCCAGGAAGCGTGCTCTTGCGCATCGGCGTATGCCCTTGATCAGGATGACTGGTTCGCGCCGATGATCCGCAATCAGGGAGCGCTGCTGGTCCGCGGCTTTCGCGCCGCCGACACGATGATGCAGTACATGGCGAAGGCGGACTCGCCGACCAAGGGCCGCGATGGCACTTCGCACTTCGGCGACATCGAAAAGCGCAACATGGTCTCGCCCATTTCCATGCTCGGCGATCTTATCCCGGTACTCTCGGGCGTTGCGCTCGGCGCGCGCCTGCAAGGACGCAACATCGCCGCGCTTACCTGGATCGGCGACGGTGGCCAGTCCACTGGCGTTACCTACGAAGGCATCAACTTCGCCGCCGTGCAGAAGCTCGGCCTCGTGCTCGTTGTCGAAAGCAATCTCTGGGCCTACTCCACACCTTCGGAGATGCAGTATCGCGTAAAAGATTTGGCGGAACGCTCCATTGGATACGGCATCCCGGGAGTGATTGTCGATGGCACAGACGCTTGCCAGGTCTACGACGCCGCTCGCGACGCGGTGGAGCGTGCTCATCGCGGCGAAGGCCCCACGATGATCGAGGCCAAGATGATGCGCATGAAAGGCCACGCAATTCATGATGCGGCGGCATATGTGCCCAAGCCGATGTTCGATTTCTGGAAGAAGCGCGACCCGATCGCACGCTTCGAAAATTATCTGGTGAAGGAAAAGAAGTGGCTGACCGTAAAAGAGAATGCCGAACTAATTTCAGAAGTTGAGCGAGTGATCGAAGCCGAGCGCGAGATCGCGGTGAACTCTCCGATGCCAACGCCTGAATCCGCCGAAGGCGGCGTCTTCTGCGAAGATGGATGCCATGAGATCAAGCCGAAGTACGGCATGCCGAAGGTAAAGAAAGGAACCGGCGGCTTCAAGCAGACGGAAGCTGCCGCGCATTTGAAGTAGAGTAATCCGCCCTGATTCGTGGGAATCTGTGGCGAGAATTTGAGGCTCTGAAACCAGACTCTATGCAACTCACCTACCTCGAAGCCATCCGCCAGGGAATCTGGGAAGAGATGGATCGTGATCCAACCGTCTTCTGCCTTGGCGAAGACATCGGCATTTACGGCGGAGCTTTTAAAGTCACTGACGGTTTCATCGACCGCTTCGGTCCCGAGCGCGTCATCGATACGCCCATTGCCGAGTCCGCCATCGTGGGTGCGGCCTTCGGAGCCTCGCTCACTGGCATGCGTCCCGTAGCCGAATTTCAGTTCATGGACTTCATCGGCTGCGCCTTCAACCAGATTTCCAACATGGTTGCGAAGACGCATTATCTCTGGGGCGCGCCCGCTCCGCTCGTCCTGCGCGGACCCAGTGGCGGATACGTTCACGGGGGACCGTTCCACTCGCAGAATCCCGAGATGTGGTTCGTTCACAATCCCGGTCTCAAAGTCATTTGCCCGGCCACACCCTATGATGCGAAGGGCCTCATCAAGGCCGCCATTCGCGATAACAACCCGTGCATCTTCTTTGAGCACAAATATCTTTATCGCCGCATCAAGGGAGAAGTCCCCGCGGAAGATTATGTCGTCCCTATCGGCAAAGCGCGCCTCGCCCGCGAAGGACGCGACCTCAGCATCATCACCTACGCCGCGATGGTACACACGGCGTTGGAGGCTGCCGAGGTTCTACTGAGCGAAGGAATCGATTTGGAAATCCTTGACCTGCGCACTGTCTCGCCCCTCGATCGGGAAGCCATCGCGCGAACTGTGAAGAAGACGAACAAAGTCATCATCCTGCACGAACACGCGCGCACCGGTGGCCTAGCCGGGGAAATCGTTGCCATCATCAACGAAGAAGCCTTCGACGATCTTGATGGGCCTATCGTCCGGATCGCAGGCCTCGACTCGGCCATCCCGTTCTCTCCGCCGCAGGAAGAACACTATCTGCCGAAGGTGTGTGACGTGGTTCGCGAAGCGCGCCGATTGAAAGCTTATTGACCCAGCATCCGATATACCTGGTGCCTGACTAAACTAGCGCCTCACCTGTATCATCTGCCACAATAGTGCGTCCGGAGGGACTGATGAGGAACTTCATTCTCGGTGTCGTTGTCACCGTTCTGGTACTCGTTCTCGGCGGGCTTGGTCTCGCCATGCTGGGTTTTATTCCGACCAACGCAAATGTTTCGCCACCGCGGCTCGAGAAGCGCATCGCCAATGGTGCGGTCGACGCTTCGATGGAGCGCCACGCTCCTCATGTCACCAATCCATTGCCCCCAACCGATCAGAATTTCGAAGACGGAATGAAGCTATACACCATGAATTGCGCCGTCTGCCATGGTGGGCTCGATAGCAAGCCTGCGTCTCTCGGCAACTCCTTTTATCCGCCAGCTCCAAGTCTCGTCTCCGATCCGCCCGACGACCCCGAGTGGCACGTCTTTTACACCATCCGCACAGGAGTTCGTTATACCGGAATGCCGGCGTGGGATAAAACTCTCAGCGAACAGGATATCTGGAAGATCACCAGCCTTCTGTCGCACATGGAAAAGCTGCCACCTGCGGTCCAGGACTACTGGAAGAGCAGTTTCGGAGTGGCCGCCCCAACGGGCGGCGAGGGAAAAGAGGAACAGAAGCACCCCTAGCGGTGAGTTTTCACTTCGTGAGGGTTCCGAGTTCCTTATCGTGAACGCTATAATATCTGTTTGCGTCTGGCCTTCTGTACTGAACTGTGGGCCGCGTGGAAGGAAATCATGCCAACTGACATCATCATGCCCCAGATGGGCGAATCCATTGTCGAGGGCACCATTACGAAGTGGCTAAAGAAGCCTGGCGATAAGGTTCAGCGCGATGAACCATTGTTCGAAATATCCACTGACAAGGTAGACGCCGAGATTCCTGCACCTGCATCCGGTGTCCTGCAGGAGATCAAAGTATCAGAGGGCACGACGGTTGGCGTGAACACGGTGGTGGGAACGATCTCCGCCGATGGCGAGGCCGCGGCTGCGCCCGCCAAACCTGCACTCGCAACCACAGCTCCGGAAAAACCGGCTGCTGAGAAGAAGGAAACGAAGCAGCCTGCCGCCGCCACGCCCGTTGCAGCCGCCAGCGCTCCGCTGCCCGAATCGGGTGAGGATGAAGAAACACGCTCCTCGCCACTGGTTCGAAAAATCGCGCGTGAGCACGGAGTCAGTCTTTCGCAGATTTCCGGCACTGGTCTGGGCGGCCGTATCACCAAGCAGGACATCCTCTCATTCATCGAAGGACAACCTTCCGCCTCAGCGCCAGCTGCACCGAGCGCGGCCGCGCCCGCGTCGTCGGCTCCGGCCTCACGGCCCGCAAGTCCACCAAGCCCCGCTGTTTACCCAGGCGATCTCGTTCTCATGACGAACATGCGCAAGATCATTGCGCAGCGAATGATCGAATCCCGCCGCACCAGCGCCCACGTCCATTGCATGTATGAGGTCGATTTCACGCGCATCGTCAACCTCCGCGCCAAGCACAAGAACGGATTCGAGCAACGCCACGGAGTCCGCCTCACGTTCATGCCGTTCTTCGTGCGCGCCGCCATCATCGCCATCCAGCAGTGGCCCATCATTAATGCGGCGATAGAAGGCGATAGCATCCGCTACCATCGCAATATCAACGTAGGCATCGCGGTCGCCCTCGACTGGGGGCTGATCGTGCCCGTCCTCAAGAATGCCGGAGATCTCAACTTCCTCGGTCTGCAGCGCGGCATCACTGATCTGGGAGAGCGTGCTCGCAACAAGAAGCTCAAACCCGAGGACGTCGAAGGCTCAACTTTCACCGTCACCAACCCCGGCCAGTTCGGCGCGGTTTTCGGTCTGCCCATCATCAATCAACCGAACTCCGCCATCATGGGCGTGGGCGGCATTACCAAACAGCCGCTGGTCGTCACCGACCAGGAGGGCAATGACTCAATCGCCATCCGTTCGGTCGTCCATCTCACGCTTGGCTACGATCACCGCCTGATCGACGGGGCTGTCGCTGACCAGTTCATGGCTCTGGTGAAGAAGACGCTGGAGAATTGGAACGAAGAGATCGGGTAGGGTTAGGGTTATTGAGCGGAGGGCTCGGCGTTTGCAGCCGGCTGCTGCTTACACCAGCAGGACGCATTTAAGCACAAAACCGTTCCGTCAATAATTTTCGAGATTCCGTTCTTGAATTGTTCCGGATCGACAATCTCCCGCGCTGCAACGGCGTCCACCGTCGAGAGAGCATTCTGCAGAAACAGCATCGCGGCATCCTTCTTTTCGCCTCCTGGTTTGCCGCCAAACATGCTTTCGATGCCGCTTACTAGAGCCGGGACAAAGGCGATCGCCCGCAGCAATTGAGATAGAAAATTCATAAATCTTCCTCCTTAACTAGTTTTCAGTAGATAGATCAGATGAGCGGCGGCTGCACAACTTCTGCCGCGCAACCGCCATGCGCTTTACGTCAGGCTGGCCAAAATGTCGTTGAGCGCGGTCAGGTTAGGATCTGCTCCGTCGGTGGATCTGACGATCAGCGTCAGGCACGCCTTGAGTTCGGCAGCCTTGCTAAACGCCAGCGCAAGCATGCCCGGCATGTCGATTCCTCCTGCTCCGGCGTTCTTCAATGTGTTCGTGGTGGGCGTAGTTGCAGTCTTGAGATTGGTAATAATCGTAGTGCTCGGTATAGTGCTCATGGCTCTCTCCTCATGGTCTTGAAAATGAATCGTCTTTCAGAAAAAATCTGAAGTTCGCAGTCCATCCCCCTTACTGTTTTCAAATGGCTTTCGGTGGCGGGAGCGTTCAGGCGTTTCGCCTGCAGGTGGTACACCGTCTCTTTGACGGCCTTCGCCGGAAGCTACTCTCGCGTTTTTATCGTGCGCATTAATCAGCCGCTTGATCTCATCTTGCCCCTCTCGCAGTTCGCCAAGCTCAACTTCCGTGCGGATTCGCCCTTCAGTGTTCGTTTCGGCAATCTGCTCCAGACGCGTGACTCGCGTCTTAGTGGTCTCGATATCCGTGCCTTGCTTTGAGCTATTCCTGGCGTCCTGCAGCACGTACCCGGTTAAAGACATTGCGATCGCGCCTATTGCCACCAGGGTTCGGCCGTCAAACTTCAACAAGCGCGCATCTCTGGCTGCTTGGGAATCCTTTCGGCACAACTCTTGCACTGCTTCAAGCTTTGCTTGCGTCTCCTCAAGTTTTCCGAGCACGTCCAGCTGAAAATCCTTTGCCGTATATTGCGTTCCCGCAGATTGTTTCGCCGTGCCTGAACGCAGTCTCTGCCTGCTCAAGAACTCATCTTCGCTCATAGCGGATAGTCCACGTGCAAGGCCGCCGAATACCTCGAATATTTTGGCGGCGACGAACTGTCATAAAGACGCAAAAAATAATTCTGAGTTCGGGCCAAGCGAGAGAGGGTGAATGTTTGAGTGTTGAACCGGCCTAACAAGTTTCGGTCGTTGGCTTGTCCCCAGCCATAGTCATTTTCCCTGACTTCAATGCCGCACCCAGTTCCGGGTGCGATACCCGCATCAACGTCAACCGTCGTCGAGGTCACAAACGCCGGCCAGGTGATGATCAGCACTCCTTGGGCCGGCGTTCCATCCGCCGTATACACCGTGTCAACCACGCTCGTCATCGTCGGACCGCTCTGAGGAATCGGCGAAGCCGCGCCCACCGCCGGATCTGCTGCGCGCGACTTCGCCTTGGGGGAAACTGCAGGCTTCTCCAGCTCTTTCGCGGAAACTTCACGCGCTCCCAGCCAGACTCCTGAAACTGCCACTACCCCTGCCAGCACCCAATAAAAAAGCCGCCCGGCTGGACGGCATTCCTGAAACATGACTTCCTCCTCAAATTCGTTCGAAGGATCTTTCTCAAAATCGTCCATGCAAAAAATCTTCTACACTCCGCACATAAACCTCGGCAAAGTCTGCCACCGGACGTCGCCCCTCAATCAGGTCCATGCCATCCTCTACAGTCCAACCCATCACCCCCAACACCGCCAGTGCCATCATCGGCGCCCTATGTACTCCCGCCGCGCAATGCACATACAACTTCGCTTCGTCGTCTTTCAGCGCTGATAGCGCAAACTCCACGCCCCGCGAGAACACTTCAGGAGGCTTCGGTTCAAAATCATCGTCCACCGGGTTCCAGCAAACTGCAATTCCATGGGGCTCCGCCAGCGGCGTGTCGTCAAACTCAATCTGCATGTCGATGATGTGCGTAATTCCGGTACGCGATACCGCTGCCATATTCTCCGCCGTCCAGATTCCGCCACCCACCGCGATCCGATCGGTCACCCACGTGATATCCATTCCCATCCTGCGTCGTCTGACAGAAACCTTTCTATCCGCTGCATTCCTTCGGAAAAACCAACCCTCTGGAAACGCATTCGCTGCGATACCCTTCAGCAGCATTCTTCTGCCGGGCTCGGCCTGCGGCGAAATCGATAGCCCCATCGCACCGCTGAGCTTCGGCCGTTCGCAACTTCGGTTCATTTTACGGCATCCCCTTGTTCCTCGTTTTGCCGCAGCCACGACTCTTCGTCTTTCTCTGTAACCAGCTCGTCCGATGTTCTCTTCGCCTCGCTCGCCAGCAATGGGACCTCTTCATCCTCGTCGCGAATCACCGGATCAGTCGGCAACCCCATCCGCTTCAGCAACGTATACGCCAGAGAATCTTCTGGCCTGGCCTGTGCCGTTTCCTCCGTCGGAGGATACAACCCCACCGCTTCGAACAGATACTTCGCGGGAGCCAGTTGCCCGTTCTTCGCGTCTTCGATTGCCTTTGTCGCAATAGATTGCGCAGCCCCGCCCACCATGGCCGCGATGTTTTTCCGCACCTCAACAAAATCGACTGGCTTCATCGCCTCCGCCGTGATGTTGTCTCCAGCCGCCTTCTTTCGAACGGTTTTCTCGCCCGTGGCTTTCTTCACCGCGACCTTGCCCACCTTGCTTTTTCCCGTCGCTTTCCTCGTTTTAGCTTTTGGTCTCGCTTTGCCCTTTTCTTTCTTCATGCCCCCTGCGCACCCTTCCCGAAATAATCCCGGCCTTGACTCACGGCAGTAAGCCACCCATCAGGATCTCCTGACCCCGCACCCGGAAAATCTCCACTCTTCTCCCGAAAACACGAAAGGCGCGCTTTTCAGCGCGCCCTCGGGTAGTATTGCTTTTTTCTTTACTCTATACATTCAGAATAGCATTTCGCAATGGGTGATTGGGACATTTTTTGAAATTTATTTTCGACGCGCTTTCAATCACTTGCGGCAAAACCGCTCTCGCACCCCCCTTGACAAGATTTTGCGGGCTCAAACTGGCCTCGCCGTCTTCGCCTGCTCCGCATTCGGCAGCGGAACCAACAACCTCACTTTCAGAAATTCCTCGCTCAGTTCGTCGAGCAGCTCCGGCAATCTTCGTTCGATCGTCTTGCGTGTGCAGTGGATCAGCCGCGCCGCTCGTTCGTGGTCATGTTCCTGCAACACCACCCGTGCAATGATTTCCTGGTCGAAGGACTCCAACCGCTCCAGGCAACCTTCCACATCATGCACAAAGATTACCCGGTCTTCGAATGTCACTGACGTATAGCTCGTCACCTTCGCCCGAAAGAACTCACGTCCAAGCACCGATGGCAATCGCCCCGTTTCCAGCGACAGCCGCATATAGCGCCGCAGTAGCGCCGTGGTACGCCCCCGATAAAGCCACAGGTCTGGGTTTCGGTCCAGCGCACTTTCCGCTTGTCGCTCCTCATATCCCGCGCTCTGGGTCGGAAAATTGTGTGTCGGCAAATTCCCCCACTCCTGCGCCTTTGCGAACGACTCATCCCCGGAATGCCCCTGCTTCTCCCCACCACCTGGCACGCCCAGACCCGCTTTCCGCAGGTAGTCGCTGTCCGCCTCCGCTGCAATCCACTGCACGAATCCGCTCACGCCGCACCTCCCGCCGCGTCCAGCTCTCGGTCATCGTCTTCCCCGTAAGCGTCGAACGTGCGACCTTCCGCCACTCGCTGCGACCCGCGCGGCGCCCACACCGTATCGGGCTCGTGCGAGGCCGGTGGCAACTCGGCGATCTTGCGTGCGCAGCCCACGCAATAAATTTGTCCCCCTCCCGTCGGACGCAGCCACAACCCTCCACAGCGTTCGCAATATTTCAATTCCAAGGTCAACCTCACCGCCGTCTCACTGCTCTGCCCTTTCATTGCTCCTCCTTGAAGTTCTCAACTCTCTCTTAGCTGGTTGTAGTGCTCTCGCCGAACCCTGCACCCTCAACTGAAATAAAAAAGCCCCGTGCTGGTTCCCGCTTCCACAGCAGATACCAGGCACAGGGCTCGTTTCTCTTACGACGACCTGTTTGCGCTATTTAATTTTGCAAAAGAACCGTAACGTTGCCGTTCTTCAACCGCTTAAGGTTCCACGGAAGTGTCTCCTGCCAGCATCGATCCGGAATGCGATTGCCGGAAAAATCCCTCCTCATATCCTGATTTCAACACCCGTCCGTTCTGCACCATCACGCTCACCTTCCCGCTGAAGTTCAACGATTTCAACAGATGCTCCATAGCCGCAGAAAGCACCTCGGCTGCCCGCACCTTCCGCCGAAACTCGACAAAGTTCTTTGCTTCGTTACAGTTCTCCACATGACTCATGTATGCTGATTCCTGAAAAACAATTTGAGTTATACGATGAGCCGATCGTATAGCTCCCAATTTTTAGCGTCAAGGTCGAGATTATGTACTTTACTCAAAAGCGAACCTCTGTTAATGTTTGGTTGTGGCCTTACTTTTCCTAGCTTTCGGCGCGTTGTGCTCTTCCAAAATCGCCCGAACGTGCTTGACGATCCGGGGATGGAAGATGTGCTCGACCAGTTCGTCGCTGGTCATCTTGCTCGGGTGCTTCTTCGCCTTCCGCTTTTTCATGGTGACCCTATGACCCCTAATGTGAATCTCTGCCAGCTAATCGACCGATTTGGTAACGATGAAAAATGCCGCAAGGCTCTCGAAACCCTGCGATGGCCCGATGGCCCAAAGTGCCTGCGTTGCAATGGTGACGCAACGCCCGTAAAAGACCGCGATACGTTTGACTGTGACTCATGCCATTACCAGTTTACGGTCACCACAGCGACGATTTTCCACGACACGCATTTGGACCTGTGGAAATGGTTTCTTTGCACGTATCTGCTCTGCGAGAGCCGCAAGGGCATGTCTGCGAATCAACTCAAGCGCACGCTGGGTGTGAGCTATAAGACGGCATGGTATCTGTGTCACCGCATCCGCAAAGCGATGGAAGAGGCGGACCATAAACTCAAGGGCACAGTAGAAATTGACGAAATGTATATCGGTGGTCATACGACCCACGCTGACAAGTGGAAGAAGCACCAGCCCGTCATTGGCATCCGTGAGCGCGAGGGGCATCTCCACTTCATCTCTGCCACGAACCTGAACCAAGACAAGATCAACGAGATCATTGCGCGAAACGTGGACAAGACCGTTGACGTGATTATGACCGACGAATCGAAGCTCTACAATTTCACCACCACGGCTTTCCACAATGCGAAGCATAAGCGGGTGAATCACTCGAAAGATGAATATGTTCGATACGAAGGCGGTCTGACCGTGACCACAAATGCAATCGAGTCTGCTTTCTCGCTCTTCAAACGCGGTGTTGTGGGTGCGTGGCATAAGGTCTCTGTGAAACATCTTCCTGCCTACCTGAATGAGATGACCTGGCGCTTCAACAATCGCAAGAATCAGTACCTCTTCCGCGATACGCTCATCCAGATGCTGCAATCTGACAACCTCGAATACAAAGAACTCACGAAAGCAGCCTAATTCGGGGAAGTAATTGTGATCTCCAATTTGTCCCTCCATTCATCGGAAGTCGCATTATTTACTAGAAGCCGATTTCCGTGAACGGCCCCGTTATAAACAAGTGCTTTCGCTATCGCCGTTGCCATATCTACACAGTTGTTTCCCGCGTCTATCGTCACACCCCTACGAATAGGTCCATTCGCGCCGGCAGCCATAAGTAAATAGCCTGTCTTGGCTTCCATTCCCGTAGGCGCGAAAGCGCCTTTTAGGTCTTCGGCAAACTTCCCAGTCTCATCGTTTGCGGCGATCACATCAATTCCAACCGTCTTAACATTGCAACTGCCCTTCGTAAGCTGCCCTATTGCATCAGTGGCCTTAGGATTCATTTGCAGATGTTCCGCTGCATCAATAGTCAGTTGCCCCGTAAACCCGCCACTCTGTCCGGATGATTGAGCGCACTGCGCACCGCCACAGTCTTGCGTCATAGGTGGCTGCTGTTGGGGCTGAACTGGTATTGCCGGTCCCTTTTGTTTGGTAGTTGTTTTAGGACAATCAGCGTGAACTACCTTTTCAACTACTCTATCAACGGGCTTCTCGACAGTGACAGTGACAGTGACTGTCTTTTCCACAATTTTAGGGCGCAAGGAGCGATAGAAGCCGTAACCGGAAAAAAACAACATTAGACCGACCAACCCCAGCATGATTACTAGTTTCCATTTCTGATTAAGGGCCATGATTGACCCCCATGCATTGGCGGTCGGCTTTATGCCCAGATAATCGAGAATCACTACGACGCTTGCGACAGCGCCTAGGACTTCCAAGAATAATGTCCAGCCCGGCCCCATACTTACGCCTCCGTTCAGCCAAGGTATCCTCCCTTGACTGCGGAGAATTGTACCTCATGTTTGAGTGAGGTACATAATCTCGGTCAAGGTCGTTATACCCAAAAGGCTGTGGAAAACCTATTCCACTTAGCGAATTGCTATACCTCGCGTGGTATACTCCCAACTATGAAATTCCGGGTGCTGCAAGATAATCTCC
>Ga0187867_10002363_pt1 | contig 15725 bp, 17 predicted proteins | sample June2016WEW_13_1_FD_132976 | JGI IMG/M metagenome (GOLD analysis project Ga0187867, IMG submission 132976) | Peatland microbial communities from SPRUCE experiment site at the Marcell Experimental Forest, Minnesota, USA - June2016WEW_13_10 | ecosystem: Environmental > Terrestrial > Soil >...
CGCGCGCTGCTCGATGCGAAGAGCAAGCTGGCCGGCCTGCGCCTGCCCGATCCGGCCGCGCCCGGACACATGCGCGATCGCGTGGAGGCCCTGCGGCTGCTGGCGGAACGCACCGGCGCCACGCGGATCGTGGAAGGGTGGGTCGAAGGGCCCTGTGCCATGAGCGCCGATCTGCGCGGGCTGAACACGCTGATGCTGGATTTCTTCGACGATGCGCCCTTCGTGGAAGCGATGTTCGATTTCACGGTGCGGATGGAAGTGGAGTTCGCGCGGGTGCAGGTGGAAGCTGGCGCGACGCTGATCGGGGTGGGCGACGCGGCGGCTTCGCTGGTCGGGCCCAAGATTTACATGCAGTACGTGCTGCCCCGCGAGCGGGAGCTGATCGCGGCGATCCGCGCGCTGGGCGTGCCGGTGCGCCTGCACATCTGCGGCAATACCAAGCGCATCGTGGAAGGCATGGGGCAGACGGGCGCGGACATCATCGACCTGGATTATCCGACGCCGCTGGGTCACGCGCGTAGCGCCATGCGGCAGACGCAAGTGCTGCTCGGCAATATCGACCCGGTGCGCGAATTGCGCGACGGCACGCCCGCGTCGGTGGAAGCGGCGCTGGCGGAGTGCTACCGGCAGGCGGGCGCGGCTTACATTTGCGGCGCCGGCTGCGAGACGCCGCGCGGCACGCCGAACGCCAACCTGGACGCCATGACGCGGTTCGCGCGCAGCCGCTCGTGAAGCTCGAACTCCATCCTCGCCCGCACCAAACCCTGGCCGATCAACTCTTCGCGGCGGGCGTCGAATTCCCCTGCGGCGGCGAGAGCGCTTGCGGCGGATGCAAGGTGCGGGTGCTCGAAGGCGACGTGCCGGTCACCGGGACCATGCGCGACGCGCTCGGCGAAAAAGAGATCCGCGACGGCTGGCGGCTGGCCTGCTGCGCGTCCGCGGCGGAACGCGTGGTGGTGGAAGTGGAGCAGTGGTCGCTGCGCGTGCTCTCCGACGATGCTTCCGTGCCCATCGAGCCGCGCGCGGGGCAAGGCGCGGCGATCGATCTGGGCACCACGACGCTGGTGGTCCAGGTGGTGGACCTGGCGACCGGCGAAGTCCAACGCGTGGAGACCGCGCTCAACCCGCAGGCGCGTTACGGAGCCGACGTGATGAGCCGCCTGCAATACGATCTGCGCCATCCGGGCGAACTGGGACGCCTCATCCGCGAAGCGCTGGGACGCATGCTGGACAGCCAGCCGCTGCGCGAGGTGCTGGTCGCGGGCAACACGGCGATGCACCATCTCTTCTGCGGTCTGGATGTTACGCCGCTGACTCGCGCGCCCTTCGCCTCGCCCACGCTGGGCAGCTACCGCTTCGAGAGTTCGGACTTGGGATGGCCGGGGCCGGCCGAATTCCTGCCCTGCCTGGGCGGATTCGTGGGCAGCGACTTGCTCTGCGGCATCGTGGCCACGCGCCTGGATGAAGCTGAGCATACGCGGCCCTGCGCGCTGTTCGACATCGGCACGAACGGTGAAGTGATCGTAGGGTCCGCGCGGGGGATTGTGTGTGCGTCGACGGCGGCCGGCCCGGCGTTTGAAGGCGGACGCATTGGCGCGGGCATGCGGGCGGGCACGGGGGCGATCGACAGTGTACACGTGCGCGACGGCGGGCTCGATTGCCACGTGATCGGCGGCGGTGCGGCGCGCGGCATCTGCGGCAGTGGCCTCGTGGACGCAGCGGCGTGCGGCCTTGAACTGGGGCTGATCCGTGCCAACGGGCGCCTGACCAACGCGGACAAGAGACTGTCCCTGGCCGATGGCGTGGCGCTCACGCAGAGCGACATCCGCGAATTGCAATTGGCCAAGGGCGCCATGGCGGCGGGCCTGCGCATGCTCGCGGGCGGAGGCGTCGAGAAGCTCTGCCTGGCGGGCGCGTTCGGCAATTACATCCGCCAGGCGAGCGCGCGCGCCATCGGACTGCTCCCCGCGAGCTTGCCCGTGGAGCCGGTGGGCAACAGCGCGCTTCGCGGCGCGCGCACGCTGCTGCTCGCGCCCTCCGCGCGCGAGGCGCGGCTGCGGAAGATTGCGGGGCTCTCGCGGCACGTCGAACTCGCTCAAGACCCCAACTTCCAATACATCTTTGCCGAGATGATGGCGCTCGCCAGCAGCGATTTTACAAGTATGAAATGACTCTCAAATTTCGCGAAAGTAAGAAACCATACATCCTCACTTGACAAGGCCCCCCGATCTGTCCGATACTTACTCAGCTTGGGTGAGACGGCCAGAAATGACCGGTCTCAAACTTCAACCCCAAGCGGAGGTTTCAAAAGATGCGCACCATTTGCACTATCACCGTTGCAGTTGTTCTCCTGAGCCTTAGCCCGCTGTTGGCTGCCAGCAATGCCAGCCTCGTTGGCGTGCCACGTCCCAATGCGCCGGCGGCGACGCCGGGAACAGTGAGTGAAGGCTTTCTTGCCACCGCCGTCCTGGCCGGGGGCACGGACCCCGAAGGAATTGTTCCCTGTTTCAATTGCGTTAGCGGCCCGGACATTCAAACCTTGCTGATCGCGCTTCCGCTGGCCGCCGTTTACTCGGCTCAGCCAATTACGATCTTGCTTACTGGCGACGATCTGTTCTATGGGGGAAACGCCTCCTTCTCATACAGCATCAAGGCCAATCCCACCGTGGCGCCGGTTCTGACAGGGTCGGTTTCCGGCACAGTCTCTCCCGGCATCTGGTTTGCACAGTTCCCCATAGACGCACCCGCGTCGGGGTCGTATATCCTGGAGGGAGACATAGCTACCGGTCAAAACCTGCAACAGCACACCACCGTGTCCACGCACATCATCGTGGGCGCACCGAAGCCGTAAGCGTCTGATATCTCAGTCCCGATTTTCGCGATAGAGACCGGTGCAGCCCCCAGCTTTGCCGGTCATGAGGGCAGCGGCGGCGTGGCTGCCCTCATGATCGCGGACATCGGGCAAGATGTTCTCCTTCCCCACCTTTCGCTCGCGCCAACCGCATAATGCCTCCCCCTCCTGGTCATCCAGGCATGCAACGTCTCAAAGCGAAGCTTCCGGTAACTCGCGAATAGCATCCGGACATTTGTCCTGCAACGTTGCAACCATCCAGGGCACGGGCGGGCGTCCGCGCCGGGAGGCGATCAATGACGTACATGGTTGTGGAGTACTTCAAGAATAAGGATGCGGCCGCCGTGTATCGCCGCTTTCGGGATAGCGGCCGGATGGCTCCCGAGGGTCTGGTTTATGTGTCGAGTTGGGTCGACGACAAGTTTGAGCGCTGCTATCAGGTGATGGAAGCCCATGATCGCCGCCTGCTTGACACGTGGATGGCGAAGTGGAGCGACCTCATCGATTTCGAGGTGCATGCGGTAATCCCATCGAACGAAGCCGCCAGGAAAATCGCACCGCACCTGCTCTAGCGGCGTGCCGGCGGGCCGCGAATCTGCGACAATAATCGGCAGCCCTATGCCTTGCCTCGTTGTGGTTGTCGTACTGGCATTCCCGCGGTTAGTGCTTTTCTTCCTCTGGCTGTTCACGCACTATCTGCACCGCGCCTATCACGGATTGCTGATTCCGCTGATTGGTTTCTTCTTCCTGCCGCTGACCACGCTGGCCTACGCCTGGATGGTGAATAGCCACCGGCCCATGGAGGGCGTCAATCTGATCATCTTGATTGTCGCCGTGATCATCGACCTCGGTGGTTTGGGTGGAGGCGAGTACCACCGCCGCGGCCGCGACTAGCTGCCCCTGGATTGATGAGTCTCCGAAATCGTCAAAGCCATGGCGCCGACGTGTCAGCCCAGCCGGAAGGCAACACCAGAGGGCACCCGGTTTCTATGCGTGCGCGAGGTCCACGGCTCCGCAGGGCCGCAACCCGACCGCGCTGGAAGCCGGCCGTGCCTCACGCACGAGCGGTCTTCATGCAACACGATGCACCGCCATCTGGAAACGGATGTTACGTACGTTTTGCTCCGCCCCGCCGCCACGACCGGCACACAAATCCGCCAAACCCGCGCAACCCGCCACCCTTCGCCCACAACCCGGCCCCCCGGCCCCGGTTGTCGCCACTCAACTCATTCTGTTATGCTTCAGGTGTCGAATTCATACAAGTTAGCCACCCGGCCCCGCAGGCCGGGCCCCACGAAGAGGTTTCGCCATGTCAGGTCATTCGAAGTGGGCGACCATCAAACATAAGAAGGCCGCACTCGACGCCAAGCGCGGAAAGACGTTTACGCGCATCATCAAGGAGATCATGATCGCCGCCCGCAGCGGGGGCGATCCGGACGCCAATCCCCGCCTCCGCACCGCCGTCCTGGCCGCCAAAAATGTCAGCATGCCCGCCGATAACATCAAGAAGGCGATCATGCGCGGCACCGGCGAGTTGGAGGGAGGCCAGATCGACGAAGTCATGTTCGAAGGCTATGGGCCGGGCGGCGCAGCCGTTCTGGTCAAGGTTGCCACCGATAATCGCAATCGCACAGTGAGCGAAATCCGCCATTGCTTTTCGAAGAACGGCGGCAATCTCGGCGAGGTCGGCAGCGTAGCCTGGATGTTCGAGCGCAAGAGCCATGCTTACGTGCCGCGCGACAAGACCAGCGAAGAGCACCTCATGAACATCGTGCTGGACGCCGGCGCCGACGATCTGCGCGACGAGGGCGACCAGTGGGAAGTCGTCTCCCCGCCCGAAGCGCACGAAGCCGTGATGGAGGCCCTCCATAAAGCCAATCTCCCCACGGAATCCGCCGAAGTCGCCATGCTGCCAAAGAATCTGGTGCGGCTGGAAGGCAAGAACGCGGGCGCCATGCTGCGGCTCAGCGAGGCGCTCGAAGAGCAGGACGACGTGCAGAATGTGTATTCCAACTTCGATATCGACGAAAAGGAGTTGGAGGCGCTGGCCCAATAAGGTGCTGGTGCTGGGAGTCGATTGCGGCACGCGGCGGACCGGCTACGGCGTCATCGAATCCGATGGCGGCGGCCACAAGTTGGTCGCCTCCGGCGTGATCTCGACCAACGTGAAGGATCCGTTCGAAGCGCGCCTCCATGAAATCGCGCGCGGGCTGCGCGAGGTGATCCGGCGACATGCGCCCGGTGCTGCCGCCGTCGAGCAGGTGTTTTACGCGGCCAACGTAAGAACGGCATTGAAACTGGCGCACGTGCGCGGGGTCGCCCTGCTGGCCATCGCGGAAGCCGGGTTGGAATTGGGCGAATATTCGCCGCTCGAAATCAAAACCAGCGTGGTCGGTTATGGCCAGGCGGGGAAGCGGCAGGTCCAGGTGATGGTGCAGTCGCTGCTGAGGTTGGATGCCATGATCGAATCCGAGGATGCCTGCGATGCGCTGGCGGTGGCCATCTGCCACGCGACCCGCAGCCCGTGGGGCAGGATGGCATCCTGCGCGCCGATTGGTAATCGGCGCTGGGCGAATTCGAAATGAAGCGGTGTTTGCCATTGTTGTGGTGCCTGTCTCTCGCTGCGGCCCACGCCGCGGACGTCCCGCGCCTCTACTTCTCCAAGTCGTTCCCCGCCAGCACGCCGGCCTACGTGGCGATCAATGTGGATAAGACCGGCGCGGGCGACTACCGCGAGGAGGAAAACGACGACCACCCCGTGCGCTTCCAATTGAGCGCGCCGGAAGTCGCCGGCTTGTTCGATTTGGCCGCCAATCTTGGCTATTTTGACCACCCGCTGGAATCGCCCCTGAAGGTCGCGTTCATGGGTAACAAGACCTTCCGCTTCGTGGATGGCGCCAGGAAGAACGAGGTCAAATTCAATTTCTCCGAGGACCCGGCGGCGCAGGCCCTGGCCGACTCGTTCGAGCGCATCAGCGAATCCGAACAACTCTTCACCAACCTGGAAGTGTCCGCCAAGTACGACCGGCTGGGCGTGATGAAGGCGTTGCTGTTGCTGGAATCGGCCTACGACCGTAAGCGCGTGGTGGACGCCGCGCAGTATCTGCCGCTGCTCGACCGCATTGCCAAGAACGAGAGCTACATGCATCAGGCCCGCCTGCGCGCGGCCAGCCTGGCCGACGAGTTTCGTGCCCCGAAATGAAGCTCCTCTGCACCGCTCTTTTTTTCGCCATGCTGGGCTGGGGGCAGAATGCGCCTCCCGCCCCCCCTGCCGCCGATCCCAATGCCGGCGAAAGCCAGGACTTGAGCCGGGCGGTCTCCGAGGCCGGCAACAGCCCGGTCGATTTTATCCGCGCGCTGGAAAAGCATCTCGCCAAATATCCGCAGACCACGCGCCGCAACGAAATCGAGCGGGCGCTGGTCAAAGCGGCCATCGAAGCCAAGGACGATAAACGCATTGTCGAGTATGGCGGGCGGGTGCTGGCGCGCGAACCAGGCGATGCCCAGATTTTGGATAAAATCGTCCGCGCCCTGCTGGTTTCCGACGCCGCCGACACCTCGGAGCGCGCGCTGAAATATGCCAGGCAGTATGAAGAACTGCTGCGCCAGACACGCAGCCAACCTGCCCCGGGCCACATGAGCGAGGCGCAGTGGCATGAAGAAGTGGACAAAGGACTGGGGCGCGTGCTGGCCTGCGAAGCGCGCGCCATCGGCAATCTGGGCAAGATCGACGAGGCCCTCGCGCTGGCGCGGCGGGGTTACGAAGTCTATCCCACGGCCGAGGCCGCGCGGGAGATCGGCCGCTGGCTGCTCCGCGCCGGTCAGGATAAAGATGCGCTCGGTCCTTATGCCGACGCCTTAACCATCCCCGATAGCCGCAACACGGACCCCGACCGGGCCAAGGACCGCGTGCAACTGGGCGAAACTTATCGCAAACTCTACGGCTCGGAAAAGGGATTGGGCGACATCATCCTGGAAGCCTACGACCGCACCACCGGGTTGCTGGCGGCCCGCCGCCTGCGCTTGCGCCAGAACGACCCCAATGCGCAAGCCGCCAATGTCCTGGAATTTACGATTTCGGGCGTGGATGGCGCCAAGCTGTCTATCGCTTCGTTGAAGGGCAAGGCCGTGGTCTTCGACTTCTGGGCTACCTGGTGCGGCCCTTGCCGCGTCCAGCACCCGCTCTACGAGCAGGTGAAGCAGCGCTTCCACGATTCGCCCGACGTCGTGTTTCTCTCCGTCAACACCGACGATGAACGCGAACTGGTGGCGCCGTTCCTGAAGGAGAACCACTGGGACCAGCGGCAGGTCTATTTTGAAGACGGGCTTTCGCGGGTCCTAGCCATCACCTCCATGCCCACAACAATTGTTCTGGACCGCCATGGCCAGGTGATCAGCCGGATGAACGGGTTCTTGCCGGAGCGTTTCGTGGATATGTTGACCGACCGGATCAAAGATGCGCTGAAGAATTGAAGGTGATATAATCCCCCCTTCGGACCCCCGATTCATATGACACCTGAAGCCTCTTCCAACAATGCCGCTCCGCCGTTGGGCGAAGTCGGCCGCATCGCGGACGTGTTCATCGACCCCAAAAAGGCGTTCGCCGATATCGCCGCCCGGCCCGGCTGGATCGTGCCGATCGTTCTTCTGATCGTTGGGTACCTCGCCTTCATGTACTGTTTCACGACGCATGTGGGCTGGGAACATTCGATGCGTCAGGCCATGGAAACCAACTCGCGGGTGCAGCAAATGGACCCGCAGCAGCGCGAGGCCGCCCTCCAAATGCAACTCAAGTTCGCCCCCATTGGCGCGTACGTGGCCGGCCCGATCGTCATTGTGGTGATCGCGCTGATTATGGCCGGCGTGTTGCTGATGGTTTGCAAGATGATGGGTGCGTCGATAGGCTTCAAACAGATGTTTGGCATCTCCGCCTACGCCATGCTGCCCGGACTCATATCCAGCCTGCTGGCGATTGTCGTCATCTTCATCAAGAATCCCGAAGACTTTAACCTCCAGAACCCACTGGCATTTAACCTTGGCGCCTTTCTGGAGCCTCCGCCTAATTCCGCGAAGGCCCTTTACAGCCTGGCCACCTCGATCGATCTCTTCAGCTTCTGGACGATCCTGCTGTTGGCCGTCGGTATTTCGGTAACGGTGAAAAAGTTTCCTTTCTCGAAGGCTTTAACTGCGGTGCTCGTGCCGTGGGTTGTCGTGGTCCTGGTCAAGGCTGGCTGGGCCAGCCTTTTCGGGTAGAAGAGCTTTCAGCTTTCAGCAGCCGCCGTCGGTAATGCGGAACTTCGCCGCGTCGATTTGCATTGGGTTGAAAAGGAAATTGGCAGTTTGGCCGTACCGTGACGCCGTCGTGTTGGATGTCCTGAAAAGGAACGCCCGGATTTCTATCTGAAGCCGAACTCGAAAGCAAAGGCAAGCTTTACTCCCCTCTCTACTTCTTTCTGGCGGCCGCATGCCGCAAGCTGGGATCTCCTTGGGTGTCGGGCATTGGCGAGCGACACCCGATAATGTGATTCACCTGCAACATCAAATAGTGGGCGCGCGCGCGGAAATGGTCGGGCTGGAGATGGGCCCAGCCGTGCTCTTCATGCAGGAGATCGCTGAAGCCATCAACCAGGCAGCTCTCGCGACTGGCGTCAGCTACCTCAAGAAGGAGGACCGGCAGGTCGCACTCGGCCTCGCGATATTAGCTGCTAGGGCCAGTCCTGCGCGCCGTGGAAGATGCGCGAATTTCCACGGCGTGCTGCGTGACCTGATAGACCACGACGTAAGGCAGCGGCGAAAAGGCCAACTCCCGCCGTCCGGTCATGCGGCTGCTAGCTCGCCCAAGGTGGGGAAAGTCCTTCAAGCGGGCGCAACCGTCATAAATGGTCCGGGCGACGCGGCGGGCAGCTTCCGGATTGTCGCAGTCGATGCGCTCGCAAATGCGCTCCAGGTCATCCGCCGCGGGCATCGACCAACGAACCTGCATTAGGTTTTCAGAAACCGGTGAAGGCGCTGCCCGACTTGTTCGTGAGTGAGATACGCGCCCCTCTGCAGGGATTCCTCGCCACGGTTCACGGCCTCGACGAAGCGGGCCTCTTCTTCGAGATAGTGCGCCAGAACGTCCTGCGCCAGTTCGTCAGGGGTGCGGCCCTGCTTGGCGGCGGAGTGCGTCAACTTTGCTTCCAGTTCTCCGGTGACGTGCACGTCCATTGCTTGCTCCCTCTCTGAGAATACCCCGTTACGCCACCACGCCGGAGCCTACCGGCTGCCAGGCTTTGCGTGCCGCTTTAGCCTCGCGCAGTTCGGCGCGCCACGCCTGCCTGCCTCACACCGCCTTAGTCCGCCGCTCGCGCTTCTTGGCCACCGGCTCCGCGGGCGCTTCCCCCTCAGCTTCCCCGGCCGCCGCCGTCGCCGCTTGCACCGGCTTCTTCTTCTCCGCCAGGCTGCGCTTCAGCGCTTCCATGATGTCGATCACCGGCGCGAAGTGCGGCTCCGGCGTCTCCACCACTGCCTGCCCTTCCTTCTTCGCCTCGATCATCGCCATCAGGTTGTCGCGATAGGTGTCGTGGTATTTCTCCGGCTCGAACTCCGCCTTCAGCGTTTCGATCAGCATGTTAGCCATGGCCAGCTCGTTGGGCTTCACCAGGTCCGTGTTGGTGCGGAATTCATCCACCTGCCGGATTTCGTCGGCATAGTACATGGTGTGCAGCAGAATGCCCTTCTTGCCCGGCCGCAGCACCACGATGTGCTCGCGATTGTGCATCGCGATCTTCGCCAGCGCGTAGTAATTCGATTGCCCCATGGCCGCGAACAGCAGCGCGTAGGGCTTCTCCCCGCCTTCGTCCGGCGCCATGTAATACGAGCTTTCCAGGTAGATGGCGTCCACCGTGTCGCCCTTCACGAATTCCAGAATCTCCATCACCTTGGCGGTCTTGGGAGCGACCTTCTTGATGTCCTCCTCCTCGATCACCACGTAATGGTCCTTCTCGTATTCGTAGCCCTTCACCAGCTCGCTGCGCGGCACCGGCTGGTCCTCCGCCTGGCAATAGGTGATCTGCTTGATGCGCGAATTATCCTTGGCGTGCAGCAGGTTGAAACTCACGGTCTCGCCGCGCGCGGCGCTGTACAGGCGCACCGGCAACGAAACCAGTCCAAACGTCAGATGTCCCTTCCAAACGGTGCTGGCCATTTATGCATCACCCCACTTTGCTTGTGGGGCAGGTTGGTAACCTGCGGCCCGATTGTTAATCGGGCCCGCAAGGTTGCGCCGATTACCAATCGGCGCGCAGGATGCCATCCTGCCCCACGGGCAACCTCACCCACAGCGACATTTCCGAAGATATCATGTAAATGGAGGAGGGGCAAGGCTTTATGGCACTGGAAGAGTACGTCCGCAAACGCAAATTCGAAAAGACTCCCGAACCGCCTCCCCAAACCAAAGCGGCCCAGGCGCCGGACGCCGGCGCGCCGCGCTTCTACGTGCAGCGCCACGATGCCACGCGCCTGCACTACGATTTCCGTCTGGAGATCGGCGGCGTGCTGGTTTCGTGGGCGGTTCCCAAAGGCCCCTCGCTTGAGCCGCTCTCCAAATTTCTGGCCGCCAAAGTGGAAGATCATCCGCTCGAATACGGCGAATTCGAGGGCAACATTCCGGCCGGCAACTACGGCGCGGGCAGCGTCATGCTATGGGACCGCGGAACGTGGGAATTGCTGGGCGACGCGCCCGTCGCAGAGCAACTCGCGCGCGGCGACCTGAAGTTCCGCCTGCACGGCGAAAAGCTGAAGGGCGAATTCGCCATCGTCCACATGAAGAATCGCGGCAAGGGCAACGAGTGGCTGCTGATCAAGAAGCGCGACGCCGACGCCGTGCCGGGTTGGGACATCGAGCAATACGCCTGGAGCGTGCTCTCCGGCCGCACGCAGCAGGAGATCGCGCAGGGCCTGCCAGCGCGCAAAACCAAGCAGGAGACCGCCGGCGATCCCCAGCGCGAATGGAAGAGCCATCCCGCGCGCCGCGCATCTAAGGTCGCCGCGAAGCATGCCGAGCCCGACGCGACGCATACCGAGCCGCGACCGGCAGGGAGAGGTCTCCCCGGCGCCGTGAAGGCCGCCATGCCCACCGCCATTGCCCCGATGAAAGCGGCGCTGGCCACGACTCCCCCGCGCGGCGACGAGTGGCTCTTCGAGGTCAAGTGGGACGGCGTGCGGGCCATCTGCTTCATCGATCGGGAATCCGTCCGCCTGGTCTCCCGAACCGGCCACTCCTGCGAAAAACAATACCCCGAACTCAGCGTCATCCCCCACTACATCGCCGCACAACAGGCCATTCTCGATGGCGAAATCGCGGCGCTCGACGAAAAAGGCGCCGCCCGCTTCGAGCTGATTCAGCCGCGCATCGCACAGTCCGACGCCAATGCCGTGTCGCACATGGCGCGCGCGCGGCCGGTGGTCTACTTCGCTTTTGATCTGCTGTATCTGAATGGCTACGATCTGCGCCAAGTGGCGCTGATCGAGCGCAAGCAGTTGCTGGAATCCATCCTCACGCCCACCGCCGTGCTGCGCTATTCCGAACATTTTCCGGGCGCGGGCGATGCCATGCTGCAGGCCGCGCGCGAAACCGGCATCGAGGGGCTGGTCGCCAAGCGCGCCAGCAGCCGCTACGAATCGCGCCGCTCGAGCGAGTGGATCAAACTGAAAATCGTCGAGCGGCAGGAGTTCCTGATCTGTGGCTTCACCGCCGGCGAGCGCGACCACTTCGGCGCTCTGGTCCTGGGGCTGTACGACAACGGCAAGCTGTCCTGGGCCGGCAACGTCGGCACGGGCTTCGATCAGAAAGCCTTAGCCGCCCTGCGCCAGAGACTCGACCCGCTCACCACTCCGCAATCGCCTTTTCCCGATTCGCCCAAAGTGGGAAAAGACGTCACTTGGGTGAGACCCGAACTGGTGGCGGAAGTGAAGTTCGCCAACTGGACGGGCGAGGGTAGGCTGCGCGCGCCCGTGTACCTCGGCCTGCGCGCCGATGTCAGTCCCCGCGACTGCGTTCGCGAAACGGTAGGACAGGCCTCCGGCCTGTCCAGAGACCCCCTGCTCGCCCCCACCGGCAACGAAGCCACCCTCACCATCGACCAACATCCCCTGAAATTCACCAACCTCAACAAGGTCTTCTACCCGGCCGAAGGCATCGTCAAACGCGACCTGCTCAACTACTACGACGCCGTCGCGCCCCTCATCCTGCCGCACCTCAAAGACCGGCCGCTGTCGCTGAAGCGTTATCCCAACGGCATCGAGCAACAGTTCTTCTTCCAGAAAGATGCCCCGCTCACTTTCGCGCCGTGGCTGCGCGCCGAAGAGATCCACTCCGATCACAACGAAGCGCCCATCCGCTATGTCATCGCCGAAGACCGCGCCAGTCTGCTGTATCTGGTCAACCTGGGCTGCATCGACCACAACCCCTGGATGAGCCGCGCGCCCACGCTCGATAATCCCGATTTCGTGCTGATCGACCTGGACCCGCAGGAGTGCCCCTACGACCTCATCGTGGAGGCCGCCCTGCTGGTGCGCGAAAAGCTGGATGCGATCGGGCTGAAGGGCTATGCCAAGACTACCGGCGGCGATGGCATGCACATTTACATTCCGCTCGAGCCGATTTACAGCTACGACGAGAGCCGCACTTTTGCCGAGATCCTGGCGCACCTGGTGCAGCGCGACAGGCCCGAACTGTTCACCGTGCCGCGCGCGGTTTCGAAGCGTCAGAAAGGCCGGGTCTATTTCGACTGGATGCAGAACGGCAAGTCGAAAACCATCGCCGCGCCGTATGTCTTGCGCGCTTATCCGGGTGCCCCCGTGGCCACGCCGCTCGACTGGAACGAAGTGCAGCCGGGCCTCACGCCGGGCCAGTTCAATATCTACAACGCTCCGGAGCGCTTCGCCAAGGTCGGCGATCTGTTTGCCGGCGTGCTGAAGAATTTGCAGCGGCTGGAGGAACCCCTGCAAAAGCTCGAGAAGCTGCTGCGGGTGCCTGCCGCGAAGAAATGAAAAGCTTCGTCGTTGCCCTCCAACTGGGTTTTGGCGAGCCAACCCCGTACTAGAACCAAACCAAGAATCCAGAGCCTTGGACGAAAACTGTTGACATCAGCGGACAGCTCGGCGTATCTTTTCGGATGTAGTACTCCTAAATGGAGGAGAATCATGACGCGGGCCGGCTACCAGCGCGGAGTTGAAACTACCGGACGGCGTAGCGGTGGATGCCGCGGGCAACTTGCTGTGGGCGCGGAGATCGGTCAGCGGGACGGTCGGGAAATCGGTCGCGCCAAACAACTCGTCTTGCCCATCGTTGCTCCACAGAACATTCCCAAAATGTATGTGCTCGTGGATGGTGTGCAGGTGCCCGTCGTGGCCGCCGAGGCCGAAGGACGAACGGGCCGGATTGAGGGACAGCGTGCCCGCACCCGGGAGTGCAAGCTCGGCTGCGTCTTCACCCAAACCACCGTGCATAAGGAGGGCTGGCCCATCCGCGATCCCGCATCCACCACCTATGTGGGAGCTATCGAAACCGCCGAACAGTTCGGCTTCCGTATGTATACCGAGGCCTGGAAAAGAGGTTGGGAGTGGGCGATCGCCCTCTTCGGCCCCGGTATTGCTAAGATAATGCTGTGGGCAATATCGAGTTTGCCTGGGACCGGCGCAAGGCCCGATCCAACCTGGCAAAGCATGGCGTCTCATTCGAGAAAGCACAAACCGTTTTCCAGGATGAGAGCGCCCGGTTGATCGACGACCCGGATCACTCTGAGAACGAAGATCGGTTCGTGCTCTTGGGCTACAGCTTGCAGGCGCGCTGTCTGATCGTCAGTCATTGCTACCGTCAATCCGATTCGGTGATCCGGTTGATCTCAGCTCGGCGCGCGACCGCGCAGGAAGAAGGAGTGTATTGGAGACTTAGATGAGAAAAGAATACGATTTTTCCCAGTCCCGCAAGAATCCCTACGCTAAACAACTCAAGCGTCAGATCACCATTCGCCTCGACACCGTGGCGGTCGATTACTTTAAGAACATGGCGGCCGAGATGGGGATGCCTTATCAGAACCTCATCAACTTGTTCTTGAGGGACTGCGCGATGCAGAAGCGGCGCCCCACCATCCAATGGCCGGAGGACGCGGCGACGCGGCCGGTGGGCAGGTAACCCGCAACATTCGGTTCGCCCGTGCGCTGTCCACAGGGAACTATCGGGCTGGTTTACGAGGTGCTCGCCGTTAACTCGCAGGTCGCGGACGCTTTGCATTCGGTTCGAATCCGCACGGGGAGGCATTGTCCCCGCCTTCGCACGATTCAGTTGTTCGAACTCGCCATCGGATGCCGTCCGTGACTCTGGTCGACGGGCAGTTAGGACTACTAGGGGCGTTTCCTCCCTGCGAATGAATTGACTGCTTTGACATGGCTTTCCATTTCCCAGATGCCCTTGCGTCCGGCCGAACCCTGCGACTATGGCCTAACGCCTGCCTGGAGGGTTATGCATGCGCCTCGCGGAATCGGCGCTGGACTTGGTGCGGGCTATGAGTGCGACGGCTGCGGCCCTCCACTTTCAGGATTTGGGGTCCCGAGCCGAGAGCATCTCGGTGGAGGTGGGGTTCGACCCCGCGTTGGCTAAGCCTTACGATGAACATTGCCATCAAGTCAATATCCTCCTAAAGCGGGCCGCGCCATTTTTGACTCCCGGTAATATTGTTACGAACCCGCAAATCTGCGAAGACTCGACATTGGCGCGCTCCGAGTATTACGACGGATTCCTCCGTCCGCAAGACCTTCGCCGGCGGAACGATCGCTCGCAATTGCGCGCAGCCCTCCTTGACGTCGATCTTCCGGCCCAAGCGCGCCGGTCCATATCTGGAGGCTGAGGTTTGGTGAAACTGCTCATGCCCCACCTGCAGTGCGCCGCGAGGTTACGGCATGGCCTTCATATGCTTCAGGTCGAGGCAACCGTGATGGACGTTCTGACGCTGGGAGTCCTGGTCATCGATGAGCGTCTCGATGTTCCCTACGCCAATCCGTCCGGTCGCGGGATTCTCGCAAAGAACGGCGGAATCGCGATGGCCGGCAATCGGCTGACCCTGTCTCAGCCCAGGGAAAGGGCTGAGTTACGGAGTCTTTCGGTGCGCGCGTGTGATCCGTCGCTTGGTCCGGCAATTCGGCCCGGCGGAGTGATGACGGTCGTCCGTCCTTCGGGCCGGCGCCCGTACACCGTGGTGGTGAACCCAACCAACGCGAAGGCTCTGAAATCGAGCTACGGCAATCCGGCCGCAATCCTTCTAATCAGCGATCCCGACGACCAAGCCATGCCCAGCAAAGCCCTGTTGGCTCGCCTATATCGGCTCACGCCTGCTGAGGCAAGCCTGGCGGGTATCCTGCTCCGGGGAGACGATCTAAACGACGCATGCGATGAAATGTCCATTCGACGGACAACCGCACGCACGCACTCGCAACATTTATTTCAAACGGTTGGCGTCAGCCGCCAGGCGGAATTGTTGGCCGTCTTGCTGCGCGCGGCGGATCCCGTACGAACTTCTTCGCGGTGACCGGACGGCCTCTCATCCGTTTGGATGATGTGCGCCGTCCTGAACGTCTGGGCCGCGCCAGGAATACTCGATGGCAACATGTAAACAGCGTGCCTGCCGAAGCGGTTTGGCTCGATTCAAAGAAGACCGAGCCAATTTGTTTCTGAGAACAATGCACGATTGGCTTCGTTTGCCAATAATGACGAACGCCGCCGCACCCGCCCTCACTGCTCGTGCACATCCTCCAGATACGTATACCCGTGCAGCCCCTCTTCGTAAAACTTCAGCAGCCGCCCCGATTCCTCGTACCCCAGCCGCCCTTCCCGCAG